>Ga0182024_10011872_pt1 | contig 17374 bp, 15 predicted proteins | sample P32metaG_FD_120480 | JGI IMG/M metagenome (GOLD analysis project Ga0182024, IMG submission 120480) | Permafrost microbial communities from Stordalen Mire, Sweden - P3-2 metaG (Illumina Assembly) | ecosystem: Environmental > Terrestrial > Soil > Wetlands > Permafrost | place: Sweden: Stordalen...
TGACCCGCAGAATTTCGGTTTCCAGCTTCCCAACGGCACTCCGGTTGACCTGGGAATCATCTGGGCTTCGAGTGGCGGCGAGGTATTGCCCTGCGCTGCCCCCATCTCGAACGCGGCCACCGCCCCCCCCACCGCGAATCCGAACTGCAATGGGTTCCTGTCCTACAGCCAGGTAGGCCGGGCGCGAAACTTCATGCCCACGGAACGGCTACGGTTCCAATCGAACTATTTCAAGCGATTCGAGACGTCTGGCTCGCTCGGGTACAGCACGGCCAACAATTCGGTTCCGGACTTTAACGAGACGGTGAACGATCTCACCGCGCGGACGGCCACCCGCGGAGGCGTTACCAACGGGCCCGCGGATGCCAAGCGAGTATCGGTGAACGCGGATTGGTCAGGGGTGTATTCGGTGACCGACAATTTTCGAATCGTAGACACCTTCCGCTACGACAATTGGCGCACCCCGGGTGTCTGGGATTTGGGTGAGACGAACATCTTCGAACAGCAGCAGCCGGGACTGCTTGGTTTGGAGCAGCCGCAAGCTGCGCCTTGCGCCGCGCCGTTCACTGCGGTGACGTGCCCCCACCACAGTGGGTCGTCGCCGGCGGACACAACTTATGGGGCGACGTCCACTTTCCTCGCGCAAAACCTGAAATCGGACACGTTTGAAATGCAGTACGACCTGAGCAAGCGGCTCAGCGGGCGGATCGGTTATCTGTACACCAATCGAACCATCGCCGATTCCAGCTCGACCTTCATGAACGCGGAAACCTATTTTCCGGGTGGCGCTGGAGGCACGGCGGCGAATGATTTCTTCGCGGCGCGCGGCGACTGCGCGGTGGCATCGGCCTGCACTCCCGGGGTGAATGGTTCGCTAGTATTTTCAGGGCCGGCGGCGGGCAACGACACATCACGCAACCTGGTCACCATCAACGAGACCGCGCTGTTGGTGGGTCTGACGGCGCGGCCCATGGATAGCCTGCGGATTACCGGCGACTTCGAGTTCGGTGACAACGACAACTCGTTCACGCGCACCGATCCGCGCCATGTAGAGTCCTACAAGATCCACGGGAGCTACCGGCCGAAGCCCTGGGTAAACGTCGATGGTGCGGTGGATATCCACGAGAACCAGGACAACGAATACACCGTAAATAATCAGGAACACGACCGCATGTACAGCGTGTCGGCGATGATCACGGCCAGCCCGCGGCTGTCGTTCAATTTCGGCTACAACGATTGGAACGTCTATTCGCAGATCGACATTTGCTATAGCGCCGGGATCGCCACGGGGCTGCAGGGGACGACGCCATGCCCGACGGCAAGTTCGCCTGTTCCGCTGGGAGCGCTGGCGATCTATAGCAGCGCCGATCACTTCGCCTACGGCGGCGTGATCTGGAAAGCATCGAAGCGCATCACCGCGTCGCTCGGATATGACGGCACGATGGTCCGAGGCACCTCGCCGTATTTCAATCAGCCTCAATTCGCGGCGGCCCCGGCGCCGGCACTACAGCAGGTCACCCTCAATGCACTCACCCCCAGCGGGACGTCGGATTTCAACTACCTGAAGCCGTACGGCAACGTGATCATCGAGTTGTACAAAGGTCTGAGCTACAAAATGGCCTGGAATTATTACGGGTTCAACGTCAAGGGCACCCAGAATCCGGTCGGGTTGGCAACCATACCCATGCAGGATTTCAACGGCAGCACCGCCACATTCGCGTTCCGCTATGCCTTCTGAGGGCACGCGATGAAACGAACAGATGCGATGTTTGTGAAATGGAGGAGGAAAACCGAATGAACCGAACAATGGGTCAAGTGGGCTGGTCCGCGTCGGTGCTAGCGGCGGTGCTTTTGCTTTTCAGCGTGACGCTGCGCGCACAGGACGACGGCCCCGGCCTTTTCAAGGCGAAGTGCGCGGGATGCCACGGCGGAGATGGAAGCGGCAACACCTCGGTAGGCAAATCTCTGAAGCTTCGCGATCTGAGCTCCGCGGATGTGCAGAAGCAAACCGACGCCGATTTGACCGCCATCATTACCAACGGAAAGTCGCCGATGCCGGCATACAAGGGCAAGCTCACCGACGCTCAGATCAAGGAACTTGTCACTTACGTCCGAGGTCTGGCCAAGAAGTAATGATCTCTTGGCAGCCTGCCCGCCGTCGTCGAACTCGTAGCTTCGCGCCAACGCGCGCGTGCCAGGAGCAGCTGTGATGGCATCGACCGGAATTCTTGTGGTGTTAATCGTAGTGACGATCGTGCTGACCGCGGTGTTGCTGGTACGTCCCTCGATCACCGCGGGAACAACCGGCAAGATTCTGGCCTTTGTCGCTCTATGCATTCTGCCGGCGCTGTGCATCGAAGCGGGCATGTCCACTCACATGCAGCGTTCCGAACAAACGCAATTTTGCGTTTCCTGTCACAGCATGGAAACCCACGGACAAAGCTTGTACGTGGACGATCCCACTTATCTCGCTGCGCAACATTTTCAAAACCACCGCGTGTCGCCAGACATGGCCTGCTATGCCTGCCATACCGACTACACCATCTACGGCCCTTTTAAGGATAAGCTCCAGGGCGTAAAGCGCATTTACATCCAGTATCTGAGCACTCCACCCGCAACAATCCACATCAGCGGCGGGTACAGTAATCTGCAGTGTCTGCACTGCCACGCAGGCGCCCGCGGTTTTGAGGAAAATCCCGTTCACCACGCTATGATGGATTCGCTCAAGACCAACCAGGTCTCGTGCATTTCGAGCGGTTGCCACGATACGGTTCACAACGCATCCGAAGTAGGTCACCTGAAAATGTGGAGGCCCGGCCAATGAAATTCACCGGACTTGGAATTCAAACCTTCATACGAATGGCGAGTGCGCTGATCATCCTGGGCGCGATCGTGGAAATGGTCAGTCTGCGGTGGGTTCATCCCCTTGCTTTTGTCCTCTTTGCATTCGTGGCTATAACTTTGCTCGGCCTCGGAATTCTAATCTACCTGGCATCGCTTGTTTTCGCTGCTTCCACCGCCGGCGAGAACCCCGGACGAAACGCGAAGGCAGGCAACTAACACCTGATTTCGTTGGCGTCCCCAATGCGCACCGACCTGGCACCGGCACTGCACGCTGCGCTCATCCGTGTTTGTATTCGGAAACAACGCCAGATGCTCCGCCACCGCTGCACAATTCGCCCACGTATAATAGCTAATCGTTCTCGGCCCACTGCGAGCAGGACATGGCGTCTAAAGACTGGCTTCCCAAATCCGTCCTAAAATTGAAGAACTACGACCGGCACAAGTTTGCCGCCGACGCTGTGGCTGGAGTTACGGTCGGCCTGGTGGCCCTTCCGCTGGCGATGGCGTTCGCCATTGCTTCGGGCGTCACCCCGCAGTCAGGCATATACACCGCCATCGTGGCCGGATTTCTGATTTCCGCTCTGGGCGGATCGAGCACCCAAATCGGTGGTCCTACCGGGGCGTTTGTGGTTGTGGTGTTCGGAATTGTCAACCGATATGGGATGGACGGGTTGTACATGTGCACGCTTATGGCCGGAGTCCTGTTAGTGCTGCTCGGCGTGACCGGACTCGGCACGGCGGTGAAATTTATCCCGCGCCCTGTGGTGGTGGGATTTACGAATGGCATCGCGGTCATCATCGCCAGCACCCAAATCAAGGATTTCTTCGGGCTGAAGATCGACAAGGTTCCCGGCGATTTTTTGTCGCGCATCGAACTGGAGGTCCGCAATTTTCGCACGCTTTCGTTGACGCAGACTGCCCTGAGCATTTTCGTCCTGCTGTTGATCGTGGTGTTCACCAGGTACGTGAAGAAAGTGCCGGGCTATATCGTGGCTCTCTTCGTAGGCACGGCGCTGGCGGTGATTTTCAAGCTGCCGGTGGAGACGATCGGAAGTCGCTTCGGCGGAATTCCGTCGGGATTTCCGAAACTGCAGGTGCCACATTTTCACCCCGACCTTTTGCGTCCCCTGATTTCGCCTGCGATTACCGTAGCTATGTTGGGAGCAATCGAGTCGCTGATGTCGGCGGTGGTGTCCGATCGCATGAGTGACGACAAGCATGAGCCCAACGTCGAACTCGTGGCTCAGGGCGTTGCCAATATTTTCTCGCCGCTCTTTGGTGGCCTTCCTGCGACCGGGGCGATTGCACGAACCGCGACCAATGTTCGTAGTGGCGCAAAAACTCCTGTCGCCGGCATGATCCACGCAATCACGCTTCTGGCGATCATCATGTTTGTCGCGCCCTGGGCGCGATTCGTTCCGCTGTCAGCGCTGGCGGCAATATTGTTCGTGGTTTCCTACAACATGGGAGAGTGGAAGGAGATTCCGCAGCTTCTCAAATTGTCCAAGCTGGAAATCGGCACCTGGATGATTACGTTTTTCCTCACCGTTTTCGCGGACCTGACCGTGGCGGTGGAAGCCGGCATGATTCTCGCTGCGCTGGTATTCATCCGGAAGGTAACCGCCACCACCACCGTAGCCCAGGTGACCGAGCAATATCTTAAGGACGGTTACACCCACATTCTGCAATACCGGGACATCCCGTCCTGCGTGGCGATATTTCGCATCCACGGACCGTTTCTGTTCGGCGCGACCGACAAAATCGAGGAAATTACCGCCAGGATTCCCGACCTGCCGCCCATTCTGATTTTGCGGCTTCGGAATATGACCGCGATCGACGCTACGGGCCTGCAGGCTCTGGAGAAACTCGCCGACACGGTGCACGCTTCCGGCCGGGCGCTGGTTCTATGCGGAGCGCGGGAGCAACCGGCGCAGTTGATGCGCCAGGCGGAATTTGAACATCACGTCGGCGCCGCGAATATTTGCCCGAGCGTCGAAGCGGCACTGGAGCGAGCAAGAACTCTTTATGCGGCGATCGTCGGCGACCATGCGTCGAACAAATCGCCAACCCCGAGCACCGCCGCCGTTGCGCTGCCATAGCCGTTTGCACCGGGCGCTAAAAGCCAGCGGGAAAAAGAAAAACCCACCCTTCCCAAAATCAGGGAAGAGTGGAGACACCCCGGAAAAGATAAAAGCGTCAAACCGTAAGTCGTACCGTAAAACTCGCACTCCAGAAATTTGGAGGCGCGAGGCGGAATCGAACCGCCGATGAAGGTTTTGCAGACCTTTGCCTTACCACTTGGCGACCGCGCCTGATTCGGGTTACGTGTTCCGGCTTAATTCGCTGCCGCCGCAGCCGCCGATGAATTTACGATAGGTGCGCCGACCAGGTTGCCCCATTCGGTCCACGAGCCATCGTAGTTCTTCACGTTTCCGTAGCCCAGAAGATACTTCAGAACGAACCAGGTATGCGAACTGCGCTCGCCGATCCGGCAATACGCGATCACATCATTCGCTCCGCTCACGCCCTTGCCGCCGTAGAGCTGCTGCAGCGCATCAGCGGACTTGAACGTACCGTCTTCGTTCGCCGCCTGTGCCCAAGGAACGTTCACCGCGTCGGGAATGTGCCCGGCGCGCTGCGCGGTCTCAGTTAGTCCCGGAGGCGCGAGGATTTTTCCAGTGAATTCGTCCACCGAGCGGACGTCGACCAAGTCGCCCTTCTTTTTCTTGTCGAGAATCGCGAATACATCTTCCTTGCGCGCGCGAATCGATTCATCCGGTGCGCTGGCGTGATAAGTAGCCGGTGTAACTTTGGCGGCGTCGGTGGTCAGCGGGCGCTTCTCTTCCACCCACTTCTTACGGCCGCCGTTGATCAGTCGAACATCCTTGTGGCCGTAATATTTGAGCTGCCACAAAGCGTAGGCCGCGAACCAGTTGTTGTTATCACCGTAGAGCAAAATCGTGGTGTCGTTGGAAATTCCGGCTTGGCCCAGCAGCTTTTCCAGTGCGACCTTATCGATCAGGTCGCGGCGAATATTGTCCTGGAGCTGGGTTTGCCAGTTCCAGCCCACCGCGCCGGGGATATGTCCCTGAGCGTAGGCCGCCGTGTCCACGTCTACTTCCACCAGGCGAACTTTCGGGTCGTTCTGAAGCTTAGCGGCCTCTTCGGTGGAAATTAAAACTTCGGGATGCTTGTACTCAGCCATATTCCTTCTCCTTTGAGTGCTTCCGGTTCCAATTCGAAAGTCCCGGCCCTAAAAACGAAAAACCCACCAACCAGTCGTTTCTGGCGGTGGGTTCGGAAGCCTAGCTGGAATCGAACTCTAGACAGCGGCGCTCCCCGTGCCAGTAGACGCACAGCAACAGCACGTCTGACAACAAGGCATGAGCGCGATCCTGTAGCTACGAATCATCTCCACGAAACTACCCCAAAATGGGCCATTTTGCAATAGGATTACCGGCCACCTAGCATGTCACTGGAATATGCACTAAAATCAAGGTTCGTGCCGTAGGGAGAGGCTCCTCGATGGGTTATGGAAATCAGGGTATCCGTACCGCCGGCCCAAACAACCAGTTGGTTGTGTCGATAGGGCTGGGGGTACTCGGACTGGGTGCAGCGTGGGTCCTCTCTGGATATGTCGCCAATTCGGACTTCACTTCGCTGATCTACTCGGCAATGATGGTGGCGATCGCCGCGATAACCGTCTCCATTCTCCGCAATTGGCGCGCCGGTTTCTATGTGTTCCTGGTGTGGCTGCTGTTTGAAGATCTCTTTCGAAAATATATGGGCAACGATATGAGGATCTACTTCGCCAAGGACTACCTGGCGTTGATCACTTATATCTCGATCATGGTGGCGATCGGCCATCGGCAAGCGCAACTGTTCCGCCCGCGCTTCCTGTTTTTCTTCTATATGTTTTTTTGGCTTGCCGTTTTACAGGTGCTGAATCCCGAAATACCGAGCATTTGGTATGGCTTGATGGGTCTAAAAATGGCGTTCTTCTATGCTCCCATGATGTTAGTGGGCTATGCGCTGATCGAAAACGAAACCGATCTGGGGAACTTCCTCAACATTAACATGTGGTTAGCGATTGTGATCGCGGGTCTGGGGATCGCGCAATCGATCATCGGCGTGGGGTTCTTGAACCCAGCAACTCTCGCGCCGGAGATTCGGGAGTTATCGACGCTCCATCGCGTTGCGCCAATCTCGGGCGCGGTGGTGTATCGTCCCCCCTCCGTGTTCGTTAGCGAGGCGCGCTTCGCGGCTTATCTAATGATGATTTGGTGCGTGGCGCTGGGGTCCACCGGTTATCAGTTTCTAAGAGGTCAAATCAAGGGCCAGAACGTTATGTTTCTTGGCTGCGGTTTTGTGGCAATCGCGGCATTCATGAGCGGCGGGCGTGGCGCAGCAGTCTCTATTTTTCAGGGCGCCTTCCTGCTGACCGCCGCGTTTTTGTGGGGCGCTCCATGGCGCTGGAAACAGGCCCACCGGCTGATCCGATCGATTCGCCGGGCGCTGATCGCATCCGTTCTCGCGTTTGGCCTGATCATCGCAATTTTCCCCAAGGAAATCGGTGCGCGCTTTGCCTTTTACCAGGAAACCCTAGACCCCAGGAGTCCGACCAACGAACTTGAGAACCGCCTCTTCGGTTACACCTGGGGAGAGACCGCCAAGGCGTTTTCGTATCCGGGATTCTGGACCGGGCACGGTACCGGCACCACGTCGCTGGGAACCCAATACGTGCGCGGCCTGCTTCACGCGGCCAGGGCCAAGTACATGGTGGAGGCCGGTTACGGCAACCTGGTAATCGAGATGGGCATCTTCGGATTGCTGCTGTGGCTGTGCTGGACAAGCGCGCTGATGGTGACCATGTGGCGGGTGGTGAAGAGCTTGAAGGAAACCGCGTATTTCCCGCTGGCCATCGCGATTATGTACTACTCATTTCTGCTGCTGTTTCCGATGACCTGGGGCGGCCTGGACTTGTACGAGAACTTTGTCATGAATGCCTATTTCTGGTTGTTGCTGGGCGTATTCTTCCGGCTTCCACTACTGGCCAGAGGTTCCGGCACGGGCGATCCCACACGCGACCCTCTTTTCGGCAGAGCAAGCTCATAGCTGTACGTCTCTCAGGGCAAATAGTGCTTGGTCGTAGAGTTCTGGCCGCCCTGGAAATCCAGGAGATGATGCTGTCTTAACCTATGCACCGACTTACTCTGGCAGTGCTGCTGCTAAATATCATCTCGGCCGCCCTCTTTATCGGATTCTTCAACCACCCGGTGTACGACGATAACTACAGCATGTATGACGTTCACAATTATGCGGTGAACGGTTTCTCGGCGGCTACGGTGCGGGCGAACAACAACGCACCAGGCCCCACCAGTTACGCGTGGATGGCACAGTTCGTACGATTGTTGAAAGGCAGCGAATTGCGATCGGCGCGGGTGGGAGCGCTGGTGAGCTGGATACTGCTGGCTGCAGTGGTGCTGGCGGGAGCTCGCTGGAGCGCTTTTCCCGAGACGTGGTACTCGGCGTTGTTGGTGACCCTGATCTTTCCGCACACACTTACCGCGATGGGGTCAGCCCTGACGGAAGGCCCCGCGTTGCTATTTGCAGTACTCGGCGTGATGGCGTGGCTTTATTTTGCATCCCAGCCTGCGCTCACTCCCCGGACTATTTTTGTCGGAATGCTCGGGGGTTTGTGTTTGGGAGTCGCGGTCACCTGCCGTCAATACTATTTGGCATTGCTGCCAGCTGCGGCGGTGCTGGCGGTGCACCGCTGGCGAAGCGTCCCGCGCGAAGCGAAGACTCGTTGGCTCCTGGTCGCTGTTGGTACCCTGGCGATGGCCATGATCCCGGTAATCACGCTGGCATGGGTTTGGAAAGGGTTGTCCAGTCCGGGAAGTGTTTTGGGGCAAACCAACGCGCACACCACGGTGAAGATAGGCTTGAACCTCTGGCGACCGGTGATTGCCGCTTTTTACGTCGCGTTTTACCTTTTGTGGCTGACATTTCCGGCGGTTTTTCAAGTGTACGGTAAACGGCGCGCATGGGTTGCGGTTTGCGCGGTGGGCGGAGGAATTATCGCCGGCCAGTTGCGAGCGTCGATCATCCAGCCTGGCCCGCTCGCCTCATTCCTTACTTGGACAGCACGCTTCCCACATGGCGCGTCTGTCCTGTTCGCACTGATTTCCACATTGTCGATCTATTGCTTCATTGCTTTGTCCATTATGGCTTGGAAACAAAGAGCGCAGTTGTTGGCCTGCGCACCCGTCCTTTTTGCCTTACTGACGGTTCTCTTCTTCATTTTGGAGCAGGTGGGCGTGGGCGGAAATCTTCTTTACTACGAACGCTACATCCTCCAGATTGCTCCGTTCCTGGGTATTATTTCCTTCGCATTATTCCCCAAACTCACAATTCCACGTGGTCTGGTATTCCTCGCGCTGTTTGCTCTGAGCCAAGGGATGCTGTGGCGCTACACCGTCGGGCGATAGCGCTTGGGAATTTGTGTTGGGCAGGCAGAGGGTGGTGGATTCGCGTCGAGTTCTACTGTTGCGAGCACGTGGCCAACGGCGGCACTGTGGCGGGACCAAATCTAAACTGTTAGTCGCCCTTCGCGCGAACGAGATAGACCTTTTGGTTCTTCTCAGCGTTAAGAACCTGCAGCACGTAGCCATCTCGATTGAGTCGGACCGGCCACCAGTCAAATTGCGCATCTCCCGTCGAATACAACAGAAACCGGGGATGGCTCGAGATGAACACATTGAAATCGTACACATGAAGAGGCACGAAGGCTTGCAAGGCGAGCAGTTGTTTGTCGACGGTGTCAGTACCGGCATAGGTGACCGCCTGGGGAGGGTCGACCATTACGAAAAGTCTCTTTTTTATTTCCGGTGAAGAATACTGTTGGATTTGCAGGTAATCGAAGGCATCGGACGCCACCACCGGCAAGTCGGCGTACTCGGCCGATTCGATAAATTTCTTGAGGTGCATCGCTCTGGTCTCTCCTCCCAACAGAGCGCCGCGCGCAGAGGTCCAAAATCCCGCTTCCTGATCCGCTAGACCCAGGAAAACAAAAATCGCCACTAACGCAAGCGTCTTGCGGTCCAACCGCGGCAAGACGAAGCCCATTGCCAGGGGGATTCCCAGGACGGCGGGCAGAGAGTAGCGAGGGACCATCCCGCCGTGGGTAATCCGCATCGTCGCAAACACAAAAAACGGGAGAGCCAGGATGCCAAGCGTCAGGACATGCTCAGAGAATAGCGTGGGCACTTTGGGATCATCGCGCAGGCCTCGAAATGAGGGCAGGGTTGTTACGAGCAAACCGAACGCCAGGGCCGCTACTGCCGCAACGGCAAGAGCTCCTGAAACCGCAACTGCAGCAAAACCCAGGGTGGCCGCGGTATTGAATAGCGCGCCATAAGTTCGCAGCACTTCGGGCAGCGACGTGGACGCCCAATAGTGGGTACCGTAAGTTTCCTTCAATTTTGCCAATAACGGCCACAATGCCCAGAGAGGTGCGGAACTACAGACCAGAGCGAACCAAACACTCAGGCGCAGGCGTCTGGCGTACAGAACGAGAAACAATTCGGCCAGGAAAAAGGGAGCCAGCGCAAAGATTGCGAAATAGTGCATAGCCACAGCAAGCGCCAAACTGAGACCCATCAAGATCATCCAGGGTTTTGATGGTGCCTGCTGGTAGCACACCAGCGCAACCGCGACCAACGCAACCACCAAGCTATAGGGACGGGCCTCCGCAGCATAGGTTGTGTAGAGAATGGTGATCAGCGGTACCGGGGCGCAGATTAAGGCGATAACCGAGCCGCTGCGCTTACGAATGAATACAAATACGCACACCAGAACGCAGCAGAATCCCAGGATGGACGGGATTCGATAGGCAAGCTGCTGGTTTGCCGTCAGCTGGCCGGCTACTCTTTCCAGAAGATAGTAGGGCGGCGGCATCCCATCGCTGCCCTGTTGCAACGCTCGCCAAATCGAGGCGACGCTGGGCAATCGAGCTACCAGGATGGTGCAGACCTCGTCGTACCAAAATGGTTTGAATGCCGCGACGAATGCACTTCGAATAGCGGCGTAGAGGATCAGCGCAGCCATCAGGCGATTTGCCACGCGGTCTGTAACTAGGCTGATGGCATGAGCAAACGGTTCTGGAGCAAGGTTGATTTTCGCGGGAGTGTGCTGCGGGTTCGCGGGCTGGTCAGACACATCAGGCAATTCGGCGCCTCGGACGGAACGCGTAAAAGTACCATTTCAGGTAAGAGGGCAGCCACTTCCACAATTGGAAGCGGGAGATGCCTTCGGTTCGATCTCTCCAGGTGGATGGAACCTCGCCAATTCGATAGCCACCCAGGAACGTTTTTACGGTTAGTTCGAGATTGAGCTCGAAGCCATGCTGGCTCTCGATGGTGAAGGTCTTCAACATGCCGCTATCGTACATTTTGAATGCGTTGGTAGCGTCGTGAGTAGGAATGCCCCGGAACCAATGCAGGCTAAGGCCCGCCATGCGCGACAGAAATTTCTTAACTATCGGGCCGCCTTCCATTTTTCCACCCTTCATATAGCGGCTGCCGGCGACCAATTGATAGCCCTGCTGGTACAACGCGAGCATGGAATCAACCCGGCCGAGATCATCGGAAAGATCGGCCATGACCACCAGGATGGGGCCATGCTCAACCTGTTCGAAACCGCTAGCGATAGCCCCGACCACGCCCCTGCGAATGAGGTTCTTGATCAGCCGGATTCGGGTCTCACCATTATCGATGACCCGCTGCACGGCGGGCACGGTGTTATCTTCGGTAAAGTCGTACACCACCAAGGCAATGAAATCGGAGCGGATTTTCGAGCAAACTTCGGCCCACAAGGCGGCGAAGTTAGCCCCTTCGTTGTAAACCGGGATGACAATTGAAATCAGATCAGGCATGAGCTTTTCGAGCAATCACCAGGAACTGCTTTCCGAGTATGCGCCAGGCGAACGGTAGCGATAGATATATGCGAACCAGAGCCGGGGATTGCGGGCGCTTGCGCGCCATGGTGTAAGGAAGAAACCGTGGGACTACCGCTTGCATCTGGAAGCCAGCCAGCTCCAAAGCTTCGACCATTGAACGGTCGCTCAGCGCGAGATAATGATCCATAAAATCCCAATATTCGTCGTAGCAAAAACGAATATTGGGGCCCATGGCGATCACCTTGCCGCCGGGGCGAAGTACCCGATGAATCTCCAGGAAGCAGTGTTGCAACGCTTCCTTGCTGGGTAGGTGCTCGAAGAAATTGCTGCTAAACACCACGTCCATGGAATTCGAATCCACCGCCCAACTCTGGCAAATGTCCTGCTCGACCACCCGGACTTTGGAACTGGTTCTCAGGCGGGTTACCGGATTCAAATCGAGAGCGACTTTTTCGTTGGCCTGAATATTGTTCCCTTCCGCGATTCTCTCCGGACAGAAGGCGACGTGAATCTTACGGCCGCGGGCGCGAACGCGGTTGTATACCAGGTTCGTCATCCCCGGATAGACCGTGCTGCGCAGGATCAACAGCGAATCGGTCTTCATCTGCTCCAGCAGCCGATCTATATTTCTATAGAGCTCGGTCACCGTTGGATTCAGATGTTCATCTACCGGAGTGCCGATTACGGTGATCACCACGTCAGCGGATTTGAGTACGGTGGTATCGAGTGTGGCGCGAAGCGATTTTCCAATCACCTGCTGGAGCACCTTCTCGGCGCAGGCTTCGCGGAACGGCATCTTGCCGCTATTCACTTCATCAATTTTAGTGGCATCGATATCGAGTAAGGCGATGGAAGCATTGCTGCGGGTGGCAAGTACGATGCCCAGCGGCAGTCCGACGTGGCCGCAGCCGCCGACGATCACTATGTTTTGGGGAATTGACATTGTTTGGCTCAAGGACGGTAGCAGGATTCGCTAACGGGCCAGAACCCCGAATTATACAGTCAAAGTTCTCGCAAGTCATTGCCTGTGCGCGTGTGGGAGAGCCTAGGCACATCGTATCCGATAGATCCTTGGAAGGAGTTCGACTCGTCGGAGTACGTCGACATTGCCAATCACCCACAAGAGATTCAGGACCGGATTTACGAGGGTGCGCGAAAGCGGTTGCGTGGATTCGGCGAACGCTCGGTAATAATACGGGGTACGTCGGCGGAAGGAGTGGGGCAATTCGCCACGGGGAAACTAGATTTCGTCTACATCGACGCCGATCATAGGTATGAGGCGGTGGTTGAGGATATCCGCATGTGGTATCCGAAAGTAAAAGCCGGGGGCATTCTGGCCGGGCACGATTACCTCGACGGCAGGTTATCGACGGGTCTTTACGGCATAATGAGTGCGGTCAACGAGTTTGCTACACGAGAGGATCTGCAGATTTATACCGCGGGAACCATGGAGTCTCCGTCCTGGATGCTCCAGAAGCCGCCCAATGGTTCTGGCACGCAGTCCATTCCCCGAATCCAAGACCGGCTAGCGGCGATCCGCAGCAAGCAAAAATCGGAATTGATCCGCAGGCGGGTTCGAACAGCGTTTACGAACCCCGGAAAAGCGGTTCGCTTCTGTATTGAAGCAGTGGCATGGCGAATGAACGGCGGCCGTTAGACCGGGAGCTCCCGGCGGAGCCGATAGCCCATCTGGTCCGTTGAATTAGCTGGCTTCTGCCAAGAAAACCGGGACAGCGCAAAGACGGCGTAATAATGCAGCGCTGAAGCAACTGCCAAATTGGACCATCAACAGCGTCCAGGATTTCGATCGTACGCGCTGATAGCATAATGGCTCGATGGCGAGTAAGGCGACGATCGGACTACAAGGCTGAGCCTACAAACGTCGTCGTGGCCGATCAGGCAGGTTTGGTGTTGTGCCGGGGATGGAACGCGTAAAAGTACCATTTCAGATAGGATGGCAGCCACTTCCACAATTGGAAACGCGATGTTCCTGCGGTTCGATCCGTCCAGCAGGACGGAACCTCGCCAATTCGATAGCCAGCAAGAAAGGCCTTCACGGTCAGTTCGAGGTTGAGTTCGAAGCCGTGCTGGCTTTCGATCGTGAATGATCTTAGCATGTCGCGATCGTAGATCTTGAATGCGTTGGTGGCGTCATGGGTAGGTACGCCGCGGAACCAATGCAACGTAAGACCAGCCATCCGCGACAGAAACTGCTTAAACAAAGGGCCACCCAGGAGTCTTCCGCCTTTCATGTAGCGGCTGCCTGCGACGATCTGATACCCCTGGCGATACAAAGCCAGCATGGAGTCAACCTGGCCCAAATCATCGGAGAGGTCCGCCATGACTACCAGAATGGGACCATGCTCTACCTGGTCGAAACCGGTGACAATGGCGCCGCCGACGCCCCTGCGGACGTGATTCTTAACCAGCCGGATTCGTGTCTCACCGGTGCTAATAACGCGCTGCACCACCGGCAGGGTATCGTCTTCGTCGAAGTCATAGACTACACATGCGGCAAAATCCGAGCGGACTTTCGAGCAGAGTTCTGCCCACAGCCGATCGAAATTTGCTCCTTCGTTGTAAACAGGGATGACGATCGTAATCCGATCAGACATGAGCTTTTCGCGCGACGACCAAAAACTGCTTTCCGAGTATGCGCCATGCGATGGGCAGCAATAGATAGAGCCGAACCAGTGCCAAGGATTGCGCACGTTTGCGCGCCATCGTGTAAGGAAGAAATTGCGGGATTACCACTTCCAGCTTGAAGCCAGCAAGTTCCAGCGCTTCGACCATCGAGCGGTCACTCAACGGAAGATAGTGATCCATAAAATCCCAATATACATCGAAGCAAAAGCGGATATTGGGTCCCATGGCGATCAGTCCCCCGCCGGGACGAAGCACACGATGAATCTCAGTTAAGCAGTGCTTTAAGTCTTCCTTGCTTGGCAGATGTTCGAAGAAATTGCTGCTAAATACCACATCCACGGAATTCGAATCTACCGCCCAACCCTGGCATATGTTTTGCTCGATGACCCGCACATCAGATTTCGCCCTCAGGCGGGTTACCGGATTCAGATCGAGAGCGATTTTTTTTTTGGCCTGAATATTGTTGATGAACTCACAATAGCCGGCGCCAACGTCGAGCACCGCATCGGTTGGGTTTATCCATCGTTGGAAGTAATATCGGGTAAGAACGCGCCAGATCTTGTTCCTGTATACTTCGTTTGCGGCGAAGCGATGATCGTAAATCGCCTGGACATCGGGAGCGGCGCGTCGGCCATCAGAAGCGTCAGATTCGGCCAATTTCGATCTGCTCCGCAATCCAGGGAATGATTTCATCGAGACCATCACTGAGTGACGTGGTTGCCCGAAAACCCAACAATTTATCCGCTTTTCCCGTGCTCGGTGAACGTTCCTGAACGTCATACTCGTAAGCGGGATCACTGACGTAGCGGAAGGGTTTGCTTCCGCCATGGATCTTTTTCCAGATCACTTCAGCGAGTTCCAGCACGGTGGTCCGCACCGGCGTGGAGAGATTGAAATCCTGGTTCAGGGCGGCATCATGTTCCATGCAAATGCGAATGCCCTGTGCTAAATCCCTTCCGTAGGTGTAATGCCGAGCCTGATTACCAGATCCCAGGATATGCAGTGGATCCTGTCCCTTGAGCACCTTTTGCACGAAATCCGGGACAACGTGAGACATCGCAAGTTTAACGTTGCCGCTGGCGATATCGCGATCGCGCAAAGCGCGCTTCTCACCGATGCCAATGCAGTTAAAAGGACGCGCAATAGTGAAAGGCAGGCGGTACTGCCGCCATGCTCCCTCGGTAAAATACTCGGTGGCAAGCTTCTGGAAACCGTACGTGGAATGAGGAGGCGGATTGCGGCGCTGCGCGCCTTCCGGCGTCGGAAACTCGGTGGTGTTTTCGAACACCATGCTCGACGACATCACCGTGATCTTCTTCAATCGCCCATGCTGGTGGGCGTGAATAGCCGCGTCAAAAGCGCTCGCGGTGACTCGCTCATTTTCAGCCAACAGGTCGTACGCAAACTCGTGAAAGTACGAAATTCCGCCGATCATCGCCGCGGCGGCGACGAAGTGATCGCAGTCCGAGAGCAGTTCTTTCATCAGCGAGACGTCTTTCGCGTCCCCTTGGACAAATCGATAGCGGGGATTTACGTCGTAGGATTTCACCAGCGGACCGTACTTGCTGAAATTGTCGAGGCCGATAACTTCGTACTTCGCGGCCAGAAGCTCTTCCACCAGATATCCGCAGATGAACCCGGCAGCACCAGTGACGAGAACCTTCACGCTTTGGTTTCCTCGGTGACTGGGGGCGCGGATAAGGCTCTGGGCCGGCGCGATTCACGGGATCCCCAGACGTCCACAACGGTTTTCGACGCCGGAATCTCCAGGCCGCGGTAAAGCGTATGCGGCACGCCGATGATAATCGTGTCGGCGCGAGAAATAGCCTCTTCAACCGGAATCAGCGACGGATCCGCCACATAAGGGTCACAGCAGACCACCTCCCTGGCCTCGATCTGCAACAGTTTTTTGAGCTTGTAGGAAAGACTTTCGCGACTGTCGTCCGAGTCGGCCTTGAAGGCCATGCCCAGGATGGCTACACATTGTTCCGCCAGATTCGTATTTTTTAACTGACTCACGATGAAATTGGGCAGTCCCTCATTGATTAGCATTGCCGCATGACCCATGAAGAACTGGTTTCCGGAGAACGCCGCCAGTTGCAGCGTATCTTTCAACAGGCATGGGCCGGCCGCAAAACCAGAGCGAGCGAAGCTTTTCATTCTGGGGTATTCCCGCACCACCGCTTCATGAATTCGGTCAAAATCCAGGCCGCAACTTTGTGCCAGCATGTAAAACTGGTTGGAAATAGCGAAATTGAGATAACGCCAGCTATTGGTGAACAACTTGGCGAGCTCAGCCTCGATCGGCGTCAGCTCAATAACGGTCTTGGTGATGCGAAGGAACAGTTCGCGAGCCCTTCGTAGTGCTTCGGGTTCAAAAGCCCCGATAATCTGCGGGAGTGCTACCAGCTCTTCCAGTGCTTTTCCTTCCGCAATTCTTTCTGGGCAAAACGCGACGTGAATCTTGCGGCCTCGGGCGCGGACGCGGTTGTATACGAGGTTGGTCATCCCCGGATATACGGTGCTTCGCAATACCAGCAGGGAATCCGTTCTCATCTGTTCCAACAGGTTGTCCACATTTCGGTAGAGCTCGGCCACGGTTGGATTCAGATGTTCGTCCACCGGAGTGCCAATTACCGTGATTACCACGTCCGCAGAATTAAGAACCGTGGTATCGAGCGTCGCTCGAAGTGTTTTTCCGATCACTCGTTGGAGCGCCTCTGCAGCGCCAGTTTCGCGGAACGGCATCTTGCCGTCATTGATCATGTCGATTTTATCGGCATCAATATCAAGGAGGGTAATCGAAGCATGCGGAATGCCCGCCAGCACGATGCCCAGGGGCAATCCAACGTGGCCGCAGCCGCCGACAATTACAATGTTTTGGGAAACCGACATTCGTTTAGCTCAAGAAAACGGGAGCAAAAA
>Ga0182024_10011873_pt1 | contig 17374 bp, 13 predicted proteins | sample P32metaG_FD_120480 | JGI IMG/M metagenome (GOLD analysis project Ga0182024, IMG submission 120480) | Permafrost microbial communities from Stordalen Mire, Sweden - P3-2 metaG (Illumina Assembly) | ecosystem: Environmental > Terrestrial > Soil > Wetlands > Permafrost | place: Sweden: Stordalen...
GCTTCGCTGTTGATGTCGTCGCCCTGGTTCGCCGCGAGAAGTGCGGCGACGCGGTCGGCGACAGCATCGGCGGCACGCTTTCGAGGGTCGTCTGCAAGGTGGGCGTAACGCTGGGTCGTGGCGACCTCTGCGTGCCCGAGGAGCGCGGCGAGGATGGGAAGGGACAGCCCAAGGTCGCCCACCCCGACACTCGCGTGTGAGTGCCGAAGATCGTGCAGGCGTACGGTGTCGAGCCCTGCGGCGTGGCGCACCGCCCCCCAAACCCGTTTGAGCTCCTTTAACGGCTCGCCTGGCTTCGCGCCCGGGAATACGTATGGCGAGTCAGCAACGCGGGGAAGCGCGGAGAGCAACGCCCAAACGGCCGCGCCGAGCGGTCGGATACTGCGGCCCGTCTTCGTCTTTGGCAGCATCGCGTGAGATCGCTCGACGTTCAGAAACTCCCAACGGAGTGTCAGGGCCTCACTTTCGCGCCAGCCAGATAGCAGAAGGAACCGCAGCGCTGCGACGGCAATCGGGTTGGCGGGGCGGGGCAAATCGGCCGACTTCGATCTGTGCTTTAGCATTTCCGGTTTCGGCGCCTTGCGTCGGAGCGTCGGCGGGGGCGGCAGGCCTTCGCGGCTGGCGCGCGTCAGCGCGGCACCGAGCGCAGCGAACTCCGCGTCACTTAAGAATCGCTCGCGAGCAGTCTCCGGGTACGGTTCAACCTCGGCGCATGGGTTCGACCCCCGAGGGCGCATCTCGTGCCGTTCGGCGAACGCGAAGGCGGCATGCATGGCGGCGAGCGCACGATTCGCGAGGTAAGGCCGTCCCGCCATGTCGAGATGCACCTTTGCGATCTGGGCGAACGTGACGTCAGCCGCCTTTCGTGCGCCAAGGCGCGGGCGGATGTCGCGCTTAAACATCCGGTCGTACTCGCTGACGGTGGTTGCCTTCTTCTTTGCCCGGCTCTCGGCGAGGAAAGCATCAAATAACTCGTTTACTGTCGCCGCGGAACGGCGTGCGGCCCGTGCATCGCGCGCCGCCTTCTTTGCAGTGGCCGGGCAGCGGCCCGCCGCAACTTCGCCGCGCAACCGCGTCGCCTCGCGTCGGGCCTGGTCCGGCGTAAGCGTACCATACTCGCCGAGCGTCATGCGCTGCGTGTTGCCGGCCCGGCCGCCCAACTGGTATTTGAAGACAAATACTTTCCGTCCACTCGGCCAGACACGAACGCCGAATCCTTTCAACTCATCGTCCCACAGGACATAATCCGCAGAGACGGGTGCGGCAGCGTCGATCGTACGTTTGGTCAGCTTCGACATCGGCGGTTCCGCGGGGGCGTGGTCGAACCCCTTACCGGTTGTCTAAAGGAACGACATAGGCACGACAGGTACGACATTTGGAGCGATTTCAAGCAATTGCAATATATTGGGATGTCGTTGGTATAGCTATACATAGCAATACGTGGCACCAGCCAGACACTCCAGGCACCCCGAATGGGGTTCAGGGGGTCGCGGGTTCAAATCCCGCCGTCCCGATTTTCTAAGTCTAAGATTCACAGAGACTTATGTCGCGAAGGAGATAAACACCTCCTCCGGCTTTCGGTATCGGGTGGCACCGGGGTGGCACCCCGCGACGCTTGGTGAGGGTTCCTCGCCCTCTCGGCGGCTCGGGCGTTTGGTGCTGGGATTGCCGCTGCTCGGCGACAGCCCATAGTCGGTGCCCCCCGCGACACATCCTGCGGGAGGTAGCACGACTTACTTGCGGAAGGCAGCGTCTGGACGGGGCGGTCTTGACGGCTGAGGAATTGGCCGGTGGCTGAACCGCCTGAACGGAAGGCGCGCCGCGAAATCGATGCCGACCTCATCTCGGCCGGGTGGCTCGTCCAAGACCGCGACGACGTCGATCTGACGGCTGGCCGTGGCATCGCCGTCCGCGAGTTCAGGATGAAGTCGGGGTTTGGCTTCGCGGACTACCTGCTGTACCTCGATCGCAAAGCCATCGGTGCCGTTGAGGCGAAAGCCGAAGGAACGCTTACCGGCGTGGAGCCGCAGTCGGCCAAGTACGCCTCCGGCCTACCTGACAATCTGCCAGCGCTCGCACGCCCTCTGCCGTTCCTGTTTGAATCCAATGGCTCGGTGACGTATTTCACCAACGGCCGTGACCCGGCTCCCCGCAGCCGGCAGCTTTTCAACTTCCCGCGCCCCGAGACCCTTGCGGAGTTGATAGAGCAGCCCGAGCAACTCCGCGCCCGGCTGAAGGATTTGCCACCGTTGGACGAGACCCGGCTCTGGTCAGTGCAGGTGCAAGCAATCCACAACTTGGAACGGTCGTTCGCTAAGGCGAACCCGCGTGCCCTGATCCAGATGGCCACGGGCTCCGGCAAGACATTCGCCGCCGTCAACGTCGCCTATCGCCTACTGAAGTTTGGCGGCGCGAAGCGCATCCTCTTCCTGGTCGACCGCAGCAATCTTGGTAAGCAGGCCGAGGACGAGTTCGCCAACTTCGAGCCGCCAGACGATCCCCGCAAGTTCCCGCAGCTTTACACCGTCCAGCGGCTGAAGTCGAACTCGATCAATCCGGCCGCGAAGGTAGTCATCACAACGATCCAAAGGCTTTACTCAATGCTGAAGGGCGACGCGGAGTTCGATCCCGGCAACGAGGAGGGCTCAGGATTTGACTCTGCCAAGCCGTGGCAGGGCGCGCCACCCGATGTCGCCTACCAGGCCGGTATCCCACCTGAGTTCTTCGACTTTATCGTCGTGGACGAGTGTCATCGCTCCATCTACGAACTTTGGACCCAGGTACTGCTCTACTTCGACTCTTTTCTCATCGGGCTCACTGCTACCCCCACCGGCAAGACCATCGGCTTCTTCAATCAAAACCTCGTCATGCAATACGGGCACGACGAGGCGGTGACTGATGGCGTGAACGTGGACTTCGATGTCTACCGGATCCGCACTCGGGTTACTGAACAGGGGGCAACGATCGTTGCCGGCGATACGGGCGTCTATGTAGACAAGCGTCACAAGCTCACCAGGGCTGAGCGGCTTGAACTTCTCAACCAGGACCTCACGTACACTGCTAACCAACTCGACCGCGACGTCGTGGCTGAGAGCCAGATCCGTACGGTAATCCAGCAGTTTCGCGACAAGGTGATGCCGGACGCATTTCCCGGCCGCACTGAGGTGCCGAAGACTCTTGTCTTCGCAAAGGACGATTCGCACGCCGACGACATCGTCCGGCTCGTGCGCGAAGTGTTCGCACAGGGCAACGATTTCTGCCAAAAGATTACCTACCGGACGGGCTTCACGAAGCTGACCAAGAGCGTGAAGAACGACGACGGCAGTGAGTCCGAAGTGACCGAGTGGGTGAAGACCTCTAGCCTGACGCCGGACGAGATCCTCGCCAACTTCCGTAACAGCTTCTATCCTCGGATCGCGGTGACGGTGGACATGATCTCCACTGGCACGGACGTGAAGCCCATTGAATGCGTCTTCTTTCTCCGCAACGTAAAGTCCGCCAGCTTTTTCGAGCAGATGAAGGGGCGCGGCGTGCGCGTCATCTCGCCCGATAAGCTTCGCACCGTTACGCCCAGTGCTAAGGTTAAGGAACGCTTTATCGTCGTCGACGCTGTGGGCGTATGTGAGCAGGACAAGACCGATTCCCAGACCCTCAACCGCAAACCCTCCGCCGCCCTAGAGGAGCTACTCAACTACGTCGCGCAAGGTGGCACCGATCCCGACGCGCTGACCACGCTCGCCGGCCGGCTCGCCCGGATTCAGCACGAGTTCAGTCCGGCACAGCTGGTCGAATTGACAGAACTGGCGGGTGGAAGACCCTATCCCGACCTCGCGCGCGACCTTCTGAACGCTTGTGACGCCGACGCACAGATCGGCGCCGCTAAGAAGCTGACCGAGGTCACTGGTGCACCGACCGAGCAGCAGGTCAAGACAGCGGCCGAGGTCCTGGTTCAGCAGGCCGTCTCGCCGTTTCTCAAGGCAGCCTTCCGCCGGCGCATCCTGGAAATCCGCGCGCAGAATGAACAAACGGTTGACCGGCACACCATCGACGACCTGCTCTATGCTGGCTTCGACGCCTCGGCCGTAGAAAGGGCGCAAGCCAAGGTCACGGACTTCCGCGCTTGGATTAGAGACCATCGCAATGAACTCACCGCCCTGCAAGTACTGTATGCGGCCACACGCCCCCTCAGGCTCTCGCTTAGGGATCTGCGCCAGTTGAAAGACGCGCTCGCGCGGCCGCCGCTCACGGCGACGCCGACGCAGCTCTGGCGCGCCTTCCAGGCCGTAGACGCCGACAAGGTCAAAGGTTCCGGAGGCGAGGTGCTCACGGATCTAGTGGCCCTCGTGCGCCATGCCTTAGTCCCCAGCCTAACCTTAGTACCTTACCGGGACCAGCTAGGTGAGCGGTATCAGGCGTGGCTCACGCAGCGCAACGCCGACAACACCTTCACACACGAGCAACGCGAGTGGCTCGACCGTATGGCGGAGCACATCGCTACCAGTCTCGCCATTGCACCTGAGGACTTCGAGGACGGCTGGTTCGGCCAGCATGGTAGCCTCGGCCACGCCCACGCGCTGTTCGGTGACAGGCTCAAGCCGCTGATGACGGAGCTCAATGAGAGGTTAGCGGCGTGACTTACGGGGCTTCGAGCGATGGGCCGGCCCTGCCGCACGGCTGGGTGAGCGGATCCCTGGCGGAGATCGCGCAGATGAATCCTCCGCGCGATCCAAGGGCCTTTAGTGACAGCACACAAGTCAACTTCGTACCCATGCGCGCAGTCGACACGGAGGGCAAAGGTGTAATTGGCCCGGAGACGCGCGCGTACGGTGATGTGAAGAAGGGCTACACCTCCTTTCTATCCGGCGATGTCATCATGGCCAAGATCACGCCATGCATGGAGAATGGCAAAACCGCAGTCGTCCCGGAGTTACCCGGCTCTGTTTGCTTTGGATCTACCGAATTCCACGTAGTTCGGCCTGCGCCTGGTGTTATACCGAATTGGATCGCCAACTTCCTCCTGCAAGATGAAGTGCGTCGCGCGGCGCAGCGCGCCATGACTGGCGCTGTGGGGCAAATGCGGGTTCCTGCCTCATTCCTGGAAACAATCAGCATTCCCATTGCTCCTGCAGATGAGCAGCGGCGCATTACTGACGCTCTCGATGAGTTAACGTCCGACCTCGACGCAGGCGTGGCGGCGTTGGAGCGAGTGCGGTCGAAGCTCACGCAATACCGCGCATCACTGCTAAAGACAGCAGTCGATGGAACGCTTAGCGCCGAATGGCGGCAGAAGCATCCGCCCACTGAGCCCGGAACCCAGCTACTCAAGCGCATCCTCGACGAGCGTCGCCGTCTGTGGGAGAAGCAGCAGCTCCGCAAGTTCAGGGAGAAGGGTCAAGAACTGCCCAAGAATTGGACGGTGATGTACAAGGAGCCGATCGCGCCGGATACTGCGAGCCTGCCGCCGCTGCCGCAGGGATGGTGTTGGTCAACGCTTGACCAGTTAGCCGACATCGCCGGGGGTGTCACCAAGGGTCAGAAGTTTTCTCCGAATGACGAAACGCGCCTCGTGCCATACCTCCGTGTAGCCAATGTGCAACGGGGATACCTTGATCTTTCACAGATAAAGAACATCCGCGCGACCGAGGAAGACATCGAAGCACTGACACTGCGGCTCGGAGACGTCCTCTTTACTGAAGGAGGTGATCGAGACAAACTTGGCCGTGGTTGGATCTGGGAAGGGAAGCTTCCAGAATGCGTCCATCAGAATCACGTGTTTCGTGCTCGCTTAGTGCCGGGCGTTGTCCAGCCCAAGCTCGTTTCTTGGTGTGGGAATTCGTATGGGCGACGCTGGTTTATGCGCGTCGGCAAACAGTCGGTCAATCTCGCATCAATTAACCGTACCAATCTCCGCTCGTTCCCGGTAGCGCTTGCCCCCGTGGCCGAACAAGAGGTAATCGTCGAGTCAGTAGAAGACCACATTTCCATCATCGACCACCTCGAAACCGACATCGCCGCGAAGTTGAAGTCAGCTCAACGCCTACGTCAGGCGGTCTTACGCCACGCCTTTAGCGGCCAGCTTGTCCCCCAGGATCCGAGTGACGAACCTGCCTCCGAGCTGTTGAGCCGTATTGGCGCCGACCGTGAGGAGCGCTCCCGCGAAGCTGCCGCTGCGAAGCGGACCGCCAAGCAAGCAACCAAGTCGCGGCCGAGCGCACAGTCGTGCGCCGCGAAGAGGCCCGCAGCAACACGAGGGCACTGATGGATGCATCGCAGATCGGCAAGCGGGCCTGGAGTTATGCTGGCGTGCTGCAGGATGCGGGGCTCTCCTGCTTCGAGTACGTCGAGCAGCTCACTCTCCTGCTATTCCTCAAAATGGCCGACCAGCTCACTGAGGAACCGCACAACAAGCCTGCGATCGTGCCGCCAACGTTGGGCTGGAAGGCGCTTCTTCCGCTCGACGGCGTAGCGCTGGAGAGCAAGTACAGCGAGATCCTCGACAAACTTGGCGTCAAGCAGGGCATGCTCGGGGTCATCTTCAAGAGCGCCCGTTGCGAGATCCACAATCCAGCGCTGCTCAAGCAGCTCATTGTCAATCTGATCGATACGGTAGATTGGCTCTCGCTGCCGGTCGACGTCAAGGGCACGATTTACGAGGAGCTACTTCAGCGATCGGCGCAGGAATCGTCACGCGGCGCGGGCCAATACTTCACACCACGCCCAGTAATTCAGGCGATGTGCGATGTGATGCATCCCGCGCCGACCGACCAGATCTGCGACCCGGCGGCCGGAACTGGCGGGTTCCTCTGCAACGCGTACGAGCACGTGCTCGGCCGTTTTGAGAAAGACCTCGATCGCGACGAGAAACGCGCTCTTCGCGAGGACCTGGTGGAAGGCATGGAGCTCTCCCCGAAGGTCGGGCGCATGTGCGCGATGAACCTTTACTTGCATGGTATCGGAGGCGACAAGGTAGTTGTACATGCCGGGCTAGATAGTCTGGCCGCGCCTTGGAACAAGGAATACACGATGGTTCTGGCCAATCCTCCGTTTGGGAAGAAGCAGAGCCTGCTCTTCGTCAATGAGGCGGGCGATACCGAGAGGGAGGACCAGGTCGTGCTACGTGAGGATTTCTGGACCTCCACCAGTAACAAGCAGCTGAACTTTGTACAGCACATCTACACACTATTAAAGATTGATGGGCGGGCGGCCATGGTGGTCCCAGACAACGTATTGTTCGAGGGCGGGGCCGGTGAAAAGGTGCGTCGCAACCTGCTGCAGAAATGCCGTGTCCACACGCTGCTGCGCCTGCCGACCGGCATTTGGTATTCGCCCGGCGTGAAGGCGAACGTGATTTTCTTCGACAAGAAGGAGGGCCGACCCGAGGCTTGGACCGACAGGCTCTGGGTCTACGACCTGCGCACCAACCTGCACTTCACGCTCAAGCAGTCGCCGATTCAGCGCAAGGACTTCGACGAGTTCGTCGAGTGCTACCAGCCGGGCAAGATCCACGATCGGAAGCCGACCTGGAGCGAGGATAGCCCCGAGGGCCGCTGGCGCTGTTACGAATACGACGACCTGCTCAAGCGCGATAAGCTCAGCCTCGATCTGTTCTGGATCAGGGACAAGACCTTAGCTGACACCGATTCGCTGCCAGCCCCGGACGTGATCGCTTCCGAGATCGCTGACGACCTAGAAGCGGCGTTAGAGCAGTTCACGAAGATCGCGGCGCGACTTGGCAGCCACTCGATGGCATGATCGGTACGCCGCAGGCGCTCGCGCCCGTGCCTGCGGATTGCTTGCCTACCACCGCCGGCTTCGTGGGTTAGGCTCCGCAATCGAATGGCCCCTACCTACGGCTCAGGCGGCCAATCTTGCCAAGAGGCGACGTTGCGAAATCGCCGTACGAAGGCAAGCCGTCAGCTCACGGCGCAAGGCGCCCCGGCCCTGTAAGTGCAGCGCCTGGTAGATGGCCTCGTGGCTGATGCGCATTGATGGGTCCGTGGGAAAGTCGAGTCGCAGGCGATTCGCAATCTGTTCCGGACTCTACGCCGAAGCCCACCGCCGGTTCTGCCGGCGCCCCGTAATGAGCTGCTCTACGGTCATCGGTGGTGCTGCGCGGTCGAGAGGAGCATGCAACCTCTGACCAACGACCGCAGTGGAGCAATCGCGCCACTACGACACAGTTGCTCTCGTGCGACACGCCGAGGCCGACGCTCGCCAAGACCCGTTCGTGGCGTCACCTATTGATTCCAGGTGTAACCGCTCTGGCGGCGCCGACTCCGGCGAGCTTTCGTTCCATCATGCCGAGAGCCAGGAATCCGCACCCCCCCCACCCGCACGGCGCGGCTGCGGGGCGTGTGATTCGCCATCTCTTACAACTTGTCGGCAGCCTCTCCGTCTTCATGGGGCTAGCAGCGCGCGCGCAGACGACGCGCCCGGCAACGGCGAGCGTCACCCCGCGACCTCTGACTACAGCCGAGATCGCGGCCCGAACGGCGCCGGCGACGGTGACGATCATCACACTTGACGCAGACGGCGACAGCCTTGAGCAAGGCAGTGGCTTTGTTGTGCGTTGTGATGGCCTCATTGTCACAAACTGGCATGTGATCCGTGGCGCATTACGGATTAACGTGATCTTGGCTGATGGCCGACAATTCAAGTCGGCAGATCTTCTCGATCAGGACTCCGTTCGCGACGTCGCCCTCCTGCATGTTGCGGGGTACGATCTGCCGACCGTCCCGGTCCGGTTCACGGTCCCGGCAGTCGGAGAGCACGTCGTGGCGATCGGGAGCCCACGTGGGCTAAGCCAGACTGTAAGCGATGGCATTGTGGCCGCGCGCCGGCAAGACGACGGGCGGGAACTGGCGCAGATCACCGCCCCCGTCAGCCCAGGATCCAGCGGCGGTGCCGTGCTCGATAACACTGGGGCCGCATTCGCTCTCAGCACGAGCTATGTCGAGCAGGGTCAATCGCTCAACTTCGCAGTGCCCGTCCGCTATGCCTTGAACCTCCTCGGGACTGGCACTGGCACGCGCTTCATTTCTGGCTTGGCGGCTTCGGCGGACGAGCAGGAACAATTCGGCCTTGGCGGCACTGTGCACGTGTCGTCTGCTGACACCATCCCAAGGCACAAGCGTACCACCGCGCCCGCCGCGTCAATGGTTTGGACCTATTTGGGGGCGCAGAACTGGCAAGAGTCGCACACGGGTGTCTGGCACGTGGATTGGGTAGAGATCCACATGAGTGCAAGTGGACACACGGGACTTTTGATTGTTCGCCCAATTGGCGCCAACGACTCGTCTTACGTATCGGACGCCGATTGGGGCGCGCTTGCCCGTAGCTATGCAATCGACGCATTCACGACGGACGCGACGGGTAATGTCCTCCTGCGCGCTGGGGGATTGGTATACCACGGCTACCAAGCCACGCTCGGGTACCTTGTCGCAAGGACAACGATACATGACTCAACGGGCGAAGCACGGCGAGTCTATCTGGATGCGTATCGTCCTGGTGTTGCGTCTCATTTCTACCGGGCGCGGTGCAGGATAGGGCGTGTCGGTGTGGACCAGCGGAACCAGCATAATGGTGCGACGGAGTGGCGGGGTGAGATCGTCGTGTCCGATGACATCCCAGGCTTCATTGCGATGTCGATGTACTTGCAAGACGCTGCCGGGGCAGTCTGGCGCTGGTCAGGCAACGGTCGAGTAGCGCTCGATGGGTCGTACACGGTCAGCAGTGGCGGCGTGCGGATTTCTGGGTATGACAACGTTCACAACCTTGGCGTCCCGGAGTTGGATGTGGAAGCTGGGACAGCGGAAGTGCGCGATGAACGAGCGCCGGGGCCGCCGCTCATAGGTACGCTCATCATCGAAGCGCCTCATGGGCCGCTGAGCCAGTAAGCTCACGACCCTCCGGCTGATCAGTCGGTGACCACGGCTCGTTCGCGACCCCCAATGAAACGTTCTCGTTCGGCTAAGGAAGCAATCGGCGGTCAGATTCACCGACTCTCGGTAGCCAAGTTCCCGTGGATACTTACAGCGGGCGTCCTGGTCACGCTTGGGCTCACCGTGATTCCCCCCTTCCGACGGGCGCATCTGGAATACGATGCAATGGCAACGCTCACTGCTCTAGCGGTGATCGGACTAATTTGGGCTGCTTACTTCGCGTGGCAGACCCTGCAGTACCAGCGACGTCACGACGCCGACTTCCGCGCGCGCCGACGGCGAACGACTGCCCAAGCGATGCTGGTGGACCTCAACCGCATACGGACTGCAGTCTCTGGCATCAAACATCCAGATGCCCCGTTGTACGTCCCCGGCGACCTCGCCCACCCCGTGCTGGATCGGGGGCTCGATGCTGCGGAAGAGTTTCAGCTAATTACGGTCTACCGGCTGGCAGACCTGATCGACGAACTCGCGATGTTGGTGACAAACGCCAGCGAGTATCTAGCTGCCAAGGGTAGAGCCGGCGCCTACCCAAGCAGTGCCGGCGGGGTAAAGCTGCCGCCGCCATTCGCACCGCAGCTCGCGCATGCGCAGTCACGGGCCGACTCAGCGATGGCCGCGGCCGACAGACTCGAGACGGAACTCCACGAATTGAGCCGGCCGCTCCTCGTGGTCCCCAACGACACCTACACGGTGTCCTTTGCCGGGGTCAAGCCAGGCAAGTACGATTTCAACTGCAGAATGAGCTGCAAGAGGACCCAGACCGCCGCCCGGACCCCATCTACGCGGTCGGCGCGATCAGGCTGCCGACGACGGTGGTTGCCGGACATGGAGGCGTCGGCGACAGTACATCCTCGGCGAAGCGAGCGCGTGACGATAGGGCCGGGTAGCGGAGACCAAGCGTCCTGGGCCTAACAACCATCCTGCCCTGATACGGGGGCGCCTCACGGGGCGTGTCGAGCGCCTCGTTGCCCAATTCGACTCTGAGAGCCTAAATCGCCCGCGCAGCCCGCAGCCAGCGCGCGGTCCGGCCCACGAGCGATGTGGATTTCGAGGGCGTCGGGCGTCCCCCCGCGGACGATGTCCATGACCAACCGGAAGCAAATCCGAGGACTCGGGTGCGGGCGTAGCGGCCCGGGGACGCCTTCGGCAGAGGCCAGGCGGGCGTGGCCTAGCGTGCGGTTGGATCGTCGCATATTACTCCGCACAAAGATCTTTCCGATCTCGAAACGGGCGTGGAGGAACATGACAGTCTGTATCGGCGCGGTCTGTGAAGGCGGCAAGGTGGCAGTGGTTGCCGCGGATCGCATGGTGACGTTTGGACCGCCGATGATGCTCACGACCGAGCCGCCCGCGTTCAGCAAGATCCAGCGGCTGACGGACGCGTCGGTATTGCTCTTTTCGGGCTCGGTCCCTGACGGCGAGTGGATTTTGACGCAGGCCCGCGCGGTCGCGGCAGCGAACCCGGGACAGCCCATCGCCACGATTGCCGAAGCGGTTAGAAAGGCGTATGTACAGCTGAAGCGAACGCGAGTCGAGGAGACGATTCTCGGACCGTTCATCGGCGCGGATTTCGATCGGTTTCAGCAGTTGATCGCCCAGTCACCATCATCGCAGTTGCTACAAGGAGTGCTGGCGTTGGTGACTCAACACAATCTCCAAACTGACCTGCTCGTCGCCGGCACCGACAACGCGGGGACTCACGTATTTGTGGTGCAACACCCCGGCATCCTGTTGCCCATGGCCTCGATGGGGTTCGCGGCAATCGGATCCGGGGCCGTCCACGCGAGCGTACGATTGTCGCTTGGACAGCACACCCCAACAGCAAGTCTGATCGACACGGTATACAATGTGTATGAAGCGAAGAGGGCGGCCGAGGTCGCGCCCGGCGTCGGCAAAATGACGGATATGACCATCCTTACGGGAACGCGCATCTGTCCCGCTTCCGAAGAGGTGTTTAAGGTGCTCGACGAGGTGCATAAGGAACGGCCGAGTCCGACTTCCACAGAGACGGCTCGTCTCAAGGAGGCCTGCGATGTTTGCCTCAAATAGTTTCGGCCAGGAGTATCCAACGCCGCCGAACGTCGCGATCGGGTCTTTCGATCCCGCGTCCTTAGCCCTTTGGGTGGCTGCGCTCCAGTGGCAGTCGCTCGTCAGCACCGGACTGCCGCCGACAGTCCACGAGCAGCCCCCGACCGACGTGGAACCGCGCCCAATCCGGGTTCCTGCTTAGTCACTCCCCGAGGGCTGGTGGCGTCGTCAGACGGCCGCGCACGGGTCGAGCTCACCGCACCTTCTTTGTCCGCCGGGTTGCGCTGTCGTTCCTCGTGCTTTCAGTGGTGCCAGACGTACGAAGAGCTGATCATGCTTGCGAGGCGCCCCGCGTGACAGGCGACATCTATCCAATGAAGCCGGAGGGTATTAGCGCAGTACTGCGAAAGCAAACGCGCGCGCGCCTTCGGCTCGGCGTTCCGCGCATCCCGGGACCTAAGCCAGCCACGTGCATCAACCGGCCGAGCCCGATTCTCACAGCGACGTCCCGCGCCGTTCAGCGGCGCATGTCCCGGCACTAGACGGAGTCCGTGGGATCGCAATCGCGCTGGTGTTGCTGCATCGCAGCGGGTGGCCCCCGGTGTTTCGGCTGCGAGAAACTCATGTGGGAGGCCGTTGCCGGCACGGCGCGTCGGCACGCGACGGGGCGCCGCTGTCACGAAGCAATCTCAATCGCTCCCACAGCGAAATCGCGGTCCTGCTAACGTTGATGCGGTACTCAAAGGCGTGAGCCTTGGCTTTAGGTCGTCCCGGCCATACGCACTACGGAGAGAGCACGGCCACCGGCGTCGAACTCTCGTTCCCCCGCGACGCTGCACGGTATGGCCGTGTTCAATCAGGGGGGCACTATGAACACCGTCCCTACTCGGGAGCGGTCGTCCAGCGCGTCCTAAGCCTGCCAGCAGGTCAACCCCCGCCAAGACACGGCGCGTTCGAAGTCGACGGCCGGTCGGCGCCGACGTCGGCCGACATAGATGGCGGTCGGGTGAGTTCGCTCCGCGAGATGTCCACAAATGGCTGAGCATCCCGGGTGGCAACTTGACCGTCAGACGAACGCATCCGACACCGGCCACGATACCGGACAAGGCGCTGCGCGGGAGTTACTAGCATGCCAGGCGGCTCAACTGCTGCGATCGTTGCGCCGGTGCGCAACCAGTGTGTGTATTTTGAGAACCCCTATCCGCGTCGCCCAAATGACCCCTCGCGTCGAGAACACGCCCGCAGGTCTCCGCATCGACTGGCCGGCCGGGAATACGACCAAGTTTTACGAGGTCGTTCCGAGTTCGGCATCATTACCGGAAGCGATCGTGGTTAACGGTCAGATTGTGGATTTACGCACCACATTCGTCGCGCGAGAAGTCGAACAAAGCCGACCAGCCGACACCTAGGCGTGTCAACCGTTCTAAGAGCTCGGGCTGCGGGGAGGTACCGACGGTGCGATTCCGCCGGGTTTCAGGATTTCCGCGATGAGCTGGTCGGCTTGGCAAATGTCGATGGCTTGGCCATACCCGACGGGCACCTCGACGTCGCCTTCCTTCGCTGTGTAGCTCTTTTGCGTCGCCGAAGGCGACGCTTGGTCCTCTTCCAATAGCATCACTTTCGTCTTGATCCGCGCGTACTCACTCACGACTCCGAACGCACGTCCCGTAGCAATTTCGAATACAGGGCCGCCACTGTTTCCGGGATTGACGATCGCGTCAATCTGGAAATGGGGGCGTACATGCCGCGGCACGCCGGGATACGGGAACACCGCGCTAACGATTCCGGACGCGAACGATGGATTGATGACCGCGCCGAGGATGTCGCTATGAAGTTTACGACCGTGCGGGTACCCGCAGATCCCGATTCTATCCCCCTCTTCGCATTCTCTGGTCGCGGGCTCAAGTACGACCAAGGGAGCTGTCAACGGCGCCTTGGGTAGCTGCAGCTTGAGCACGGCCAGATCGAATTGCAGGTGGCTAACTATGCTTATGACCGGAGCCATTCCGAATCCGACGAGTGCGCCCGTCCCGTGAGGGCGAGGGGGTTGATGAATGAGCGCCCGAAGGGGTGGTAACGAAGGGCGAGCCCCGCCTGCGATACGTTGCGCCTCGTCAATCCAGTCCTGTACTACGTGCTTCGCGGTGAGAATGATGCCGCTCTTGTGAACAACGAAGCCCGAGCCAATGATGGCAATCCTCTTGTATGACGCGCGCACAGAATCTTGCGTGAAGACGTCTCCCTGTTTGGGATCGACCAGCTCCGCTGGTGGAATCGCGATGGCGACGACGCTTCGTTTGACTCTCTGGAATACGTCTCGCCGCGACGTAGGTGGAGGCGCGGCGGCAGAAACTCCATGCTTGTGTTTCCGTCCACTCGCTCTACCCATGCACGCCTCCGACGAAGGTGCGGCCACTCGTGCGTCAAAATATCGGCTACCGCTATTGGCGAATGAAGGCGCGTCTTCGGCGATACCTCGCCGACAGTGGATGAGCGGCTCTTGCCACGCGAGGGCGGCCGGACAGATGAACAGAGGGACCACCCAAATCGGTGGCCCCTTTGTCATTCGCGCCAAACAGAACAGTTACGGTTTGTCGTCGCTAGTCGACACGGCGTTACGGACCATAGCTACCGACCAGAACGCACCGTGCTCCGTTGATTGAGGCATAAGCGGGGGGAGCGTGCCGTTCGCTACCTCTTCCACCAAGTCGTGGAGCGCTCGAACAGCCTGCGTCGCCTCAGATAGTCGCCGCGGCACGCCGCTCGTTGCCGCGGCAACTTCCGACACACTAACAGCATTATCTGCCTTCGTGGCGACAGGTGCCGCAGCGGTTGGATTTACAGGCATTTACCGACTCGGCGCAGGGGGTTAAGCAACATAACGCAATCTACGGTATCCGGCCACTAAGCATTGCGCGTCAAGACGCATACCGACACTCCTAAGACGCCGCCCCGGCATGAGTTTCGTCTCCAGTCCGCTGCAATGTGACTTCAATAATGTCGGCGAGTGGCCGAACCAGGGCCATAAGATGAGGCAACATTAGTTCCTGTCGCTTGTCATCTTGTAACAACCCTGGGGCAGAACAATTGATATTAAGTACGCCAATCCCGCGTTCCGCCTGCGGCGCCGTAACAGAAACGATTGCGAGAGAAATAAAACTGCCAACGTGCTTCGTGGTTTCTGCGAAATGTTTGCCAATTGCATCGGCTTGCTCCACCAACCCCGACCCGTCCTTCAGCATCTTTTTCCCTATTTGGAAGACGTCCGGGCAGACGTCCATCGTGCCCTTGCACCATGCGGCGGGAGCACCCGGGAGCATAGGACTATTACGACGTGGGTCACAGTCCTCCGGTAGTGGAAGGACGAGTCCGGTAAGTTTGGAGTCACGCTTATCCGAGGCCGACGATGCCGACAACGTCGTAAATGACCATTCAGGCATCAGTAACAGTACGCCGTTGGTAAGGGTGTGTACGTCGACGCTGTTACCGGCAAACTTCAATTGCTTTTGCAATGTCTCCGCGAATGGATCTTTGATGCCTGCCTGGCTGACATGAATCATCACATTGGCGGAATAGTGGACCTCCGGGCCAGGCGGCCGATGCGCCTGGTCGTCAACGCGGATTGCATTCGTAATAGACTCTAAGCATGCTAGTAACTGTACCTCACAATCGGCGGCCGACAGCGGCCTGCTATCGTCAACTTTGGGAGCGCCACCTTCTGCGATCGCTCCGCCAGCCGGCGTGGCGGGCTGGCGGCCACGCAATACCAACATTGCGGAGCCATAGACAGCCGACATGGCCTCGGTCCAGCCTTTGACGAACCCTCGCTCCGGCATCGTCGTCTGGTTCTGCGCGATGTCATCGAGTCGATGCTGAAGGTCTCCAACCTGATTCTGAAGGACCCCCTGCTGACCCTGCAGGTTGTCCAATGAAGCCGCCGACTTGCGTCGCTCTCGATTCTGAGCGGATAGGTCCCAGACGCCGTACAGGATCCCCACCAGGGCGACACCCACAACGCCGACCGCAGGCCAATTCGGCGCCGCCCCGAGCTGAATATTTCGGAACGCTTCAGGGACCCCTTCCTGTGCAAGCAGGATGGCTTCACCTGTTGCGGTGAAAACAACCGCAACCACCGTTGCGCCTGGCCCCCCTGGCGCAAGCCAGAACTTTAGGAGGCTCCATATCCCCGCCAACGGGCCTTCTCTTTGCTTAGCGGCGGCGGGAGAAGGCGGAGGAGTGGTCACAATACTAGGTCGCGGAACATTTCGCGGATCAAATGCGATTGTTCAGAGGAGAAAGGCGTGAGCCGCGAATATACGTGGGCACCTCGCTCGCGCAATCTGGGTGGTGTGACCTCGGGCCCATCGACCTGGCGAATGTGACGTGGTATATCGGACGGTTACATCGGCAGCGATTGCTGGTCCCCGAGTTGGTGCAAGATTCGGTGAAGCGCTGTGCCCAAACCACGGCAGAACGCCTACCGCATGCCGCGGTCTAGATCTCTTGCCGGCCGCCGCGTCGCGCCAGGCCGCGCGCCGATTCCGATGCACCGTTCGCGGTGCATATCGCTCCGACTGGCGCGTCTTGTTCAAGCCTCTCGGCGAACCAGTGCAATCGACCGGGGACTCTGTCTCTATCTCCCGGGCCTTTCGACCTTGGCCTGTCAGGCCAGATGCCTGGTCCGTCAACTCCGTGACCGCATCGCGCCGCGCGGTCCCGACGACGGTTACATACAGTACTGCCGGGTGACATCCGCTACACGGCGTGATTTGACGTTTAGCCCTACCTCCCGTGCCATCGCGCCACGCCGCTCGGGCGTGACCGTGCGGCCCAGAACATCGGTCTCTCGGTAACTCAACCATTTCTTAAGAACGAGATATCCGCTAGCGGTAAAGTTCCAGACGTGAAGCGGTACGTTGGACCAATACGCGACCTCGTTAAGGGGAACGTCCATGGTAGTGCCGCCGAACAGCGAGTACATCTGCTCGAGGGAGAAACCCAGCAGCGTACCGCCTTCCAGCAATGCCTCTACCTCATCATCGGTGTACTCCCGCTCGCGGCTGCTATCCCGCCCCGGAAACACCACGCCTTCTTGAACTCGTCCCCACCCCAATGTGATCTGCAGATCTCCGGCGGCAGGGTCAAGTCGGCCCCCACCCACACGTGACGCGAGTCCGATCAGACTCAACTCTTGACGGAGAACACCACCACTTACACCGGGCTCCTGGTGACTTGTGTTGAACAGAGACGCGACTTTCTGGCCGAGCTCAGCGGATGTGTGGGCTGCGCCGGGATCGATGGACAGTGAGTTAAGCTATCGCCACCGCCTGCTCGAACGCGACGGGGCTCACGTTGCCGAGCGTTGAGTGCCTCCGGGTGGGATTGTAGAAGCGTTCGATGTA
>Ga0182024_10011874_pt1 | contig 17373 bp, 18 predicted proteins | sample P32metaG_FD_120480 | JGI IMG/M metagenome (GOLD analysis project Ga0182024, IMG submission 120480) | Permafrost microbial communities from Stordalen Mire, Sweden - P3-2 metaG (Illumina Assembly) | ecosystem: Environmental > Terrestrial > Soil > Wetlands > Permafrost | place: Sweden: Stordalen...
CGCCAGCAGGAAGCGCAGACATTGGCGGGGTTTCAGTCCGAGATCGTGTCCAGCCGCATCGCGGCGCTCCTCGCCTTCGACCGCAGCGCTGAATTGGCGCGCATCACGACCCCGACTCTGGTGGTCGCGGCCGAGGACGATTTCGCGACACCCGCCTATCTCTCGGAAGAGCTGGCGCGGCTCATTCCGGGCGCCGAGGCAAAGTTTTTCCCCCAAGGCGGGCATTGCTTCACCCAGATCAATCCCCGCGAATTCAATCAGGCCGTGCTGCCCTTCCTCGCCCAACACACGCCGCGGTAATTTTTCCGAACTCTTGGTGGCGTCCATTAACTATTAACTAATGGCGCGTAAGCATGGTCTCGATAAAGCGAGTGCCCATGCCCGCCTCCAAGCGAACGATACCCACCGATCGTGCTTCCGGAAATACCGCCGGCGCAATGGCGCTTGCATCCGAGGCGCATGCCGCGCTTCACGCCGCGGGCGACATCGCCTATGAATGGAACCTCGGCTCCGATCGAATCCGTTGGGCCGCCGCCAACCCGCAATTCGACGCGGTCGGAGGCCCGCTCAAGCTTGCATCCGGCAAGGCGCTGCTCAATCGCTTGCATCCAGAAGATCGCCGCTTGCGGCAGCACCGTCTGAAAGCCCACCTCGATCTGGCCGAGACCTTCGATTGCGAGTTCCGCATTCGCCGTGCCGGCGGCGGTTTTGCCTGGGTGCATGAGCGCGGCGCGGCGATGCCGATAGAGGCCAGGGAGGAGACGATCTTGCGAGGCGTCTGGCGTTTCGTCACGGCTCGCAAGGAAGAGGAGCGCCGGCTTGAGCAGCTCGGTCATCACGATGCCCTCACCGGTCTTTACAATCGAAAGCGTCTGCGCGAAAGCCTCGATTTCATAGCCGGCGCAAGCCGCCGCTCCAGCCGCCCGGGAGCTTATTTCGTCATCGGCATCGACAAGCTCGCCGGCATCAACGATGCGTTCGGGGCCGAGGCCGGCGACGCGGCGATCCGCGAGGTCGCGCGGCGCCTCGAGCAATGTTCGCGGGCGAGCGATGTTCTCGGCCGCATCGATTCGGACCGTTTCGGCGTGGTGCTGGCGGAATGCCCGGAAGACAACCTCGCGATCGCTTCGGAGCGCATTCGCGCCGCGGTTCACCGCGAGCCCATCGACACGCCAAGCGGGTCCTTCTTCGCCACTGTCTCCATCGGGGGCGCGACTTTCCCGGAACCGGCGCAAGTCACCCAGGAAATCATGAGCCACGCCGATACCGCGTTGGCCGACGCGAAGCGGGCGGGCGGGGACTGCTTCGTGTCTTATCGGGTTACGGAAGAGGAGCGCCGGCGCCAGCGTCGCGGCATGGCTATTGGCGAGGAAGTTCAGCGCGCCTTGAAGGAGAATCGGCTCGTCTTCGCCTATCAGCCGGTGGTAAGGAGCACGACAAACCGCAACTCCTACGCCGTCGATTACTACGAATGCCTGCTGCGCATGATGGCACCCGACGGCAACGTCATCGCGGCGGCGGATTTCATTCCCGAAATCGAGCGGCTGGGATTCGTGCGCGCGATCGACCGCTATGTGTTGGAGCGGGCGGTAAGCGAGGTCGAAGCGAACCCGGGAATCCGATTGGGCTTCAACATCTCGGGCCTGACCACGACGGATCGTTCCTGGCTGCGCACAATCACCCACCTTCTGCGCGATCGCGGCGAACTCGCGAGCCAGCTGGTCATCGAGATCACCGAAACCGCGGCCCTCCTCGACCTCGATGAGTGCGCCCGTTTCGTGGATACCCTGCGCGCGCTCGGCTGTCGCGTCGCGATCGACGATTTCGGCACCGGCTTCACGTCATTCCGCCATTTGCAAGCGCTCGCGGTCGACACCGTCAAAATCGACGGTTCCTTCGTGCACGATCTCGGCAGCAAGGCCGAGAATCACGTCTTCTTGCGTCACCTGATCGGCTTGGCGCACGGTTTGGGTTTGGCCACCGTGGCCGAAGGGGTTGAAGAACCTGGCGAGGCCGCGGTGCTCGAACGGGAAGGCGTCACCTTCTTGCAGGGCTACTACTTCGCGCGCCCGACCATCCATCCGCCCTGGCTTGCGGCGACGGCCCGGCGATCGCGCTAATTTCCAGCCGGCTGTTCTTTCTGGCCGGGCTTGGTCAGCTCCTCGATCTTGCGCTGCAACGAATCGAGCCTTTCAGTCAAATCCTTGACGGTCGCCAGTTCAGCGGCGGGAGCGGAGGAAGCGGCCTTTGTCTTTTCCGCCTCGGCGGCGCCCGTGCCCGGCCCGCCGGGAAATGGCGAGAACATCTTCATGGTCTTTTCGAAGAGCGCCAGATTCTGCTTGCCCATCTGTTCCAGCGAGCCAAAGGGGAAGAGGCCGCCGAACGCTTCCTGAAGGTTCTTGCGCATCTGAGCTTGGTTTTGCCCGAAGCTCGTCATCGCCTGTTCGAGATAGCGCGGCACCAGGAACTGCATGCTGTCGCCATAGAGGCTGATGAGCTGGCGCAAGAAGCCGATCGGCAGCAGGTTCTGGCCCTTCTGTTCCTCCTCGACGATGATCTGGGTCAAGACCGGCCGGGTGATATCCTCGCCGGTCTTGGCGTCCTGAACCAGGAACTCGGAGCCGGACTTGACCATGCGCGCAAGATCCTCGAGCGTGACGTAGGAACTGCTCGCGGTATTGTAGAGCCGACGGTTGGCGTATTTCTTGATGATGATCGGCGGCTTGCGCGGTGCCTCGCTCTTGCCGTCTGACTTGACCTGATCGTCCATGGTCCCGCTCCCTGACACTGTCAGCATAGCAGAATGCGGCAGCGCGATACAGCCGCGTGGCCTAGCCGCAAGTCCGGCCTTCGTCTATGATGCGCCGCCATGAAGTCCGCGCGCGACGAGGAGCCAGATGCCGATCTCGCCGCCCTCGCCAAGAGGTTCCTCGATCTGTGGCAGGACCAACTGACCGCCCTCGCGGCGGACCCTCAACTGGCCGCGGGAATGACGCGGTTCCTCGGAGCGCTGCCGGCCGCCTTTCCTTTCGGAATGGCTGATGCGACGGCCGGCGCCAAGAGTCGCGCCGCGCGGCGGCCCGAGGCCGCTGCCGCTCCATCTCATGAGCGCGGCGACCGCCTGGACGAGTTCGCTCTCCGCTTGGCAGGTCTGGAACAACGGCTCGCTCGACTGGAATCCGGCGCTGCGGCAGCGGGCAAACGCGCTAGCGGCCGCGCTCGAAAACGAGCCCCCTGAGGCCTTCGCCGCGGCGCTGCGGCGCCAGATCGCGGCGCGCGCGGACGCATTCCTCTCGGGTATCGAACGCTACCGCCGCCATTCCTACCGACGCGCTCTGCCCAATCCGCCTGAGGTATGGCGGCAAGGCACGACGCGGCTCTTGGATTATAGGCCCCAAGGTGGCGCGCCGATCTTGGTTGTGCCGTCGCTGATCAACCGCGGCTATATCCTCGACCTCTCCGGAAAGAAGAGCCTCTTGCGCCACCTCGCGCGAACGGGCCTGCGCCCCTTCCTGGTCGATTGGGGTTCTCCCGGCGCCGAGGAGCGCACCTTCGATCTTACCGCCTACATCGCCGGCCGGCTCGAAGCCGCAGCCGAGGCGGCGGCAAGCCACGGCGGCGCGCGCCCGGCGGTGCTGGGCTATTGCATGGGCGGGCTCCTCGCCGTCGCCTTGGCGCAGCGCCGCCCCGATCTGCTCGGCGCCCTGGCGCTGCTTGCCACGCCATGGGATTTCCATGCCGAGCGCGCCGAGCAGGCTCGGCTCCTGGGCCGCCTCGTCGAGCCGCTAGCCCAGATTTGTGCCCCTTCGGGGGAGGTATCGGTCGATATCCTCCAAATGCTCTTCCTCGCCAACGACCCGCTCGCCTCGGCGCGCAAATTCACCGGCCTCGCGGCGATACCGAGAGGCGGGGCGGAGGAGCGCGATTTCGTGGCTCTCGAGGATTGGCTCAATGACGGCGTGCCGCTCGCGCTGCCGGTGGCACGGGAGGCGCTGGGCGGTTGGTACGGCGAGAATCGGCCCGGGCTGGGCCAATGGCGGGTCGCGGGGCGGCCGGTGCTGCCTCAGGAAGTGACGGCCCCCAGCCTCGTGATCGTGCCGCGCCAGGACCGCATCGTGCCCCCGCTGACCGCAGCGGCGCTCGCCGACAGACTCCCCAGAGCCGAACGACTGGATCCGCCCTTAGGTCATATCGGCATGGTCGTGGGCCGCGCGGCGCCGCGCGAAGTCTGGGGGAAACTCGCGGACTGGCTCAAAATCCATACCGGCTAAGGGCGTTCGACGGCGGAGGCTTCTCGAGCGAATCCGAGACGTGACGACGCGAGAAACACGAATCACGCCGAATGTCCTGCATTGTAGGGATATTTCATATGTCTTTAAGCCGCATCATTTAAATAAACCCTCGGCGCCGACTCGTACGGTGCGGGTCGAAATGAAGCGGCCACGACAGTCAAACAGGAGAAGCGGTATGACGAAGTTCCTTACCAAGTTGATTGGCGACAAGCGCGGCGTGACGGCGCTCGAATATGCTCTGATCGCGGCATTAGTCGCGGTCGTGATCATCGGCGGCGTGAGCCTTTTGGGCACCAATGTGAGCAAAGTATTCTCGACGGTCGCCAACACCATCTAATCTTGGCGTCGCGTCGAGCGGCGCCCGCTTCCGCGTTTGGCGCGGCGGCTATTCGACACACCGGCGCCGGGGCGCGGTTGCCCCGGCGCCGTGTTGCTACCTGAGAACTGTACCCACTACCGAATGTGACGATCGCGTGACTTTTCGCGATCTTTCCGGTATGGGAGAATCTATTCGGGGGGAACGCGGGGAAAGCGAAGCGAAATGGTTCGATTTGCCAGGAAATTCATTAACGACAGGCGTGGGGTGACGGCGCTGGAATACGCCTTGATCGCCGCCTTGGTCGCGGTCGTGATCATCGGTGGTGTCGCCCTTTTGGGCACGAATGTCAGCAAAGTGTTCTCGACGGTCGCGAAGACCATCTGACACTTTCAGGTTCCAAATGCCTTAACGGATTGCCGGGCGTTCGCTCGGCGGGCCCTCGTCGTGCCTGCGGGTGGCGACCGGGGTTTCCAAAGGCGGTGCGGGGGTCTATCTAACCATTGGGACTCGCGACCGCTCCCTTACCAAGGGGGTGCTCCGGAGAACCCGCAAATAAGAGGGCATCCATGACCGCCACCACCGACATCGTCATCGCCGGCGCGGCGCGCACGCCGATCGGCGCCTTCAATGGCTCGCTTGGCGCGCTTCCGGCGCACGAGCTGGGCAAGATCGCGATCGTCGAAGCGATGAAGCGAGCCCGAGTCGAGCCCGGGGAAATCTCGGAAGTCGTCATGGGCCAGGTGCTCTCGGCCGGCGAGGGCCAGAACCCCGCGCGCCAGGCGGCCGTGGCCGCCGGCATCCCCTTCGCCGCCACCGCCTACGGCATCAACCAGGTTTGCGGCTCGGGCCTGCGCGCGGTCGCGCTTGGCGCCCAATCGATACGGCTGGGGGATGCCGGGATCGTCATCGCGGGCGGCCAGGAAAGCATGAGCCAATCCCCGCACTGCCTCCATCTCCGGAACGGCACCAAGATGGGCGACGTCGCCATGGTCGACACCATGATCAAGGACGGGCTGTGGGACGCCTTCAACGGCTATCACATGGGCACCACCGCCGAGAATGTCGCGCAGCGCTGGCAGATCACGCGCGACCAGCAGGATGAACTCGCGGCGCGCTCGCAGGCGCGTGCCGAGGCGGCGCAGAAATCGGGCCGCTTCGCCGACGAGATCGTTCCGGTCGTCATCAAGACGCGGAAGGGCGATCAGACCATCGCCGCCGACGAATTTCCGCGCCACGGCACCACGCTTGAGACTTTGGCGAAACTACGACCGGCGTTTGCGAAGGACGGCACCGTCACGGCCGGCAATGCTTCCGGCATCAATGACGGCGGGGCGGCGTTGGTGGTGATGAGCGCGGCCGAGGCCGAGCGGCGCGGTATCGAGCCGCTGGCGCGCATCGTGTCCTGGGCCACGGCGGGGGTCGACCCGGCCATAATGGGATCGGGGCCGATCCCGGCCTCGCGCAAGGCGCTGGAAAAGGCCGGCTGGAACGTCCGCGATCTCGATTTGATCGAGGCCAACGAAGCGTTCGCCGCCCAGGCCTGTGCCGTCAATAAGGAGCTCGGCTTCGATCCGGCGCGGGTCAACGTCAATGGCGGCGCGATCGCGCTCGGCCACCCGATCGGCGCGTCGGGCGCGCGGATCCTGATCACGCTTATCCATGAAATGCGCAAGCGCGACGCCAAGCGCGGCCTCGCCACCTTGTGCATCGGCGGCGGAATGGGAATTGCAATGTGCGTGGAGCGATGAGCTTCGGGCGCTAGAAAATGCTGGTCGAACGTCAAGGAATAGCGGGTCGAAAATCCACGATAAACAGCAAGATAACAACGAAATGTCAGTGATTTAATAAACTTCAGGGAGGCGCCGATGGCACGGGTGGCGGTAGTGACGGGCGGGACGCGCGGCATCGGCCGCGCCATCGCCGAGGCTTTGCACCAGGCCGGCTACAAGGTTGCGGCCAATTACAGCGGCAATGACGAAGCGGCTCGCCGGATGAGCGAAGAAACCGGCATAAAGGCTTATAAATTCGATGTTTCCGACTTCAAATCCTGCCAAGCCGGCGTGCTTAGGATCGCGCAGGAACTGGGGCCGATCGAGGTATTGGTCAACAATGCCGGCATCACCCGCGACGCCGTGCTCCACCGCATGACGCCGGAGCAATGGGGTGAGGTCATCGCGACCAATCTCGGCTCGTGCTTCAATATGTGCCGTCTCGTCATCGATTCGATGCGGGAAAAAGGCTTCGGCCGCATCGTCAATATCGGTTCGATCAACGGGCAGGCCGGGCAATACGGCCAAGTCAATTACGCCGCCGCCAAGTCGGGGATCCACGGCTTCACCAAGGCATTGGCCCAGGAGGGCGCCGGGAAGGGTGTCACCGTCAACGCCATCGCGCCGGGCTATATCGATACCGACATGGTGCGGGCGGTCCCTGCCAATGTCCTGGAAAAGATCGTCGCGCGCGTTCCGGTGGGGCGGCTTGGGCAGGCTTCGGAAATCGCGCGCGCGGTGCTGTTCCTGGTCGCGGACGACAGCGGGTTCGTCACCGGCTCGACCATGTCGGTCAATGGCGGCCAGCACATGTATTAGGCGCGGGGGTTGCCGAAGCGGCGGGGCCTTTCGGCGGTCACGCGTCGCGCGGAACCGTAAGCTGCATCGATTTGCGCTTCGAGAACTCTTCGAACCAGGCCGCGAGCAGACGATGGCGTAGACGCCACGCCTCGTTGGCGAAACGGAAATCGAGATAACCCAGCGCGCAGCCGACGGTGATGGGGCCGATGGTCAGGGGCCCGGCGAGGTTGCCCGCCTCGATCTCGATTTCGAGCGCCGCGAGAGCGCCGCGCACGCGCCGCATTTGCGAGTCGGTCCAATCCTTCCAGCGCATCTCTTCCGGCCGCAGATTTTCATAGCGGACCAGAATCGCCGCCTCGAGCAATCCGTCAGCCAGCGCCTGTTGCTTGAGCGCGGTCCAGCGCAGGGCGCCGCTCGGTGGAAACAGCTTCGGCCCGTCATGGAGTCCGTCGAGATATTCGCAGATCACCGGCGAATCATAGAGTACAAATCCGTCGTCAGTGGTGAGGGACGGAACCTTCACCAACGGGTTTTCGCGGGCGACGTCCTCGTTCGGCTTGACCGGCGACACCGACGTAGCCAACCGCTCGATCCGTTCGCTCAATCCCGTTTCGAGCGCGACCACCATCACTTTCCGCACGAACGGGGACGCGGCGGCATAACGCAGCTTCATCATCGGCTTCTTCCTCTCAGAACACGTCCTTGCGACGCCGAATCTCGGCGAAGGTTGCGACCGGATCGCCCGGCGCACCGGCTATAGCCTGCAGCGCCTGCTGATCGGCGCGCAGGAACGGATTGGTCGCGAGTTCCTCGCCGATCGTGCCAGGGATGGTCGATTGGTTGGCGGCGCGCATCGCGTCGATCCGGGCGGCGCGCGCATGCAGCGCGGAATTGTCGGGATCGACGGTCAGCGCGAAGCGGGCGTTGGCTTGGGTATATTCATGGCCGCAATAGACCCGGGTGTCGGCGGGCAGCACCTTGAACTTGCCGAGCGATTTCCACATCTGCGCCGGCGTGCCTTCGAAGAGGCGCCCGCAGCCCATGAGGAACATCGTGTCGCCGCAGAAGAGCGCGCGCGAATCCGGAAACCAGAAGGCGATATGACCGCGCGTATGGCCCGGCACGTCGAGCACACGTGCTTCGTGGCCCGCGAAATCGTAGCTCTCGCCGTCCGCGAGCGCGACATCGATGCCGGGGATGCGCGCGCGGTCGGCGGCGGGGCCGACGATGACGCAACCGGTGGCTTCCTTGAGCTCGAGGTTGCCGCCGGTGTGGTCGGCGTGATGACGCGTGTTCAGGATATGCGTCAAGCGCCAGCCGGCCTCGCGCAGCGCCTCAAGGACCGGCGCCGCCACCGAGTGATCGACGGCGGCGGTCGCCCCGCTGCCTTGGTCGTGGAGAAGGTAAACGTAGTTGTCCCGCAGGACCAATATCTGGCGAACGATCAGTTCTGACATACTTCCTCCCAAACGCCGGCTAACCTAAAGCCTCGGCGCGTCTCATGCTAGACTCTCGGCATGTTCGTCGACGTCGTGGATTTGAGAGATTTCTACAAGGCGCGCCTCGGTCAAGTGGCTCGGCGGCAGATTCGAGCGCGCCTACGCCTGATGTGGCCCGATCTGTCTGGCATGCGGCTTCTCGGTCTGGGCTATGCGACGCCCTACCTGCGCCCCTATCTCGCCGAAGCGGAGCGCGTGTTTTCGATCATGCCCGCGTCGCAGGGCGTGCTTCCCTGGCCGGTCGGCGAGCGTAACCTGACCGCGCTCGCGGATGAGGGCGAGCTTCCCCTCCAGGATTATTCGATCGACCGGGTACTGTTGGTTCACGGTCTCGAATTCAGCGAGCACAGCCGCGCGCTATTGAATGAGATCTGGCGCGTGCTGGCGGGCGGCGGGCGGCTATTGGTCGTGGCCCCGAATCGGCGCGGAATGTGGGCGCGCAACGCCGGCTCCCCATTCGGCCAGGGCAACCCCTATACCACCGGTCAGCTGTCGCGCCTGCTGCGCGAGGCAAGCTTCACGCCCGAGCGGGCCGACGCCGCTTTGTTCGTGCCGCCGACCCGCTGGCGGGTGATCCTGCGGTCCGCGGGCGCGTGGGAACGCATCGGCGGGCGTTGGTTCAATACCTTCGGCGGCGTCGCCATGGTGGAGGCTACCAAACAGCTTTATAAACCGATGGCGGCGCGCGCCGAGCGGCGCCGCCTAATTTATGTACCGGTAGCGCAAGGAGCGCCGCTCGGGCCCGTTCCCAGCCGATAGGTGCACGAATGCCGATCTCGTTCGATCCTTCCAACCTCCTCGAGGAAGCCAAATCGCTGTTGCCCGCGGCCGTGAAGCTGCGCCGCCGCATTCACGCGCAGCCCGAACTCGGCTTGCATTTGCCGTTGACGACCGCCGCGGTCGAGGCGGAGCTGCGCGGGCTCGATGTTCAGATCGCGCGCGGGCCTTCCACATCCGGGCTCGTCGTGTCGTTGACCGGGACCAAGCGCGGCGCGTCGGCCGGCCGGACGATTCTGTTGCGCGGCGACATGGACGCGCTGCCCATGCCGGAGGATACCGGACTGCCCTATGCCAGCGAGATCGAGGGCCGCATGCATGCCTGCGGTCATGATTCGCATACGGCGATGTTGGTCCAAGCAGTCCATCTGCTGCATCGGCACCGCGACGAGCTTGCGGGCACTGTCAAGTTCATGTTCCAGCCCGGCGAAGAGGGATTTCACGGCGCGCGCCACATGATCGCGGACGGGCTCCTCGATGCCGATCCCAAGCCCGACGCCGCCTTCGCCCTTCACATCGGACCGCAATACAAGCCGAACACGATCCATGGCCGCGCCGGCGCGATGATGGCCTCGGCCGATTGGTGGAGCATGGTGGTGAAGGGCAGCGGCGGTCATGCTTCGGCGCCGCACGCCTCGATCGATCCGATCCCTGCCGCGTTCGAGATCGGGCTTGCGCTCCAGACCATGGTGACGCGCCGCCACGACGCGTTCGATCCCGTCGTGGTGACGGTGACTAAGGTCACGGCCGGCACCACCAATAACGTGATTCCCGAAACCGTGGAACTGGTCGGCACCTTGCGAACGGTCTCGCCCGAGGCGCGGCGGCAGGCGCAGGACGGCATCAAGCGCGTGGCGACCAACATCGCCGCCGCCCATTTATGCTCGGCCGAAGTCGCGATCCATGCCGGCTATCCGGTAACGATGAACGATCCTGGGTTCGTCGCCTTCGCGCGCGAGGTGGCCCGGGAACTCGGCGGCGGGGATGGCTTCGCCGAAATGGCCGCGCCGCTGATGGGGGCCGAGGATTTCTCCTATGTGCTGCAGCGGATGCCGGGTTGCATGTTCTTTCTCGGCGTGATGCCGGAAGAAGCGCATGCGCACGACCATGTCGAGCCCTGCCATTCCAACCGCATGATGCTTAACGAGGACTGCATGGCCACCGGCATCGCCATGCACGCGGCGATCGCGACGCGGTTCCTGGCGGAACGTCCGCTATCCTGAGATCGCTAGGCTCGATCCCGCCGGAGCAGAAACAGCGCCTGTTCGGCGAGCATGTTGGCGAGGCCGTGACGCGGATTGAGTCGGAACGGCCGGCCGAAGCGATCGAGCGTGACGCTACGTTCGAGGACGACGCCCATCTCGTCGCACAGGGCCAGGAAATCCCGGACGGTGCAGAAATGGATATTGGGCGTGTCGTACCAGTTCTGGCCGAGAAACGGCGTATTCGGCATGCGCCCGCCCAGCGACAGGCCGATCCGCACGCGCCAATGCCCGAAATTGGGAAAGGACACGATGGCGCGCCGGCCGATTCGCACTAGATGCTCCAACACGCCGCGCGGCTGGCGCGTCGCCTGCAAGGTCTGGCTCAGCACGACGTAATCGAACGAATCCGACGGATAATCCTTGAGATCGTGATCGGCGTCGCCCTGGATCACCGACAAGCCCCGGCGGACGCAGGCATTGACGCCGGTCTGGCTCAATTCCATGCCGCGAGCGTCGACTCCCTTGTACAGGGTAAGATAGGCGAGCAGTTCGCCCTCGCCGCAGCCGACATCGAGAACGCGGCCGCCATCGATCATGGCGGCGACGAGTTCGAGATCGCCGCGAAGCGGCGGCGGGGCGCCGCCGCCGGCGCCGAGCGGACTCATCCGGCTGGCAATCCCCGATGCCGCGCGCAGCCGGCGAGAAAGCCGCGCAAGGTGGCGAAGAATTCCGGCTCCTCAAGGAGGAAGGCATCGTGGCCCTTGTCGGTTTCGACTTCGACGAAACTGACATTCGCGGTGACCGCATTGAGCGCGTGGACGATGGCGCGGCTCTCGCTCGTGGGATAGAGCCAGTCGCTGGTAAACGAGATCAGGCAAAAGCGCGTCGGCGTGCCACGGAAAGCGTTGGCGAGGATTCCCCCATGCTCGGCCGCCAGATCGAAATAATCGCACGCGCGGGTGATGTAGAGATACGAATTGGCGTCGAAACGCTCGACGAAGGCCGTGCCCTGATGACGCAGATAATTCTCGACTTGGAAGTCGGCTTCGAAGCCGTAAGTCACGGCGCGGCGATCCTGCAGGTTGCGGCCGAATTTCCGATGCAGCGCCTGCTCCGACAGATAGGTGATATGGGCCGCCATGCGCGCGACGGCGAGGCCGCGACGCGGCCTTTTGTCGAAATCCAGGTAATTGCCATCGCACCAGTCGGGGTCCGCCATGATCGCCTGACGGCCGACTTCATGGAAGGCGATATTCTGCGCCGAATGCCGCGCGGCCGATGCGATCGGGGCGGCGGCGAAGACGCGCTCGGGAAACGACACCGCCCATTGCAGCACCTGCATGCCGCCCATCGAGCCGCCGAGGACGCAGAACAAGCGATCGATCCTCAAATGATCGATGACCTTGACCTGCGCGCGCACCATGTCGGCGATGGTAATGACCGGGAACGAGAGGCCCCACGGCTTGCCGGTGGCGGGATTGAGGTCCGAGGGCCCGGTCGACCCCATGCAGCCGCCGATGACGTTGGTGGAAATGATGAAATAACGCTCGGTATCGAGCACCTTGCCCGGGCCGATGACCGTGCTCCACCAGCCTGACTTGTCGGTGATCGGGTGCGGTTCGGGCCCGGCATATTGGTCGCCGGTCAGCGCGTGGCAGACAAGAACCGCGTTGGAGCGCGCTTCGTTGAGACGCCCATACGTTTGAAAGGCGATGGCATAGTCGGCAAGCGCCGCGCCCGAATCGAGCCGCAAGGGTTCGTCGACCGAAAGCCGATGGCCGGGGCGGATCGAAGGAGGAGCGAACTCGGCGACGGACACAGGCTGCTTCCATGGGTTTGAGAGCGACGCGCGCCACGGCCGGCGCCGCGCAGTCGCTAAAGCGGCGTGGCGATAGCTAGGAAGCAAGCCCCGGTTATGTCAATGTTTTCTTTGCTTTCAGGGTTCGGGGGGCCTATCAGTATCGGCCGCTTCGCCAGCCATAGCCATGACCTCTCAACCGCTCAATCTTGACGAATTGCGCCGCCGCATCGATGGCGTGGACGATCGGATTCACGATCTTATCGTGGAGCGGGCGGAGATCGTCGAGACGATCTCAGCGCTGAAACGGGACGCGGGGATGCCCGCGCTGCGGCCGGGTCGCGAGGCGACCATCGTCCGCCGTATCTTGGGCCGCCATCGCGGCCATTTTCCGCGTCAATCGCTTCTGCGGATCTGGCGAGAGCTGTTGGGCGGGACCACGGCCATGCAGGGTCGTTTCGCCGTGGCCGTGCGGGTTACCGAAAACGGCGCCCGTCTATGGGATTTGGCGCGCGATCATTATGGCACATACGTTCAGATGCTTCCGCTGCGCGGCGCGAGCGAGGTCCTGAGCGCGGTTGCCGAAGAGCGGGCCACGGTGGGGGTGCTGCCGATGCCGGATGAAACCGAGCGGACGCCGTGGTGGCCTCAGCTCGTGGGTGCGGGGGCGCACGCGCTCCGCGTCATCGCGCGCCTGCCGTTCGGCGGCGCCGGCAACGCGCGCGACGGGGATGGGGATGCGCTGGTCATCGGCCGCGGCGAAGCGGAAGCGACCGGCGCCGATCGCAGCATGATCGTGGTCGAGACCGAAGGTGACGTGAGCCGGGCCCGTCTTAGCGCCGCGTTCGAGGCGGCGGGGCAGAAGGTGACTTTCTTCGCCCAGCATGTGCCGACACCGGGAACGGTCTGGAACCTGATCGAGCTCGACGATCTCCTGAAACCCGGAGATGCCCGCCTGGAAACGGCCTTGAAGCCGCTCGGCGACCGGGCCCGGGATCTCCGTCTGTTGGGAGCTTACGCTCGGCCAATGCCATCGGAAACCAAATGACGCCAACCATCGAGGCCCCGCCGGTGGCCGAAGACGAAATCGCTCGCGAGCCGCGCGCTCTGCCCTATCTCTTCGAGATTGCCCCTTATGTCGGCGGCGAGTCGAAGATCGCGGGCGCGAACCGCGTCATTCGTCTGGCCTCGAACGAGAGCGCGTTGGGACCGAGCCCCAAGGCCATGGCCGCCTATCGCGAGGCGGCCGCCGGAATCTACCGCTATCCCGATGGCGCGTCGACGGATTTGCGGGCCGCCATCGCGCGCCACTTCGATATCGATGCCGCGCGGGTTGTATGCGGTACCGGCTCCGACGAGTTGATCGGGCTTTTGGCTCGGTGTTACGCCGGACCGGGCGACGAGGTGCTCTATTCGCGCCACGGCTTCCTGATGTATCCGATCGCCGCGCAGGCCGCTGGGGCGATGCCGGTCGCGGCGCAGGAGACCGATCTCACTTGCGATGTCGATTCGATGCTTGCGCTGGTCGGGCCGAGGACGAAGCTCGTCTATCTCGCCAATCCGAACAATCCTACCGGAACCTACCTGCCGGCGGAGGAAGTCCGCCGCCTGCATCGGGGCCTGCCGGCTTCGACCGTCCTGGTCTTGGACGCGGCCTATTCGGAATTCGTCTCGGCCGGAGACTACGAATCCGGATTGGAGCTGGCGAAATCGGAAGCCAATGTCGTGATGTTGCGCACCTTCTCGAAGATTCACGCGCTCGCGGGGCTGCGGGTCGGGTGGTGCTATGGCAGCGCCGCCGTCGCGGACATTCTCAATCGCGTGCGCGGCACGTTCAACGTTGCCCTGCCGGCGCAAGCGGCCGCAATCGCGTCGCTGGCGGATACGGTGGCCTTGGACCGCGCGCGAGCGCATAACGAGCGCTGGCGGCCATGGTTGGCCTCGCGGTTGCGCGCGCTCGGTCTCGAAGTCACGCCGGGCGTCGCGAATTTCGTTCTGGTCCGCTTCGGCTATCCGCCCAGGGATCCCCATGCCGCCTTTGAATTTTTGCGTACGCGTTTCATCCTGACGCGCAAAGTGGCGGCCTATCATTTGCCCGAGCATCTCCGCATTACCATCGGAACCGAGGAGGAAAATCGGGCCGTCGCGGCGGCGCTCGCCGATTTCATGACAGCGCCATGAGCATCATGTTCGAACGCGTCGCCTTCATCGGCATCGGGCTGATCGGATCGTCGCTGGCCCGCGTGATCCGGCGCGACGGGCTGGCGCGCACGATCGTGGCGTCGGCGCGGAGCACCGAGACACTCGACAAGGTGATGAATCTCGGGCTGGCCGATCGGGTTTATGCCGATCCCGCGGACGCCGTTCGCGATGCCGACCTGGTCGTGATCGCGACGCCCCTCTCCGCCTATGCCGAAATCGGCGCGCGCATCGGGCCCGCGCTGGCGCCCGGCGCGATCGTAACCGATGTCGGCTCGGTCAAGGGCGCCGTGATCCGAGATCTTCAAGCGGCGCTGCCGAAATCGGTGCATTTCATTCCTGGTCATCCGGTCGCCGGCACCGAACACTCCGGACCGCAGGCGGGATTCGCCGAATTGTTCGACGGCCGCTGGTGCATCCTGACGCCGCTTCCCGGAACCGATCCGGCGGCGCTGGAGAAATTAAGCGCGCTATGGCGATCGGCGGGATCGAAGGTGGTGACGATGGATCCCGAGCATCACGACAAGGTGCTCGCCATCACCTCGCACCTGCCTCACCTCATCGCCTACACGATCGTCGGCACGGCGCCCGATCTCGAGGACACGCTGAAATCCGAGGTGATCAATTTCTCGGCCTCCGGCTTTCGCGATTTTACCCGCATCGCCGCGTCCGATCCGGTGATGTGGCGCGACGTGTTTCTCGGCAACCGTGACGCGGTCTTGGAAATGCTGCAGCGCTTCACCGAGGATCTGACGGCCTTGCAACGCGCGATCCGCTGGGGGGAGGGCGACAAGCTGGAGGAATTGTTCACCCGGACGCGCGCCATCCGGCGTTCCATCATCGAGGCGAAGCAAGCTTAGGATTCTTCGCCGGCGGCGCATTCGTGGCCGAAGTCGAAAGGCCAGGTCATTTCCATTGAATCCGCGGTACCGGGCCGATCTCGACCTTGCCGATCGCGAGCTTGCCATCCTCGACCGTGACGGGCGCGGTCACCCGGCGCCTGCCGTCCGGGCCGGGCTTGGCGAGGAGATCGAGCACCAGCTTGATCAGATTGGCGCGTTTGGCCGGCACCATGCCGGCGGCGATCGCGGCATCGACCAGCGCGTCGTGATCGACAATAGTTCCGGTCATGGCGGCGATCGGCTGCATGTCCTTGTCGAGCGCGAGCGTACCGCTGAGTTCGAGCGCGAGCGCGCCCCATTGCAAACTCGCGCGCTGAATTTCGAGGGTGCCGCCCGAATCGCGCCACGCGGCAAGTGCCGTCGGCGGATCGCCCGGGGGCAGCGCGCCCATGAATTTCCCCTGCAGGCTCGCGGCTTCGATGGTGTCGCCGAGCGGTCTCACCGGTTTCGCCAAGCTGGCGTGTGACAGCCGGAACTGGGCCGCCAGCCCGAAATCGCGGTGGCTCGCCGGTTGCTTGCGCGGCAGTTCCAGAAGGGCGTCAATCGCACCCGCGTGGAGCGCTCCCGCGCCGATATCTTGCGCGACGACGTCGATCTTGCTGAGCACGGGGCCGATCTCGAGCTCGGCTTGAAGGAGCGCGGCGGCAATGGGATCGGGCAAGTATTGCGCGTGCCCCCGGGCGCCACCCGGAGCGACCAAATGCCAGTGCGCCAAATCCCAAGGCTTCGCCTCTGCCGAGAGCAGCGGAGCGTCGATCTCGAAAATCGCCGGGGTGCCGCGCGCCAGCGTCACGTCGGCGAGTTCGATATGTAGCGCGAATGGAAAGCCCCAGAGGTCGGGTCCTCGCCATTGCACCCGATATCCTTCGGCGCGCCTTGCGTCCGCCCAGGCGGTGAACCCAGCTTCCAGCCGCCAGGCGCTGTAGGCCCAATAGGCGCTGTAGAGAGCAGGGATTGCGACGAGCGCGATCACGACAGCCAGGACAGAAAAGAGGACGCGGCGCCGGTGCCGCGCGGGGGACGGAATACTCATGGCGGGTTTATATGGCGGCTCCCACGCGCTATAAAGCGCCGATGCAATATGTGTTTCCGATCCTGGTCGTGCTTGCCATGCTTGGCGCGCTCGGCTCGCTTATTTTCGGTCTCGTCAACATGGCGAAGGGCGACAACCCGCAGCGTTCGAACAAGCTGATGCGCTATCGCGTGCTGCTGCAGGGCCTGGCGCTGTTGTTTTTCGCCTTGTTCATGCTGCTGTTCCGGCATTCCTGACCATGGTCCAGCTCACCCGCATTTATACCCGCGGCGGCGACGGCGGCGAAACCTCGCTCACCGACGGCAGCCGCGTGCCGAAGCACGATCTTCGGGTCGCCACCTACGGCACGGTGGACGAGGCCAATGCCGCGATCGGGATCGCGCGGCTCCATGCCCCGCCCGAGGCGGATTCGATGTTGGCGCGGATTCAGAACGATCTGTTCGATCTCGGCGCCGATCTTTCGACGCCCGAAGGCGAAGCCAAGCGCCAGAAGAATGCGCTGCGCATCGTCGCCACGCAGGTCGAGCGGTTGGAACGTGAAATCGACGCCATGAATGCCGAGCTCGCGCCGCTCAATTCCTTCGTGCTGCCTGGTGGCTCGCCGTGCGCCGCCCATCTCCATCTGGCCCGCGCCATCGTGCGGCGCGCGGAGCGGCTGGCCACGCAATTAGCGCGCGGAGATGGACGTCCGGAGAGTGAGACTGCCGGGGATTCGCGTGCCGAACGCCGCGCTGCGATCAATCCCGAGGCGCTCAAATATCTGAACCGGCTATCGGACC
>Ga0182024_10011875_pt1 | contig 17371 bp, 11 predicted proteins | sample P32metaG_FD_120480 | JGI IMG/M metagenome (GOLD analysis project Ga0182024, IMG submission 120480) | Permafrost microbial communities from Stordalen Mire, Sweden - P3-2 metaG (Illumina Assembly) | ecosystem: Environmental > Terrestrial > Soil > Wetlands > Permafrost | place: Sweden: Stordalen...
CTAGCCCATGCCATTGGCATCATCCCATCGGGGACGAGGATAGCTGGCGCCATGTCCTGAACAGCATTCAAAACGGCGCGTGGATCAACGAATGACCTAGTTTCAAAACCACGCAGGTCCAGAATTTGTCTGATTGTGTGAAGCGATTACAGTTCATTATCTACTACGAACACAACCGGGGACTCACTTCATGTGACACTCTTGATCCCATGAAACGCGTTGGCCGATGAAGCCGCCCGGGTGTTGTCACATCAACCAAACCGCACAAACGTGATCACGATCACAAAGGAGGACGCAAATTGGCCGACAAAATCTCGCTCCGGGTTGATCCTGCAAGAGTCCCTCAGAATCTGGAGAAGCTTGGACCCAAACTGGCGAGACGTGCCACGCGCAAGGCGCAGAACGCTGTTGGAAGCCGACTACGCGTCGTGCATATTTCTCCTTAAAATCGTGGAATCTACGGACGTAGCTGCCGATAACTTCCATATGACGAGAGGCGGCGGAAGGTTTTGGGTAGCAATTGCGATTTCGGCTGCACTGATCGGTTCCGCAACCATTGGATTCTCGATTTGGCATGGGCTCCTCTTCTCCAGCCACAATACGATCGACGAACTTGAGGAACTGCCGGTCGGAGCCTCGGTCCATCTTCTGGGGAAAGTGACATACGTTGACGTGCCGGGGATGAGATTCTGGATCCAGGACCAGACTGGGGCCCTTGTCATTCCGCTCAGTCCAAGCAACGTTGAGGTTGGAAAGACTGTTGCCGTGGACGCCGCGAAGGCATCCCGCTACGATCCCACTCGGGGGCCTAGCAGCCTGCTCCTGTCGAACTTAAGCATCCATCCCTCTTCCATCCACGTAAATGTGCCGCAACCTCTTCCTGTCTCCTTGACCACTCTGCCCGGGCCTGAAAAGAACGGCACAGCAGTACAGCTGAACGTGATCGTTCGTGACGCCTACCGAGATGCCTATGGACGCGCGCATCTCAATGCCGCGGACAAAGGCTCGGATATTGACGTGGTTGTCGCCGAATCGGGCGCGGATTATCTGAAGCTTGTCAACGCGGACGTTCGCCTTACCGGCCTCACTGAAGAAACCGTGAATTCTCGAGGGGAGCGACTATCCCGTGTTGTATGGGTCTCCTCCGCAAATGACATAAAGGTGGTTCAGCCCGCGTCAGCGGTTGATCATCTGTTTTCCATTCGGGATATCTACCGTGAAAGCCTGGCCATAAACGATGGCCATCGCGTTCGCATTCGCGGTCGTGTTGGAGCGGCTTCGAATGACTCAGTGCTGCTTGAAGATCGTTGGGGTGCGATCGAATGCCACTTCTCGCCAGCCCATTCCTTTGCCGTCCACACGCCGGTTGAAGTTGATGGATTCCCCGGTGCGGATGGTTTGCGCATCGATCTGTATCACGGATCGGTCACCGAGATTCCCGCGGAACACCTTGATGAACTCGGCAAGACCACTGCATTCCCCGCTCCTCTGGAGACCGTTGCCTCGGTCCGCCGCTTGACCCCGGCACGCGCCGCTTCGGCGCTGCCTGTTCGAGCCACCGGAGTCGTCACCGCGCTCGATCCAATATGGCGAAATGCATTTCTTCAAGACCCAAGCGGTGGTATCTACCTCAAATACTCTGGCAATCCTTTTGGGCTTCGGGTCGGGGAACGCGTGACAGTCACCGGAATCACGGACGCAGGTAATTACGCTCCAGTGATTCTTGCGCCCAGATTTGAAGATAGGGGGCCTTCACCTCTTCCTGTTCCGATTCCCGCGACTTTCGAGGACGCCGCATCTGGAAGGCTGGACTCACAGTACGTGGTTCTGGAGGGCATTGTTCACCCTTTGAAGTTCGCTGAACAGCCGGATCACCCACTGTTGACCTTCGAACTGTATACGGCACTTGGCCAGATTCACGTGTCTACCTCTCCAGGTTTCCCGGATCTTCGCGCAACGGGCGACCTCGAAGACGCGAGGATCCGGATCAGGGGAGTCTTTGGCACCATATACAACTCGCGACGTCAGCTGGTTGGATATGACTTGGTCATTTCATCTCCATCCCAAATTGAAATCATTGAACCAGCCGTGGGCAATCCGTTCGCGCTGGAAACTACACCAATCGGGGGTCTGCTGCGATTCTCGCCAGCCGTCCGATTTGGCCATCGCGTCAAAGTCGCTGGATCGGTGACGTTGGTCGGCAGCGGCTTGGTCTACATTCAGGATCAAAGTGGCGGCGTGGAGATTAGGGGCAATCATCCAAACTTCCATCTTGGCGATCACGTCGAGGCTGTCGGCTATCCAACACTTGCCGGGCGGTATTCCCCGGAATTGTCAGACGCTTCCCTCCGCTCTGTTCCAGGATCTCGATCAGTGCAATCCATTGCTACCACGGCAGAAACCATCCTTCAAGGAAAATACGATTCGCAGTTGGTCACAGTTGAAGGCCGGCTTTTGACGGTCCTCCACGCTCGCGGAGCCTGCAACCTTGTCCTGCAGTCGGGTATTCACACTTTCACTGCGCAATTGGACACCGCGGATTTAGGGAGCGATTCATGCAAATTCACTGAAGGAAGCATCCTTCGACTAAGCGGTGTCACTTCAGCCCAGATCGACCCGAACAAGCTCTATCGTCTCCTGCAGGAAGACCCCGTCATCTTCAAGGTGCTACTTCGTGAACCGAAAGATATCGCGATCGTTCGCTATGCTCCTTTCTGGACACCAAGAACCACGATGCTCCTGCTGACGTTTTTCTCATCTCTTGTCGTTGTAGTCCTTGGATGGGTGACGGTGTTGCGGCGCCGAGTTCGAAAGCAGAAGGCCGCTCTCGAAAGAGCATCTCTTACGACGCAAGCAATCCACGATCTCTCTGAAGCCATGCAAGAGGTATCGCATGAAGAGCGGTTCGATACAGAAGTTTCGGTGCGGGGGAGCGAGGATATTGCGCAACTTGTTATCTGTTTCAATCGAATGCTGTTAGAACTGCGGCAACGAGACCGCGCCAAGCGAGAGGCCGAAGGACGGTTGCAGCACCAGGCACTCATCGACGAACTGACTGGGTTGCCGAACCGAAGACTGCTCGCTGATCGTCTCGCGCAGAGCCTGGCAACAGCCAGGCGCGAGAACTCCAAGCTCGCATTGCTCTACATCGATTTGGACGGCTTCAAGCTTGTGAACGACAGTTTTGGACACGCCGCAGGAGATATTCTTCTGATGGAAGTTGGACGGCGATTCAGATCTAGAACAAGAGAATCCGACACCCTCGCCCGCATAGGAGGAGACGAGTTTACGGTAATTCTCAACCGCATCCAGAAAAGCGGGGATGCTGAAACGGTGGCCCGCGGTTTACTGGATTCGCTGGGAGAGCCCTTCATCATTGAGGGCCACGAGACGATCATTGGTGCGAGCATCGGAATCAGTATTTTTCCGCAACCAGGGATGGACAATGATGACTTGCTGCAACAAGCAGACAGCGCAATGTATTTCGCCAAGCGGGGCGGGAAAAACCGGATCGTCTTTTTCAATGAAGATCTCGGTGTATCGGTGCGTGAACGCTTTACCCTCGAGAATGAACTGAGGCGCGCATTAGCAAACGGCGAACTGTCGGTTCATTACCAACCGGAATTCGACCTTGCAACAAACGCGATCGTTCGCTTTGAGGCACTGGCTCGCTGGACGCACCCAACCTTGGGTGAGATTCCACCATTGCAGTTTATTCCGGTAGCGGAAGAGAGCGGGCTTATTGTTCCGCTCGGAGCGTACATCCTTGAGCGAGCCTGTACTGAGGCCATTCGTTGGCAAGACAGAGTCGATCAGCCGATCCAGGTTGCCGTGAACGTATCGAGCGTGCAGTTCTCCAGGAATACATTTGTGGAGGAAGTGCTGGACGTCCTTAACCGGACTGGATTGCGACCAGATCTTCTCCAATTGGAGCTCACCGAGTCCGCAACCCTGATCAGCATTCAACATGCTGCCGACACAATCAAACGATTAAAATCCATCGGAATTACGGTTGCCATGGACGATTTCGGAACCGGCTATTCATGTCTAAGCTATTTGCCGAAGCTCGCATTTGATGCGATAAAGATCGACCGCTCATTCGTACGCGAGCTACTTACATGCCCCGAAACGAAGGCACTTGTCGAATCGATTTTGACCTTGGCTCGGAACTTGAATATGAACGTGATCGTTGAAGGAATAGAAAGTGAGGAACAGCTGGCATTAGTTGGAAAACTGGGAGGGGACGAAGCTCAAGGTTACCTGCTTGGTCGTCCAAGTCCCGATCCTGGTAGTCAGCTTCGTCGCCAACGCGCGCTGACCGAAGGAATTCAATCGTTGAAGGCTGTCGGATAGTTCCGCGTGAAGGTCTCCCAGCTCTTTCGAAACGCATCGACCGTTCAGTTTCCGGATTGACCACGTGGAATCCATGCGGTTCCTTCAACACCCGAGCAACGCAGTGAAGGTGACAGTTTCCTACAACGTTGTGATGTATATGCCGCTCTGGAAAAATGCGTCGGTCCATGTGCACAGCGTGTCGCAGATGGTGATCTCGCAATAGGATAACCGGCCAATGCCTCTGAGACGCGAAATTGCGAAATAGCTCGATGAGGTGCGAGCGAGAGGACGTATTATTTTCAGCCGGATTTCTTATCTTCAGACAGAGCACTTCAGTCGTGAAAGAGGTGCAGATTGGCGAGTGCTTGAACCCTGAACCCTGTGAGTAGCCAGGTCGGGATCTCAACGGCCTCGGGATAGCTGGAATCTATGGTGTGCTGATGTTGCGATCGACCAGCTGCAACTCCAATTGCACACCATGGCGTCGTCATGGCGAAGGTAGTGCATGATCGGCACCTGAAAGCTTACCTATCCAGACCCAATCTGTATGGGCAGACTTTGGCCGGTTAATAGTGCGAGTCACCCATCCAGGACCGCTGCGGTTCAGAATTAACTCCGCGGCCGAGACATTCTCGAGGCTGCGTTGAATGCGGCAAATGCTGCACAAGTCGATGGCAACAGTGCTTTGCTGGATCTGTGTTGGCAACCTCAGGAATTCGATGTGAGCTCAGTTCTGCCCCTGACGTAGATTGGTGCTTGGCGGGCAAAGCAAACGGCTGGTTTGGAGATCGACGAGGTTGATCGCCTTTTTCCGCGCCCATAGCATTACGGGTTGATCATTTCCTCGGGGGACTCCCTGCCAGACATGGACGATGAAGGCTTGGAGCGAGCAACGGGCATTTCGACTTTGACCTCTCGATTTCTTTACTCCCTTGTGGGACCCCGTTGCTGCGGCCGCTCTGGAAACGGCTTGCTTGGGCTCAATTCCTGGAGACTGGCTTTGGCGCGATGACGACGGATAAGTGAAGTCGAAGACCCGCTAGCGATCGAAGTCCGCGCCGCTGTGGAGAGGCCTATCGATGGTGAAAGCACGGGTCGGAGAACGGACGCTGCGCCGCCGGTAGATTCGGGACGATTGGAGACAACGGCGGAGCGAACGCGACGGGCGACCCGGTCTTTGACGAAACGTTGCGGCAAGGCATGGCGGTGCAACTCGAACAATCGCCCTTCCTCAACTTGATCTCCCAAGGGCGCATACAGCATATGTTGAGCCTGATGGATAAGCCGGCTGATACGCGCCTTACTCCGGAAATCGCTCGGGAAGTCTGCGAAAGAACTGCAAGCAGTGCGGAGCTTGAGGGTTCGATCGCATCACTCGGCAGTCAATACATTCTCGGTCTGCGGGCACACCCATCCGATACTGGCCTTTGCACCGCTTCAATGACAGACTTTGGCACATTCCGCGGCCGGGCTCCAAGCGCGTCCGCCCCCCCGCGAAGCTATTCGACGGTCACAGATTTCGCAAGATTGCGCGGCTGATCCACGTCGCATCCGCGGCGCACCGCGATGTAATAGGCCAGCAGTTGCAGGGGGACAATTTCGATCAGTGGGGAGAGCAGTTCGAAGGTCGGCGGCACATAGATGACATGCTCGACGAGGCTGGCGATGGTTGCGTCTCCCTCGGTGGCGACAGCAATCACGCGTCCCGAGCGTGCCGTCACTTCCTGGATATTGGAGAGCGTCTTCTCATAACGCAATTTGGATGCCGGGTCGGCCTCGTCGCGCGTAGTCAACACAACTACAGGTAGGGTTTCGTCGATCAGCGCGTTAGGCCCGTGTTTCATCTCGCCGGCCGGGTACCCTTCGGCATGAATGTACGAAATCTCTTTGAGCTTGAGCGCGCCTTCAAGCGCAATCGGAAAATGGATGCCGCGCCCAAGATAGAGAAAGTCGCGAGAGCTGGCGAATTCCTTGGCGAGTTGCTCGCATTGGCAGGAGCGCGTGCGCAGAACTTCTTCAATCCTGGCAGGAATCCGGCTTAGCTCTTCGATCAGCGCGACGGATTGTTCCTTGTTGAGCCGGCCGCGCAGTTGGCCCAGTTTGGTTGCCAGCAGAAAGAGCGCAGTAAGCTGCGCGGTGAAAGCCTTGGTGGAGGCGACACCGATCTCAGGTCCGGCATGCGTATAGATGGCGCCGTGCGCCTCGCGCGCCACCATGGCACCGACAACATTGCAAATAGCGACAGTCTTCGAGCCCAGACTCTTCATTTCGCGCTGCGCGGCAAGCGTGTCCGCGGTTTCCCCTGACTGGGTGATGAGCAGCCCAAGTGCATTGCGGTCGGGAATCGGGTTGCGGTATCGATACTCGCTGGCGTAATCGACGTCAACGGGAAGGCGCGCAAGACGCTCAATCATGTACTTGCCTGCCAGCGCTGCATGCCAGCTCGTGCCGCACGCAGCGATGTTGATGCTCGAGGCAATGGCGAGCTCTTCGTCGTCGATATCCATTTCGCCCAGGAAAATCTTGCCTGAATCGAGCGAGACGCGGCCCAGGGTAGTGTCGCGAATCGCGCGCGGCTGCTCCCAGATTTCCTTGAGCATGAAATGCTTATAGCCGCCCTTTTCCGCTTGGATCGGGTCCCATGAAATGCGGGTCAGTTCGCGCTGAATCGGCTTGCCATTGAAGTCGGTCAACTCGACGCCGCCGGCAGTCAGGATCGCCATGTCGCCATCAGCAAGAAAGTAGATATTGCGCGTGTGATGCAGAATGCCGGGCACATCGGAGGCGACAAAGGATTCGCCATCGCCGACGCCTATAACAACCGGAGGGCCAAACCGCGCGGCGACAATCTTGTTCGGTTCGGCGGCAGAAAGAACACCCAGAGCAAAAGCTCCAGTGAGACGCTTCACCGCGCGGCGCACGGCCTCTTCCAGCAGAATCGGAGCAGCGGCGGCCTCGGCATCTTTCTGGACCTGTTCGATGAGGTGAGCGATGATCTCGGTGTCTGTCTCTGTAACAAATTTGTGGCCCTGGGCGGTCAATTCGCGTTTCAGGTCAAGATAGTTTTCGACGATGCCGTTGTGCACCACAACGATCCGCCCCGTGCAGTCGCGGTGCGGATGCGCATTCTCTTCCGTGGGGCGCCCATGTGTGGCCCAGCGGGTGTGGCCGATACCGAAGGTTCCCTGCAAAGGATGTTCTTCGAGAGCGTCTTCGAGGTTGCCCAGCTTACCAGGGGCGCGACACACCTCGAGAACGGCCGAATTCGGGTTGCCCACCGCGATGCCTGCCGAGTCATACCCCCGGTATTCAAGGCGCCTGAGCCCCTCAATAATTACGGGGACAACCTTCTTCGAGCCGACGTACCCAACAATTCCACACATAGTTGGATTTTATGCGACTGGAGGTAGAAAACGCTGTGCCAGCGTGCATCGTACGAATGCTAACGTAACATCTGTTGCATAAAAGGAGCGATTGGCGGATGCGTGTGGGCCTGGTTGCCGAATTGTTTCTCGCCGTGATGTGCGGGACGGTGCTTGGAGAGGACGCGGATCACGCCAAAGTGGACCAGGTATTCGCGGCCTACAATCCTGCGAATTCGCCGGGATGTGCGGTGGGCGTGATTCGCAATGGGCGGTTCGTGTATCGCAAGGGCTACGGAATGGGCAGCATCGAGCTTGGCGTGCCATTGTCGCCGTCATCGGTTTTCTATATGGGCTCGGTATCGAAGCAGTTTACGGCGGCGAGCGTGGTGCTGGCGGCGGAACAGGGGTATCTGTCACTGGACGACGATGTGCGGAAATACATTCCTGAGCTGCCAGACTAGATGAATCGCTCGCCGGGTACATTGTTCAGGCCCTTTTGCATGGGGTGCAAAACTGCGCCGTGTGGGGCCAAACCAGTTTCACGACCTGGGCACGGGGACAATCACGTTCAGCGAGCGCGGCGGAAACATGACCGCAAAGCTGGCGATGGACGGGGAAAACTTCTTCTCGGGGGAAAGGGCGGAACCAATGCACCTGGATGCGGCGGCTTCAGCGGCCTACTCCGGGAAGTATCACAGCGCGGAAATCGACGCGACCTATAGCCTGCTCGTCGAGAATGGGAATCTTCTGCTGCAATTCAAATGGGGACCCGGCACTTAAGCTAGACCCTGTTGCCCCCGATACGTTTGAGAGTGGGGAATTGGGCACTCTTGTCTTCCATCGGGACGCGGATGGGCGAGTGATGGGATTCAATCTCTACGAGGTGAGTGCGCGGGGCGTCGCGTTTGATCGGACAGAGTGAGGAGACCCAGCGCAAAGCACTCCGGCCGCAATTATTCCTCGATGCGATACGTAAACTCTTCGATCACGGGATTGGTCAGCACCTCGCGAGCGATCCGCTCCACCTGGGCGCGCGCGGCATCCGCGGCCATGCCGTCCGCCAGCGAAAGGGCGAAGTATTTCCCTTGGCGCACCGCCATTACGTCGGCAAATCCAATCTTGCGCAGGGCGTTCTGGATCGTCTGGCCCTGTGGATCGAGGACCGACGCCTTCAAAGTGACATAGACATGCGCCTTCATTATCCGTGATTATATAAGGGTCTGCCCACGTTCCCCGGACGGCGGCGTTTTGACCAGATCCTGAGGTTCCGGCATCTAAGCTGGAAATGTCCTTGACTTCCGGCCGGGCCCGCATGCCGGATCTATTCCCTAGTGCTAAAGGAGAAAGAAGAAAGATGGTTAATTATCTGGAGCTGCCAGTTGGCGACCGTTCCCCCGAAGTGTTTCGCTGCGTAATTGAAATACCGAAGGACGCCACCAACAAGTTTGAATATGACAAGCAACTGCACGTTTTCAAGCTCGATAGAAATCTGCATTCCCCCGTGCACTATCCGGGAGATTACGGATTCATTCCGTCAACGCTGAGTGACGATGGCGACCCGCTCGACGTCCTTGTGCTTGTCCCGGGCCCCACTTTCCCCGGCTGCGTGCAGGAGGTGCGTCCCATCGGCTTGCTGGAGATGCTGGACCAGGGCGTCCTCGATGAAAAAGTTCTAGCCGTTGGCAAGAACAACCCCCGCTACACCAATGTGTGGAATTACACCGACATCTATCCCCACATGCTAAAGGAGATCACTCACTTCTTCTCCATCTATAAGGACCTTGAAGGCAAGCGAGTGGAAGTGAAGGGCTGGCACGATGCAGCCTACGCGCGCGATCGCGTGCTGCGCGCGGTGAAGATGTTTGACGATTCCAAAACAAAGCAATCGACCACAAAACAGAAGCAAGCAAGAGAACAGCTCGCAAAGTAGCTGCTGCAGAAGCAGACCGTCGTCTCCGGGGCGGTCGGCTCATCAGGGCACCAATCACCCGCATATGGTTGTACTTGCAGCGCGCGAGTGCACGCGGAGGGGCTTTTTCCGGCGAGATTGCCGAGAGCAAATGGGGGAAAGATGCGCAGGTGACCATGATCACTGCACGTCGCGCTAGATGACTTTAGATTCGGCGTGAGTGAAGTGAAGCTGACGACACCGGCCGCATATTCTAAAATCGAATCATTGCCAGATCTACAGCAGTCTATTGAAAAACATAGAATTTAGCCTGCCTCTTTGGGTTGCCTCCGGTGATGACATCGTGATCGATGGCGCGGCCACGATCGATTGCAACGTTAGCCAACATTGGATTGGGGTTTTTATATGCGACTCATTCTTCATACAAGCACAAAATCGGTTCTATTCTCTCAACTGCTCGATGCATCTCAGACCCGAAGAAAATTCTTAGCGACAACTCTGGGAGCGGCCTTCCTCTTGTTCCTCGCCGGATCCGGCAGTGCGCAGGCGCAGACGGCCACGGTCAATTGGACAGATGTTCACCAGGTGATTGATGGCTTTGGGGGGGTTGATCGGGACGATCTCTCATCCAGTCAGCAGAAGTTTATGTTCGGTACGGGATCAGGACAGTTGGGGATATCGATTCTTCATACGAACGTTTCGGGAGACCCGGAGGATTGTACATCTGTCGGCACAGGGTGCGTGACTGTCTCTAGCAACATGCAGGCGGTCTTAGCTAATGGCGGGAGAGTATGGGTTGATGGCACTACACCACCCTCTCGGTATTTAGAAAGCTATACCCTCTCTGGCTGTAGCGCAGCGGGTACCCGAGTGATACCCGGCGATTTTGGCGCTTGGGCTACTTGGATAGCCAATTATGTGAAAAGTCTTCAGGCGCAAGGGGTGAATGTCTATGGTGTCTCGGTAGACAACGAGCCGGATACATGTGGATTCACCTACTACTCGGCGGCAGATTTTGATACCTTCATCAGCGCTAATCTTGGCCCGACATTCGCATCGCAAGGCATCTCTTCGTTGATTTTCTTGCCCGAATCAGCCGGTTATGACACTCTATCAACCTACGCTAGCACTTGCATGAATGACTCCGCCTGCGTGCCATACGTGGGAGGGGTTGCTTTTCATGATTATGACCTGACCATAGGTAGCGGATTCTCAGTGAGTGCGACTGCTTACCCTTTTGCAACTCAGAGAAAGTACTGGGAGACAGAGTTTGGGATGTTTCAATGCGGTGGCTATCAAACCTTTTGCAAATCGGAGCAGGGCTGGAATACCGACATGACGACAGATGGGCTCCAATGGGCAGCCATCCTTGACCATCGCATTGCCGTTGATAACCTCAATGCGTGGCAGATTTACCTACTACAGACCTATGACAACGTTGACGACGGATTGATCAATGGCAACACCGGTAGTATTGCTCAACGCGCGTATGTGATGGGTCAATATTCGAAGTTTGTGCGTCCTGGCTACTTCCGTATAGACGCAACGCACAATCCGGTAAGCGGGGTTACCATCTCGGCGTACCAGAACACTTCGTCGAATACCTTAGTCATCATCGCCACCAACTACACAGGCTCGGCAGTGTCGCAGACGTTTAACTTAACGAACGCGCCCTCATTTTCGACACTGACACCGACGATTACTTCCGCGAGTTTGAGTCTCGCTGCCCAATCGAATGTATCTGTCTCAGGTAATTCTTTCACCTATACACTGCCCGCCCAGAGCATCACGACATTCGTGGCAACAGCTGGTGCGGGGCCGCAACCGCCGTCCAATCTAAGTGGGACGGTAGTCCAGTAGGTCCAAGCGAAAACTGGCAGTGCACGTTTAGTCCGTCGCCGGCCGCTGTGACCAGCCGGTGGCGGGCTTACGGCGCCGCAGTCATTGGCTCAATGACCCGGTGGAGCTGAAACAGGATCGAACCGCCGGGCTGCACGAACGGTTCACTAGGGTCATTTGCACGCGGCTTCGATGAGGCTGATTGCGCCGAATGACTTGGCATTTTGGATATCTGCGGTTGGAAGCAGTGAGGCCAACGGTACGGTCCCAGGCCATCGCACCGAAATGATCCACATTGGACTGCCGGGTGAAGCCCCTATCCCTCGGGCAGCCTGATTCGCCGTTGCAAGAGTTTCTCCGGGACTAAAAGAAAACAAATATTCTTTTTGCGAGACGATGCGATGACCTTTTAGTAATTGTTCGTTCCCCAACTGACGATAGTAGGAGTCCAGGCTCGCATCGTCTTTTCCGAGATAATAGGAGAGTTCAAGGCGGGTCTCTTCATCCACAAAGAGTGGCGCGCCGGGAGGAACTGTCCGATTCAGATAATCCATGGCCGCCTTCATATCGTTGATCGACCGCACTTGGGGATCGTTGTCTGGCGCAGTGCTTAGAGCCCAGAACGGCACAAGGGCAACCTCCAGAAGCAACAATATGGTTGCCAGACGGCGCGGTATCCAAAGCAGCGCCGCCGAGAACCCGGCTGCAAGAAATGGCAGTAAGTATGCCTGATGACGGGTGCCGGCGAATGGAAACACGTGTGCCAGGCAGGAAGTGAAGCCCACCACAACTACAGAGAAGATCAACAAAGCGGTGAGGCGTCCTGATTTTGCGCGACCGGACAGAAGGGCGAGCAGTCCCGCAAGGAAGACCAGTATTGAGATGTAGGCCAGCGGGTGAGTTGCGGCGCCGACCATATAGTTGAAGGTATCGAGAAATGCTCTCCATGTGTAGGTAAGGGGGGTGTCGCGGCCTGCGACGAAAAAGTATCGGTTCAGGTATGAGAGTCCGCCGGAACTGAAGGTCTCCGAGTGGCGGATTTGACGAAAATAGAGCACGCCGAAAACTGCTGCGAGAGCAAGCTGAGTCGAAGCAAACGCGAGCAGGGTTCTTCTCGGGGCATGATCGTTTCGGCACCGCAGAAAAACGTAAACACCGAGAGCGGCTATCGGCACCAACGCAATGTAGTGCGTTGTCAGGGCGCCGAGGAGAGAGAACCCATTAACGATTGCCCAACGGGTCGAACGCTCATTGAATGCACGTTCTGTTGCATAGAGGGCGCCACAAAGGAAACACAAGAGCAAGCCGTATTGACGGACCTCGGTTGATCCCGAGATGGCCGCGGGCGATATAGCCATGAAGATGATTCCACCCAGCGCAGGGAGATGTCCAAGAGAGCGGCGGATCCACGCAAATGCAAGCCAGAGAGCAGCGGTGCCGCCGGCGATGCTCGGAAGCCGGAGGACCAATTCGGCCCGCCCGAAGAAATAAATCATCCAGTGAAGAACCAGGATGAACATCGGAGGGTGAGTGAGTGCGTGGGAGGCTCTGTAAGCTTCGAACCAACTCCGCGGTCGAGCTGCTAGGAAGCCAAATGCTTCATCAGGGTTAAGATAGCAGGACGCCGAGTACGCGACCCGAATGGCGCAGCCAACAACAATGATTCCCAACGCAATCCAGGTTGAGTTCTCAGCGACCCAACGTTCGAGCCTTCCCGTTTCGTCGTAGCTTTCTGGCGAGACAGGGTGATTTCCCACATCAGAACTGCCGCCGAACCGCCTTTCGTCCGCTGCAGCTACTGAATACTCTTGGTGTCTTGGCATAATTCGACATTGCGCCGAACTCAACGCGAGATTACGCCTCTAAGCTTTCGCATAGAGGGATTCTCTATGATACGCAGAATTTGAAGAATCTCGACGAGATCTCAAACTCCTTCGTAACCAGCCCAATAACAGGAGAGCAGCCAAGACTCACCGAATTTTCAATCCGCCGCCGGCACCGTGGCCAGCCGGCGGCGGGCTAGCGGCGCCGCAGTAAGCCAGTAGAGTAACGGTCCCAGCAACGCAACACCGCAAGCAAATCCAAGAGCTGAAGTGGAACCCGTCAGCTTTTCCCCCCGCGAAGCATAAAGCGCGTAGCCGATCAGCACGGTCGGTCCCACAGCCAGAGCACAGGCGAACGCCAGATTGCCCGCCTTGAATGGCCGTTCCAACTGCGGTTCGCGAATGCGCAATACAATGAGCGCCACAAACTCAAGCAGCAGGCTTGATCCGTAGAGAATCAAGTCGATGGAAATCAGCCTCTCAAAAGGCAACCTCAACGCCAGCGCCCATCCAAGTCCGCAGAGCAAGACGCTGACCCAAGGCACCCCCCGCCGGTTGCGGAGCGTAAAGACGCGTGGCAAAAGTCCATCCTGCGCCATGGCGAGCGGAAGGCGCGTGTAGCTCATCATGAGGGCGTTAAACATGCCGACGCCGCAAATCATGCCACCCGCAACCACAGCTAACGCAAGGATCTTGCCGCCAAGAGCATCTCCCGCGACTGCCCAGGACCCAGTGGAGAAGCTGTCGGGCGAAAATCCCGCCGCCGCCATAGCCGCAAGAGGAAGAATGTAAGTGAACGCGGTAAGTACGGCGGCGCCAACCATCGCGCGCGGATAATTACGCTGCGGGTTTTCGACTTCCTGCGCGACGGTTGAGGCGTTGTCCCAGCCCATGTAATTCCAGAGCGCAACAAGCACGGCGGTTGAGAGCGCCGAGGTGGAAATGGGCTGGCTCCATTGCACCGCGGGGTGCAAAGTGATGCCGCGCCAAACTGCCAGAATTATGAAGACCGCGAAGGGCGTCAGAAGCAGGACGAACATTCCCACTGAGCCCTCGCCGACCGCCGGTGCGCCGCGCAAATTCCACGCGCAACAAAGAACGACCACGGCGAGTGACCATAAGTAGCCGTTCCACCCAGCCGTAAGTGCGGGACTGAATTTGCCGAGATAGAGCACGAAGATGGCCGGGTAGATGGCCATGTCGAAGATGCTCGCCGAAAGCGAAAGCCAACCCTCCTGGTATCCCCAAAAAGGGCCCAGACCCCGACGCACCCAGATATAGAAACCACCGTCCGCTGGAATCGCGCTGGCCAATTCGCCGATCATGAGCGCCGTGGGGAGCGACCAGACTATCGGCAGCACGAGAAGAATAAGGATGGCGCGGGCGAAACCAGCGCCGCCAAGAATGTCCTCTATCCCGTAGGGCCCGCCCGACACCATGAAGTAAGTCGCAGCAATCAGCGGCAACATGCGCAACTTGCGCCGTATTGGTCTAGGAGCAAGACCCATATCGTGAATCTAACAACATTCAATAGACCGACAAAGCGAAAATTTGCATCCGGCCAGCACGACGCTACCTGTGGAGGCTCGCTTGGAAAACCCAGTCAAATATCCAACAAGGCAATTCCCACAGCTATGCGAGACTTCGCTTCAATCCTTCCTGAAAATCCAGTCTCAAGATTGGAAGCGACGAGAGAGGTTCAACGAGTGGCGAACCGGCAACTTGAGAGCCGTCCAAACGATGCCACGCGATTGCAGCAACGATCAATGGGGGGCATCGAGCTGCAGGACCTCCCTTTCGCCCGACGACTGGGAAAGGCTCAAACCAACCGGATTCAAAGTGGCGAGGGCCCGTCGTATCCAACATCCGGTATAATCCGACACAGACCCGGAGAGATGGCCGAGTGGCTGAAGGCGGCGGTTTGCTAAACCGTTATAGGGTCAAAAGCTCTATCGGGGGTTCGAATCCCCCTCTCTCCGCCAGGGATCCTTCCAGGCGCGTCCTGTCGAGTCCACTCCCGTCCAGACTAATCAGCTAAGCATAAGAAAACAAACAATTATCCTCCCAATCTCATCCAGCCCCTTCCAGCGGAAGCTACGTTTGCCAAGATGTATCCCGGGGGGGGGTATTCTTGTTTTGGCGGGGGGGTATTTTCTGGAAGGCGCAAGTTATGGAGATAAACAAGCTTACAGACAAGGCCAAACCAAGAGATAAAGACTACACGATGAGCGACGGAGCCGGCCTCTACTTGTCGGTCAGCGTTGCGGGCGGAAAGCTTTGGCGATGGGGCTATAAATTCGAGGGAAAAGAGAAGCTGATTTCGTATGGGAAGTATCCCGACATTGGTCTCGCCAAAGCAAGGGAACTCCACCAGGATGCGCGGAAACTTCTAGCCTCAGGCACAGACCCGATGGCCGCGCGGAAGGCAAAGAAAGCCGCAAACGACGCCTCGAGCAAACATTCTTTTCAGACCGTTGCCATGGAATGGCTGGCGCATTGGCGCGATGGCAAAAGTGAGCGCCACGCGGACACTGTGGATCGGCGCATGCAGATGGATATTTTGCCCGCATTGGGCGCCCGCGACATCAAGATGATCGAGGCTCCTGAGATAGCGAAAATGGTTAAAGGAATACAGGACCGCGGCGCCATTGATATTGCCAAGCGCGCACTCGAAACGACTGGACAGATTTTCCGCTATGGAATCGCTTTTGGTTTCACGAAAAGAAATCCTGCGTCCGAAATAAAGCCCAGGGATGTTCTGAAATCAAGGGACGTCGTAAATTTCGCTCGGATTGATCGCCGGGATTTGCCAAAGCTTCTGAAAGACATTGAAGTGTACCGAGGCAACCAGGTAACCAGGTTAGCCATGAAGCTCATGGCCCTCACCTTCCTTCGGACCAATGAGATGCTCGGGGCCGAGTGGATTGAATTCGATTTTGATAATGCTCGGTGGGATGTGCCCTGGGAACGCATGAAGATGAAGAAACCCCATATTGTTCCACTCGCCCGCCAGACTCTCGAAGTGTTGGACCTGTTGCGGCAGTTGAGCGGCGATAGCCAATGGGTATTTCCCGGCATGGGGCCTAACAACAAAACGATGAGCGACGGCACGATTTTAATGGCATTGAATCGCATGGGCTACAAGGGTGATATGACAGGTCACGGTTTTCGCGGAGTGGCCTCGACAATTCTGCACGAGGGAGGCTACCCCAGCCAGCATATTGAGGTGCAGCTCGCACATCTCAAGCAGAATAAAGTGAGCGGTGCATACGACCACGCCCAGTACTTGGAGCCTCGCACCAAGATGATGCAGGATTGGGCAGATTTCCTGGAGGAAACGCTCCGGACTGGAAGAGTGTTCTTGCCGCATCCTTAACGACTGAGAAGATAGATTTTCCGGATATGCTAAAGAAGATACAGGGCAGCGCGGTTCAACATGTCTCGATCCGTCACGGAATACCTCCAATCAATAGCACCTATCTCAAATCCCGATAGATCGTTATCTCGACGGCACCTCGCAAGCTTAGAACCCCTGAACGCATTGTGCGGAGCAGATTTCCAGTGGCAGGATTATCTCCGACTTGCAGACCGTCCGCTCGCAAGCACGGCGGTTGGCCCCTTTTGAAAAAGTTGACCTTTATTGCAGAACAAACGTGTCCTGCTTCGAGAAGTCGAAAACGGCTGGGGTCTGGACGGAAGGCACCTCGTGTTCAGGCTCTCCGATGGGAGTCAGGCCTCGCGCGCCTTTCACCGCACCCGACTGCAGAAATTTGGGTACAGCATCGGCAGCGAAGGCAAGCCACTCGCCGACCATGACCTTTCCATCCTTCGGCTTCCAGTCGGCCTGGCCTTCTTTCAGGCCCAATTCCGTGAGCGCATAACTCAGCAAGCCCTGATGCAGCGCATCGGACTCGCGTGCGGCTTGGGTCGGCTGGCTCGCGGCCAGAATCCGCATGCGTTTGTGATAAGCCAATTGCCCGAGGCCAGGGCTTCCCATGGGGCCCGGCTTGAAGTCGTTTGACTCCACGCTCGAGGCCGAATCGCAGGAGTCGAGGATGAACGTCATCTCCCCGGCATCGATGGGCCGCAGCCATTCGGTC
>Ga0182024_10011876_pt1 | contig 17370 bp, 15 predicted proteins | sample P32metaG_FD_120480 | JGI IMG/M metagenome (GOLD analysis project Ga0182024, IMG submission 120480) | Permafrost microbial communities from Stordalen Mire, Sweden - P3-2 metaG (Illumina Assembly) | ecosystem: Environmental > Terrestrial > Soil > Wetlands > Permafrost | place: Sweden: Stordalen...
CGTGATCCTCGTGCTGGCGGCCCTGACCGGCTATGGCTCGTGGCAGCTCTACCACTTGCGGTTGATCGGCTGGCGGATCCAAGCCTTTCTCCTGCTGGTGAATACCATCTCCGCGTTGGCCAACGCTTGCTTCCTCAATTACGACGATCTTTACCATGCCATGGGAAATTCGGAGCAGCAAATCGCCCAGGTTCAGCGCTTCGGTTTCATGGGCCACGGCGCCCTGCCGATCCTGATCGCCTTCGCCGGCTTGATTCCGTTGCTGGCGCTACTGGTGTGGATCCGGCCGTATTTTCCGCGCCCCCGGGCCGGGACGTAGCGTTCGGCCTCACTGGCCTTCGCGCCGGAGGATTTTGCTCCGGGCGTGCTCGAGGCGCCGCCGCTCCTCCGCGCTGAGACTGGCCATGCCGGTGCGGGAAATTTTCTCCAGAATGTCGTCCACTTCGCTGGCCACGGCGTCGGCATGGGCGATGTCGGGATCGGGCAAAACCCGCAGTTTCGGCCGCCGGCGAAATAGACGCGACCACGCCGGCCAGCGGACCTCGCCGCCGTGTTGCAACCACCGGATGTAGCCCCAGGCGGCCAGGCATTCGCCCCATAGCACGACCAGCGGCCAAAAATTGCGCTGCGCCAAATCCATCAGCGATCCGGCCGCCACGCACGCGAAGGCAAACCATTTTAACGGCACCCAGCCAAAATACTCGATGCCGGGATAAAGGGTGGCGAAGCCGATCAGCAGCCCCGCCGCAATTTCGTAGGTGCCCGCCGCGTGGGCGTCCCACGGCGCGATTTTCAAACCATAACCCGCCAGGCACAACACGGGCGGCAGGAGCACGAGCACAAGAAAAAGCACGAAGTACCGCGGCCGGCCGAGGTACTTTTCAATCTCGACCCCCCACGCGTAAAAACACCACAACAGAAATGGGGTGAAAAAGCTCAGGTCGTTGAGCAACGGATACGTCAACGGCTGCCAGACGAAGCCGCGCAGAAATCCCTCCGGCGTAAAGGCCAGCGGCCCGACATTCACCTGCATCGCGCCCGCCACCGCCATCAAAACAATCCCCCCGGCCAGGATGGCCGTCAGGATGGTGGTCAGATAGACCGGCACGCGGCCCCACCAAGTGATGGGCTGGTTGCCTTGAAAATTCGGCGCAAGGTACATCGGGCAAACTCCGTCCGGCACCATGCACCAACCCCGCCCCGGGCGCAAACGTTTTACCGGCCGCGTCTGACGAAAATGGAGCCGGGAATCGGACTTGAACCGACGACCCGCGCATTACGAATGCGCTGCTCTACCAACTGAGCTATCCCGGCCTGGAGGCCAGACCGCGCGAACGGCTGTTCCCCAAAGAGTCATCCTTATCATTTTCACGCCCGGCCCGGCAAGCGGATTCTTGCGCAGCCGCCTCGGCCTAGCCGGATTAGCGCGTCTCATTCGCCGCGACTTTTTTCTTGCCCCGCGCGCGGGTGTCGGGGCACGTTGCAGGATGGCCCACGCCCCTGCTTCGCCCGCGCCCTACGCGCCTTCCACGGCTCTTCCCGGCGCCGATGAGCCCACGCCCGTGACCGTCCTGACCGGCTTCCTCGGTGCAGGCAAGACGACCCTCCTCAACCACCTCCTCGCGCAGTTGCCGGGCAAGCGCATCGCCGTCATCGAAAACGAATTCGGCGAGGTGGGCATTGACCAAGCTATTGTCGTCGGCGCGGAGGAGCAGGTGCTCACCAACGGCTGCGTCTGCTGCACCGTGCGGGGCGATCTGCTGCGCGTGTTGCGCGAATTCGAGGAGCAAAACAAGCGGTACGATTACATCCTGCTGGAAACCACCGGTCTGGCCAACCCCACCCCGATCGCGCAAACTTTTCTCCTCGACCCCGCGATCCAGCAGCGGTACCGCCTCGATGCCATTGTCGCCCTCGCCGACGCCGTCAACCTCCCGCGCCATCTCGATACCAGCGACGAAGCGCAAAAACAAATCGGCTTCGCGGATGTCATCCTCCTGAATAAATGCGACTTGGTTACGCCCGCCGCACTCGACACGCTCGAACGCCGGCTGCGCGCGCTCAACCGCACCGCGAAAATCATCCGCACCCAGCGCGCCGCCGTGCCGGTGGCCGCCGTGCTCGATTTGCGCGCGCTCGATTTGGAACGCGCCCTCGAACTCGACGCCGACTTCACCCGGCCCGAGCATCCCTTCACTTGGGCCGGCCTTTACACCCTGCCGGCCGGGACTTACCGCCTGACCGTCGCCGCCGCCGCCGCCAGCCATGACGAAGGCTGTGGGGACGATCACGACCACGAACACGACCATGCCGAACACGAGCATTCCGAGCACCACCACGACCACCACCATGCGCACGGGGAATCGTGTTCAACGGCCCAGCCGTGCGGCCACGACCACGGCCCTGATCACCAGACTGAGCCCGAACACGACCACGAACACAAGCACGACGAAGAACCGCCCCACCCGCTGACGTTCGCCTTTCTACCCCTGCGCGATGCCACCGAAAAATCCTGGCAGGCCGCGGTGCTCGAAGCCGATGTCCTTTTTGCCACCACCCCGTCGCCCGCGCACCCCGGCGCCGCCCTGCGCCCCGAGCGCAAGCTGCGCGAACTGGCCCTGCCGGAAGCGCTCAACGACTTCGTGCTCGAACTGCCCAAGGCGGGCGCGTTCGCGCTCTTCGGCCACCACGACGTCACGGCCCACGGCGGCGGCCTGCGGCGCGACGGGCGCGCCTTCACCCCCGCCCGCAGCGAGCGGTACAAGCACCAGCACACGCACGACGAGCACGTCAAATCCTTCACCCTCCAGGCCGACGGCGACCTGGAATTGGACAAGGTCAACACGTGGATCGAAGCCCTCCTGGCGCGCCACGGCGACCACCTCTACCGGCTCAAGGGCTTTCTGGCCATCCGCAACGTCCGCGAAAAATACCTGCTCCAAAGCGTGCACCAGCTCTTCAGCGGCGATGTCGCGGGGCCGTGGGGCCCGGAGCCGCGGCACAACACGTTGGTGTTCATCGGCGAAGACCTGCCGCAGGCCGAAATCACCCGCGGGTTTCTGAACTGCCTGGCCTAAGCGGCCCCCGGCCCTACCCGATTAAAGGGAACGATCCTACAGTCTTTCCCCGAGGGACGAAGGAATGCTTTGCGGCTATGCTGCAAGCATGAATCCCGCGCTGTTCCACTTCCGCCTCCGCGCCCGCCGCTGGCAAGTCTTGCACACCTTGCTGCTGGCCCTCGCGATCCTGCTCTTATCACGCGCGTTCGGTGCCGACACCCTCGACTGGAGCAAAGAGACTTCCGTGGTCGCCGACGGCGCCACCAACTTCACCATCAACAACGTCAGCGGCTATAGCGGCAACGTGGCCTTCGCCATCACCGGCAACACCGGGACATTTTTTTCCGGCAATTATTCGCATTACCCGCAGGTCGCCAATCCGGACACTTACCCCGCCGTGCAAAGTGGCTCCGGGGGAAAATGGACCGGCTCGGATGTCACCGGCGGCTCGACCGATGATTCCCTGCAGCTTTTCGGCAAATTCTCCAGCAACACCGAGTCCATCACGCTGAACATGTTTTTCTCGACCCCGGTGCAAGCGGTGAGTTTCTCGCTGTTCGATCTCGACATCGGCACCTACAACTCCTCGGGCGGCAACGCCGGCACGTACAGTTTCCAGGACCAGGTGACGATCCTCGGCAGCTCCAACGGCGGCACGACGTGGTTCAATCCCACCGATATCACCGGCAACACTTCCAACGTCGCGATTACCGGCAATACCGTCACGGGCATCACCTCGGGGGTGAACAATTCCTCCTCCAATAACGCCCAGATCGTTTTCGCCAATCCGGTCAACGACATCAAAATCGTCTATTTGCCCGGGCCGCTCTCACAGTCGCAGCCCGACCAACAGGCGATCGGCCTGGACAATGTCCACTTCACGCCGGTGCCCGAACCCGGCACCCTGCTCGCCGGCGCGCTACCGGCGCTGTGGCTGGCCGCGCGGGCGCTGCACCGCGCGGGCGCGCCCACCCCGGGTTAATGGCTGACTTGCGACCCATCCGAACTACTCCCGGCCTCACCCAAAGCCTGCTTCAAGGCGGCAATCTCACCCTCGTTGGTCTTTACTTTGTCCTGCATGAATTGGCGGTCGTTGTAAGAGGTGTCGGGATCGGCGATCCGCACATTCATGTCAACGTCATCTTGCTTCAATTTCGCGATACGGTCGCGCATATTGCTGACGGAGGCCGATTCGACCGCGGTGGGAACCACGACCGCTCCCGCCAGATCCTCATCGCTCATGCTCACCGGCAGGAGGTTCACAAACGCCTGGTCGGGCGTCGCCAAGCGGGCTATCGGGTAAGCGTGAAGGGCGCTCTCGCCGGCCAGGCTGAATTGCACGGACAAGCTCGAACGGCCATTGAGCACGACCTGCAACAAGTGCCCGGATTGGTCCATCAGCATGCATTCTACCGGATAATGGATCCGCTCGTTGACCGGCAGGCGTTGCGCCACGTTCTGGTCGTCCTTGGGCAAGTTTCCGAGCGGCACGTAGCGCGTCGAACCATCTTCATCCAGGGCGAATTTGCCGATCAGGTCGGTCCGGCCGACCAATTTGGCGGACAACGCGTGGCCCTGGGCGTCGGCCAGGGACATCTCCACCGGGTACGACCCGGCACTCGTGCCCATATTGACCGGCAATTCCTTGATCATGTCCTGCCAGGCGTCGGAAAGCTGGGAGATCGGGATGTTGCGCCGCTCCGCTTCGCCGGGCAGCGTGTACGACAGCAAATCGTCAGAGTGCCCATCAAGGCGCGCGGTGGTTGTTTTCCCCTCGCTATCGGTGAACGTGGCGATGGCGGGAAACGGACTGGTGAGGTCCAACGGCAACTGCCGAATCAACGCCTGGTCCTCAGGCTGAAGCGAACCGATGGGTATCAGGTACATGTGGTGGTCATCCTGCGACAAGTATTTCAACAGGCTTTCGGTGCGGCCCTCCAGACGCACGGAAGTGGCTTGCCCGCTGCCATCCACCAAGGAGTATTTCAGCGGGAAGGCGCTGGTCATCGTGGTGGGCGCTTGCACCAGGAAATCCCGGTCGGCCGCCGCCAGCGTCTCGAGAGACCGAAGATGCACCATTTGCGAACTGACCGGGGTGAAGCTGATAAATTTCTCCGACCGGCCGTTGATTTTCACCGCCTGCGGATTACCCTTTTCATCGGTCAGAGTATAATCCATCGGATAGCTGAAAATGCTGCCCGCGGGCAACTGCCGCACGAAGGCCTGATCGTCCACCGACAAATTCGCAATCGGAAGGTAGTGGACGAGATTATCCGCCGGGGCGATGTACTTGACGAAAGCGGTGTCGTGCGTCACCAACTGCATTGGCCAAGCCTTTCCGGCCTGGTCCACCAGGGCGCAATTCAACGGTAGAACCAGCGTGTCGAGACCGCTGGGAAATTTTTGCATAAACGCCTGGTCGGAGTCGGACAAGCTCTGCAGCGCGATGAAGCGGGCGGTATCGTCCCCCGGGGCGGTGAACTTGACGAAAACGTCGTTGCGACTCTCCAGGTGGGCGGCAATGGCCTGGCCCTGCCGGTCGGTCAGGGTCAAGTCTTGCGGCAGGCGAAAACGCCAAATAAAATAGTAATACGCCGCGCCCCCGGCGGCGCAGGCCAGCACAAACAGGATCAAGCGCGTCCACATTTCGGACGAACCGGCCGGAGGCGGCATTTCCGTGCGCGGTTTTATCGAATCGTTCGGGTTGATCGCGTGGGTCATGGCGGGAATAGCAGCGTGCAGCAAATATCACTTGCGATGACAACATTTACCCACCTGCCAACCGGAGGGTCAAGGCGGATTATCGTTAGGTTTCCAACCCGGCGGCGGCCCGCCCGGCGGGACCACCGTGCCGACCGCCTTAGGTGGCGGGCGGCACAGCCGGGGCTGTTCCGGTGATCGTGATCATGTCCGGCGGCACATTCGTGAGGGATTCCAGCATGGTGGACAGGCCCTCCTTGACCTTGAGCATGGTATCCTGGTGCAGCGTTCTCATGCCGCTACGCATGGCGATGCGCTTGAGCACGGCCGTCTCCGCCTTTTCGTTGATTCCCTTGGTCAATTCCTCGCTGTTGGACATGAGTTCGTGGATGCCCACGCGGCCCTTGTAGCCCTTGCCGCCGCAGGTCGGGCAGCCGTCGGCATTGGCCTTAAAAATTTTGCCCGACCAATGGATGGCCTTCTCGATGATCTCCTTCTCGTTGCCTTCCGGCATATATTCGATTTTGCAATTCTTGCACAGGCGGCGCTGCAGGCGCTGGGCACACACGCAGACCATCGAGGCGGAGATCATGAACGGCTCGATTTCCATGTCCGTCATGCGCGCGATGGTGGAAGGCGCGTCGTTGGTGTGCAGCGTGGACAGCAGCAAGTGGCCCGTCAACGCGGCCTCGACCGCGATTTCGGCCGTCTCCGTGTCGCGGATTTCCCCCACCAGAATGATGTCCGGGTCCATGCGCAAATAGGCGCGCAGCGCGCGGGCAAAGGTCAGCCCGATGGACTTGTGCATCTGCATCTGGTTGATGCCGGGGATGGTGTATTCGATCGGGTCCTCCGCCGTCTGGATGTTGATCGTCGGGTCGGCCACTTCGCGCAAAGCCGAGAACAACGTCATGGATTTGCCCGAGCCGGTCGGCCCGCAGTGCAGGATCATCCCGTACGGTTGCTGGATGCACTCCCGGTACTGCTTGAGGTTGTCCTCGGAAAAGCCCAGCGCGGTAATGGGCAAAGCCGCCTTGCTTTTATCGAGGATACGCATGACAATTTTTTCCCCGAAATTCATCGGCCCGGTGGCCACGCGCAGGTCAATGTCAATGTTTCGTTTGGTGTATTTTTTGAAGACGATGCGGCCGTCCTGCGGCAGGCGCTTTTCGGCGATGTCGAGCTCGCTCATCACTTTCAGGCGCGCCACCAACGCGCCCGAGACGGCCCGGGGCAGGCGCAGCTTTTCGCTGCACACGCCGTCCACCCGGTAGCGCACGAGCAGTTCGTTTTCCTGCGGCTCGATGTGGATGTCGGAGGCGCCGGAGATATAAGCGTCCTCGACGATGCGGTTGGCCAGTTGAATGATGGGCGCCGATTCCTCATCCTCCAACCCCACCGCGGAGGTCTTTTCCGCGCTTCCGCCATCGGCACCAAACTCGGCGCCAATCACGTCCGCAATTTCCGCGATGCCCTCGCTCGGCGCCGGGCCCGTCTTCTCCTCCTTGAAAAACCGCTTGATCAGTTTCTCGATCAGCGAGGCCGGCGCGACGGAGATTTCATCCAGGCCCAGCTCGGTCGCGCGCGAAAAACTCTCGCGCTTGTTGTAGTCCAGCGGATTGGTCATCAGCACCGCGATGGTGCTCGGGGAAATGCGGCGGGTCGGGAAAACGCCCTCGCGGCGGATGACGGCGTCGCCCACCACCTCGACCAGCTTGTCGTCAATTTGCAGTTCCTCCTCGGTGATGACGAGCGGGCAGCCCGTGTATTTGGCGACAAAACGCGCCGTATCCGTGTCGCTGATCTGATATTTTGGATCGAGCAGCCGTTGCAGCAACGGCGATGAGTATTCGGCCACCTCCTGCATCACGACCATGTCCTGCTCGGTGAATTCCCGGTGCAGTGCGCCGGGCTCCTTGTTCAAAACCTGCAGGGCGCCGATGTTCTTGTTGAACCCCTTCAGCGGCACGGTCAGCATCGCCTTGACCTCAAAACCGGTGTCTTTGAAGAGGTTCACCATCGGCCGCGATTGCCGGCCGGTTTCGCCAAAGAAGGCCGGGTTGCCCGTTTCCAGGACCTTGCCCACGATGCCGGCCCCCAGCGGGATTTTCATTTGCAGCAGCTTTTCGCGCTTATCCGAGAATTCCTTGGCCCGCTGCGGCTGACTCGCCCACAACGTCGGCGAATAATACACGTGCTTAAACGCCAGCACGTTGCCCTCGACCAGGTACAACGTCATGGACTGCGCCTCCAACGCCTCCACCACCTTCGAAGCCGTCAATTCGATGACCGAAGTCACGTCCTCGCGGGTTGGTTGCGGCTTGGATAGGACTTTGAGCAGGAGCGTCTTGCGCAGGACGCTGGAAATGCCGGGTGCGGGCATGGGCAATAGAGAAACCCGAGGCGTGGCCCCAGGGAATACCAGATATAACGGGTTGGCCCGGAAAAAGAAACTGAAAAAGCCTCGCCCGGTGCAACCTCCCCGAGACCGGCGCAGAACCTCCTCGGAGGCCAGCTCCGACCATCGCATTCTCCCACTTGTCAGACGGCCCGATTTCTGCCAACGTGGTGGTTTTCACCCCTGTCAATTATGACTCTTCGTTCAAAAATTACCTTGGTTTCCACCCTCCTGCTGGCCGGCTTCACACTGGCGGCGCCCGTCTCGGCCAGCCCGACGGCTCAGGACGTCATTGCCCGCGCCCGGTCCGTGTTGGGCGCGGAAGCCGACCTGGCCGGCGTCAACACCCTCCAGTATTACGGCGACATCTACGACGGCAAGGGCCAGAAGGGCGGATCCGTCGTCTTGGAATTCAAAAAACCCGCGAACCAGCGGTCGGAATACACCACCCCGACCTACGTGCAAATCACCGCGACCGACGGCCTCGAAGCCTGGAGCCTGCGCACGGACGCCAAGGGCAAGAAATCCCTCGTCATCCTCATGCCCCCGAACCTTGAAGCCTTCATCAACACCAGTTACGAGAACCTCTTCTTTTACGAAGGCCCCAACCAAGTGCGCGAAGGCAGCGTGGTTTTGGTTGGACCAGCCGCATTTCACGGCGTGAATTGCTGGCAGGTCACCTTTAACTATCCGGGCAGCATCACCCTGACCCGGTATTTCGACCAGGCCACCGGCGAATTGCGCGGCACGGTGACCGACAACGGCCGCACCGAAATCATTGAGTCGGGCAAGCTCGTCGTGAACGGCATCACCTTCCCGAACCGGGTCACCAGTTACTCCGATGGCGTGCTGGCCCACGTGGTGGTTTTCGATAAAATCGTCGTCAACCCGCCGATTGATGACCAGGTTTTCGAAGTGCCTAACGCCACCGAGCTCCTCTCGCCGGCCAATCCGGCACCCGCCCCCTCGGCGGACATCCTCAGCCCGGACAACGCCACCATCAACGTCCCGCCCGCCACCCCCCAGCCCAACGAGCAGCCGTTGAATTTCCAAATCAAGACCAACTAGGCGCTTCGTTTCGAATCACGCTCTGGTTCCGGCCCAGGGTGGCGCCGCTTTCGCCGGCCGCCGCCTTTCTTCGATATGATTGAGTTGGACACCGCCCAGCCCCGCTTTTGGTCGCGGCTGGAGGCTTTTTGCGCCGCCGCCCAGCCCGACCCGCTGCTGCGCCGCCGGGTCGCGGCCATCCTCGAAGCGGTGCGCCGGAATGGCGACCCCGCCGTCCGCCGTTACACCCGCCGCTTCGACGGCGTGGACATTTCACCCGCGCGCTTGCGCGTGCCCGCGGCGGAATTGGAAGCCGCCGCCGCCGCGGCCCCGCCGGCTCAACGGCAGGCCTTTGCCGAAGCGATCCGCTGCGTGCGGGCGTTTCACCGCCGCACCTTGCCGCGCGGTTGGCGCGCGCGCAACCCGCAGGGCGCGACCGTCGGAGAGAATTATTATCCATTGCGCCGCGTGGGCATCAATGTCCCCGGCGGCCAGGTGCCGCTGGTCTCGACGGTCATCATGACCACCGTTCTCGCGCAACTGGCCGGCGTGCCGGAAATCGCCGTCTGCACGCCACCGGACAAAAATGGCGCCACCCACCCCGGCCTGCTCGCCGCGCTCGCGCTGTGCGGCGTGACGGAAGTGTACCGCATGGGCGGGATTCAAGCGATGGCCGCGTTTGCCTTCGGCACGGCGACCGTCCCGGCCGTGGACAAACTGTGCGGACCGGGCAACGCCTACACCATCGAGGCCAAGCGCCAGCTTTATGGGCTCGTCGGCGTAGACCTCTTGCCCGGCCCGAGCGAGGTGATGGTGCTGTGCGACGACACCGCCAACCCGCGCTGGGTCGCGCTCGATCTGCTCGCTCAAGCCGAACATGGCACCGGCAAGGAACGTCTTTACCTGGTCGCCACGCGCAGGGCGCTGCTGCGCCGAGTGGTGGCCGAAGTCCGCCGCCGCGCGCCCGCCTTTTCGCAACACAACCGCCTGGCCGACGTCCTGCGGAACAACTTCCTGGCCATTCGCGTGGACGATCTCGCCGAAGCGGCCGCCGTCGCCAACTACGTCGCGCCCGAACACCTGGAACTGCACGTGCGCCCGGCCGCCCAGGAACAACTCGCCGGAAAAATCACCACCGCCGGCGCGATTTTGCTCGGCGCCGGAACGCCCACCGTCTTGGGCGATTTCACCGCCGGCCCCAGCCACACGTTGCCGACCGGACGCACCGGACGCTTCTTCAGCGGCCTGCGCGTGGCGGATTTTCTGCGCCGCTCGAGCATCGTGCGTTACGATGCCCCGGCGCGGCACCGCGCCGCGCCGGTCATCGCCGCCTTCAGCGCGCTGGAGCAACTCCCCGCGCACGGGCAGAGTCTGTGCGCGCGACTGCAAAGATGGCACTGAGGCACTCTGGCACCTAAGGCACTGTGCCGAGCGCGATTGCATGAATCACCAATCAATTCCGCTTCCCAAAATGAATTCTCCGACGATGCTGCCCAGCCCCAAGACTTACCGGGATTTGGTCGTCTGGCAACAAGCCCTGGCGCTGGTAACCGAGTTGTACGAAGTAACCAAGGCATTCCCCCGCGAGGAAATTTGGGGATTGTCGTCGCAGTTGCGGCGTAATGCCGTTTCCATTCCCAGCAACATCGCGGAAGGTTTCGCCCGCCGATCAAAGGACGATTACGGCCGGTTTCTACTGATCGCCACCGGTTCCCTTTATGAGATGCAAACGCAATTGGATATTGCCCAAAACCTGGGTTACCTCCCGCCCGAACGTTTCACCGCCTTGTTTTCATCCACCCGCGCCATCGAAGCGATGCTGGCCAAATTGATTCAGCGAGTGGCTGCCTCCACCGCGAACCCGCGCGCTGGCCAAACCCTTCGCCGTTCCTAGCTAAAAGGCCCTTGTCGCCCATTACCGCACTCCCTTGGTACCTCTGTGCCTCAGTGCCCCATTGCCTCAATGCCCCATCCTCGCCGCGCCTCAGTGCATTCCTCCCAATTATTCTCAATCACCTCTAACACAGACCCCCTCAGTGCCTCAACGTCGCATTGCCTCAGTGCCTTCCCTGACGCGTTTCGCCAACGCCAACGTGCGGGCGATGCACGCCTACACGCCCGGCGAGCAACCCTCGGGCGAAGGGTGGGTGAAGCTCAACACCAACGAGAACCCCTACCCGCCCAGCCCGCAAGTCATCGAAGCCATCCAGCGCGAACTGGCCAACGGCGGCGCGCGCCTGCGCCTTTACCCGAATCCCACCAGCCGTCCGCTCCGTGCCGCCCTCGCGCAGATGCACGGCGTGCCGGCGGAATGGGTCATCGCCGGCAATGGCTCCGACGACCTCCTCAATTTGCTCATGCGCGTCTTTGCCGGGCCGAAGAAGCCAGCCGGCATGACTGTCCCGAGCTACTCGTTGTATCCCGTGTTGGCCCGCCTGCAAAACGCCCCGCTACGGGAAATCCCGCTCGATCGCTCCTTCCAATTCGATACTGACCGTGTCGCCGCCTGCCGCGCCAACATCTTCTTCCTCACGTCGCCCAACGCGCCCAGCGGCGTCGGCTATCCGACCGCGCAAATCGCCGCGGTCGCCCGGCGTTTTCGCGGCATGCTGGTGGTGGACGAAGCCTACGTGCCGTTTGCCGACGAGGATGCCGCCGGACTGGTGGCAAAATTTCCCCGCGTGGTGGTCGCCCGCAGTTTTTCCAAAGCCTATGGCATGGCGGGCGTGCGCGTCGGCTACGTCCTCGCGCGGCCCGAAATTATCTCCCTGCTCGACCGCGCCCGCGACAGCTACAACTTGGACCGGCTCTCGCAAACGGCCGCGCTCGCGGCCGTCTCCGACCGCGCCTATTACCAGCGCACCATCCAGCAGGTCGTGCGCACACGCGACGCCTTCCTTGCCGACATCCGCCGGCTCGGTTGGAGCGCGCCGCCTTCGCAGGCCAATTTCGTTCTGGTCGAACCGGTGAACGCTGCCGGACGCCGCGGTGCGGCCGTGGCCCGGGACCTGTTTGCCTTTCTTACCCAACGGCGCATCCTCGTCCGCTATTTTGGGAATCATCCGTTGACGCGCGCGGCCCTGCGCGTCAGCATCGGCACCGACACCGACATGGCCCTCCTCCTCAACGCTTTCCAGTCATGGCTCCAACCCGCCACGCCACGCTAAGACGCGACACGGCCGAGACCAAAATCTCCCTCCGGCTCACCCTCGACGGCACCGGACAGTCCTCCGTGGAGACCGGCATTCCCTTCCTCGACCACATGCTCACGCTGGTCGCGCGCCACGGTTTGTTTGATCTCGAGGTCACCGCCAAGGGCGACTTGGCGGTGGATTACCACCACACCGTCGAAGATGTCGGCATCGTCCTCGGCCAGGCCGTGAAGCTGGCCGTGGGCGAGAAGCTCGGCCTGCGCCGCTACGGCTTTTTTATCGTTCCGATGGACGAGGCGCTCGCGCGCGTCGTGCTGGATCTGAGCAACCGGCCCGTACTCGTTTATCAAGTCGCGGCGGACAACCTGATGATCCGCGATTTCAATCTCGGCTTGGTCAAAGAGTTCTTCCAAGGCTTCGCCAACGCCGCCGGCGCAAACCTCCACATCGCGCTGGAATACGGCGAGGAACCGCACCACATCGCCGAAGCCATCTTCAAGGCCTTCGCCAAGGCCCTCGACATGGCCACGCAAATTGACCCCCGCGCCGCGACCGCCCTGCCCAGCACCAAGGGTGTGCTGTAATGGCCTGAGCTGAACCTTAGGCCAAAAACAAAGTTGCACGGAAGGTGTGTTTTGCTAGGCTTGATTTTGTCATGGGGCTGACCAAAGACACCGAATTCCTCGAGCTCGGCCGCAAGCTGTCTCCGCGCCAGCGCCGCGAATGGCTGAATTACGGGCGCTACCTCCGGTCCCAGAAATCCAAGCCTGGCGCCGTTCCGAAAAATGGCGATGCCGCCTGGGAAGCTCTGCTGGCCGATGCCAAACCGCGCCCGAAGCTGGCTGCGCTCGCCGCCAAAGCCCTCGCGCAACATCGGGCCGGGAATTCCACGGCCCTGTCCAACTCTCGGATTTTTTGACGTAAGATTTTGTTAATGAACGAGAACAGTAATAATAATTGGAAAAAACAACTGGACTTGCGTTCAGTAGTTTTTGTGAATATGTTAATTTCTTGACCATGAGTGACCAGTCGTCAGTTGAATTTGCCTTAAAATACACCATCGACGGCAAGAGCATCTCGCCGAGCGCGGGGCTGACGTTCTCAAAATTTGCTGAATTTAATCGCGACGTCCAAGAATTTGTTCTCGGAAGCGAACCAAAGGCCATTTTGAACGAAATCCAAGTTCAGATTGCGGAAGGATCATACTTGCTGCGTGTGATCGTCCCATCTGGGCTCCTCCTATCGCTATACGCAGACGCAGGACGCCTTGCTCAAGAAACGAACCTCAGTGGATTAGATCGTAAACGCGCCGATGTGGTCGCACGCTGGCAGGAGCGCGCGAGGAAAGAACCATCCTTAAGCTATTTGGTTCGTAGCCCTAAACATACTTTCAATGATATTATGATATGCAATACGAGCGAGTTTATTGCAAAAGAAAGCATCCATTGGATTGATGTTGAGCGCTATCTGGTAGGGAGAATTACGGAATGGGGCGGGACCGAAAATACCAACGTGCATTTGCAATTGCGAAATTCAAAGGTACGCGTTTGCATCGAAGCGAGGCCCGAGCAAATCGAATCCCAAAAGGATAATTTGGTTTTCCATCGCGCCATCGTACACGTAAAAGCCAAAGAAAACCTAAAGACTGGTGAACTGAGAAATTACCAACTGCTCGACTTACGTGAATACAAACCGAAAATTGAGGAATCACTTTTACAGCAACTATTCAAAAAGGGGGCTCAAGCTTGGTCTGGCGTTAGCGACGCAAACGAATGGGTTGAGAATCTAAGGGGAGGCGCTCATGGCTGACGGCGTACTCCTTGATACGAGTTTCCTGATCTCGTTCGCTGATCCGACGCGCAAGCATCATGCCGTCGCGAAACGTTATTTTTCGCATTTTGTCGATGAAGGACTTCCTATGTACCTCTCGACTATAGTCGCGTCAGAATTTCAGCTAGGACAGCCAATTACCGACTTACCGCTAACTAACTTCATTACACTACCGTTCAATTTACGAGACGCCGTGCTCTCAGCCGAACTAGATTTCCGCCTTTACTCCGGGTCGGCTGGCACGACACGCGCGGCGTTAAAGGATGATTTCAAGATTCTAGGGCAGGCCAAGTCCTATCAGATTGCATATTTAATAACTGAAGACGAAAGAACTCTCTATCGATTCTGCGAGGAGCTTCGCAAAACTGGAATAATTTCCACCAGGGCGATCAAATTGGCAGATGGCTTTAGTAGATCACATTTTGATCCGCAAGGACAAACCGATATCGATTCACAGTTGGACGAATCATCTGAAACTGCACAATAAAGTGACCTTGCATCATTTCACTGCGATGCCGCTCATTTTCCTTCGCAAGTCTCCGTTGCGGTGCCGCTGACGACACGCCTTGCCCAGTTGCACCTTTCGGATTGGCAGAACCGAAACTTTGGGGCGAACATAGCGGCTCGTGCCATGACTGCTTTCTCCACCACCACCGCGCCCGCGCTCGACCTGGCCGTAATTGACTACGGCATGGGCAACCTGCGCAGCGTCCTGCGCGCCTTCGAGCGCGTCGGCGCCCACCCGCGGCTGGTGACCACCCCCGCCGAGGCTGAGACGGCCGACGCCCTCGTTTTCCCCGGCCAGGGCGCCATCGTGGACTGCATGAGGCTGCTGCGCGCCACCGGCCTGGACGAAACGATTCGCACCTGGATCGCCGCCGATCGTCCGTTCTTCGGCGTTTGCCTAGGCTTGCAGGCGTTATTCGAGCACTCGGAGGAAGGCGATACCCCCGGTTTGGGCATTTTCCCCGGTCAGGTGGTGCGCTTTCGGCTCGGGCCGCCCTATAAAATCCCGCACATGGGTTGGAACACCGTCCGCTGGGCGCCCAACCAAGAGGAACCCGCCGGGAGTGCCGAACCCGACCCACTCCTGCGGGGCATTGCCCCCGCCGATGACGCCTTTTACTTCGTCCACAGCTACCACGCCGAAACGACCGATCGCACCCTTGTCTGGGGCGAGACCGAATACGGCTACCCCTTTGCCAGCGCCATTCGCCGGGGCCATTGCTGCGCGACCCAGTTCCACCCGGAAAAGAGCCAGGCCAAAGGCCTGCAACTCTACCGCAACTTCCTCGAGTTGGCGGCCCGGGCGCGCGCGGGACATTAGCGGCCGGCCGCCAATCGGCACGAGCTTTGCTCCTGTATGATTGACCGTTCGCAGGCGGCCTGCTCTACTCTCCCGTTTCCCGCCCCTCATGGAAGAAACCGCCACCATCCGTCTCGGCAGCGAGAACTACGTTTTTCCGGTCATCACCGGCACGGAAAACGAAAAAGCGATTGATATCCGCAATCTTCGCCAGAAGACCGGCTACATCACCTTCGACGACGGCTACGGCAACACCGGCTCCTGCGAAAGCCTGATCACTTTCATTGACGGCGAGAAGGGCATTCTGCGCTACCGGGGCTACCCGATCGAGGAACTGGCCGAAAGCTCGACCTTCATCGAGTGCGCCTATGTCATCATTTACGGCAATCTGCCGACCCGCGCGGAAATGCGCGAGTTTTCCGCCAAAGTGCTGCGGCAGGCGACCATCCACGAAAGCATGCGGAACCTGTTCGAGGGCTTTCCGACCAACTCGCATCCGATGGCCATTTTGTCGGCCTTGCTCAATTCGCTCGGCTGCTATTATCCCGACCTGAGCACGAACGACCGCGACCACGACCTGAAGGTATTTGATGAAGCCGCAACCCTGTTGCTCTCCAAGGTTCGCACCATCGCCGCGATGTCGTACCGGATGAAGCGCGGGCTGCCGTTCATGTACCCGCGCCGCGATCTCGGTTATTCGCAGAACTTCCTGCACATGATGTTCTCGGAGCCCTACCACGACTATTACCCGCACGACGACGTCACCAAGGCCCTCGACCTCATTTTCCTGCTCCACGCCGACCACGAACAAAACTGCTCGACCTCCACCGTGCGGATGGTCGCCAGCGGCGGGGCCAACCTTTTCGCCTCCGTTTCCGCGGGTGTCTGCGCGTTGTGGGGCCCGTTGCACGGCGGGGCAAACATGGCCGTCATCAAGATGCTGCAGGAAATCCACTCAAGCGGGGACGACGGCAGCAAGTTTGTCGAGGCCGCCAAAACCGGCAAGGCGCGCCTGATGGGCTTCGGCCACCGGGTTTACAAAAACTACGACCCGCGCGCGAAAATCCTCAAGGTCAACTGCGAGCGCGTCCTCAAGGCTCTCGGCCTGAACGATCCCCTGCTGAATATCGCCCTGCACCTCGAGGACAAGGCGCTGCACGACCCCTACTTTATCGAGCGCAAGCTTTACCCGAACGTGGACTTTTACTCCGGCATCATCCTCCAGGCCATCGGGCTGCCGCTGGACATGTTCACCGTCATTTTCTCCATCGGGCGCATGCCCGGCTGGATCGCGCACTGGAAGGAAATTGCCGAGATGTCCAAGGGCCGCATTCACCGTCCGCGCCAAATTTACCTCGGGCCGACCATCCGCAATTACGTCCCCATGCGCGAACGCCCGGGCTCGGAGTCGTTGCCGCCCGAGCTCTAAGCGACCCTCGCACCGGCCGAAAACGCCGCGGTGCGGGCGTCGGTTAAGTGCGTGGCCAAGCCGCGATTTTACCCGCGGCCAAACTAAATCGGGCGGGCGCCATCGAAGCTTCCGCGGTCGTTTGCGCATGCGCCCTCGGCCCGGCCGGTGACGACAGGGACGGCCCCAAGGCGGCGCGGCCATAATAGGCCGCCAGCAGGCGCAAGCGCGTGCGACGGCGAAGATCCAAATCGGAAAAGGCGGAGGCGTCGGCGTTCATGGGGTACCTTTGGGTTGATGCGCCTACTCTAAACCACCCGCATGACGGAACCCGTAACGGCCGCATGAATCTTTTGTCATCTTGCGGCCAACCGCCAGCCGCGCCGCGGGCCCGGTTTTCGCCGTTGCCAAACCACGGGCGCGTCTCTACCAACCCCCCATGCATTGTTCCGTCTCTCCCCGGCTCCGGC
>Ga0182024_10011878_pt1 | contig 17368 bp, 16 predicted proteins | sample P32metaG_FD_120480 | JGI IMG/M metagenome (GOLD analysis project Ga0182024, IMG submission 120480) | Permafrost microbial communities from Stordalen Mire, Sweden - P3-2 metaG (Illumina Assembly) | ecosystem: Environmental > Terrestrial > Soil > Wetlands > Permafrost | place: Sweden: Stordalen...
ACGGCAACGCCGTGGGCGATTTTTTTTATAGACTTTCAGCCGGAATCCTGCATTTCACCCTCTCCCCCGGTACTCCGGGGGAGAGGGTTGGGGTGAGGGGGGGCAGCATCTCTCGAGGAATAGAACTACTTTTGCAAATGCGGTGCGTCAGCATTCTTGCAAAGGTACGTAGATTCCGCGAGGAATGCTCACCCCCTCACCCCAACCCTCTCCCCCGGAGTACCGGGGGAGAGGGGGCCGGAAATGCGCATCTTGCCCAAAAAATCGTTCACGGCGTTGCCCTTACGGGGCTCGGCTCGCCGGACCGCATGGCCGTACAATCCGCACAGTCGTCAATCTCGCGCACCATCAACCCGTCCGAAAAACCGGCATCGTGGGCAATTTCGTCAAGTGGGGAAGACAAATAATGGCTGATTCTGCCCATCCCACTCCACCTGGGCGGTTGGGCTTACCGATGGAAGAAAGCGTGATCGTCGCTGTTGCCAGGAAGGCGCGGACGATCCACCAAGGATGGTGTCATGAGAAATGGATTTCTCCTCATGCTGGCCTGTTGGTCGGTGGCGGGCAGTGCGCGCGGGCAGATGCCGTATCCCGGCATGGTGCCGGCGTACGGCCCCATGCCCGCCCCCGGCCCCGCGATGTATCAGCCCCGGCCGCCCATGCCGGGGTATGGTGCCCCGCCCGGCTATCCGTATCCCTATTATCCGCCCGCGCCTTATCCGCCGGCCTGGACGCCGCAACCGACCACGGCCTATTATCCGCCTTCCTATCAGCAACCGTTGGTCGCCGGGCCGTATAATCCCTATCCCGTAAGTCCCAAGACAGTCACCGCGAATTCCGCGCCGGCATGTGCATGCAAGCCGGCTGCGGATTGCGCGGCGTGTGAGCCGCTTGTCAGTCCGCCGCCGGCGCCGCCGCCGATGGGCAGCGACGGCACCGAGACCAAAGCGCGTGACCGGCTGCTGGGCCTGTCGATGACGCCGTTCTGGGTCTGCTGCGAAAAGGTTCGCACCTGTTTCGATCGCCCGCCGCCGCCGGTGGCCCCGTGCGGTTATCCCTGGTATGGCCGGTCGGAGGTGCTCTACTTCTGGATGCCGGGCCAATCGATTCCAGGCTCGACCAATCTGGGCTCCACGGGCAGTTCCATCGCCGTGCCCGGCTTCAGTTCGGTCAGCCTCAACAGCGTGATTCCTTATTACAACGACATCATCGCTGCCAGTCATCTGGGCGGTCGACTGACCCTGGGCCGCTGGCTGGATGAGGATCAGTACTGGGGCGTGGAGGCGACGATCTGGTCCGCGTACCAGGCGCCTCAGCCCATTTATTCCTCGGGCGGCCCAGCGACCGCCGCCTCGGCTGCGCAGATCTCCAGCATCTCAAGTCTGCTCGGCATCGGCGAAGCTCAGGCGAAGGCGCTTTTGAAGACGTTTTCCGGCAAGAACACTGTGGGCACGATCACCGGGATCGGCAGCGGTGAACTCAACCTGCGCCATGAGTTCTGCCGTTCGCCCAATGGCCATGTCGATATCCTGCTCGGCTTTCGCGCTTTTGACCTGTCGGACGCCATGGCGGTTATCAACACGCAGGACGTGGTGCTGGTCACCACGCAGAACGTGTTTCTGGGCGGCCAGATCGGCGTCGAGGGCGAATTCAACATTCACCGGCTGTTCATCGACGGCTGGGGCAAATTCGCCCTGGGCAACAATCACGAGGTCGCCTCGGCCGGCTCGAACTCGACCGCCACGGGCACGGTTTCCAGCTTCTCCTCCTTCGCGAGTAACCAGGGCTCCGCCAGCCGTAATGAGTTCACCGGCTTGGGCGAAGCAGGCCTGGCCGCCGGGTTTCAGCTCGGCAGCCACGCGCGCGTCTTCGCCAGCTACACCATCGTCTACCTCAACAACGCGGCGCGGCCTTCGTCGCAAATCAACAATTTCCTGGGCACCTCGCCTAGCGGCACGTTCAGCTTCGGAAATGGCTCGTTCTGGGCCCAGGGCGTGGGCGCCGGGCTCGAGTTCCGGTTCTGAGAAACTCGCGGGCGAGGAGCGTGTAGGGTGGGTCGAGCAACGCGAGACCCACCGAACCGCCGGATTCATGATGCCACATTCACTTGCCGTGGAGAAGATGTCGTTGCACGGCATGGTGGGTCTCGCGTTGCTCGACCCACCCTACGCGGAGAGTGACGACTACACTGGTTTGCCCAGTTCTGCCATCGCCTCGCTCACTTCGTTGCTTTTCGGCCGTATCAATTTGCAGATGACTTTGCCGTCGCGCTCAAAAACGAGGGTAGGCCAAAGCTTTACTTGAAAGGACCGGCCCAGCGGTTGGCCGGGGCCGTCCTCGATCTTGATGTGGCGGACCTGCGGATACTGCCGCAAAAGCTCCGTCAATATCGGCTGGATGGCCTGGCAATGCGGACACCAGGATGCTCCGAATTCCACGAGCACTGGACCGGGCAGCTTATCGATTTCCGCGCGGCTCGGCTCGATGGACATTGCGCATTCTCGTGACTTTTGGTTACGCTCGCATCTCTTGCACGACAACTTTGCCATGCCCGGCGTGATAGATGGTCGTCCAGTCTTCGCTGAAGACGCTGTCGTGGGTGTGCATCGGCAGGTTCATCTGATTGATGAGAGTGCGGTCGCGCATGTTGTGGAAGTGAATGAAGCCGTTGTTGCCGCCGCCGATGGCGCAGAGCCAATGGTTGTCGGGATGCCAGACGAGCTTGTTGAAAAGGCCTTGCTGATTGCCCTGGAATTCGTGGACGCGCTGCCTTTGTGCCCAGTCGTGGACCTCGACTCGCGACGGTCCGCTCAGGCCATCGACGTTGCCGATCTGCCCCACGCCGCCGACGGCGATCTGCATGCCGTCCGGACTGAAGGCAAGCGAACGGATGCCGCCGATCGAGCGAATGCGCTGCACGGCGTCCCAGGTGTAGAGCGACGGGACTTCCACGGTCGCGAGCCGATCGCCGGTTGCAACGTTCCAGATGCAGACCCGGCCAACGCGGTCGCCAGTGGCAAGCTTCGTGCCATCATTCGAAAAGGCGCAGCAATAGAGCATGGAGGTGAAGTGGGTCGGCGTGCGTTCCTCGTGGCCACGCAGTTCGCGCAGGCGTTCGCCGGTCTGGATGTTCCAGAGCCGACACACCATGTCGTCGGCGACGGAGGCGAGCTTGGTGCCGTCCGGGGACACGGCCAGCTGCCGAAGTTGCCGGCTGTGCGCGGCGATGGTGCGAATCTCGCGGTTGGCTTCGAGGTTCCACCAGATGAGACGATTGTCGTAGCCGCCGGAAACGACGATGTTGCCGTGGAGGCGGACGCAGGTGACGTAGCGGCCATGATCGGCAAGTTCGCGGGCCATCGGGTTCGCCTGGCTGGCGTCGATTTCGAAGACTATTTGCTCCGAGCTGGCGAGCAGAAGGCGCGCCGTGTTGGGGACGCGCGCGAGGGAGAAATTGATGCCGGGGCGGGCGATTTCGCGAATGTTGCGCAGGTTGCGCGGGTTGGGATCAGGCATGGGGTGGGTTCCTCATCACGTCACAATGTTTCCGGAAACAACGAAGCCACGGGAATATGGAATCCCGGCAAAATGTTGCCGCCTTCCAGTTGATCCGCGATGCCGAGGCCGTGAACCTGGAGCGGCGCCTCATAGACATGAATCAGCCGTTGACTCGGGTAAACCACCCAAACCAGCTTGCTGCCGGCCTTGAAGTACTCATCCACTCGCTCCATGATTTCATTGGCCAAATCGCTGGGGCTCACCACCTCGACCATCAGCTCGGGGACCAGTTCCCAGGCATTTTCCGAGCCCAACTGCGGCGGCGCCTTGGCGATGGTCTGCGCGGAAGCAAAGGCCACGTCCACTCGGCGATTGCGGTCCACGGGTGGGGGCAGTTGGAGTAAGACTTCCATGAGCGCTTCTCCTAGCGAATTGGCCTCGACAAACTGTCCTAACTTGACGTGAAGCTTCGACGCGACTCGACTGGCCAGGATACTCATGGGCGGCAGCTCCACACGCTGTCCATCGACGATTTCGAAGAGCGCCTCATCATCGCTCTTAATGCGAGCAAACGGTCGGTCGGCGATCATTACGGATGCCATGTCTTCTCCCTGTGCCGATTCTTTGTCAATGAGATCCCACGGGCAAATGCCCGTGGGACTTAGCGCAGATCACGCCAGCACTTCGCTGACCGGCTCGGTGCCGGGGTCGGTGAGCGGGATGGGGCGAGCGCCAAGGTAGTAGTTCTTGCGCGGGCTGATGCCGAGGGCGCGGTAGATGGTCGCGAACAAACGAGCGGCGCCGATTTCGCCGTCGGCCACGCGATTTCCGGAAGCATCGCTGCGGCCATAGACCGAGCCGCCGCGGACGCCGCACCCCGACAAGGTCGTGCTCCACGCCGAGGCGAAGTGATCCCGGCCGACCGACGAGTTGATCGACGGCGTTCGGCCGAACTCCGCGAGCGTGATGACCAGCGTGTTGCTCAAGAGGCCGCGTTCCTCGAGATCGTCGAGCAGCGTCGCCATGACGTGATCGAGTTCGGGGACCAGCTCCTGATGCGATTCAAAGTTCTGGGCATGCGTGTCCCACCACGCCCGGCCCACGCGGATGAACGGCACACCCGCCTCGCACAGTCGCCGCGCCGCCAGGCACTGCTTGCCAAACAGCGTCGGGCCGTAACGATCGCGCACGCGCATCGGCTCGCGCTCGATGTCGAACAGCTGTTCGTTCGCCATGATGCCGGACACCCGGCGATACGCTTGGTTATGGCTCTCCATGGCCGCGGAGGATCGGCCTCGTTCGAACATGCCGCTGAGCTGATTGCGCAGCTCGGCCCGTTCGCGATGATCCTGATCGCTGACGCCGGCCCGGTGAATGTTCTCCGGCACCATCGACGTCGTCAGGTCCATCGAACCATAGCGAGCGCCCAGGAACCCAGCGCTGCCGGGCGACATGTTGCGCCCTTCGGTGGCCGTGTAGAACGAGACGTAATCGGGAACCTGGCTGTTTTCCAGCCCCATCTCGCGGGCCATGACGGCGCCGAGATCGGGATAATCCACGCTCGGCTCGCCCATTCGGCCACGCATCATGATGCGGGCGGCGCTGCCATGATCGGCGTTGCGCGTGTTGAGCGAGCGAATGATGCAAGTGTCCTTGAGCCGGCTCGCCATGCGCGGCATCAGTTCGCTGATGTAGATGCCGGGCGTCGTGGTCTGGATCTGCTGGAACGGCCCACCGGTCGGCACGCCGGGTTTGGGGTCGAACGTCTCGAGCTGACTGGCTCCGCCCGCGAGCCAGAGCATGATGACGCGTTTTTGATTACGCCGCAGATCGTCAGCGACCGCGGGCAAACCGAGCGCCTGAATCGCGGTCATGTCGGAGAACGCCGCTCCCCCCGCCATCGCTGCGAGCGAGGTGAGGAAGCCGCGCCGGCTGACGGCGTGATCAGGCGAACCACAGAATTTGTTGAGCAGTGACATCTTGAGAATCCCCCCTAGGTAGGTACTGACAGAGGATAGCTTACAGCATCGGGCGTCGGAATGCGAGCAGAATTTTTGCGAAAAAATGTGTATAATCAACTCGACGAACCTTTCGCTAACTCCAACGGGGCGCGACATTTGTTCGGCCGACGGGAAAAGTGAGCAAGTGATGTCGGACGCGGACGATCAGGAGAACGGCCCCGACGATTCCTCGCCGGCTGCGGGCCTTTTCTTCACGGCGGAGATGCTCAGCCGGTCGCAAGTGATTGCACGAGGTAAAAACATCCGCAAGATCGACGATCTTGTGGCCCGGTTTGGCGGAACACGCAAAGGTTGGGTCAAAAAGAAGGGCCAGGACGCTCACGGACAAGAATGGCACTGGTATGAACACCAAGGTATCGGCCGCGTCGGCGTGAAGCGATTGGGCGACGCCGACCCTTTCTAGCTATGATTACTCAATTCAGGAATAGCTATGACAGTAGTTCCATTGACAAAAAGCAATGAATACTGGTCTCTGACGCCTGGACGGGAGTACGTTGTCATCGGTGTCGATCACGAATCCTACCGAGTCGTCGATGACAAGGGCGAACCAATCCTGTTCCCCAGGGAAGGGTTTCGAGTCGTCGATGACGCCATCCCGCCAGATTGGGTTTGGGATCGGCAGAGTGACGACGAGTATTACGGCGGACCTGAAGTTCTGCAAACGACGGGCTTTTACGAAGATTATTTTGACGGCAAACGCGAAGCCATCGAGCAGTTCATGCAATACTTGCAACGTAGCGGGATCGTCCCTCGAAAAACCGCGTAAGAGGCGTCCCCAGCAGTTCAGAAACGGGCCATGCCTGGGGGGCGGGCTGGCGAGCTTGGTATCGCGATTGCACTCTGTTGTTCACGCGAGATGAGATGCGAGAATTCATGAACTCGTGCCTCACTGTCGGTGGAAAACCTGATCAGATGTTCGGATTTGGTTTCGATGATCCGACCGCAGTGTTTCTCACGCGCGGCGATCCGAACAGGAACCTGCGAGATTACTCGAGCTATCTTCTGGATTCGCGAATGCCCTTGCTTCGTGAGGCGCTCAGTGCCTAACCAGCCGCTGTTGATTTAACGATGAGGGGCCACTTTGCAGTATGATGAAGGCAGAGTTTGCGCCATCGGTAGTCGAGACGATTGAGTCAACCTTCCCGGAGACAGTATGCAAGCCGTCACGTTGAAAGAGGCCAAGCGCAGTTTACTTCGTCTGGTTGAGCAGGTCCTGGCTGATGCGGAGCCGCGCATCGTCGTTACCGACAAGGGGGATCAGGTCGTTCTCATGCCGCTGGACGAATTCCTGGAAGGAAACGCTCTATTTGCTGGCCAGACCGGCCAACGCGGCCCATCTGCGGCGTTCGCTCGCGGAGGCTCATTCCGGTCAGACCCAGAAGAGAGAGCTGGCGGGCGAATGAACCTGACCTTCACGCCGTCGGGCTGGGATGATTATCTGTATTTCCAGCATGAATCGGAGAACGTGATCATCATCGCATGCCGCTACCATTACGCTGACTAACCCGACCGTGTGGCATGGGCCATTCGAGCAAACCATGAACAGCATCCTCGTGCATGAAATCATCATTTTGACCTCGCTGCTGTCCAGCGCGGCAACGTCGGCGGCCGATGATCCGGACCAGCTCTTCGGCTACACCGAGCTGCAAACGAACTTGCCCGGTGGGCGCCATGCCAATGTTCGCACTATGCGGGCGGTTGTCGTCAAAGCGGATGGTTCCAGGCGAAAGCTGCTGGCCGCGGAATTGGCGAACCAGGCGGATTCCTGGACCCAGTTCGCGGGTTGGTCTCCCGACGGCAAGGTCGCCGTGGTCGGTCGCGGCTGGCAAAGCCCGGAAAACGCCCGCTGGGAGGAGGACCACAAGACTTTCCGCTTCACTCGCACAGGTTGGCTGTACGACTCGTATCTCGTCGATCTCGCCACCGGCAAGGCGGACAACGTCACGGCCGTCGAACGCGTCAGCTTCTATAACAGCGGACTGTTCTTTTGGCCGAGCGAGCCGACGAAGCTTGGTTTCACCGCCCTCATCGACGGCAACTCGCACCCGTTCCGCATGGACCGCGATGGCCGTAACAAGACCGATCTGACGAAGGCGTCGAAGGAATTCGCCTACGGGTTCTCCGGCTCGCGTGACGGCAAGCGCATCGCCTACCACAAGAACTACCGCGTCTACCTCGCCGATGCCGACGGCGCCAACGCCCGCCTGGTGGACACGAAGAAGCCGTTCAATTTCGGCCCGACCTGGTCGCCGGATGGCCAATGGGTGCTCTTCCTGGCAGGCGAACACTACAACTGCCATCCGCACATCGTTCGCGCTGACGGCTCGGACCTGAAAAAGCTCGCCGATCGCGCCGGCTATCGCGGCGTCACCGAGTTTCTCGACGTCTTCGACTTCCATGGCGGCTCCAGCGACACGCCGGTCTGGTCCGCGGACGGCAAGTCGGTTTTTTACACCGCCCAGGTGGACAAATCCGTCGAGCTGTTCCGCATCGCCCTGGCCGGCAACCCCGAACAGTTGACGAAGTCCGCCGCGGGCACGTTCCACTATCACCCGCAGCCGTCCGCCGACGGCAAGTCGCTCCTGTATGGGTCGAAACGCGCCGGCGTGCGGCAGCTTTACGTGATGCGGCTCGCGGATCGTCAGGAGCGGCGGATCACGGATTTGCAGGTGGGGCACGGCGCCATGTGGGCACACTGGCAGCCGGGGGCGGGGGCCAAATAGTTGCAGTGGCGGATTGGGGGGATTACGCCCGTGCCCGTCAATGACGACGATTTTGCCGGCTTGCCGAAGCTGAGCAAGCTGCATTTCGTTTCGTTGTTCAAACAGGCATATGTATGGGCTCTTGATGTACGGGCTCATGATACTGGGGCACGGATCTTTGGGTGAGCCGATCATTCGAGGCAGTCGGCACTCGAGCAGTGACGAAATCCACCTCTCGCTCCGGCGCCCCATTGGACGGCTTGGCCCCATTCGGGCCGCCGAGGAGAAGTCCCAGGTCGATCATGTTGACTGCCTCGGGTAACACCACGAGAAACTGTCCCTCACCGCACGGATTAATATCGACAGCATCCATTGGGAAACTGGCCACGCGGGTCGGTTCGCGATGAACGGGATGCCCCTCAAGGAAGCGATGGCCCAGGCCTTCAAGAACATAAAGTGATCGGCTCGTCAAAACGACGAGGTGACCCTGCATGCTCAAGATCCGATAAGCCGTCCCCGCGATTCCTGGAAACTGGAACGGTGCGGGCCGCTCCGTTTCTGAGAGAACGTCTCGAATGAGCAGTATTTCGTTGTCCCAGTTCAAAGCAGCAATGGATCGAGTTTGAGGCGCCAACGAACAAACGTCGATGATGTCGGACTTGTCGGATGACTCCCAACAGTGGTGCGAGTCCAACTTCGTGGTTGGATCGCCTAAAGCGCCCACCGAAATAATTCCCTCGCTCCTTGCCGCAAATACGAGCGTCTCCGCTCCCTTGTCTACGATGCTGATTGCCCGATACAGGTTCAATGCGGGATCAAAGCGATGAACGGTCAAGGGGTGCGGTTGCTGGCTCCCCGGTTTGTACATCATGATCCCCGATGGTCCCAACGGAGCAACGAAATATCCTGAGGCCGCCGCAATGACGCCGTGTGCGCCGGCCGGAAAAACAGCCCTCAATGGCGTCTCGCCCGGGTGGCGCGGCACCGTCATGAAGGAGAGTTCACTTCGGCTGCTGATCGCTATCCGATCGTTACCCAAAAAGGCAACGCCGTTGACAGCCTCACCACTGCCAAGGAACCGGTTGTCTCCCGGATGCAGCCGGCCTTCGCCAGGCGAAAAGAACAACCGCCCTTCCTCGGAGCCAAGACATACGTCTGCCGCAATCCAAGAGGGACACGGGCCTGCCCAGGACACATGAAAATCGGCAGGCAATGTCAGCGCACGAACGGCGACTTTCGCTGCGATCCCTGTCATGCGTGATCTCCCTTCATGAGCCGCTTCCGGTGGCGTTTTGTCAGCAACCCGACTCGCTCCATTATTTCAAACACGATCTTTTCGGGCCTGCACTTTTCCCCGCGTCGATTGGGTGGACCAACTTCCTGCAGAGGGTAATGAGGGTAGCCGTGCCAGGGCTGCCCTTCATCCGCATGGGGAAATTCCGCCACTTGTTGCTTGAGCGTGCCCAGTTTGCGCAGTACATCCCCCATACGTAATACGCCATATAGGTATTGTCGATCATCCGAAATGTCGTGCAGATCGGCGTTGTCAAAGACCGAAAACTCCTCAGCCTCACTCAGTTCCAGCGACCAACGAGCAGCGTTCCTATCGCCTCCGTGGTGCTTATCGGAGAACAGGTATGAAAATCCACTGCGATGAGTTTGCTCTGAGTGAAGGTGATCCGCCATTTCTTGATCCTTATACCCAAGGGCTTTGTGCCCGACGCGGTTCATTCATCGCGCGACGTTCTGTAATGGATTTTACGCTTTACATCGAGAAAAGTAACGGCCTTAGGCGCTGGCAGGACCAGCGAGCACCACATGTGCATCCCTGATTGTCCAAACGTACGGGCCAAACTCCTGCTCTAAAGTTCGAGCGCAGAGGTTCGCCGATCAAGTCCTCCGGCACCGCATCGCGGTCATTGAATCGCAGAGGTAGCAGGAATTCGGAGCGGCGTTGCGAGCTGCTCATAAGTAGCCCGCCCTTCGGCCTGAAAGGGGATGCCTTCGAGGGCAAGAGCGGCAAGGGCAGCAGGCGGCACCATCATCTCGCCGGTTGACCAGCTCCGAAATGAAAAGCGCCCGGCCAAATAACCAAGGGCTCGCCGCTTGCTTGCGTCATCAGGAAAGCGAATCATTATCATAACCACATCATATCTACGTCGTGCTGCTACCGCAATAAGACTCGGTCGAGGGAACCACCGCCTCAATGATTAAACCGAAACTCCGCGCTCGTCAGCAGCGCCCACACCACTTGCTGGCAAGCCGCGTCCGGTCGATCCAGCCGGCGTTGCATGTAGCTGGCGAGCGTCTGCACCTCCTCCGATCGGGCGGGCCGGCCGAGCACCGTGCGAATCGCCAACTCGGCCCGCTTCGTCAGATCCGGTTCCTTCGCCAGGCTCGCCGGCAAGGCGCCGGGGCCGTCCAGGAGCGACTTTTGCAAACCTTCGTTGTTTGCGAACAGCATCGCTTCGGCGACGCCCACCTGGAATCGGTCGTTGGGCTGGGCGAACAGGTTGGCCAGGCCCGACGCGTTCTGCTCGGTGGCTTCAATGCGCTTTTCGACGTCGGTCGCCAGCGATTTCGGATCGGCGGTCGCGATTTTCAGAGACGTCGCCATCTGCGTCGGCGTCAGCGCTCGCACCGAGGCCACCGCGAACAGCTTTTCGTCGGGAAGTTTGTCGGATTCCCAGCGGCTCGAACGGGCGTAGGTCTTCGTCAGCACCAGGCCGCGGGCCAGACGCTTCAGGTCGTAGCCGTGCTCGACGGTGTCACGGGCCAGCCAGTCGAGCAGTTCGGGATGGCTGGCCGGGTTCTCGCTGTGCAGCTGATCGAGCGGCATCACCAGGCCTCGGCCCAGGAAACGATGCACCATGCGATTGGCGATATTGCGGGCAAAGAAGCCCCGGCTGTCCGGCGCGAGGGCGACTTCCACCAGTTTGCCGCGCAGGCTGAACGTCGGCGGCGCCGGCGGGGCCTTCGGTTTCTTGCCGAGGTCGAGCCGCATCTGCTCGCGTTTCTTTTCCTCACCGGTTGGGTCCTTCATGCCGGGGGCGTCGATCGCCTTGCCGGTCAGGAAGAGGACCGGCGATATCTTCTCGGTGCCTTTGTTTGGGATGTACTTGACGACGCCGAAATCGCGTTCACCCAGATATTCGCCGCTTTCCGTGGTGCGGGCGAAGAACGATTTCATGCCGTAGAATTGATCCTGCGTCCATTGTTGAACGTGCGGATGATCGTGACACTGGGCGCAGCTGACGTTGACGCCGAAAAAAGTGCTCGACGCGTCGATGGTGAGCCGATTGAGGTCTTTCACGCGCGTCTTGAGGAAGTCAGCCGCCCCGGCATTTTTGGCGTCTTTCTCGTCGGGCAGCATGATTTCCTTGAAGATGCGATCCCAGCCACGGTTCTCCGTGAAACTGGCCAGCAAATAGTCGTAAAGCCGATTGCCCTTGGCTCCCTTGCGCGGCTGGCCATCGGAGTATTGCATGAACGCATAGAAGGTCTGCGCTCCGTGCCGACTGAACGCCGACGAGGCGAGCAGACGATCGACCAGCTTTGTCTTCTTGTCCGTATCGCTGTTCTTGAGGTAGTCGTCCACCTCGGTGAGCGTTGGAATGCGGCCATTGAGATCGAGCGTCAAGCGCCGCAGGATGGCGGCATCGTCCGCGGGCGGGGCGGGAGTGATCCCCTCCGCTTTCAGCTTGGCGTCGATGTAATGATCGACCGCCTGTTCAATGGGCCGGTCTGCCGCCAAGAGTTTATCCTGGGCAAACGCCAGGGTTGAGGTAAACAGGACACAACCGCACGCTACAAGGTTTCGCATCATGGCCAGAATGCCTCCATCGGGGAGGAAGGGTGGGAAGTAAGGTAGGCTAGGAGAAAGGATACAGCAATCGGGGGCCGGAAGCAATCGAAAACGTGTAGTCCTCACGCTCTGCGTGAGGAAAGGGCGCAGCCCTCAATAACCGTCGGTCCTAACTGGGAATCATCATTTGTCCGGAAACCCAGAGGTTTTTGGGCCGGCGAACCAATTCTAGCTTCCGGTAAGAATAAGGGTTATTGAGGGCTGCGCCCTTTCCTCACGCGGAGCGTGAGGACTACACTGGCCGGTCTCAGCCGGCTTGCTCAAAAGGGAGGTTGGGCATCGTCTGGAAGACGCAGCGATTGCGCCCCGTGTTCTTCGCTTCCGACAGGGCGGCGGCGGCCAGGTGTTTCATGCTTTCGTAATCGGCTTGAACGCCCTCCTCCGCCACGGCAAAGCCCACGCTGATGCGCACCAGAATGATCTCGTCCTTGTACGCGAATTCCGTCGTCTCCACCATCGAACGAATGCGCTCGCCCAGCACCTTGGCGCCTTCCATACCCGTGTCCGGGGCGAGGATCAAGAACTCTTCCCCGCCGATACGGCCCATCAGGTCGATGTCGCGCAGTGAATTGCGCATGACCTTGGCCAGGTCCACCAAGACCTTATCGCCGCCGGGCAGCAGATAACGGGCGTTGATTTGCTTGAAATGATCGACGTCCACCAGGCCGAGCGTGAACGGGCTCGGGTAGCGGTCGCGGCGGCGGATCTCGCGCTCGGCCAGGCGATCCATGGCCCGGCGATTGGACAGGCCCGTCAAGGGATCGGTCAGAGCCAGCTTCTCGAGCATCTTGTTCTTCTGCTCGAGTTCGTGAATGGCTTCTTCCAGGGCCTTGTTGGCTTCTTTCAGGTCGTGCGTTCGTTCCATGACGCGTTGTTCCAGTTCGGCGTTCACACGCTTCAGTTGATCGTTGACCTCACGCAGCTCATCCAAAAGCTGTTCGTGACTTCGTTCCAGCAAAAACGAGCGGGCGGCGGTGCGCAGCGTCTCGAGCAGATCCTCGGTCCGCCAGGGTTTGGGAAGATAACGATACACCTGGCCACGATTGATGGCCTCGACCGCTTCTTCCAGATCGGCGTAGCCCGTCATCAGCAGCCGGATGGCCTTGGGATGATGCTGGCGAACCCATTCCAGCAGCTGGACGCCGTTCATTTTCGGCATCTTCTGATCGGAAAGAACCAGATCGATGGGGCGTTCGGCAAAGATTCGCTGCGCAGCGGCGCCGGACTCCGAGGTGATAACCTCGAATTCATCGCTCAGCAATGCTGACAGCGTGGCGAGGATGTACGGTTCGTCATCCACGACCAAGAGAGAGCATTTATACTTGCTCACTTCATTGCCTCAATTTGGTATGCCGCCTACCCAGCCGGGGGGAGGGAGTCAGCGGTCATACACTGCCCCATTTCTTATTCATAGCTCACGGGCAAGCGGAATGCCAATTTTCCGGGCGAGAATTAGCACTCCTTGTGGAAAATTCTCGCGATTGCAAAAGTTTACACGTTCACTTCTCGCAACCGTCCTATTTTTTCCATCACGCCCGAATTGCCCAACGCAACTTTGCCGACCGCGCCCTGGGATTGTCCAATCGCTCCTGAAAGGAAGCCCGGCCTGGTTCCGCGGCAATCTCGCGGTAGAGATTCGCGGCCTGGCCGGTGCGCAGAGCCGACTTCACGACGCGATCTTCGCCGCTGTGAAAGCTGAGAACGGCGAGTTTGGCGCCGGGGCCCAACAACTGGGGGGCCACACGCATAAGATTTTCGAGATTTCCTATCTCTCGATTTACGAGAATTCGCAGCGCCTGGAAAGTGCGCGCAGCCGGGTGCAGATTCCAGCGGCCTGGCGTGGGGTGCAAACGCCAATCGCTCTGGCCCGTCGCTTGCTCGACGACGCGCACCAGGTCGCTCGTGCGCAGCAAGCTTTCGCGATGCTTGACGATGGCGGCAGCGATGACGTCCGCGGCGGGTTCATCCGCGAAGTCGCGCAGGGCCTTGGCCAGATCGTGGTCGGAAATAGTCTGCAAGAGCTGCGCCGCGGTTCGGCCGCGCGCGCGATCCATGCGCATGTCGAGCGCGCCGTCGCGCTTGTAGGAGAACCCGCGCTCCGGATCGTCAACCTGCATGCTCGACATGCCCAGGTCGGCCAGGAGCAAATCGACCTGGGCGACACCGAGTTGGCCGAGAACCGTCGGCAAGCCCGCGAAATTGGCGTGGATGAGGTGAAACGGATGGCCGATGGCGGTCAATCGTTCCCGAGCGCGGGGCAAATTGTCGGCATCGAAATCGAGCCCGATCAAAAGACCCGTCGGCCCGACGCGCTCCAAGAGCACGGCGGAGTGCCCTGCCCCGCCGACGGTGCAATCAACCACGACCTGGCCCGGCTGCGGCTGGAGCACATCCAGGACCTGCTCCAGCAGCACCGGCCGATGCTCTCCTTCGGGAGTGCTTCGCCGCTTTTGCCGCACGCTACTTCTCGGGAGAAGGGTAGGCTTTCAAGATAGCGCTCAACTGCTTCGCAAAATCGGCCGGCACCAGTTCGAGTCCCGTAAGGTGGAAGGAAGCCAGGGCCTCGCGTCCCTTGTCCGACTGATTGGCCTTGAGCATGCCTTCCTTGAAGCGATTGAGGAGGGCCTCGCTGATGCCGCCTTCGCGATAGGCGATGACGCCGAGGGGGAACAGCTCCGATTGGGCCAGAATTTTGAGGTTTTTGTAGCGGCCTGGGACAACGTCCTTGTAGGACAGCATGGTGTTGTTGTCCACGATCGCGGCCACGGCTTCGCCCTTGGCATTCAGCAGTTCATCAAGAGCTTCCTCGCCGCCCGAATCGACGAGCTTGCCGAAGAACTCCTTGGGCTTGCCTTCAGCAATCTTGTTCGCGAAGAGCCGGCAATGATCCTTGGACTGCGCGACCAGATTCACTTTCTTGCCCTTGAGGTCCGCGACGCCGGTCAGCGTACTATCCTTCTTCACGACAACCAGGGCCCGCTGGATGCGCTCGTTGCCCAGACCCACGACCAGCGGTTTCAACTTGGGATCTTTCGCTTGCGCCCAGGCAAATTCGAATCCTTGAAAAACGCCCAGATGCCAGGCGCCGGTTTCGAAGTTTTTCCTGGCCACGAAGGGGCTGCCGCCCTGCAAAATCTTGATCTTGATGCCCGTGTATTCGTGGATCATTTCGCCGAATTCCTTATCGACGAATTTCTGTTTTCCGGGAGAGAGATCCTTCACCAGCGAATCGACGATGCCGAGGTTAAGGACTTTGGGATCTTGAGCTGATAACGGCGAGGCGAGAAAAACCGAGCTGAAAACGACGGCGGCGAGACGAATCATGGCGTGCCTTTCCTGGTTGTAGCATCCCGCGGAGGTTACGGCCCCGCCATTTCCGGCGGGTTGGGCAGGTGGTCTATGATAGGAAAATGGCGGCAAAAGAGAATTCCCACGCCGCGGGGTGAGGTACTCCGAACCCCGCGGGTCGGGGGTGCAGGATCACGATCCTGTATCGCTGACCCGCGGGGTTCGGAGTACCTCACCCCGCGGCGTGGCTCCCATTACCCGCGCAGCGCATTGCGCATGCGCTGATACAAATCCGTATCCCGCGCCCCGGCCCCCTTGAAATTGAACATCGCCGTGGCCAAAAAGCGATTGCGCACCGCCGGCGTCGCATGATAGAAGTCTTCGAGCGACGCGGAGCTGAACTTGTAATCGTGCGAATCGTTGCCCTTGGAGAAAATGAGCCGGCGCGCCGCCGCCATCAGCAGCGGAGCAGCATCGCGATTGGCTTCGAGCAACCCCAGCGTCTTGCGGGCGGCCAGCAGACGATTTTGCCCCACCTCGGCGAAGATTTCCTCGACGGCCTGCGGCGCCTGGGCCGCCACCTGGGCTCGCTCCAGCGTATCGAGCCGCTGATCGCCGAGCTGGCCGCGATTCGCCATGGTCAAGCGAAACATCGGCAGAAACGCCGCCGCTTGCAAGAGCAGCATTCGCCGCGTCTCGTCGCTTGAGCTCGTCTTGAAGGCGAAGTGCAAGGCGTTGATGCTGGTGACGCAGTGCAATCCGACGATGCCCGGCTGGCGCATCAGCAGTTCGCCCGCCGTCAAAAAGAGTCCGTCCCAGAGACAGGCCGGATCGACCTGCTGGTTCAGCAAGGCGACCACGCGTTCGCTGCCCTCCGCCGGCGTCGCGGTCCGCAGCGTCGTCAGCAATTCCTGCGACCCTTCGGGAGTGACTCGGCCACGCTGCCAGTCGGCCCGAATACGGCCCACCTGGCGCAGGTTGGTGCGCCACGGACGATCCTGATCGGCGTCGCGCTGGGCCGGATTGGTTCCCTCATGCTCGACCAAAGCGAAGGCCAGCGAGCGCAGGATCGGCTCCGCGTGACGCCAACCGATGGTCTGCAGCAAGCGATAGGAGTTGGCCGCGAAGATCGCCTTGTGGCCGATGTCCCGGAAATCGCGGGCCCCGAAACGCCAGAACGCTTCGTAGATCTCGTTGCTCCCGGCGGTGCGGCACCAGCCGGCGATGGCCCGGTCGGCGGCCTCCGCGTCCCAGTTCTCCATGGCCTCGCGAAAACGATTGCCGGCGTGGGCGGCTCCCGGAACCTGACCCTCCTCGACCGGAGCCATCACCCAGTCGCCTTCCGCGCGATTGCGTTCCTGCGAATTCTTGTAGTTGTCGATCGACCAGAAGAGGGGCAGCCAACGATCCTGATCCTGAGCGGCCTGGCTGGCGAGGTGAGCCGAGTTGACCACCAGCACCGCATGAAACTTGAAGCCGACCGGCCTCGGCTTGATGCCGCGCACGCCGGCGAGCATCACCGCGCTCAGGATCTCCTGATATGAGGTCCCGTTCCGCACGCGCTCGGCTATGGTTTCAATCACGCGATCACGGGCCGTGTTTTCGATGAGGCGAACCAGCGGCTCGATGTCAGGTGAATTCTGCACCATCGCCCGCGGAGTCTGCACCTGGGCGGCGGTGAGGGGCGGCAAACAACCGAGAAAGGCGAAATCGCCGAGGGCCGTGAGCGCCGAGGCGCCGATTGATCCCTTCACAAAGTTGCGACGGTCAATGGGAGAGGGCATGATTTGGCTCCTTTCGTCCGGGAAAGCGAGAAGGGCGATGGAGATGATTATAGCAAGGCATGTTGCCGGGCAACAGGTGGCCCTTTGGCCTGCCCAAATTCCCCGGCGGCATGGTAGAGTAGATGAATAAGAAGCAACCGTTCCAGGGCGTGCGGCCAGGATTCGTTGCATTGCTACCCCCCCTCAATACCCCCTGCAACGAATCCGCAA
>Ga0182024_10011879_pt1 | contig 17368 bp, 16 predicted proteins | sample P32metaG_FD_120480 | JGI IMG/M metagenome (GOLD analysis project Ga0182024, IMG submission 120480) | Permafrost microbial communities from Stordalen Mire, Sweden - P3-2 metaG (Illumina Assembly) | ecosystem: Environmental > Terrestrial > Soil > Wetlands > Permafrost | place: Sweden: Stordalen...
AAGCCGAGCATGGCGCCGGTCAGGTCGAAGCCGGCGGCGCGGGCTACCTCGGGTAGACGGTCGCCTTCCTCCCAGGCGGCGTGGTGCGGGTCGCCGCAGGCGATCTGCAGGACGTTCAGGCCGAGGCGGTCGGCCAGCCGCCGCAGTTCCGCCACGCTCTTGACCTGCAAGGACCAACTGCACACGCCGATTGCCAGTGGTTCGATTGCCATGACGATGGCTCCCGGAGAAGGGCGGAAAAGAAACGGCCCTCCGGCGTGATGGTAGGGCCGGCGGCGGCGGCCGGCAAGAAGTTTCCGCCGGGACGCCAACCCCGACTTCGCGTACCATGTTCATGGAGATGCGGAAAGACGGGGCAAGGCGGGCGCGATGACCGAACCGACGACGGCCGATGGAATACCGGAACGCCGCCTGCCGGCGTGGCAGGTGGTCCGTAAGTACGTCAATATCTACCGCGTTTCGCTGCTGGAGCGCATGGCCTACCGCGGCGACTTCCTGCTCGGCAGCGTCCTCCGCTTTCTGCCGCTGGTCACCGCCGTCCTGCTCTGGCAGGCCGCCTACAAGGGCGCGGGCGGTTCCTCCGGCTCGGCCACGAAGTTCTCCGGCTACACCTTCGACGAGATGGTCGCCTACCTGCTGCTGGTCCACATCAGCCGCATGTTCTCCTCCATGCCGGGCCTCGCCGCCGGCATCGCCCGCGACATCCGCGAAGGCACCCTCAAAAAATACCTGATTCAGCCGCTCGATTTAGTCGGCTATTTGTTGTCCTACCGCGTCGCCCACAAGACGGCCTACATCGCCACGTCGTTTTTGCCCTACGCCGTGCTGTTCTTCCTCTGCCGCGGCTTCTTCTACCACCTGGACCTCCCCGACGCCCCACGCGCCGCCGCCTACGTCCTTTCGCTGGCGCTGGGCTTTCTCATCGGCTTCTTCTTCGAGACCTGCATCGGCATGATCGGCTTCTGGTTCCTCGAAATCGGCTCGTTCCTGTACGTCGTCGCCACGGTCAACTTCTTCGTGTCCGGCCAGCTCTTCCCGCTGGACCTGCTGTCGCCGCCCTGGGGCGACGTCTTCAAGGCGCTGCCGTTTCAGTACATGGCCTACTTCCCGGCCGCCGTCTTTCTCGGCAAGGTCCAGGGCGCCGACCTCGTGCGCGGCCTGCTCATCGAGGCGGGGTGGGCGGCGGCCCTGATCGTCGTGGCCCGGCTGCTGTACGCCCGCGGCTTGCGCCGTTACAGCGCCTACGGGGGATGAGATGGGACGCCTGGCGCGCTACTTCCGACTGCTGTCCGCGTTCGCCCGCTTCTCGCTGACCAACGAGATGGCCTTCCGCGGCAACTTCCTCGTCAAGGTGCTGGTCGAGGTGCTGTGGCTCGGCATCCTCCTGGTCTTTTACGACACCCTGTTCACGCACACCGGCGACGTGGCCGGCTGGAACGCCCACCAGTATTTATTCTTTTTGGGATGCTATTACACCCTGGAAGGCACGATCGAGACGCTGTTCCTGGAGAACGCCCTCGATTTCGCCGAGTTGGTGCGCACCGGCAACCTCGACTTTTATCTGCTCAAGCCGATCGACGAACAGTTCCTCGTCAGCCTGCGCAAGATCGACTGGTCTACCGCCCCGAAACTCCTGCTCGGCGGGGCCATCATGGCCGTCGCCATGGGTATGATGGGCTGGTCCTTCAACCCGCTGGACCTGCCGTCCGCCCTGGCCGGCGTCCGCTGGACCTTCGAGCCGGGGCGGGTGATCGGTTTCGTGGCGTTGTTCGCCTGCGGCGTCGCCCTGGCTTACAGCTTCTTGTTGCTGCTTTCGTCCACCTCAGTCTGGCTGGTCCGGAACGAAAATCTGATGGAACTGTGGTGGCTGTTCACCACCCTCATGCGCTACCCGCGCGGCATCTACGAGAGGGATTGGTGGTTCATTCTCTACTACGGCTGCTGGTATGTCGTGCCCGTGCTGCTGGTCGTCAACGTGCCGGCGGACCTGCTGGTGAAGGGCGCGGAGCCGGAGAACATCGCCCTTCTGATCGCGGCGTCGGCGGTGCTGCTCTTCGTCAGCCGCCGCTTTTTCTTCTACGCCCTGCGTTCCTACAGTAGCGCCAGCAGTTGAGGGCGGCGCCTTGTTGTGAAATTGCCGCTTGTAGTCCCGCGCGCGCGTCCCTACCATTTTCAAGGCCCGCCTCGCCGCGGGCGCATCGCCACCCCGCGGACCCTCCTTCTGGTGGAGACATTCATGTTCCGACGTTTCGGCTTCATCGCGGCCCTGGCCGCCGGGCTGTTCCTGCTGGCGGCCGCCGACAAGGACAAGGATAAGGACAAGGGCGACAAGGACGACGAAAAAGACCCGTTCGCCGCCCTGATCGGCAAACCGGCCCCCAACTTCACCGGCGATTTCGCCCTCAACGGCAAGAAGACGAGCATCGCGGCGCTCAAGGGCAAGGTCGTGCTGCTCGACTTCTGGGCCGTCTGGTGCGGGCCGTGCCGGGGCGCCTTCCCGCACCTGCGCGAGTGGAACGAGAAGTACCAGGACAAGGGTTTGGAAGTCATCGGCGTGACGGACTACGAGGAACTGTACGGATTCGACAAGGACAAGGGCGACGTCACCGAACTCGACGCCGATAAGAAGCTGAGCCGCGAGGACGAACAGAACATGCTCAAGGACTTCGCGGCCCAGTTCAAGCTCGATTACCGCGTCATGACCGTGTCCAAGGACGATCAGAAAAAGGTCTACGAGGATTATATGGTCGAAGGCATCCCCGAAATGGTGCTGATCGACCGCAAGGGGAAAGTGAGCATGGTGAAGCTAGGCTGGAAGGTGACGCTCGAAACCGGAAAGGAGGAGAACGCCATAGCGCTCCAGAAAAAAATTGAGGAGCTGCTGAAAGAGAAGGAATAGCGTCCGCCCGACGGTTAGCCGCGATCCCTGGGAACGCCAATCTCCCGATTGGCGGACGGAGCCGCGCCAATCGGGAGATTGGCGTTCCCAGCTTTGCCTTCCCACCACGCGACCACCTGCGGCGTCCATTCGCGGACGGGCAGGAACACCAGCGCCAGCATGAACATATTGGTGTAGAAGCCCCAGCCGAAAACGCTAATCTGCGCGATGTGGAACCCGATAAGGAGTATTCCCACCAACGGCCTCAGCCGGCGCGAGACGATGGCCACCAGTCCGCCGCATTCGCCGACGAGCGCGGCCCACTGCATCGCCGCCGCCGCCGTCCGGCTCGACAAAATCATTTGCGTGAAGACGGAGGATTTGTCGCCAAACAACTCCGCCCACAGTTGCAGCGATACGCCGTTGGCCCAGGACAGGCCGCTCGTGGCGACCTTGTTGAAGCCCGACAGGCCGTAGAACAGGCCGAGGTAGAAGACGGTCAAAAAATACACCCAGCGCGGGTAGAGCGGCGTCGCCCAGAAGCGGCCCGCGCGGTCGGCGTCGCGGATTTCACGGCGATAGAAGTGATACCAGAGCGCGTAAATCAACAAAAACATCCCGGCGACGTGGGCGACGTGCGTCTCCTGGCTGGAGTTCTCGAAATAGAGCGCGACCACGACGTTGAAGGAGAAGGCCGTCGCCCAGGCCGACCACGGCAGCAGCCGTCGCAAAAACCAGAGCACGGCGCCGGCCGCGAACAGGACGCCAAAACCGACGCAGACGCCGCGGTTAAGCGTCACGGCCTCGGGCAGAAAGGAAAGCAGCGACGCGGGGTTGTGGACGCGAACACTCCCTTCGGGCCTTGTGCCCCAATACAACTCGAAATAGAGGCAATGAGCGCAGGCGCACAGCAGCACGGTCCACAGGACGAGCTGCCCGTAGTGCGGCCGACTCCGTTCGCCCAGCCGGTCGAGGTGCGACAACGGCCTCATGACCCTCTGGCCCGCTTGTAATAAGGGTTGTTCACACGCCAGGTCTCCCCCGGCTCACGGACGATCAGGCCGTCGGCGGCCGGCCGGACGACGGTCCGCACGACCTCGACGTAGCGCCAGTCCGGGAACTGTTCCAAGCGCTTCGCCACCATCTCCACCACGAACTCCTTGTCGGCGACCTTGCCGAAGTCGTCCACCGTGGGCGGCGGCTCGTAGCCGACGCCGACGCCGAGCGGGTTGCCCCAGTAGTTGCGCTGGACGCCGAGTTTCGTCAGCGTCGCCTTGTCGGTTTCGTCGGTGATTTGCCGGCCGTCCGGGAGGCGGACCCCATAATCGCAATAGAGTCGCGGGGCGTCGGCGAACATGGGCGCCCGGCTGAACGGGTAGAGTTCGGTGGTCAGCAGCGGGACCACGGCGAAGGTCGCGCAGAACAGCCCGACGACGAGCAGTTCCTTGCGGCCGCGCGGGGTGGACGCCCAGCCGGGTTCGCTCACGCCTTGCGGCCCAGGAAGACGTAGTAGGGGGCCTTCAGCGGCAGGTAGGGCACCTTGCCCAGGCCCTCTTCCAGCTTCACCGTCTGGAACCGGCTTTGCAGCCATGGCAGATGATCCGGAGAGGGAAAGACGTTGTCGTGGCCGAACCACGTCGGCCAGAAGAACCGCCGCCAGTTCGAGTGCCGACGCATCCCCGGCGCCGGCCACTTCCGCGAGACGTAGAAGTCCACGACGCCGATCACGCCGCCCGGCTTGAGGGCCGCGTAAGCTCGCTCCAGCGCCGCGAACCAGTTGGGGATCATCGTCAGCGAATACGAGAACGTCACCACGTCCACCGGGCCGCCCTCCGGCTCGTAGGTGGTGGCGTCGGCGGCAACGGTTTGAACGTTCGTCCAGCCGCAGCGGCGGATCCGCTCGTCGGCGGCGGCCAGCAGCGACGGGCAGAGGTCCACGATGGTGAGGCGATGCAGGCAGGCGAGACGGTCGCCGAGCAGTCCGGCGTTGTAGCCGGTGCCGCCGCCGACGTCGAGCATCCGGCCGCCCTCGGGGATTTCGAGGGCGGCCATCATCTCCTCCCGGCCGTGCAGCAGCTTGCGCCGGAAGGCGTCGTAGTCGCCGGCCTGGGCGCGGTAAAACGCCTCCAGCCGTTCGCCGTGCGTGGCGCCGCGGACGCGCGTGAACGCCAGGTTGTAGAGGACGCGCAGGTCCGAAGTCAGTCCCATGAACGTCTCATACCGTCTGGCGAGCGGCGCGGCGTCAGCCCGCCGGTGTAGTACCTGTTCCGGGCGCCGTTCCCTTCCGAGGCGCTATCCTATACCGGCGGGCTGACGCCGCGCCGCTCGCCGCGCCTCAGTCCGGCAAATCCGCGATGTAGAAGCTGCCGTAGGTGTGGACGCGGTCCTTGCGGTGCAGCTCCGCCGCGAAGGAAGAATTGTAGCGGAGCAGGCCGCCGAGTTCCACCTCCCGGCCGCGGTGCGCGACGCTCAGATGGTCGAGGTAGCTCACCTTGAGGCCGGCGCTGCGGAAGATCGCCCGCGCGCCCGGCCTGGCCCTGTCGAGGATGGCGTTCCATTCCTCCACCAGGCCGGCCGGGTTGTGGAAGCTCATCCAGTCCATGTGGTCCAGCAGCACGAACCGCGACATGCCCGGCTCGGCGTGCCGCAGGAAATCCGTCACGGTGGTGGTGTGGATCTTGAGGCGCTGCACCACCGTCCGCAGCCGGTCGAAGTTCTCCTTGCGGAGATATTCCGGGCAGCATTTATGCGTATAGTGGCCCTGGAAGTAGACGCGCCAGAAGTAGTTGTCGTGGAACGGCAACTCGGTGACGACGGCCTCGACGGCGTCCCGGATGAACTGGGAGATGCCGCCGGGGTACTGGGTGGTGATCTCCTCGGCCTGGGGGCCGGGCACGCCGAGCAGGCTGAGCGTCAGGCTGCGCGACAGGAACCACTTGAGCCACGGCGTCCAGATGCGATGACGGATCTTGGAATGGTAGATTTCGCTCTGCTCCTCGACGCTCCGCGCCTCCAGCAGTTCCTCAATGGGGTCGCGCAGCTGGTGGGCGACGTGGGCGTTGGTGAGGACGAGCTTGGCCAGCAGGCCGGAGGTGCCGCGGAAGTAGAACGACTTTCGCCAGCCCTTGCCGAGGAAGAAGCCGACGTGCTTGTCCCAGTAGGCGCGGGCCGGTCCCGACAGTTCGGGGCGGATCGAGTCGAAATACATCTGCCGGGCGTAGGGCGAGCGGCCCTTACCGAAGAGGGAGAAAAAGGAGTCGTAATCTAGGGTGCGGCAGGCGGCGGTCTTCAGCTCCAGGAGGGCGTTCTGGATGGGGTTCACGTCGACGGCGTTGACCTCGCCGCAGCCGGCCAGGAGGTAGTCGAGGGCGTTGCAGCCGGCGCTGGTGATGACCATGAGGCGGTCGTCGGGCCCGAGGTCGAGCGCCTGACGGTCCAGGGCCGGGTCTTCCCAGCAGGTGTTGTAAATGAGGTTATGGCGGTGGACCGCCCGGAAGATGCGCGTGTTGAGCTTGTCCTGGGCGGTATGAGTGCGGATCATGCCTGGATCATTCCTATATGAGAGCGACTCCGTCGGCGGCCCGTTCTACCTCGTCGCGGCACAAGCTAAAGCTTGTGCTACGGGGTTGTAGCACAAGCTTTAGCTTGTGCCGCGACACGCCCCCTCACCCCCGGCCCCTCTCCCCCGAAGCGGGGGAGAGGGGGGCTGAAACCGCCGCGGCCGTGCCGTTGGCGCCGGCCAGGTTTTCCACGGGCGCCGGACAGCCCCATTCGGCGGGCGGCCCTTGGTCCAACAACTGTTTGAGCAGGCCCTTCATGCCGGCGGCCACCTGTTCCATCAGGGGGTCGCCGCCGGTTCGCGCGGCCCGTCGGCCGCCGGAGAACGCGCGGACGTCGATCGCCGGGCCGACGGCCACGGAGGCGCCTAGCGGCGCGATCGGTTTCTCGTCCCGGTCGACCATCGTCTCCTCGATGCGCTGGACCGTCTCCGCCATGCGCTCCAGGCTGGGCCGCTCCATCAGGTATTCGTGCGACTGGGCGCTGAGATTTTCGCAAAAAAGCAGCACGTCCAGCGCCTCGCGCGTGGCCACGCCGGCCTCCGGGTCGTCGCGCACCTCGCCGAGTTTGCGCACCAGCCACATCCGCAGCCGACGGACGCGCTCCAGGTTCCAGCCCTCGTACTCCTTTCCAAGGTAGAACTTCTCCATGTCGGCGATGAGCACCGCGGCCAGCCGTTGAATGCGTTCGTCGAGTGTGCCCTGCTGCGCCTGGCCGAAGCGCTCGATTTCCTTGACCGTCAGCAGGGCGTGACCGACGTGGGTGATGCGTTGCGGCAGGCCGAGGTCGCCCTTCGGCCGCCACCCGAGACCGCGTTCCAGTTCCTCCACGCGCCTCCGCAACTCGGGAAGCGGGTCTCCGAGCAGCCAGTATTTGATGCCGACGGGGTGAACGACCATCGGCCGGTCGCTCGCCTTCGTCGCCTGGCGAACGATCAGGCCGAGTCCGTCCTGCAGCGGGCCGACGCGGTCGTTCTGACGGAACCACGTCCCTTCGGGAAACAGCACGACCGGCCGCTCCCCTTCGGCCAAGAGGGCGGCGGTGACGCGGATGGCTTCGCGGTCGGCCCCCTCGCGCAGGATGCTGTAGCCGCCGATGCGGTTGATCCACCAGCCGATCACGCGCTTCTGCTTGAAGAGATGGTACGATACCACATAATAGAGGTATTGTTTGATCTGTTTTCCCAGCGTCCCCACGACGAGCGGGTCGGCCCAGCGGACGTGGTTGGCGGCCAGCAGGACGCCGGCCTTCCGGTCAATGGAATCCTGGAGGTGTTCCACGCCCTGAAAATGGCACTCGTGGACGCCCATCTTTTGGCGCAGGTGCAGGGGCATGACGTGCATGGCGACGCCGCACCAGAACTTGCCGCGGTAGGGGGCCACGAAGCGGTATGGTTCAAGGAAGTAGCGCTGGAACATCTCGGTCCTCGTCCGGCCGTCCTCTAACGATGCCAAGGTTGGGCCGACTGGGCAATCTCTTTCCGAAGAAGTTCTTCGGAAAATCCCTCCGCGATGGCAAAGACGGACGGATCGCGTTTCACGCCGGGAACTCCCATTGGCCGTCGGCGCCGCGCCGCATCGGGCACATTTCGATCACGGCGCCGGGGTCGATCGGGCCGTAGACGTGGGGAAAGCGTTCGCCCGTCGCCGCCGGCTCGTCGCGCAGCGCCGGCCCGAGGCGGTCGGCGTCGAGGCAGAGCACCAGGAGCCGTTCGGCGTCGCCGTAAAAGCGGTTGGCGGAACGGGCGACCTGATCGGCGTTGGAACAATGGATGAACCCTTCGTCGGCGAGGGAGTCGGCGTGGTACGGGCCGCCTCGCGCGTTCTCCCAGGCATCCGGCGTTAGCAGATGATAGACCCGCCGCATTCGACGCCTCCTCGTATCGGAGACGGCGCCGAGGCGCCGCCTAGGAGAATGATATGCGCCGGAGCGGCAATGACGCGGGGAAAGAGAGGAAGCGTCGGCGGAAGGCGGTCAATCCGGGTGAGGCAGGTCGGTCCCTTGCGCCTTTAACCGGCTGACGCAAAGCCCCACGTCCCGCTGATTCGGCTGATATTCCAGGGAACGCTCGTACATCTTCAGCGCCCGGTCGCTCCGGTTGAGGCTCTCATAAAGCTTGCCGAGTTCGTTAAGGGCGTGGACGTCGCGCGGGTCCAGTTCGTAGGCGTGCTGACAGGCGGAAAGGGCCTTGGGATAGTCCTTGTCTTGCGTGCAGAGCCAGCCGTATTCGGCGTAGGCCGCCGCGGACTGCGGGTCGCGGCGCAGCCAGTCGTCGACTAGCTGGTTCGCCTCCGGCCGCCGTTGTTGCCGGACCAGCAACCCATCCAGGGCGTGGAGGCAGTCGGTGTGGCCCGGCGCCTGACGGAGGCATTCGCGGTAGGTCTTTTCCGCGGCGTCGGCCTGTCCGCGGCGGTCCTGACATTGGCCGAGGTTGTAGAGGAGATTGGCGTCGGCGGGTTTGAGGGCGAGCGCGGCCTGGAACGACTCGCCGGCGTCCTTGTAGGCGCCGCGCTCGAATAAATGGACGCCGTCGTCGTTGTAGTCGCGCAGCCGCTGATCGTCGGTCGAAGCGCACCCCGCCGCGACCGAGGCCAGCACCATCACCCAGCCCAGCCGTCGCATGGCGCACACCTCCGGCCGCGTCATACCGGCGGGGCGGCGAAAAGGGAAGGGGAAGATCGTGGCGCGGGCACCCGCCGGCCGCCTTGACGTTGACATTCCCCGTCGGCCGACATACCGTCTGTTGCCGCGAGGCGGCGGCAAGGCGGCCGCGGCCGAACGGACGAATCCTTCTGGCTGAACGGAGTCGGCGCATGGCTGCATCCCCGACGGCGGGCGTCCCCCTGTGCGACATTCAGACCCAGTTCCGCGAACTCCGACCGCAGTTCGACGCGGCCCTGGCCCGCGTGCTGGAGTCCGGGCAGGTCGTCAACGGCCCCGAGGTGGCCGCCCTCGAAAACGAGGTCGCTCGCTACTGCGGCGTCGCTTACGGCGTCGGCTGCGGCTCCGGCACCGACGCCCTGTCGCTGGCCCTGCACGCCCTCGAAATCGGCCCCGGCGACGAGGTCCTCCTGCCGACCTTCACCTTCTTCGCCACGGCCGGCTCCGTCTGCCGCGCCGGCGCCCGACCCGTCTTCGTGGACATCGACCCCATCACCTACAATCTCGACCCGTTTCAGGTCGAAAGCAAGGTCACGCCGCGCACCCGCGCCGTCCTGCCGGTCCACCTGTTCGGCCAGTGCGCCGACATGGAACCCTTGTGGAACGTGGCCGAACGCCACGACCTGATCGTCGTCGAGGACGCCGCCCAGTCGCTCGGCTCCGAGTACCAGGGCAAGCGGGCCGGCAGCCTCGGCGGCCTCGGCTGCCTGAGCTTCTACCCGACCAAAAACCTCGGCGGCTTCGGCGACGGCGGCATGGTCGTGACCGGCGACCCCGCCTGGGCCGCCCGCATGGCCTGCCTGCGCATGCACGGCATGGAACCCAAATATTATCACAAGTTCATCGGTTGGAACGCCCGCCTCGATGCCGTGCAGGCAGCCCTCTTGCGCGTCAAGCTGCCGCACCTGGACCGGGCGATCGAGGCCCGGCAGGCGGCGGCGCGCCGCTACGACGGCCTGATCGAAGAACACCACCTCGGCCATTTCCTACGACGGCCCGCGGTGCGGCCGCACCGCCGGCACAGCTTCAATCAGTACGTCGTGCGCGTGGCCGACGGCGAACGCGACGCCCTGGTGCGGTGGCTCAAGGCCGAGCGCATCGGCTGCGAGGTCTACTACCCGGTGCCGCTGCACTTGCAGGAATGCCTGGCGCACCTCGGCCACCGTCCGGGCGACTTCCCCGCCGCCGAGGAGGCGTGCCGCTGCGTCCTGGCCCTGCCGATGTTCCCGGAGATCACCGTCGATCAGCAGCGGCGCGTCGTCGGCAGCTGCGCCGCCTTCCTGCGCGCGCGGGGCCGCATGGCGGCGTGAATTCGCGCCGCTTGCCTTTATCCGACAGGCGCTCTTGACCTCTCCCGCCTCTCTCCTTACGATCCGCCCCCCGATCGGGCAAACCGTTCGTAAGGAGAACGTGACATGCGGCTCGTTGTCAGCGCGGAAGACGGCGGGGCGACGGAGGGCGGCGACGTGGACGACGCCGGCTTACCGTTGCCGGCCCCTGCCGGCCCCCCGGACCTCGCGGACCACTACGACCTGACCATCAGCCATCCCGCCGTGGACACGCCGCAGTTCGTCTCCTTCGACCGCTGGCTGGCCCGCGCCGCCGCCGACCTCGGCCTCTCCTGCGCCCTCATCCACGACCCCGTCGTCCACGAGGCCGTCCGCCGGCTGACTGAAGGCCGATTGCGGATCGGTTATCACCTCGACTACCACGCGCTCTGGCACGTCGCCGACGACCCCTACGCCCGCCTGGCGGAGGCGGTGGTGGACGCCGGCGGCCGGTCGGTCAACGCGCCGGCCCGCTCCCGCGCCTTCACCGACAAGGCCGCCGCCCACGCCGAGCTGACGCGCCGCGGCCTGGGCGCGCCGGCCACGGTGATCGTTCGACCGTGGTGCGCCGACCGCGAGTTGACCGCCGAGGAGCGCCGCCGGCTTCGGCTGGACGAGCCGGGCGCCCGCGTCTACGTCAAGCCGGCCAACGGCTTTTCCGGCCACGGCGTCGTCCGCGTGGAGCGCACCGACTCCGACGGTTTCAAGACGGCCCTGGCCGCCGCCCGCAACCACGACCGCCGCGAGGCTTACCTGATCCAGCGCGAGGTGCGGCCGCCGCGTCTGGCGTGCGACGACGGCCGCGAACGGCCGGCCTACTGGCGCATTTTAAGCTATTTAGGTGAACTTATACCTTTTTGGTGGGGATCGCAGGCCGCCGTCGGCCCCGGCCGGCCGAGCTACCACCCGGTGTCGCGCGAGGAGGTCCATCGCCACCGGCTGCAACCGCTGCTGGCCTACACCAGGAGCCTGGGTGAACTGTCCGGCCTGGAGTGGTTTTCGACGGAACTGTGCCTGGGCGACGGCCCGGAGGAAAGCCGCTTCATGGTGACGACGGCCGACGGGCGGACGCGGCCGGTGCTGGCCATCGACTACCTCAACGACCAGTGCGACGTGGACGTGCGCAGCCGCTGGGCCGGGGCGCCGCCGGACGACGTGGTGCGCGCCTACGCCCGCCGCTTCGCCCGCACGGCCTGGGAGGCCAAGCGGGAGACGAAGGGGTGGACGGGGAATGGTTTGCCGTTGCGACTGGCGGCGTGAGCGCCGCCCGCGCGGTACAATAAAGGTATGCTCCTCGGCTACAACACCAACGGCTTCGCCCACCACCGCCTCGAAGACGCCATCGCCATCCTTGCGGACCTTGGTTATCGCAGCATCGCCCTCACGCTCGATTACCACGCCCTCGACCCGTTCGACCCCGCCCTGCCGCGTCAGCTGTCCACGGTCAAGGCGCTGCTGCAACGGCACGGCCTGCGCTCGGTGGTCGAGACCGGCGCCCGGTTCCTGCTCGACCCGCGCCGCAAGCATCAGCCGACCCTCCTCAGCCCTTCCCCCGAACGCGAACGGCGGCTCGACTTCCTGAGACGGGCCGTGGACGTGGCCGCCGAACTCGGCTCCGACGCCGTGAGCTTCTGGTCCGGTGCGTCGAAAGAGGCCGCTTCGGCCGACGAATTGATGGACCGCCTCGCCGACGGCTGTTTGCGGCTGTGCCGCCACGCCGAGGCCGGGCGGGTGCGCCTCGCCTTCGAGCCGGAACCGGGAATGCTCATCGACACGATGGACCGCTTCGCCGGGCTGCGCGAGCGCGTCGATCACCCCCTCTTCGGCCTTACGATCGATGTCGGCCATCTCCATTGTCTTGGAGAAGTCCCGATCGCCGACCGCCTGCGCCGCTGGCGCGACCGGCTTTGGAACGTCCACATCGAAGACATGCGCCGCGGCGTCCACGACCATTTAATGTTCGGCGAGGGGGAAATGGATTTTCGAGAGGTCTTGAGGGCGTTAAACGAGATCGGCTACGCCGGCGGCGTCCACGTCGAGTTGAGCCGTCACGGCCATGACGCCGTGGAGACGGCCCGGGGGGCGCTGGCATTTTTGCGGGCGGCGCGCGACGACTCCACCCCCGCATGACCCTTCCCTTCTGACTTTGCTTGACGCGGGCGCCGACTCGGGGGTTTAATACCTGAAGGCTGGATCCAATTCCTCCTCTCGCCCCCGAGTTCCGTTCGGGCGCGAACGCCGTTCACTGACCCGTTGCGAAATATCAAGACGATAGTTCGACCATTTTTCGAGGGTACACACCATGCTTCCGAATCCGAACGCCCTGGGGCGGCGAACGCCCCGCCGGTCGCTGGCCGCGGCGTGCGGCCTGCTTTCCGTGGCCGTGCTTGCCGGCGGCTTCACGTCGCGCGCTGCCGCCGCCCCGGTCCCGGAACCGAACAAAGAAGAGCCGAAAAAGGAAGAACCCAAGGCCGACGCGAAGCAGCCGCCGGCCTCCGAGTTCCCCGGCCTGGCGAACCTGGACGACGTGCTGAAGAACCTGCCGGCGGACGTTACTCCCGAGCAACTCAAGATGATGCGCGCCAACATCGAGCGCATGAAGAAGATGATGGAGCAGCAGCGCCAGAACGGTTTGCCGGGGATCAACTTCCCGGCCGTGATGTTCGGCCCCGGCTTAACCGTCCCCCCGCCGCGGGACGTGCGCCTCGGGGTCGCGGTGGAGAAGCCGAGCGAAACGCTGGTGGAGCAGCTGGAGTTGCCCAAGGACCAAGGCCTCGTCATCCGCGACGTGATGGCCGATTCGGCCGCTTCCAAGGCCGGCCTGAAGGCCCATGACATCCTGCTGGAACTGGACGGCAAAGCCGTGTCGAGCAACCCGGAAGAGTTCCGCAAGCAGGTGGAGGGCGTCAAGGCCAACACGCCCGTGGAGGCGGTCGTGCTGCGCAAGGGCAAGAAGGAGACGGTCAAGGGCCTGTCGCTGCCGGAGGCCAAGGCCGCCGCGCCGGGCTTTCCGGGCGCCAATCCCCCCGTCTTCCCCGGCATAACGCCGAACTTCCCGGCCCTCCCGTTCGCGCCGCCTAACGCGGCGCCGATCATCCTGCCCTCGGGGATCGTCCCTGGCGTCCCCGGCGTGGGCGTCGGCGTCGGAACGGCCGTCGCCAACGGCGTGATGACGACGACGTTCCGCACCAACGACCACTTCACCACGCGCCACCAGGAAGGCAGCCTGGTAATCACGCTGACGGGCAAGGTGGCCGACGGCAACGCGTCGGTCAACGAGATCAGCGTCCAGGACGGCGGCGAGTCGCACACCTATGCGAGTGTGGACAAGGCACCGGAGAAGTACCGCGACAAGATCAAGAACCTGGTGGAAATGTCGGAAAAAGGGAGCGTTAAAGTCGAAGTGAAAACGCCGTGACGGGCCGCCGCGGCGCGCCGGGAAAAATCGGCGCGCCGCGTCGGGGGTCTTGCTTTTCGGGGCGGCGTCCTCATATGGTAAGGGGTGTCGCGCCGGAGTGGCGGAATTGGCAGACGCGCCAGGTTGAGGGCCTGGTGGCTGTAATGGCCGTGCAGGTTCAAGTCCTGTCTCCGGCAGTGCGAAAAGCCTTGCGAAAGCAGGGCTTTTTGCTTTTTGCCGAATGGCGAGGGCACCATTCGGGGCACCTTTCAGGTAGGCATCGGCAAGGGTTTTTGCCGATGGCGAAGCAGAGCAAGCCGTGGTTTCGGGAGAGCAAGGGGACGTGGTATGCCACGCTGGACGGGCGGAAAGTGAGCCTGGGAGTGAAGGGCAGGGAGGACGAAGCCGAAGCCGTCAAAGCGTGGCATCGGCTGATGGCGGACGGGCAGAAGCCGAAAGCGGCAACGGTGAAGGCCGCAACGGTGAAGCAGGTCATCGACGGCTTTCTTGCCGACGCCGAAGGAAGGGTAACGCCGGGCTGTCAGCGGAACTACCGGCTCTTCCTCTTGCCGTTCTGCAAACGCTTCGCCCCACGGGGCGCCGAAGCCTTGACCGTGGCCGAAGCCGAAGCATACGCCCGGAAGCCGGAATGGTCGATGACCTACCGGAGCAATTTCCTGGCTTCGCTGACTTCGGCTTACCGATGGGCGGAGCGTGGGCAGGTCATCGACCGCAACGTGCTTCGGCATCTTCGGAAGCCACCGAAAGCCAGCCGGGGGGCGAAAGCCCTTGTCTCCGCCGATGACCACGCCCGGCTTGTCGCCTACGCTTCTCCGCTCTTCCGCCCCTTCCTTGAACTGCTCTGGCTTACCGGAGCAAGGCCGGGGGAGGTTGCCGGGCTGAAAGCGGAAGACATTGACTTTGTTCAAGCCGTGGCCGTGCTGACGCATCACAAGACGGCTCACTTGGGCAAGAGCCGGACGATTTTCCTCTCACCCGAAGCCATCGCCGTGCTTCGGGAACGCATCGCCATCCACCCGGAAGGGCTTCTCTTTCCCGGTGAGTTGAAGGGGGAACGGCTGTCAGCACAAGCCATCGGCAGACGGCTTTTCCGGCTCTGTGAAAAGGCGGGGGTCAAGCCGTGCATCGCCTACGGCTACCGGCACACCTTCGCCACGGACGCCCTCGCCAACGGCGTGCCGGATGCCCAAGTCGCCGCCTTGCTTGGGCACAGCGGGACGGCGATGCTCCATAAGCACTACTCGCACTTGACGGGGCAGGCCAGGGCGTTGCGGGACGCTCTCGGCAAGATTCGCTGACCCCGTTCCGCTTTACCCCGGCTCACTGGACAGGCGGGCCGGGGCCGCTTACACTGTATTGCGGCTGAACTGGACGACAACTCGACTGCTCACAGAGCCGACAGAGATGAACGGGAATTACAGACGATTTTTGCACCTGATCTCTGCCGCCACGACGGGATTACTCCAGCAAATCCCCGTCGTCGGCCCAATGCTGCAATCGGTTCTGAAGGCGATGGAAAAACTGCATAAGGCGGAGGAAAAACTGCATAAGGCGGAGGAAAAACGGGATAAGTGGAAGCAGCGACAAGCTTTGGTGGAGGAGCTACAACGGCTCTCCCGCTTGTTGCAGGCCGGTGCCAGCCTAGCGTCGGCCAAAATATCCGCCGAGCAACTTGAGCAGGGTCTGAGCAGGATCGTGGATGATGAGGACAACGCCGGGCTGGCCTCCGCCATCTTTCTGGCAGAGGCAGAGGCCGGAAAACGCCTCGCCACGAATGTTACGCCGGGACGACGTTTCCTTTACCTCGCTGCGGACAACTACGCCGACTCCAAAAAGACCCTGGAAATCGCCGCCGAATTCGGTTTCCTATGGCGGAGCTACCACGCCAACGGTGGGGCGAAGATCGCCCACGTGGGCGATATCGGTGTGGGCGACTTGATCGCTCTCGCTTACAGGTCGAACGGCCACTTCCGCCTTCTGCTCCCCCTCATCGTGACGGAAGCCGGTGTACATACTCACAGGATCGATGACGGCCAATTCGACTGCGGGACTCGGCGGCGAAACCGTCACCAACACGCACCATTTGTGCTGGCGGATGCGTGGCTTACCGATATCCTTGAACACGCAGGGTATCCATCCGACAGGGCCGATCCCGTCTTTAGCACACCCGAACATCCCCAACACTCCGGCCTGAACGTGAAACCTCTTTTGGTGGGGCAAGTCCCCCAGGATCTGTTCCCATCGCCAGGGATTAATACGATTTGGCCTTACCTCAGACAGAGGGACAGGGATGGGAACTACTACCTGACCCCAGAGGTCAGGAACTGGATCGGCCAACTGTGACCCACAGGGTCGTTTCACTCGTTCTTTCAGCCGGGCCATCCTGCTGGGGGTGCCACGCCACCTACCTCCCGGCGGCCGAGGGGGGGGGCAACAAACTCTATCCAGAACCGCCAACAAAATGTCCCTAATGTCTTCCTACCAATCGCCCTCTTTTTCTCCACGCACAGACAAACAGACGAACACCCGTCACGGCAGCAGGAAGGCCGGGGTGATGGAACCGGCATCCGAGGTTTTCGGATAAAGATAGTAAGTTTAGTATATTGCTATTTCAGCCCGTTTTCGGCGTCGTCAGGAAGTCGTCGCCGTCAAGATCGTCCCGTGCGGCGACGGCATCATCAAGGTCCGCCATCCGCCGACGCTCTTGCGCTACTCGTTTGGCTTGGGCGGCCTCGTAGGCGGCTTCCCATCGCCGATCCTCTTGCTCCCGCCGTTCTTTCAGCACATCGGCATCCCGCTCACCACACCAGCCGCACTTGCCGTTGAGCCAATGGTGGGGGCAACGTCGGCAGTCAAAGCCTCCCCCTCTCGGCATCGACTTCTGTGATTTTGACGTGAGCGATCCGGGGACGGGGACACTTTCCGGCTGACGGCTGACAACCCCTCTCTTCTTTGTGGGAGGCCGACGCTTCCTCAGAGGGTGGGAAGGAAGGAAATAAATCGCCCTCTTTACTCTGAACCTCTGTTTTGTCATAATCTTTTGGCATAGTCAATGAAGACGATTTAGTTCCTTCCTTCCCCAAGTTTTCGGCGAAAGAGTGAGAAGAGATAGGGTTGTCATCCACAATGCTCTCGGCACGGCTCACCCCATCGCCGTCCGGCTTCGACCCTGGAAACCAGCACTCGGCCGGCCTACCTCGCCCTTCGGCTTGAACCATCAAAGGATACGCCAGCCCCTTCGCTTCAAGCCCTCCCAAGACGCCGCCCATCGCTTCGGCTGATGCCGTGCGGAACGCCCTCAACAGGTCGCTTCGGCTGATTCCGGGGCTTGTCGTGATGGCGTTCAGCACTTGTAGCCAGAGCGCATCGGGTTCCGCCGTCTGCGATCCGCCGAAGATGAGCCGGGCCGACGCTCGGCAGTATTCCCACAGAGCCAGGGCCGCTTGAAGATGCTCACGCCGGATGACTGCGGAGCAATCGGCGAGGGCGTACAGCGTCGCCAGCCGCCACGTCCGAGTATGGCAC
>Ga0182024_10011880_pt1 | contig 17367 bp, 14 predicted proteins | sample P32metaG_FD_120480 | JGI IMG/M metagenome (GOLD analysis project Ga0182024, IMG submission 120480) | Permafrost microbial communities from Stordalen Mire, Sweden - P3-2 metaG (Illumina Assembly) | ecosystem: Environmental > Terrestrial > Soil > Wetlands > Permafrost | place: Sweden: Stordalen...
CCAATTTACAAACGCCGGGCTTTATTCGCTGGTCGTGAGTAATCCATTCGGCAGCGTAACGAACACCCCGGAACAAGTGGTTGTCAATCCTGCCGGGATATCGCTCGGGTTGTTTCCCGGCGTAATCATCCAAGGCGTAGTTGGCTACAACTACATCATTCAGAGCACGACAAATCTGAGCAATACCAACGCCTGGGTCACATTGACCAACCTGACTTTGACGCAGCCGATACAGCTTTGGATAGACAGCAATACCGACACCGCGCTGCCCGGAAATCCGCATCGCTTCTATCAGGTTTTGCCCGGTCAATAAAGGCATTGCTCAAACTCCTTCGGATGAAGGGTCCCCGCGAAGAAGAATTTCACCACGAAGGACGAAGTAATGCCGGTAGGGTGAGACTCCGTCGAACCCACTTCCGATCGTAGCGAAACAAGCGTCAAGAAAAGTCAGGGCTCGACTGAGTGTGCCCTACCGTCAAAAAGAAATCCTAATCCCACTCGTAATCATAATCATAATCCGCTGACTTTTTTAACCAGGGACAAGGCCGGATGAACACGGATAAAAGCCCCTGGAATAGCCGCAAAGGAACTCAAAAGAGCACAAGAACCGGATTTTTAACCCCGAACCCCGAATGGTTTCGGGGGAACAGCCTTCGGGGTTAACCGCGAAATATGCGAACGACGCGAACACCGAACCCCGAATGGTTCCGGGGGGAGAACAGCCTTCGGGGTGCAGGTCAGACCCGATCTCTGACTTCTGATCTCTGGAGTCGCGGCTCGACTGAGTTGCCCTACCTTGGTAAGGCTTCGTGCCCTTCGTGGTGATAAGTCCCGTTCAAAAGCAGGCTCGCGCCGTCGTTTCCCATTGACGATGGGTTGCCGTTCGTTATCCTGCGATTCATGAACGTGAGCCAAAATTGTTTCTCTTTACCGCGCATGAGTCCATCGACCATTCCCCGCCAGTTCGCGGCGTGAATTGACGTTCCAAACCGTGTTCGCACCCCCAGGAAAAATCGCTCCGGGCTTATCATGAATCTGGGTTTTTATAATTTTTATCGACGGTACAACAACTACCGCTCGATGTTTGAGACCACTTCGGCGGGGATAGGGGACGATTTGCATTATCCGATGGTGTACATGGCCAAACATCTGAAGCAATTGGGGCATAGCGTTGACGCAATCAACATCGAGAATCTAGAAAGTTTTGATGGAGCGGTTTTCTTTGATTATCCAACCAGATGGAGGAGTCCTGAGTTCCGTAGGCTGCGCAAAAGCGGAAGCAAACCGCTCTATTTGTTTATTATTGAAAGCCCCGCGGTCCGGCCGGATAATTGGAACCTGGCCAATCATGCGCCCTTCAAAAAAGTTTTCACCTGGAGCCCCAAACTGGCGGATGGGAAAAAATACATCCGCATGCACATGGCCCATAAACTGCCAGAGTTTGCGCCCTACGCACCTAGCCAAGCGGGCAAATTCTGCTGCCTGGTCGCCAGTCAAAAATACACTTGGGCAGCTAAGGAGGAATTGTACACGGAGCGCGTTCGGGCCATCCGTTGGTTTGAAAAGCATCACCCGGACGAATTCGATTTATACGGACAGAGTTGGGACCGGTTTTACTTTCAAAAGAAACTGTCGATTGTCAATCCGGTATTGACCAGGGTTTACAGGAAATGCCCATGGCTGCCGCACCGCCGGACTTTTCCATCGGCTCGCGGGCCGGTGGAACGGAAGCGGGATGTCATGCGTCAATATAAATTTTCCATTTGCTACGAAAACGCCAGTTACCCCGGCTGGCTGACGGAAAAGATACTGGACGCCATGTTTGCCGGCAGCGTGCCGGTTTATCAGGGCGATCCAGAGGTCACCGAAATGGTCCCGGCCAATGCCTTCATTGACAAGCGCGAATTCCCCAACTATGACATTTTGTATCGCTATATGAAAGGGATGTCGCAAGCAGAATATGAGGGCTATCGCCAGGCGATGCACAAATTCGTCCACGGCGAGTTGATCAAGCCCCTCGGCGCGGAAGCTTTCACGGATATGATTCTGCGCGAAATCATCAACACCCATAAAAGCAATTGAATAAAATATATTCCAAATCAGAACCGGGCCGGCTGCTCCATGTGATCCTGGACACGAACGAGCCCTTCGAAAACCGGCTGGACCTTTGCGAAGGCGATCAATGGCTGCAAGTTTCAGTCCTGAAACTGCCCGCGGCAAAAAAGGTCAATCCGCACATTCACCAACCCCGCCCGCCGAACCCGGCGGCCAGCGCGGGCATCACGCAGGAATGCTGGATCATTTTGCGCGGAGAAATAAAAATACGGCTGTTTGATCTTGACCAAACGCCGCTGCACCAGCAAGCCTTGTCGCCCGGCCATATGTTGGTGACTTTTTACGGCGGCCATGCGCTCGAAGGCGGGACGGCGGGCGCACTGATGATCGAATGCAAAAACGGACCGTATTTGGGCAGGGATTACACCGTATTCGAGCCAAGCTGAGCCCATTGGACCGGAAAAGGATTATGTTCAGAAAACAATGCCTATCCTGCGAATCGCCAGACCTGCGCGAAATTGTCAATTTGGGAATGCATCCGATGGCGGACACGTTTATCCCCGCCGACAGACTGGATGAGGGCGATCGGGTTTATCCGTTGATTTGCGATCTGTGCGAAAAGTGCAGCCAGGTGCAGTTGCGGACCGTCACCGATCCGGCGGAGCGTTATTCGGATTACGATTATTCCTACACGTCATCCAATTCGAAGACCTCGCAAAATCACTGGATCGAATATGCCGGCACGGTCGCCGGGATGATCGGCTTGAAGCGCGATGACGCCGTGCTGGAGATCGGGTCCAACGATGGATTCTTGAGCGAGCAATTTCAAAAGCTGGGCTGCCATTGCCTGGGGGTGGATCCCTCGCCCGCCATGGCGCGCTTCGCCGCGGAGCGCGGAGTGAAAACCATCACCGGCCTGTTCGGGAAGGACTGCGCGGGTCAAGTCGAAACATCCCTGGGCAAAAAACCGGCCTTGATCGCGGCCAACAATGTTTTCAACCACGCCAACGAGCCGCTGGATTTCGCCCAGGGCGTGAAGGCGTTGCTGGCGCCCAATGGCGTCTTTGTTTTTGAGCTGCCTTATTGGATGCAATCGGTGGTGCAGCGGAAATTCGACCAGATTTATCACGAGCACGTCAGTTATTTCACGGTGAAGTATGCGGTCAATTTGTTCCAGTCGATTGGCATGTCTGTCAATCATGTTGATGAGGTGGATTATCACGGCGGCTCGATCCGCGTTTTCGTCGGGCACAAACCCGCGACGTACGCGGTCAAGACCGCCAGCCCGACCGTGGCGCAGTTCATTGCAAAGGAAACGCGGGCGGGACTTTTCGACGAGTCGACTTACCAATTGTTCATGAAGCAGGTTCAAACCGCGCGGAACCGTTTTTTGCAGGAAATTTACCGGATAAAACTCGACGGCAAGCCGGTGGTTTGCGTGGGGGCGGCCGCCAAGGGGAACACTTTTTTGAATTACTACAACCTCGATGCGTCGGTGATTGACTGCGTGACCGAGTCTTCGCCCAGCAAAATCGGCAAATACACCCCGCGCACCAGAATCCCCATTTGCCCCGATCAAAAACTGGCCGAATACGAGTCGGTCCATGCCATCATACTGTCCTGGAACCTTTCCGCCGCTTTGCAAAACATCCTGAAAAAGATCAATCCACGCATTGTTTTCTTAAATCCCTACGAGCCATGATCCATAAAAAAATAACCCCCGCCACCAGCGACGAGCGCGGCACCATCTCGGACATTTTGTACAAAACGGAAATCAACCACGCCGCGGTGATTGAATCCAAGCGCGCCGGCTTGATTCGGGGCAATCATTACCACAAAGCCACCACCCAGCATATTTTCATGACCAAAGGGTCCCTGCGCTATTGGTATCAGCCGGCCGATAAAAGCGAGGCGGTCAAATCGGTCCTCGTGAACGAGTATGAAATGGTTTCCACGCCGCCTTACGAGATTCATGCCCTCGAAATTCTTGGGCCCAATCAGTTCGTCGTCTTCAGCCAGGGTATTCGCGGGGGCGAGGATTACGAAAGCGATACGTTCCGGGTCCCGGCCATTCTGACGCCGGACATGGTAAAAAAATGAGCCGGTTTTTGGTCACCGGGGGCAAAGGTTTTATCGGAAAACATTTAACGCGCTTTCTGCAAACGCGTTTCGACTCCGGCCTGGTTCATTCCGTGGGCCGGGAATTCGATTTGCGGGAGGCGGCGCGGGTGCGGGAATTGTTCCAGGGCTTTGGGGCTTTCGATTACATCATTCATCTGGCTGACGTGCAGGGGGACGCCCGTTGGTCGGCGCAACACGCGGCTGAGCAATTCCTGGCCAATGCAAAAATATCCATGAATGTGTTGGAAGCCTGGCAGCTCTGGCAGGCGCAAGCCCGGCTGATTTGCCTGAGCTCGCTCTGGGCCTACCCGGAAGCCGTGGTCGACGCCGAAGAAAAGGATTATTGGAACGGGCGCATGCACCGGCCCACGGAACATTACGGCTTAAATAAAAAATTTCTTGGCGTCGGCCTGGAAGCCTGCAAACGGCAGCACGGTTTGAAAGGCGCCGCGCTGGTCCTGGGCAGCGTTTACGGGCCGGAGGATTCGACCACGCACGTTATTCCATCCCTACTGGCCCGGATGCGGCAAAATCCGGACCTTTTGGAAATCTGGGGCGATGGCTCGGATACCCGCGATTTTATTTATATCGAAGATCAAATTCAGGGGATTTTCCGGCACTTGGATTACAACGGAGAACTCTTGAACATCAGCAGCGGCCAGGCTTGCTCGATCCGTCAAGTGGTCGATACTCTGGCCAGATTGATGAATTACAAAGGCAAAATTGTTTTTGACGCCTCCAAAGCGACGGGCGCGGCCAGCCGCCGCATCAACATCAACCTGGCCCGCCAAACTACGGGCTGGCCGGACAATTTCAAGCTGCACACCCTTGAAGAGGGCTTGCAAAAAACAGTAAATTCATTTAACAAGTCGAATGGCTAGAAAAGCACTCATCACGGGTATTACAGGTCAGGACGGCTCCTATCTCGCGGAGCATTTACTTTCCCTTGGCTACGAAGTTCATGGCTTGATCCGCCGCAACTCCATTACCGAAAACCAGCAAAGCCGTCTGGACAACATCTCCAAACATATCCACAACGAGTACGGCGACGTGTCGGATGTGTCCACCATCGACCGCGTTATGATGCGGGTCAAGCCGGATGAGGTTTACAATCTGGCCGCCCAGAGCCATGTTCGAATTAGTTTTGACGTGCCGCAGTACACCGTTCAAACCAATGCCCTTGGCGCGCTCAATGTGCTGGAATCGGTGCGTTCCCATGCTCCAGAGGCGCACTTTTACCAGGCTTCCTCTTCCGAAATGTTCGGCAACAGCGTTGATCCCGATGGGAAGCAGCGGGAAACCACCAAAATGTCCCCCGTCAGTCCTTACGGCTGCGCCAAATTATTCGCCTACAGCATTGTCCGGAATTATCGCCACTCCTACAAATTGTTCGCGTCCAACGGCATTCTGTTCAACCACGAATCGCCCCGTCGCGCCTCCAATTTTGTCACGAGCAAAATCATCAAGAACGCGGTTTTGATTTCGCAGGGCAAACTGGACAAATTGGAGTTGGGCAACCTGGATTCCCAGCGGGATTGGGGGCATTCCAAGGATTACGTGCGCGCCATGCACCTGATTTTACAGCACCACGAGCCCGACGATTTTGTGATATCAACCGGCCAGACGCACTCCATCCGCGAGTTCTGCGAGATTGTTTTCAAAAAACTCGGATTGGATTACACAAAGTACGTGGTGCAAAACCCCAAGTACATGAGGCCGGAAGAACTGCGCTACTTGTGCGGCGACTGCTCCAAAGCCAAAAAAGTATTAAACTGGAGCCCGCATTACACGTTTGATTCCATGATTGATGAAATGATCGGTCAGTGGACAGTCAAGTAGAAGCCTATGAACGGGGGACAATCCGCACCCAAACAAGGCCAGCCACGCGGCCGCTTCCTGGTGCTGTTGCTCGTGTTGGGCGGCGCTCTGGCGGTATTGTGCCACGAGGCATTTCTGCCGCACCGGGTTTCCTGGGCCAATGACGTCCCGCTGGGCGCCATGATGGACTCGTCCGATCGGCTGCCCGGAACATTTACCGGTCATTGGACGCCTCTCTACTGGATTGGCGGCGCCACCCCCAGCTCCTCACCGGCGTTTTCAACGTTCTTGCAAATGATTTTCCCACCAACCATCTACCTCAAAATTTTCCTGCCATTGAGCATGCTTTTTCTGGGCTTCGGCGCGTGGCTTTTTTTCAGGGAGTCGGGCTTTGCGCCCGGAGTTTGTGTCGTGGGCGCCCTGGGCGCAGGTTTGAACATGCACTACTTTTCCAACAGCACCTGGGGTTTGGGAACATGGGCCGTATCCGCTGCCATGGTGTTGATCGCCCTGGCTGCCATCGTTTCGCCTTCCATTCGGCCGCTGTGGGTCAAAGCGGCGCTGGCGGGATTGTCCGTCGGCATGGTGGTCATGGAAGGGTTCGATGTCGGCGCCATTTTGAGTCTCTACGTGGGAATTTTTATTGTCTTTTATTTTCTGACTGCGGCGCCTACGCCTGTTAAAGGCATTCCCAAGACCATCGGCATGGGAACTTTGATTGTGATTTTTGCGATCTTCATTTCCGGGAGCACCCTTTACACGCTGGTGGGGACGCAAATCAAGGGAACCACCAATATGGGAGATAGCGCGGCGGAGAAAAAGGGGCATTGGGATTTCACCACGCAATGGAGTTTTCCGAAACTGGAAACGCTGCGACTGGTGATTCCAGGCCTGTTTGGGTATCGGTTGCAGGATTATTTAACGGACACGAACAAGGCCAGCGTCTATTGGGGCAAAATTGCCGAAGACCCTCATATAGACGAATTGGAAAGCAGCAATCCGGAAACCCGCGCCCATTCCGCCGCCTCCCTCGGATTGGGGTCTGACATCCAAAACGTCTTAGCGGGCAACGACATGTCCGCCCGCAATGAGATCATGGACCAAGTCAAGGCGCGATTGCAGCGACGGCACACCGGTTCGGGCGATTATACCGGAGTGTTGGTATGTCTGCTGGCCGTCTTTGGGCTCTTCAATTCCTGGCGGGGCCAAGATTCCCCCTTCTCGAAAAACGAGCGGCACGCCGTTTGGTTTTGGGGCATCGCGGCGTTGATTTCAATGCTGGCCGCGTGGGGCCGGTATGCTCCGCTCTATCAATTCATCTATCACTTGCCCTTCCTCGGCAACATTCGCAGTCCGATAAAATTTCTGCACCCCTTGAACATCTGCCTGATTATTTTATCCGGTTACGGTTTGGAGGCGCTTTATCGCCGCTATATGCGCAACGCGGTCAATCGCACGGGGAGCCTGCCGCAACATGTCATGCGCTGGTGGGGGAAAGCGGGCGAGTTTGACAAGAAATGGACCATCGGAAGCTTGCTGGTTTTGGGGGCTTCGGTTCTCGGTCTTTTGATTTTGAATTCCGACAAAAGCGACTTGACTCATTATTTGGAACACAGCGGATTTCCCGACGATCAAGCGTTGCAAATGGCGGCCTTCTGCATTACGGAAGTCGCTTTGTTCATCGCCTTTTTCGCCGCCGCGACGGGAGTGATCACTGGCATCCTCAGCGGCGCATGGAGCGGGAGTCGCGCGATTTGGGCGTGGGTATTCCTCGGCGCTATTATGATCATTGATCTCAGCCGGGCTGACGCGCCTTGGGTCCGTTATTTCGACTACACGCAAAAGTACAGCATGAACCCGGTCGTCGATTTTCTGAGGAACAAACCCTGGGAACATCGCGTCATGTCGCGATTCTCGCCCACCGGCGGATATATTGGAGATTATATTCGCGGGGACGGCAATCTTGACGGGCTCGCCCATTGGTGGCTGGAGAATGATTACCTCGCCAACAATATTGAATCGCTGGAAATTGACCAGGCGCCGCGCCTGCCGGACCTAGATCGGGACTATATCGGCACATTTGCCGGCTTCTCCCAACAGGACGTGTCTCCACCGGTGCGCTTGTGGCGTTTGACGAATACGCGATATATTCTGTCTGACGCCGGCCTCACGCCGCTGCTGAATCAATTGGCGGAACCCAAGAACAGCTTCCGCAATGTCATGCTCATGGACATCGTCCTGAAACCTGGGATGAAACAATTTGAAGACCACGGTGATGTGACGGTGCAGACCAATGACACCGGCCATATCGCCCTGATCGAATTCACCCGGGCTCTGCCGCGCGCCAAGCTCTATGCCAATTGGCAGATGACCGACGATGCAACGACGCTCAAAAAGCTAAACTCGTCGGAATTTGATCCGACGAAAACGGTGTTGATCGCCACGAACGCTCCGGTTCCGCAATCTCCGGCGAATCCTGAAGCCGATCCCGGCACGGTCAGCATTACCAGTTACGAACCTAAAGATGTTCAATTGCAAGCCGACGCGAAAACCCCAGCCATTTTATTGCTCAATGATCGAACCGGCGAATACTGGAAGGTTTGGGTGGACGACAAGCCGGCCACCATGCTGCGTTGCAACTACATCATGCGCGGGGTGCTCGTGCCGCCCGGGCCACACACCATTGAATTTCGGTTTCGGGCGCCTTTGGCATGGCTTTACGTCAGCATGTCCGCCTTTGCCACTGGAGCATTGTTGGTCGGTTACGTGATTTTCACCGGCCGTGGCTCCGCCCCGAAGTCCGTTGTCGCCTCTTGACGAAAAGATCTGCCAGCGGACACTCAAATAATAACCTATGAACGGGGAACAATCCGCATCCAAACAAGGCGCGCAAAGCGGGCGCTTCTTGGTGCTATTGCTTGTGCTCGGCGGCGCCCTGGCGGCATTGTGCCACGACGCATTTCTGCCGCACCGGGTTTCCTGGGCCAACGACGTGCCGCTCGGCGCGATGCAGGAATTCTCCAATCGCCTGCCCGGGACATTTTCAGGCCACTGGAGCACGCCAGAATGGATTGGCGGCGTTGTCCCCAGCTCCTCGCCGGCATTTTCAACGCTCTTGCAAACGATTCTTCCGCCGACCATCTACCTCAAGGTTTTCCTGCCGCTGTGCATGTTTTTCCTGGGCTTTGGCGCGTGGTTCTTTTTCAGGCAGTCGGGCTTTGCCCCGGGGGTCTGTGTGGTGGGTGGCCTGGGGGCGGGATTGAACATGCACTACTTTTCCAACGCCACTTGGGGTTTGGGAACATTCGCCATGGCGGCGGCCATGGTTTTAGTTGCCTTGGGGATCATTGTTTCGCCCGCCATTCGGCCCCTCTGGGTCAAAGCTGCGCTCGCTGGTTTGGCGGTCGGCATGATCATTATGGAGGCATATGATACCGGAGCAATTCTGACTCTCTTCGCGGGAGTTTTTATTCTATTTTATTTCATGACAGAGTCGCCCAGCCTCGCCAGGGGTATCCCCAAGGCCGTTGGCATGGAGGTTTTAATCGTGGTTTTCGCGCTCCTCATTTCTTGCAGCACCTTGTACACGCTGGTGGGGACGCAAATCGTGGGAGCCTCGCACAAGGATCAAAGCCCGGAACAAAAAGCAGCCCATTGGGACTTTATCTCCATGTACAGCTTTCCAAAGCTGGAAACGCTTCGCCTGGTGATTCCTGGCCTGTTTGGTTATCGCTTGCAGGATTATATTACTGACACCAACAAAGCCAGCGCCTACTGGGGCACGATTTCCGAAGACCTTCGCGTGAGCGAATTGGACAGCGGCGATCCAGAAACCCGCGCTCGGGCCGCCGGATCGCTCGGCCAACCAACTGAGGTCCAAAACATCATGGCGAGCGATGACCGGCTCGCCCGCGAACAAATTGTGGAACGGATAAAAACGGCGGGGGGCTTCCAACGGCGGCATACCGGTTCGGGTGATTATACCGGGGTGCTAGTTTGTCTGCTGGCGGTCTTTGGACTGTGCAATTCCTTGCGGAGCGGCAATTCCCCATTCTCGAAAAACGAGCAAAAGATAGTCTGGTTTTGGAGCATCGCGGCGCTGGTGGCACTGCTGGCAGCTTGGGGACGATATGCGTGGCTCTATCAATTCATCTACCGCTTGCCCTTCCTCAGCGACATCCGCAGTCCCATAAAATTCCTGCACCCCTTGAACGTCTGCCTGATTATTTTATCCGGGTGCGGTTTGGAGGCGCTGCATCGGCGCTACCTGCGTGGCGCGGTCAGCCGCACTGGAAGTCCGCTCCAACATGTCCTGCGCTGGTGGCAAAAAGCGGCCGGTTTTGAGAAGAAATGGACAGTCGGAACGCTGCTCGTTCTGGGGGCTTCAGTCCTCGGCTTGTTGATCTTGAATTCTGACAAGACCGACTTGGCTCACCATTTGGAACACAACGGTTTTCCCGATGACCAGGCGGTACAGATGGCGGCCTTCTGCATTAAGGAAGTCGCTTTTTTCGTCATCTTTTTTGTCGCCTCGGTCGGAATTATCATTGGCATCCTCAGCGGCGTCTGGAGCGGGAAGCGGGCGATTTGGGCCTGGATTTTTCTTGGCGCCATTATGGTGCTTGACCTCGGCCGCGCCGACGCGCCGTGGGTCCGTTATTACGATTACCAAAAAGTGTACAGCATGAATCCAGTGGTTCAATTTTTAAGGGATAAACCTTGGGAACACCGCGTCATGTCACGGTTCTTGCCGACGGGAGGATATATTCCCGGAGACCCCAACCTTGTCGGGGTCTGCCACTGGTGGCTGGAAAATGATTACATGGCCAACAACATTGAATCGCTGGAGGTTGATCAGTGGCCCCGCCAGCCGGAATTGGACAGGAATTTCATCGGGGCGTTTATGCCCCGGTCCCAGCAGGATTTGGCGTCCCCAGTGCGCTTGTGGCGCTTGACCAATACGAAATATATTCTGGCCGACGCGCGCGTCACCCCCGCGCTCAATCAATTGGCCGAACCCAAGAATAGCTTCAGCAATGTGATGCTCATGGATCTCGTCCTCAAACCTTGGGTGAAACAATTTCAAGACAATGGTGATGTGACGGTGCAGACGAATGATAACGGCCGTGTCGCCCTGATTGAATTCACCCAAGCCCTGCCACGGGCCAAGCTCTATTCGAATTGGCAAATAGCCGATGACACTACGACGCTTGCAAAATTAAACTCGTCGGAATTTGATCCCACAAAAACAGTCTTGATCGCCACGAATAACCCGATTTCCCAAACCCTAGGCAATCCGCAGGCCGACCCGGGCACAGTCACCATCACCAGTTACCAACCCAAGGACGTCAAACTACAAGCCGACGCAAAAACCCCGGCTGTTTTATTGCTCAATGATCGAACCGGCGAATATTGGAACGTTTGGGTGGATGACAAGCCCGCCAGTCTTCTGCGTTGCAACTACATCATGCGCGGGGTCTTTGTTCCCGCGGGACAACACACCATCGAATTTCGCTTTCAGCCGCCTTTGCAATGGCTTTACCTCAGCGCATTTGCCTTTGCCGTTGGAATATTATTGGCGGGCTATGTGATTTTCACCTGCCGCGCCCGAGAAACCTGACCGGGAGCAGACTCGCAAAACTGTCTGGTTTGGTAAGCCTTCAAGGAATCATTTGCCAGGGATCATTTACGGGCTGATAACCCAAATGCCAGATGACCGTTTTCATTTGTTGCAGAGGTAATAGCGCCGCGTGGCCGTCCGCATAGCTCATATTGATGGCACTGGGCAATGGCTCCCCTTCATTAACCGTGCAACGGGTCTTCAACGGATGGCGGGCCAGGGAAATGCGGCCCAAGGGATAATCCGAGTCTCCGGTGAATAAATCCGTCGCCGGAACGCTCGTGATTTCCGGCCAGACATCCGGCCAATTTGCATCCATAAAAACCGGGGTTTGGCCGGGCAGAGGGATGGCAAGACTATTGGGAAAATAATTGGTGCTTTCGGTGATTGTGGCCACGAAATTATTGGATCCTCCGATGTTGTAGAGCCATCCGTTGATGGCATAACTGCCGAGATTTAAAGTCGGATCCGGGTTTATTTTCCAAAACCACGGGGCGCTCGCCGTCCCCTGCTGCTGGTTTGTCGCCATGCCGGCCCTGGAATTTGCCACCGGACAAAGTCTGACCCCGGCGCTTTGGCCTTGATACGGCATCAGCGGCTTCATCCAAAGCGTATTGACATTGCCGTAGGCGATTCCACCCTTAAAGTCCTGGGCGTAGCTGTAGTAGGCGGCTGTTTCCTGCTTCAAATTGCTCAGACATTGGGCCGACGATGCCTTCTGCTTCGCGGAGGACAACGCGGACAGCAACAGGCTGGCGAGAATGGCGATGATCGCGATAGCCACAAGCAATTCGGTCAAGGTGAACGCCTGCCTCGGTTTCGTGTTCATAGCCACTAACATATGCCCGCCCAAAGCGAAAACAGGACAACTTATTTCACCAGTCAAAACGCCGGTTCTGGCCGTGGAAAAGCGTCACTTCAGCCTGCCGCTTTAAAAGCTTCACGCTGCGGCCAGCACCTTCACCTCTTTGTCGAGGCGGCCGGCCAATCGCTCCTGCACCTGTTCCAAATCATAATGCGATTGCAAGTTCAACCAGAATTCTGGCGCCATTCTGAAGTAACGGCCCAGACGCAAAGCGGTGTCGGCAGTAATGGCACGCTGGCCCTTGATGATCTCATTGATGCGACGCGGAGGCACGCCGATGTCTTTGGCCAGCCGATATTGCGTAATACCCATCGGCTTGAGGAACTCTTCATCCAGGATTTCGCCCGGCGTAATGTTGTCCAATAACTTGCTTTTCATGATCAATGATATTTCACAATTTCCGTTTCCATTAAACCCGACGCCCTAGAAATTCGTGTCCGCAATCCTTGCACCTATAACAAGGCACAAGATTTTCGAGCGGAACATAAGTCAAATGTTGGGATCCACATTTGGGACAATGCCGTCCAGATCCTCTCACCGCTTCAGCAACCCGCTCCGCCTCCCATCTTTCTGCCACGTCGCAAGCTCGTTCATAATAACTGTCCTCGACCATAACCTCTTTAATGTCCAACCCGCTCTTCTGTGAGGCGGTTCGAACCTCGACGGGAATGGCTTCTTTTTTGAGATGTTCCAATAGGCTACCCACGACGTCGGCCTCAAGTGACGCGATACTCCGCATGACATCTAAGTACTAATATACGAGCGGCGGTTTGCATATGAAATTCGGGCCATAAAGCGAGGCCCATGATTCTCCCTTTCTTCCCGCTGCGAATTTGTTATGTTAGGCTGCGCGTGATGCTGCAATTATGAGTGTTTACGATAAAATAAAATTTAATGCCGATGGGCTGGTGCCTGCCATCGTGCAAGACCAGGCCTCGGGCCGCGTGTTGATGATGGCATGGATGAACCGCGCTTCGCTCGAAACCACCATCGCCACCGGCAAAACCCATTTCTGGAGCCGCTCCCGCCAAAAATTCTGGATGAAAGGCGAATCCAGCGGGCACACTCAAACGGTCATGGACATCGCCTTCGATTGCGACGGCGATACGCTTTTGATCCAAGTTGAACAGATCGGCGTCGCCTGCCACGAAGGCTATCGCTCCTGCTTCTTTCGTTCTGTGGCGGAGGGCGGGGCGGGCGACGTCATCACCGAACCCCAACTGCAAACACCGGCGGAAATTTACGGGAAAAAATGACCGGCGATTTCCTTCCATTCGCCAGCCGCGGTTATTGCCTGATGCTGGCCCTACTGCTGTTTGCGCGGGGCATGGATTTTCTGAGCACCTGGCTGGCCACGCCCAACCTCCTGCTGGAAGGCAATCCGCTGGCCAGAAAATTGGGCTGGAAACTCGGCGGCCTGGTCAACGTCGCGTTGTGCTTCGTCTTTGCCTTCTGGCCGTTGACGGCAATTATTATTATTACAGCCGGCTTGCTGGTGGCGGCCCATAATTTTCATGTGGCATGGCTGATGCGTTCCATGGGCGAGGAAGCCTATCGTGAGTGGTTCCTGGAACAGATTTCGCGCGCGCGATTTCCCCTCTACTTTGTTTGTCTGCTCGGCGAAACGGCCCTGACCGGCCTGGTCGGAGCGGCCTTGATCTGCTTCAGTGGGATCGAATCCATTCCCTTTGCCATTGGCCTGGGTATTCTGGCCTATGCGGTGATTGTCCTGTTTTACACGTCACTTTCCTTGTGGCGCGTGCGTCGTGGAATAGAGTAAACCTAAAGAAGTGGAAGCTGTCTATTATCCAACGCAACCGGAGTTTTTGAAACTGGCCGGACAGGGAAACCTGGTCCCGGTCACGCGCCGCATTTTGGCCGATTTGGAAACGCCCCTCTCCGCCTATCGCAAGATTCGCGGGCAGGGCGAATCCTTTCTTTTCGAATCCGTCGAAGGCGGCGAACACATTGGCCGGTATTCCTTTGTCGGCTGCAATCCGCGCGCCGTCATCCGCCAGCAGGGGGCGCGCGTGGATGTCATCGAAAATGGCAAAGTCATCTCCCAATTCGCCGTCCAGGCCAACCCCGCCACCGCCGGCGCCAAAACCGTCCGGGACGGTTTGGAGGTGGTGGAACAAGTCATGCGCCGTTTCAAGGCCGTGGCGCTGCCTGGATTGCCGCGCTTCACGGGCGGAGCGGTCGGTTTCATCGGCTACGAGTTTATTCATGACATCGAACCGGTGGTGCCGCGCCCGCCGCGGGACGACTTGCAAACGCCCGCCATGTATTTCCTGATTGCCGACGAGCTTTTGATTTTCGACCGCGTCGCCCAGACCATCACCATCCTGGTCAGCGCGGTTTTGGAGGGCAGGCCCAGGCCGCAGGAGGCCTATGAGGAGGCAGTGGGCGAAATCGACCGTCTGGTTTCCTTGCTCGAACAACCCTCCGAACACCTGCCGGTGGACGTGGTGGACGAGGTGCCCAGCGTGGCGTTTTCCTCCAACGTGCCGAAGGAAGTGTTTCTTGACAACGTGGTGCGCGCCAAAAAATACATCACGGCGGGTGACATCATCCAGGTCGTCGGCTCGCAGCGATTTTCCACCGGGGTCAAGGCCGCGCCGCTGGATATTTACCGGGCGGCCCGGTCCATCAACCCTTCGCCCTACATGTTTTTGCTGGAGTTGGAAGGCTTCGCGCTGGTCGGCGCATCGCCGGAAATTCATGTGCGTTGCGAAGATCGCCGCGTGGAAATCCGGCCCATCGCCGGCACCCGCCGCCGGGGAAAAACGCCCGCCGAGGACGAGGCGCTGCAAAAGGAATTGCTGGCCGACCCAAAAGAGCGGGCCGAACACGTCATGCTGGTCGATCTGGCGCGGAACGACCTGGGCCGCGTCTGCGATTTCGGCAGCGTCCAGGTCAAGGATTTGATGACCGTGGAGCGTTACAGCCATGTCATGCATATTGTCACTCAAGTGGAAGGCAGCCTCTCAGCGGACCGGACCCCGTATGACCTGATCCGGGCGACCTTCCCCGCCGGCACATTAAGCGGCGCGCCAAAAATTCGCGCCATGCAGATCATTGCGGAACTGGAACAAACCGCGCGCGGCCCCTACGGTGGATGCGTGGGCTATTTTTCATTCAACGGCAATCTGGATTGCTGCATCACCATCCGCACCGCGCTGATTAAGGACGGAAAGGCGCATGTGCAAGCGGGCGGCGGCTGGGTCAACGACTCCGCGCCTGAGGAAGAATTCCAGGAAACCGTCAACAAGGCCAAAGCCATGCTCAAAGCCGTAGCCATGGCGGAAAATTTTTTGAAAGGTTGAAGCCATTCTATTCAATAAGGCAGGAGGATTTCAACGCAAAGGCGCGAAGACGCAACGACGCAAAGAGGATTTTGCCCGTGCCATTCCGGGTCGCCAAACGCTGCAAGAGCCAATTTTACATTGCGACTTTGCGTCCTGGCGTCTTTGCGTTAAGATGCTACTGCATGGTTACGGTTAAAGGCTAAAGTGAAAGCGCGAAATCGAAAAGCAAGGGTCAACAAGGCCATTCGAGCCATTCGAATCGGCAAAAAATCCCCGATCATCAGTCGCAAGAAAATCTTTCAGCTGGTCGAACGCGCAAGGTGACAGAGCCAAGCGCGGCCCAGCCGCGGTCATCCGGGAGAGGGGAAAAACAAATTTTAAATTTCAAGAAACTGCGATTGACGCTGAGAAGGCCGGCTGGTTCAATCAGTTTATATGACACTTCAAGATTTTGTAAGCGAATCGTTGCGTCAGATTTCAGAGGGCGTCGCCGCCGCGCGGCATGCAAACAACAAAATCGGCGGAATTGTCATGGCGATCGGAAAGCAAGAAGCAAGCTGTACACTCGGGGACAGCAGCGCCGGATTTTTGGTAAATTTCGATGTTGCCGTCACGGTCAGCGAAACAAAGACAAAAGACATGTCCGGGGGAGTTGTGGTAGCAACAGTCTTTAAAGCAGGTGGACAAAAAGGGACCGTATCCGAAGAGTGTTCCATCAGCCGCGTCCAGTTTTCGGTCCCGATAGCATATCGTACCAAAGCAGAAAATTTTGCTGAGGGAACGAAAGCACTAGAGGAGAGGTCGCCAGGATCGGCAACATGAGCGACACGACACAACGATCCATATAGAGAGCATCCGCTTTTCATCCCGCGACAATGAAAGAGAAGTTCAGACACGAAGACCACAACCGCCAAGACAAAACTCGCAAGGATGGTTATCGCGGCGACTTTATAGAGGAGTCATGGTCAAAAGCCTCCCCCGATCGTTTAAAACAATTCAAGCATTTCTTGGAAAGTCACAAAGCGATTTCTGAAATTAAAGAAGCTTTCAAGACGCAACTTATGCGTCAATATTATGATGGACAGTTTACTATTGGGAACCGGCATTTCCGACTTCGTTGGAGCTTTAAAGATTACTGGGCAAACAGTCAGGTGAAAAACATCTCCAATAAACATTGGAAAGAGCAACGAAAAACGGCCGGGCATGATTTGGACATAATTCTGGAAGCAATTAACAAAACCAGCCCATGCAATATGCAAGCCGACCAAGAGGCTGGAGGGTTCATGCTCATTCTGGACTATGTGCGGATACGGAGCGATTGTATTCTTCCACAGACGACTCCCGCAGACGACTTTGCGGCCCCAATTCTATCCAAGACAGAACGCTTTTACATAGTCAAATGGGCGAAGCAATCGAAGCGTCCAGCTATTAGGGCCGGGTCAGCCCTCACGCCGGGACTCTAAGAGCCTGTTTAAAAACTAATGTTTGAGCCATCGCGAGAGCATCAGGCGGCACATGGCCAGATAGACCATGGCCTCGGCGACTTCTGTGCGCCGTTCGTAGCTGCGATTGAGGCGGCG
>Ga0182024_10011881_pt1 | contig 17366 bp, 9 predicted proteins | sample P32metaG_FD_120480 | JGI IMG/M metagenome (GOLD analysis project Ga0182024, IMG submission 120480) | Permafrost microbial communities from Stordalen Mire, Sweden - P3-2 metaG (Illumina Assembly) | ecosystem: Environmental > Terrestrial > Soil > Wetlands > Permafrost | place: Sweden: Stordalen...
GCGAATGATGAACGGCGAAATCCATTAGACTTGGCATCGTCTCTGATTCTATCCGTCCGATTTTGCGACTGCAAATCGCCGAAGGCGATTTAAGGACACACGCGGCTTGCAAAACGGCTGCCAGCATCGCTAAGCTAAACGGGCCAGGAAGGCGATATTCGACGCGGCGGTGGAGTCCGCCCTAACCGCTCGCGGATGCGAGACAATGACTCCTAACGGCGCCTAACAAATCCGGCGGGGACTGTCCCCGTTTTGCGCAGTCCGCGGAGCAAAAGGGGGACTGTCCCCTTCTCCCAGCGGGATTTGTTCGGCGCTCTAACGGGCTCAAGGTCCGCGAGGGGAATTGCGCTGTTTCAGCGAATCCTGTTCAGCAGACCTCGGCTGGCCCGTTCGGCCCGCCGAGGTTTTTTTCGTTGCGGAGGTTGCATGAAGACATTTGTAGAATACATGGCGGTGGGGGCCGGAGGTATTTTTGGGGCAATGGCCCGATACTTCATCACCGTGCTGTCGCACACCGTGTTCGACACCGACTTCCCGGTCGGAACTTTGATCATCAACCTGACCGGCAGTCTGTTCCTCGGATGGTTTGCAGTCGTGACGGAAACACGCATCATCGTCTCCGACGCGGTCCGACTGGCGATCGCGGTCGGGTTCGTTGGAGCCTATACGACTTTTTCCACGTTTTGTCTCGATTCGACGAAGCTGCTCCAAGGAGGAGCCTATTATCAATTCGCGTTCAACGTGATCGGCAGTGTCGTGCTGGGGCTCTTGGCGGTGCGCCTGGGAATGCTGTTGGCCGGGCGTTGAGGCGATCGAGAATGCGTATTCGCAAAAGGTTCGGCAATGAGCATCCACGGCGAACAAGTTCTGATGCGCGTCTTCTTGGATAGCGCCGACCGTCCGCCGCACAGCCCGACGTTCGAGGAACTGGTGCGCACGGCCCGCAGAGTTGGGCTGGCGGGGGCCACGATTCTGCGCGGCATCGTCGGATTCGGTTCGCAGGGCGTGATCGGCCGCTCGAAGTGGTCTTTCGTCGAGCATGTTCCCGTGATCCTCGAAATCGTCGATTCCGCGGAACGTATCCAGTCGTTCCTTGAAGGGCCCGTCGATCGGATCATGCGCCGCGGCATGATTACGCTCGAACGGGCCAACGTGATGATGTATCGCCATCGCGGCCAGGATCGGCAAAACAACTTCCACCTGGGTTCGCTGCTCGAACCCCTTTCGACCGTGCCTCGAATCACAGCGAGGGGACACATGCAAATCAATGAAACCGGCGTGCTGCTGCGAGTATTCGTCGGCGACTCCGACCGCTTCGAGGGCAAGCCGCTCTACGAAGCGATCGTGCAGAAGGCGCGCGAAGTCGGCCTGGCGGGCGCCACCGTGCTCCACGGATCCGAGGGCTTTGGAGCGAACAGCGTCGTGCATACGTCGAAGATTCTCGGCATGTCGACCGACCTGCCGGTCGTGATCGAGATCGTCGACGAAGACGAGAAAATCAAACTACTGCTTCCGCATCTCGAAACGATGGTCCAAGAAGGCATGATCACGATGGAGCATGTGATGATTTTGTTTTACCGGCACGGCGCCGCGTGATGGTCCTGTTCCGACATTGAGAACGGATTTTGAAAATGCCGAAAGTGCCGTCGGTGAACCACAATCGGATTGTTGCTGCACTACAGCGCCTCGGATTTGTCGTGGTTCGGCAGCGTGGCAGCCACATCCGCATGGAGAAGCGTCTGATCGACGAAACGCTAAAGATTACGGTGCCTGCCCATCGGCCGGTCAAGCGGTCCACTCTCAGCCATATCCTGAAGCAGGCTGCGGTTTCCCTCGACGATTTTCTAGCGGCATTGTAGGATTAACAGAAGGAGGAACTCCGACCATGCGATTGAAAGTCGTTTTCGAGTCGTCCGACGAAGGCGGGTATACGGTCTACGTGCCGGCTCTTCCCGGGTGTATCTCCGAGGGGGACACCCTCGAAGAAGCGCGCGACAACATTGTCGAGGCGATTGCGCTGTATCTGGAGGAGGACGACGGCGTCGCCGATCCGCCAGTCGTTCCTCCGAGATCATTCGTGGAGGAGATTTCCATCTGACGTCGAGCGAGGCGTCCTTGCGCCACTGTCCAGCGCAGTCGGCCAGTGGGAGCGCGGACCGAGTTTGAGTTGGCCGAGAGACGTAGGCCGTCGCCTCGGGATTTTTCGCGAAAATTTGCTTGCCAGGGGCACAATTGTGAGTATGATGGCGCGAAACTGCCCATCCGCTGATTATCGGCGTTCGCCTTTGCCGCGGTCCGTGGTCGTTCCGGCTGGTCAAATCATAGGAGTTCGCTAATGGACCCACGAAATCGTCCTGGCTTTCCGTTCCCGCGAACGGTTCTTGTTCTCACTTTGTTCGCGGTCGTCGGAGCGCAGCGCAATGCTTGGGCCGGCGGCATCTACATCACGAATACCTACCATGCGCAGGTGACCAATTATTTCTGCGGCGCCGCGTCGATGGAAATGATGCTCGACACGCCCACGACGACGAACCCCTTGTCGCCGAATTACAATCCGAACGTGGCGGATTTGCTGGCGCTCGGCGCCAACGGCACTTTGCCGATCGGGGGCAACGGAACTTCTACGCCGAATCCATTCCCGAACGCTCCTCCCGCCGGCGGCCAAGCGTCGATCTACAGTCTGGTGCATGGCGGAACGTATGGCGGGCTCGGTGCGTTCGGCAATACTTCGGTTTACAATAACCCGGCCTACGGACCCGGCACCGATCCAATCGGCTTTAGCGCCGGGCTGAATGCGATCGACAATCCGACGAACGTCAACAACGCCAACGTCTCGAATGTCCTCGGCAACGCCGGCAATAACGGCAACCACGGATATGCCGCCTACGGTGGATTCGCGACGTTTCCGCCCACCGTGGCCGCCGGGCTGAACGCCAGCAACACGGTCGCCTCGGCCCTGCTCGCCTATAACGTGCCGGCCAGCGTTTCGATCAACAATGGCGGACACTGGATCGACGTCAACGGCGTGTCGACCTCCACCGTGGGCAGCACCAACTACATCAACGGCTTCTTCATTCGCGATCCGTGGACCGGCTACGCCCTGGCGCAGAATCAGACGAATTTGGGCCTCGGCATCAACACCTACTTGCGCTACGGATACGACCAATTCACGAATAACAACAGTACGCGGATCGGCGGATGGTTCAACTATTTCACCCCCGCCAGCAACACGGCGAATGCCGGGTTCGGACCTGGCTACACGATCGAAGTCGAACCGCAGGGGCCGGAGCTTCCCGACACGGGAGGCGACTACAGTATCCCGGTGCTGACGTTGCCGAGCATTTCGGGCATGAATGCGACTCAGGCGGATAACGACGCGATCGCCGATCTCGCCGACACGGCCGGTTTGAGCAGCGAAAGCGGCTTCGAGAGCGGCAGCTTCGACGCCGCCGATGAGATGCTGAAATCGTTTCCCGGCGATATTGCCGGGGAAGGAGATTGGCTGGTCCCGTACGACGGTTCCGGTGGCGTCAACGATGTGACCGGGGCTGTTTTGATCGACGAAGATTCGGGGGTTATCGACCAGGCCACCTGGTTCGACCCGTCCGAACCTTGGATGCTATCCCAGCTCGATCAAATGTTCGCCGCGGAGGCATTGGGCAACGCCGATCCGAGCGACAATGCCGTACCCGAGCCGCCCGGCTGCGTGATGATGATCTTGGGAGCCATCGGTTGCGGTCTATTCTTTGCTCGTCGACGGAACACCGGTGGCCGCATCGCCGTGTGATGAAGCGTGTGCCGCTTGCCAGTGCCACACTCAGGACGAACGAACGCCGGGCGGGCGCGGGGCCGATGTCGCCCGGCTGGCGAATTGCCGGTTCTGATTCATGCGAGCCGTTGACGATGGCAGCGACGGCTTGGGCAGATCGATCGTGCGCGGCTTTTCTTTAGCATCGGGCTTCACGATCAGCACCGCGCCGGCCCAATCGGCATGGTCATTGGCGATGCCGTCTCCGGCGTCGTCGACTGAGAGACGCAATCGCTGGGCGCCGGTCAGATCGACGGAGAGAAACTGCGGATGATCGCCGCCGCGCAGAATCGGTGTGCTGACCGGCTGCCTGTCGTCGACGAAAACATGAAACCGCACCGAACCGACTCCACGCCGATCGTCGTCGACTCCGGCGACGGCCGCAAACCGCACGGCCGAGCCCTTCAAATCGATCAACACGTCGCTGGCGGCGTGAGTGCCGATGCCGTGGCGATAGACGATGCCGCCCAGCGTAATCGGGCCGCCATCGACGTTTTTGCCGATGTGAACTTCGCCATACCCCTGCTTCAACTTCGAGAGGTCGAGCGTTTCCGCCCAAATCCCATCCCGCGGCAGCGTGTCGCCGCGCAGATCGGCCTCGCTGGGCAGAATGGGGCCGTTCGCCGCCGGCACTGGTTGCGCGTTTGCCGGCGCGCTATCGTTGGCAATGGCCGCCCCCTTGGGATGGAGCTCGAAGAGCGTGCGGTTCGGATCGTTTTCACTGTTGGCGGAGAAGACCCACAAGCGATCACCGACGGCGGCGAAAGGGCCGAACATCGGGTGATCTTGCCGCAGTGTGTCGAGCGCATGTCGCGCGACTTCAGCACCGGTTGCAACATCGAGCCAAACCAACAGCGGCCGCGTCTGGTTCGGATTGCCGGGCACTTGCTGACGGCACGTAAACATGAGTTTGCCCGGGCCGCCGCACAGTTGGCCCTCCAACAAATCGACCGCCTGGTGATACCAGAGCAAATCGCCTTTCTCGATCGACACGGCGGCGATGCCGTAGTCGGTCTCCGCGATCAAGCGATCGCCGACCAGGCCGATCGCGCGATGGATGCCGGGCATCGCGGTGCGCCACAGGAGCGAGCCGCCGTGCAAATCGATGCATTCGATGGCCGCGACGCCAGGCTGCGTGACCAATAATTTCGAGCCCGCCACCAGCGGCGGAGTTTGCGATTGACGGCCCCAGTCGTGATCCTCCGCCGGCGAAAGCCATTCTTGGCGACGTGTCCAGCGGGACTTGCCCGACAGGTCGCAGCAGACCACGGCGCCGCAAAGCACCGCCACGAGGTTTTCGTCCACCAGGGTCAATTGGCAAGTTCGCTGCGACCACCAGTTTTCGTTCATCGCGGCGATCGGTTGCGTGCGAAGGATGGCGCCATCGGCCGGATCGAACACGGTCAGCGAGAACACCGTCTGCCGGTCGATCCGAGCCGCCGAAATGGCGGCCACCGCATCGCCCAGCCAAACCGGATCGGAAACGACCAACAGCGATGATGGACTGCGCCATTTCACCGCGCCGCTCGCGGTTTCCAGCGAAGCAAGCTCGGGGCCGTTTCGCGTCAGCCGGCGAACGAACATTCGCGAGCCGACCGGCAGCGGACGCATCGGCACAAGGGTCCAATCATGCGTCCGCCCATGTTCGCCACCCAATTCGGTCCGCCAGACGCGATGACCGCTCTTCAGTTCGAAAGCGCTCACTTGGAAGCGGTTGCTCACGTACAGTCGATCCGGATCGGCGGCGGCGGCCAACTGCCGGGCGGCCCAATCCAAACTGGTGTTGAATACCGGCGAATCGACGGCGCTGTTCATGCCGGCGGTCGTGATCGGGCGCAACCAGCGGAACGAATTGCCGCGGCTCGGCGTGGGATTGTTGAATTCGCCGGGGTTGTCGCCCATTTCGCCGTCGAACCGTTCGAGTTGCTGAAGTTCGAAGCCGCCGGGGGCGGGCGCGGCGGGATTGAGTGCGGCAGTGGTCATTGCCACGGTGACAACGGCGCCAGTGATCGGATTGCCCGTCGGCGCGTGTGTCTTGCGCATGTCGGCCACGAGCGATTCGAACTCGCCGGTCGGCATGGTCACTTCGCCGAATTGCACCGGCTCGCTGGCCGGAGTCCCGACATCCTGGCCGAGCATGGCAGCGGCCAAACGGTCTCGCGGGGCGACCCGCTTGGCGAGGGCCGCGTTTCCATTTTGCAGAGCCTGTCGATACCAAACACGAGCTCGATTGAAGTCGCCGCCGCCGACCGCCCGATCGCCGAGCCAAACACACGCTTCGGCGGCTGCTTCAGTGCCGCGATACCGGGCCGCGGCAGCGAGAACGGAATCGGCGTCCGACTGGTCCATCGACCGGCGAACCTCCAACATTCCCGCCGGGCCGAACTGCCGCGTCATCATCTCCCGCAGCGCGGCATCGTGGTGCAAAGCGGCGCCAAACGCCGTCTCGAGCGAGGTCGATAACTGCGGATCGCGCGGATCGGGCATCAGGCCGGATATCTCTACGGTCGCCGGCGAAGTGATGATCTGGCAAGCATCGTGATACGACTGGCTATCGATGGCCGACTCGAATTCCGCCAGCGTGCTAAAACCTTCCTTGTTGAGCTCATCGATCAACGGATTATGGGCGTCGTGTTCCGCGACCACGTCGCCCCCAAGCGCCGAACCCGACTGGCTCGATGCCCAATCTTCCGCCCAAATCATCAGCGGATCGTTGGCATTCGCCAGCCGCAGCCGCGACACGGTGCGCAGCACTTGATCGGGCTGGTTCGAGTAGACCAATTGGAACAATTCCGCTCGAGAGAGCGATTCCAACTTCGTCGGATAATTGGCCAGCGACCAAATCGGGGCTCGCAAGACGGCGCCATCGACGCTCGACCAAGGCGTCGCGTATTGCTGACGAATGAGTTGCTCGCCGAGCAGCTCGAACCGGGTCACGAGATTCGTGGCATCGTTGCCGTCGGCCCAGACATTGGACACGAGCGCGATCTCATGCAACAACCGCAACCGTCGCTCAACCGTCATCGGCGTGTTCAGCGAATAGCCGAATAGACCCGCCAATAGTTGGCGGCCCAACGGACCCGCGGAATTGCCGAGGACGGTTCGCAAGGCACATGCCCGCTGCCAAGCGCCGGGGCTTGCGCCGGGCGGAACCGGTTGTTTCGCGACTTCGGCTTGCCAATCTTGCAGCGTGTTTCCGGTCAGCGCGGGGGCTTTGCCCAGCAGTTCAGCAGGCGCGAGCGACGCCAATTCGTGGAATTCGCGCAACACGACTCGCCGCAGCAGAATTGAATGCACGCCGTCGCCCGGAATGCAGCACAATCCAAGGTGCGTGATGGGCGGGGTCCAAATATCCTTTTCGATCGCTCCGAACCGAGCCCAATGGACTCCGTCGACGCCGCCGTAAAGTCGCGTCATGCCGGAACCGCCGACCAGTTTGATCCATTGGTGCGGCGCGGCGAACGAGCAGGGGTCGGCGGCGATTTGCTGATCGTAAACAGGCGGCTGATCGTAGAGATGAGCCAGCCGGCACGACATGCCGTGGGTTTGGTTATCAGTAAAGAAACCGACGCTGGCGAGCGGATCGGCCGGCGCGGCCCCAAAAACAACCCGCGCCCCCGGCGTCAGATGGTCCAATTCCATTTCGATTTCATACAGGCCCTCCTTGGGCAGGTCGAACCATTGCGGACTGAGAGCCTTGGCGCCGTTGGACTTCATTTCGACCGAACCGTCGGCCAGCTTGTTGAACTCGACGCCTTGCGCGATCACGTTCGGCGCCGCGCCTTTCGGTGGTGGGGCTGGATTCGGCGCCGCGGGGCCGTGCCAGGCCAGATCGGCCGGCCGGGTGATGTCTTTGAGCACCGGCAGCGGATCGGGTTCGGCGGGCAACTCGCCGACGACGCGCACCATGTCCATCCCGGCGAACATCGTATGGCCTTCGAAATACGTCTCCGTCGGCAAGCCCGCGAAAGGTGCCCGCAGCAGAACCAAGTCGCCTCGGCTAACAATGAATTCGCCGCCGTGGAATCGCAGATCCATCCGGAGTGGAAATGTTCCCGAGGTTGAATTCCAATTTCGCATTTCGTCCGTCGCGAGGGTAACGAGATGAGTGGGCACAGGCAGGCGGCGAATTGGGATGTCGCCGTCGCGATGGGTGCGATAGGCGGTCAGCGACCAACGATTGTTGTAAATCCGCAGCGACAGGCCGTCGTTATCTTTCCAAAAATGCATCGCCATCGGCACGCAGTCGACCAGTGCAAGCCGCAGCACATTGTCTTCCGCCCATGGCCCGCGAAATCGCACCAAGCCGTCGTAAAAGGGGAGCCGATGCCCTTGCCAATCGCGCGGCTGAATCTGCCAGTCGCCTTGGGTCGTGGCGAACCATTGCTTTGTGTCGGCAATGCCGGGCGCAGTCCCCGAATAACCTGCGGCGGCATTCGGGCCGTTGTCAACGGACGCGCCGATCGTCTCCAGCGCGACCTGGTCCCAAGGGCGAGGCGGACCCGCTAGTTGGTCCTTCCGTAGCCAAGGAAACTGCGGCGGCAAATCGTCGGCGGCGGTCGCATGATGCTTGGGAGCATTATTGCCGGCGGAAGCTGGATCATGCTTGCCGGGCTTCTTGTCGGGATTCTTGGCGACGCCCGGGCCGGCGTGGCTATCGGTAGCACCCTTGTCGCCGGATTTGGAGGCATCGAGCACGCTGGCGGCGCTCGGATCGGCCGAATCGGTGTTCGTCGGATCGGTCTGGCCGTCGGCCAATTGTGCGTTGCGATTGCGCTCGGACGGATGAATGAAGGGCAGCGCCAGCATCGACACCACGAACGCGACCATCAACAGACACACCGTCCAGCCGAGCAACGTCCAAACGCCACGGCGGCGAAAACGACCCGTTCGGGCCGCCTTCGCAAAAACGTCGTCGGCCGACAATTCCACCGGACTGATGACCGTGGCCAGGTATTCGTTCAATTCCAATTGCCCGGCGAGCGCCTCGCGCACCGCCGGCGATTCTTGCAGCCGGCGCTGGATCAGCTCCAACTCCTCGAGCGAAAGCTCTTGCGGGAGCCGCGATTCGACCAGCGCGATCAGTTCTTTGTCAGTCATGGGGGTCGGCTCGCAATTTGCCGTTGAGACAAAGCCGCAAGGCCTGTCGGGCGCGAAACAGAAGCAGTTTCACGGCGCCTTCGCTCCGATGCAGGCGATCGGCGATCGCGGCGAGGCGAAGGCTGCTGCGATAATGGAGATCGAGAGCCTCGCGGGCCGTCTGGCCAAGCGAGTCGAGGCAATTCGGAAGCATCCGAACGGCATCGTCGTGCCGCTGATCGTCGGGCGGGTGCCAGGTTTCCAACTCCAGACACAACTCGGTCCAAGCCACTTCCCGGCGACGCTTCAACCGCCGCACGCGTTCCCGCAGCAAGTTTCGGGCGATGCCAATCAACCAGGGCCGAACGAGCGCGGGACTATCGAACCGGGCGTGCGCCGTGTAGCACCGTAGAAAGACTTCTTGGCAAAGGTCCTCGGCGTCGGCCGGCTCCAACAGCCGGGCGCGCAGATAGCCGTACACGGCCCCTTGATGCCGCTGGATGAGGGCCGAGAACGCGGCTCGGTCGCCGCGCTGGGCCGCTTCGATCAATAACTGGTCGTCCGGCCGATCGTCGCCCAATCGATCGCCGATGGAAAGTTCATTGTCCAATGGATCGTCCTCTGACACGCTTCTTCTCTTGGCATTGCCAGAGCGGTTCGGGGCTTTGTTGTTCCACGGTCGCCCCTGGCAGGCCGTTGCAAAAGGGGACTGGCTCCGAGCGACCGACCGATCTTGCCAAACGTTCCGGTTTGCCGCGAGGTGCCTGTCCCCTTTTTCAACACCCGCGGGCAGGTTGGATCGTGCGGGGTTTTGGTAGGAAGGTTCCATCTTAGACGGCCACAACCCACGTTGGCAACCAAAAGGGGCTTGGACTTTTCGTTTTGGCCCGCGGAAGGTTCCCCCATCGGACGGGCGTGGTATGATGGATGCCCGCCATTTCATCCATCGAGAATCGATATGGCCGTCGCACTCGAACAATTCGTCAAGCAGCTTGCCGATTCGGGCGTCATTGCGCCTGGCAAGCTGGAAGGCTTTGTTCCGCCCAAGGCACAACCGAAAGACGCCCAGGAACTTGCTCGGCAATTGGTCTCGAGCAAGCAGTTGACCAAATATCAAGTTCAAGAAATCTACCAAGGCCGCGCCAAGTCGCTGATTCTTGGCAACTACACGATCGTCGACAAAATCGGCGCCGGCGGCATGGGGCAGGTGTTCAAAGCCGAGCATCGACGGATGCACCGCGTCGTGGCGATCAAGATGCTGCCCAAAAACATCGTGCAAAACGCGGCAGCGGCGGCTCGTTTTCAGCGGGAAGTGGAGGCGGCCTCCAAACTAATGCATCCGAACATCGTTTCGGCGTTCGACGCCGACGAAGCCGGCGGCGTCCACTTCCTGGTGATGGAATATATCGAGGGGAGTGATCTCTCGGCGATCGTCAAGAAGGATGGCCCACTCTCGGTTCGCAAGTCGGTCCACTATATCCTGCAAGCGGCGAAGGGCTTGGAGTTTGCCCACGCGGAGCATGTCGTGCATCGCGATATCAAGCCCGCTAATCTGCTCGTGGACAAGAAAGGCACCGTCAGGATTCTCGACATGGGGTTGGCGCGAATCGAGACCGAGGCCGACGCCGCGACCCAGGCGGAATTGACCGGCACCGGCGCCGTCATGGGCACCGTGGACTACATGGCGCCCGAGCAAGGGCTCAGCACCAAGTCGGCCGATGCCCGCGCCGACATCTATAGCCTCGGCTGCACGCTGCACTATTTGCTGATTGGGAAACCGGCCTACGTTGGCGAGACGATCACCGCCAAGCTGTTGGCGCACCACCGCGAGCCGATCCCGAATCTCCGCAAGCTCCGCGAAGACGTGCCCGAGGAATTGCAGGCGATCTTCAGCAAAATGGTGGCCAAGAAAATCGAAGACCGCTACCAGACAATGAGCGAAGTCGTGGCGGCATTGGAGTCTCTGGAGGCTGGCGCTTCCGGAGTTCAGACATCGCTCAGTATTCAGCAGTCGGTCGAGACGAAAACCGATGCCGACGTGTTGACGTTTCTCACCGAAATTCCTGCCGCCCCCGCGCACAAGCCGAAGCCCGGCAAGAAGGTGGCATCGCTCGCCACCGGCAAGTGGAACAAGAAGTTCTTGCTGGGCGCTGTCGGCGCCGGGTCGTTGATTGTAATGATCTTGGTGGCCGTCATTTTCAAGATGCATACCAAGGATGGAACTCTGGTCGTGGAAATCAACCAGCCCGACGCCACGGTGCGGGTGTTGGATGCGGACGGAACGATCGAAATCAGTCAGCCGGGCGGGAAGGGATCGGTCTCGATCTCCGTCGATCCCGGCAAACATCAGCTCAAGGTGGAGAAGGCCGGGTTCAATTTCTTTGCCCAAGATTTCGAGATGGATTCGGGAGGAACGGCGACGATCAAGGCGATGTTGGAGCCGGTGAAGGGAGTGACGGCAACGGTGAGTGCCGGCCCGCCGAACCAGCCGTGGAAGACCCCCGCCTTCCAGCAATGGATCAAGACCGTCGCCACTCTGCCCGCCGAGAAGCAGGTCGAGGCCGTCGCCAAGAAGCTTGCGGAACTCAATCCTGGATTTGACGGGAAAGCCACCGGCTGGGATGGAAATGGGCCGCCCAACATCGAAAGCGGCGCGGTCATTGAAATTGGGTTTGTCACCGATAATGTGACCGATATGTCGCCCGTGCGGGCGTTGGCGGGATTGAAGAAGCTGAAATGTGCTGGCAGCATCGGGGAAAGAGGTATCTTGGCCGACCTTTCACCGCTGCAAGGGATGCCCCTGACACACCTGAATTGCGGTCAAAATCCGAAGCTATCCGACCTGTCGCCGTTGAAGGGCATCAGCCTCACGGAGCTGGATTGCGACGGCACGCCCATTTCCGATCTGTCAACGCTCAAAGGGATGCCGCTTGCGAGTCTGGCGTGCTACGGCACGCAGGTGTCCGATCTGTCGCCTTTGAAGGACATGAAGCTGACGGGCGTGCTGTGCTACGACTCACCAGTGTCCGACCTTTCACCGCTCAAGGGGATGCCGTTGACGTGGCTGGACTGCCACCACACGACGGTCTCCGACCTATCGCCATTGCAGGGAATGCCACTTACGGTTTTGGGCTGCGGCGTCACACCTGTCTCCGACCTTTCGCCACTCAAGGGGATGCCGTTGACGTGGCTGGACTGCCACGACACGGCGGTCTCCGACCTATCGCCGCTTCAGGGAATGACCTTGGCGACGGTGCTGTTCACGCCCATTAACATCAACAACGGGTTAAACGTAATCCGTCAGATGGACACCGTAAAGACCATAGGTGTCGGTTTCGAGAACAAGGACCAGTTTCCGCCCAACGAGTTCTGGAAGAGTTACGACGCCGGGGAATTCAACAAGGCGGCTTCTTCGCCCGACGCGAAGTTGACAGCGACTCAACCGGCTTCGCCCTCGACTGCCAGCACCGCCCCAGCGCCGGCGCCGACGGTTAAACCATCCGTCGCGAAGGATTCCCGGCTGCCGATTCCCGAGGAGGCGGCGCGGCTCAAAGCCGAACAGCGCCTGCAAGATCTCCTTAAGACCGACCTGGCGCAAGCCAAGCTGCCGGAGCAGAAGTCGGTCCTGGCCGAAAGACTCCTCAAGCAGGCCGACTCCACACCGAACGATCCGGCCGCGAAATATGCGACGCTGGAAGAATCGCTGCGGCTGGCGATCGACATTGGCGACGCGGCGGTGCTCCAAGAGGCGATCGATGCTCTCGCGGCAACCTACGTTGTTGACGCCCCTGAGACGTGGGCCGACGCCCTGGAAACGACGACTAAGAAGCCACACGTGCCGCCGATCAACAGGAGCCTCGCGGAGGCGGCGTTGGGCCAAATGGACCAATCGATGGCCCACGACCGCTACGAATTGGCCGTGCGTTTCCAGGCGACGGCGCTCGCGGCGGCCCGCAGAGCACGGGATGCCCCCTTGCTGAAAAGCGTGGTGGAACGCGGCAAGAGCCTGGCAGCGGCCAAGACGCTATGGGAAGCAGCCGAAAAGGCCCGCCCCGTCCTCGCGAAGAGCCCTGACGACGCGGCTGCGAATTTGGCGCTCGGCAAGTACCTTTGTTTCGTCAAAGGCGAGTGGGACCAGGGGTTTGTCCACCTGAGCAAGGGCAACGACGCGACGTTGGCAGGCTTGGCGACCCAAAGTCTAACCAAGCCCAGCGATCCCACGGCCCAAAAGGCACTCGGCGATGCCTGGTGGAAGGCGGCCGAGTCCGCCGACGGCGCCCGCAAAGCGGAGTTCCACAAGGGGAGCGATTATTGGTATTCCGTGGCACTGCCCGGATTGACGGGCTCGACAAAGAGCAGGGTCGAAGAGCGTATTCAATCAGGTCCTCCGACGACTGCCAGAGCATACGTTAGCTTAGCCACCCAGAAGTGGCTGAACGAGGTCGCCGCGCTGCCGGCGGAGAAACAGGTGGAAGCCGTCGCGAAGAAATTGGTGGAACTCAACCCGCGGTTTGATGGGCAGGTCACGCCCAAGATCGAGGACGGCGCGGTAACTGGGCTGAATTTCAACGCGAAAAACGTGACGGATATCTCACCCGTACAAGCACTGACGAGATTGCAGGAACTGGGTTGCGCGGGGGGCGGGTTATCCGATCTTTCGCCCCTTAAAGGGATGCCTCTGCACGTCCTGTCTTGCGGTGGCAATCCAATCTTCGACCTGTCGCCGCTCAGGGGCATGCCGCTCTCCGGGGAAATGTCCCTTGCTGGCTGCCCAGTCCACGACCTTTCGCCGCTGGCGGGCATGCGGTTCACCTACCTGAACCTCGAAAATACTCAGATCCGAGACGTGGAGGCGCTCAAGGGCATGCCGCTAACCTCGCTGTGCCTTTTGAACTGCCAGGTGTCGAATCTGGAGCCACTCAAGGGTATGCCGCTAACTTCGCTGGACCTTCGCAGCGCTCCGGTCCAGGATCTAAAGCCGCTCCAGAACTTGCCGCTCACCTTTCTTTGGCTTGGAGCTTGCGGCCAGGTCCGAGACCTGGGGCCGCTCAAGGGCCTGCCGCTCACCGTTCTGTGGCTCGATGGCTGCGCCCAAGTCCGAGACCTGGAACCGCTCAAGGGCCTGCCGCTGACGCGGTTGTGGATTCACGGTTCCGGCGTCACCGACCTGAGTCCCCTGCAAGGCATGAAACTAGAAGAGATTCGCCTGACCCCCAAGAACATCACCCGGGGCACGGATAGTCTCCGCGGCATGAAGAGCCTCAACCAAAGCGGCCAAATTGGCACCGTCGATGAAGCCTGGCCGGCGGCGCAGTTCTGGAAGAAATTCGACGCTGGGGAGTTCAATAAGTAGCCCTGCCGCCTCAGCATAGACGCTAAGCAAGAAATCATGGCCGTCGCTCTGGAACAATTCGTCAAGCAGCTTGAGGACTCGGGTGTTATTGCGCCCGGCAAGCTGGAAAACTTTGTTCCGCCCAAGGCACAGCCGAAAGACGCCCAGGAACTCGCTCGTCAACTGATTCTGAAGAAGCAGTTGACCAAGTATCAGGTTCAAGAAATCTACCAAGGGCGAGCAAAGTCGCTGATCCTCGGCAACTACACGATCCTCGACAAAATCGGCGCCGGCGGCATGGGGCAGGTGTTCAAGGCCGAGCATCGCCGGATGCACCGCGTCGTGGCGATTAAGATGTTGCCGCCCGCGGTGACCAAGGACATGGCCGCGGTCGCTCGGTTCCAGCGGGAGGTTGAAGCGGCCGCCAAATTGCGCCACACCAACATCGTTGCCGCCGACGACGCCGACGAAGCCAACGGCGTTCACTTCCTGGTCATGGAGTTTGCCGAAGGGAGCGATCTTTCGGCCTTGGTCAAGAAGAACGGGCCGTTCCCAGTCGGCAAAGCGATCGACTACATTCTGCAAGCCGCTCGTGGCCTCGAATATGCCCATAAGCATGGCGTCATTCATCGCGACATCAAGCCCGGCAACCTGCTGCTGAATTCCGAAGGCACGGTCAAGGTTCTCGACATGGGCCTGGCCCGGATCGAATCGGGCGATGATGCCGCAACCCAGGCCGAACTGACCGGAACTGGAGCGGTGCTGGGCACCGTCGATTACATGGCCCCGGAGCAGGCGCTCAGCACTCACCATGCCGACGCTCGGGCGGATATCTATAGCCTTGGTTGCACGCTGTATTACCTGATCGCCGGCAAAGCGGCCTACGACGGACCAACGTTAATGGCAAAGTTGCTTGCCCATCGGGACACGCCGATTCCTGCTTTGGGAGCCGAAGTGCCTCGGCAGGTTCAAGCCGTGTTCGAGAAGATGGTGGCCAAGAAAGTCGAAGACCGCTACCAGTCCACGAGCGAAGTCGTGGCGGAATTGCAAGACTGCGTGGCGGCGACATCGACGGTTGGAAAGCCTCAGACCACTTCCGAGTCGCCGTCGGCCAACAGCAATCTTTCATTCCTCGCTGAAGCGACCGCCCATACGCAGCATCAAAAGCCGACGCAGCAAGCAAAGCAGATCAAGGACGCTGCCAAGCCCGCCAAGAAATCAAGCGGCTGGAATCGCAAACAACTGCTGCTCGTTGGGGGCGGGCTGCTTGCTGGGCTGATCTTGTTGGCGGGCATCATCTTCAAGATGCAGACGAAAGACGGCACGCTTACAGTCGAGATCAATCAGCCCGATGCCGTCGTGCAGGTGTTGGATGCGGAGGGAAATATCGAGATTACCCAGCCCGGTGGGAAAGGCTCGATCTCGATCTCCGTCGATCCCGGCAAGCATCGACTCAAGGTGGAGAAGGACGGGTTCCAGTTCTTCGCCAAGGATTTCGAGATTGAATCCGGCGGAACACAATCGATCAAAGCGACGTTGGATCCGATATTCAAGAGCGCAACCCTCGACGATCCCGCCTTCAAGAAATGGATGAAGGACGTTGCGGCCCTGACCGCCGACAAGTAAGTCGATGCCGTCACCAAGAAATTGCAAGAACTCAATCCTGGCTTCGACGGGACCGTCACGCCCTTGATCGACGGCGGGGTGACGAAGTTGGGATTTGCCACCGACGACGTGACGGATATTTCGCCCGTTCGCGCATTGGTGGGCTTGCAGGTTCTGAAATGTGCGGGCAGCGGAGACGGTAAGGGCAAGCTTGCAGACCTGTCACCTATCAAAGGAATGTCTCTGTTGTCGCTCGAATTCAACGGCACACGAGTTTTCGACCTCTCGCCGCTGCAAGGGATGAACCTAACGACGATTTTGTTCACCCCCAAGAACATCACCAAGGGGCTGGACGTTATCCGGCGGATGAAAAGCCTGACGAGCATCGGCGTCGGTTGGGGAGATAAGGTCCAATTCCCGCCCGATGAATTCTGGAGAAAATACGACGCCGGGGATTTCGGCAAGCCGATTTCCGACTTCAATTCTCCGGCCTTCCAAGCATGGGTGAAAACCGTTGCCGCGCTGCCTGCCGAGCAGCAGGTGGAAGCGGTCGCCAAGAAATTGCAGGAACTCAATCCGGGGTTCGATGGCAAAGAGACGCACAAGATCGAGAGCGGCGCGGTCACGGAGTTGCATATCGCAACGGACGCCATGGCCGATATTTCACCGGTGCGGGCGTTGGGCGCACTGAAGGTTTTGACCGTTCACGGCGGCAAGTTGGCCGACCTATCGGCACTCAGAGGCATTCATTTAACGAGCCTTGGATGCTGGTACTCACAGATTGCCGACCTGTCGCCGCTCGCAGGAATGCCATTGACGGACCTTAGTTGCTTTGACGCCCAGATTTCCGACCTTTCGCCGCTCAGGGGAATGCCCCTGACGAGCCTTAATCTCGGCGCGACCAAAGTAAACGACCTTTCGCCGCTCATAGGAATGCGGTTGACGGCCCTAAATTTCAACTACGATCCCGTGTCCGACCTAGCGCCGCTTAGAGGAATGCCTCTGACCATCCTAAGCTGCAGTGGGACTAAGCTAGCCGACCTGTCGCCTCTCAAGGGGATGCCGTTGACATCTCTTGCGTGCGATGACACTCAGGTTTCCGATCTGACACCGCTTGGAGAGATGAACTTGGCTGAGCTTTACCTCACGCCCAAGAACATCACCAAGGGGATCGACATGATCCGCCAGATGAAGAGCCTCACGACAATCGGTATTCCCGGGAAATATAAATCGTCGCCCGATGAGTTCTGGAAGAAATACGACGCCGGTGAGTTCGGCAAGCCGGATTCCGCTGCGGCCAACCCAAATCACAAGCCGATTACCACGTACAACGATCCCGCCTTCCAGCAATGGATGAAAACCGTTGCCGCGCTGCCCGCCGAGCAGCAGGTGGAAGCCATCGCCAAGAAGTTGGTGGAGTTGAACCCTGGTTTCGATGGCAAAGTCACAGGATCGGATGGGAATGGCACGCCCAAGACCGAGAACGGCGTGGTGACCTTCGCTTCGTCGCAAGGGCGCGAGACTTCGCAGGAATCCGCGGCC
>Ga0182024_10011882_pt1 | contig 17365 bp, 11 predicted proteins | sample P32metaG_FD_120480 | JGI IMG/M metagenome (GOLD analysis project Ga0182024, IMG submission 120480) | Permafrost microbial communities from Stordalen Mire, Sweden - P3-2 metaG (Illumina Assembly) | ecosystem: Environmental > Terrestrial > Soil > Wetlands > Permafrost | place: Sweden: Stordalen...
ACATCAAATTCACGCCAGACCAGTACCGCAAGACCTACGACGAATGGATGAAGAACATCCACGACTGGTGCATCTCGCGGCAACTCTGGTGGGGTCATCGCATTCCCGCGTGGCACTGCAGGGCCTGTTCCGCCATCACGGTCGCACGCGAAACACCCACCGCCTGCGGCACCTGCAACTCAGCCAATATCACCCAGGAGACCGACGTCCTCGACACCTGGTTCTCCTCCGGCCTGCTTCCCTTCACCGTCTTCGGCTGGCCCGGAAAGCAGGGAGTAGGGAGTAGGGAAGAGGGAATAGAAAACGTCTCAGCAAAAGAGGGGGAACTGGGAACAGAAGGCACTCTACTCCCTACTCCCTATTCCCTACTCCCTGACCTCGCCGCCTTCTACCCCACGCAGCTTCTGGTCACCGGCTTCGACATCCTCTTCTTCTGGGTCGCGCGAATGATCATGCTCGGCTGTCACTTCATGCTCGACGAGCCCATGCCCGACGGCAGCAAGCGTGAGTTGAAAGATGCCGTTCCTTTCCGCGAGGTCTACATCCACGCGCTCGTCCGCGACGCCGACCGCCAGAAGATGTCGAAGACCAAGGGCAACGTCATCGACCCCATCGACATCATCAACCGCTTCGGCACCGACGCGGTGCGCTTCACCCTAGCCAGCATGGCCTCGCCCGGCACCGACATCGCCTTCTCGGAGGACCGCACCGAAGGCTACCGCGCCTTCGCCAACAAAATCTGGAACGCCGCCCGCTTCCTCTTCATGAACATCGACCGCGCCAAAGAAGCCGACTACGACGTCCACTTCACCGAACCCACGGCCTTGACTCCCTCCACCGAACCGGGTGCCCCATCTTCGCCGACGGTTTCATCGTCGGCTAAGGTGGGCCCGCCCATACACCCAGGGGACACCCACATCCCCCTGGAAACCCGTTGGATACTCTCGCGTCTCAGCGCTGTGTGCGCCGAAGTGGACCGCGCGCTGGCCGACTACCGCTTCGACGAAGCCGCAAACGCCATCTACCAGTTCTTCTGGGGCGAGTTCTGCGACTGGTACCTGGAACTGATCAAGCTGCGTCTGGACTTCAACGAAGGCGCAGAGAAGAACGCAACCACGGCCCTGACCCTCGCCTCATTGGTAGGCGTCTTCGAAAGCGCGCTGCGCCTCCTGAGCCCATTCATGCCGTTCCTGACCGAGGAACTCTGGCACGCGCTGCACGACGGCGCACCTCCTGCGAAATCCATCGCCCTCACCCGCTACCCGCAGGCCGCGGACTTCCCCGCCGACCCCATCGCAGACAGCGCCATGAAGACCCTGCAGGACCTGATCGTCACTGTGCGCGCCCTGCGTAAAGAGCTTGGCGTTCCCGAGAAGGAAGCAGCGCCGATCCACCTGCACGCCAGCAACCGCGTGCTCGCCCTGGCCGATGCGAACTCAGACATGTTGTCTCGCATGGCCCGCGTGCAGTCCGTCGAATTTGCCAGCGAACCACTCTCCGGCAGCAACGCGCGCTCAACGGCTGATTTCGATGTAGCGATTACCTACGAGCGCCAGATCGACGTGGCCGCCGAGCGCGAACGCCTCACCAAAGATCTCGTCAAATTCGAGAAAGGGATTGCCGCCGCCGACCGCCAACTCAACAACGAGACCTTCATGTCCAAGGCTCCCGCGCATATCGTCGATGGCCTGCAAAAACAGTCCGCCGAGACCCGAATCCTGCGCAACAAAACCAAAGCCGCCCTCGACGCCCTGCCACCATCTCAAACATAGAGCACACAAAACCGGGTGCCCCATCTTCGCGACAGCCTCATCGTCGCGAAGCCGAGCATTCGTGCGAAGCGCGAACCGCACTCATCCGGGATGCCTATGTGTCTCCCTCCCGCACCTCAAAAATAAAGTTCAAACTGGTGTCCCATTTTTCGCCGCTGAATAAGCGGCGTTATTTGTCCACGTTTACCACGCAATCCACCACACTTTCACCACAAAAAAACGACGTTCTACACACCATTTTCCCAAAACACCCCTCAAAAAGCCCATAAATCAGCAAAAAACTCCCTCCATCTCCCTCTCAAATTTTTCCCTCAAAAAGCAGCGGGTTTAGGATTACAGGATGGACTGGAAGAGCACACGCGTACGGACGATCCTTGAAGCGGCGCTGGCCGAAGACAAGGTCGCGAATGACATTACGACAGCATTGACGATCGACCCGGGCCTGCGGGCATCGGCAACGATCGTGGCCAAGCAGCCGTGCGTGGTAGCGGGGCTGGGCTGCATCCCCGTCTTCCTCGACATCTTCTCGAAGATGTCGCCCACGCCGGTAGGGCGCTTTGAAGTCATCAGCCATCCGGAGATCTTCGACGGCGTAAAGGTAAAGAAGGGCCAAACACTCGCCGTCATCCGGCACAACGCGGCGGCGATCCTCTCCTGCGAACGCGTGATTCTAAACCTGATGCAGCGCATGAGCGGCATCGCCACGCTGACCAACGAGTTTGTGAAGGCCGTCGCAGGCACAAAGACGAAGGTGCTCGATACGCGCAAGACAATCCCAGGACTGCGTGCGCTCGACAAGTACGCAGTGTGCTGCGGTGGAGGCGTGAATCACCGGCTCGACCTGCAGGATGGAATCCTCATCAAGAACAACCACATCTCGCTTGGCGGCGGCCTGCCGACGGTGCTGGAGCGCGCGCTGAAGGGCCGCAAGGCAGGGCAGGTTGTGCAGGTCGAGGTACGCAACCAAACGGAGTTAGAGCAGGCCATCGCTGGCGGAGCGGAGTCGATTCTGCTCGACAATATGACGCCGTCGGTGGCGAAGAAGGCGGTCAAACAGATTCGTACCGCCCTACCGAATGTCCCCATCGAGGCCTCGGGCAGCATGAACCTGAAGACGGTCCGGGACTATGCGCTCGCCGGGGTGGACTTCGTCTCCGTCGGCGCCCTGACGCACTCTGCCACCGCGATCGACCTGAGCATGCGGATCACCGCGGATATCTACTGAGGGCGGCTTGGCTGATTCATTTGACTTAGCTGATGTTGCTGCAGCGCTTGCCGGAACGGTCTTCGCGGGGCAGGTGCAGCAACTTCGTTCCGTTGCGTCGACCAACGTGCTGGCCCTTGAAGCAGCGCAGGCTGGCGCTCCGCATGGATCCGTGTGGGTGGCCGATGAGCAGACCGCGGGTCGCGGGCGAGGTGGGCACGAATGGCACTCTGCGGCAGGCGATGGGCTATATGTCAGCGTGCTGCTGCGGCCCAAGATGGCGTTGCTGGATGCATTGTGGCTGTCGCTCGCGACGGGCCTGGCGGTTCGTTCGGCTATTGCTGCCGTGACCGGCTTGGTGGCGGATATTCGCTGGCCCAACGATCTCCTGCTCGGCCAGCGAAAGTGCGGCGGCGTGCTGGTCGAGACCTCGGTGGTGGCCTCGCAAGCCGATGCTCCGGCGATGTTGCGCTATGCGGTGATTGGCGTCGGCATCAATGTAAACCACGAAAGCTTTCCTGCCGAATTGGAGGACATCGCGACCTCCCTGCGGCGAGAGAGCGGGCGAGCGTGGGCCCGCGAGGAGCTGCTCGTTGAATTCTTGCAAGCGTTGGAGGGAGAGACCGCCCTGCTCGAAACAGAGTTGCGTGGAGCGTCCACAGGCCCAGGCTTGTTGGAGCGTTTTGCCGCAGCATCGAGCTGGGTACGCGGGAAGCGGGTCCGCGTGGACGAGGGCGACGGCTATACTGGCGTGACAGACGGGCTGGATGCGCGCGGATTTCTGCGCGTGGCAGGCGACGAAGGCGTACTCCACACCGTACTCTCTGGTGGAGTGCGTGCGTACTAACGGCGAGATAGCGGGAGAACGGCTGCAATGCTACTGGCGATCGATGTGGGCAATACCAATACCGTGCTCGGACTATATCAACTCGCCAACGGAGCGGCGGCGGCGAAGCTGGTGGCAAACTGGCGCATCACCACGCCGTCGAAGCAGACCAGCGACGAGTTTTCAGTGCTGCTGCGGAACCTGTTCGGCTTGAAGGGGATCGAGATGGAGGTTGTATCCGAGATTGCGATCTCGTCCGTGGTGCCGCCGATGGACTCGATGCTGCGGCAGGTATGCGAGCTTTCCTTCAAGGTGAAGCCGCTATTCATCGAGCTTGGAGTGAAGACGGGGATGCCGGTGTTGACGGACAATCCGTCGGAGGTGGGCGCGGACCGAATCGTCAATTGTGTAGCGGCGTTCGAGCAATTCGGCGGACCATGCATCGTGGTGGATATGGGGACAGCGACCACGTTTGATGTGATCTCGAAGAAGGGCGAGTTTCTCGGCGGCGCGATTGCTCCCGGGCTTGGAATCTCGGCGGACGCGCTCTTCTCCCGCGCCGCGCGGCTGCCCCGCATCGACGTGAAGAAGCCCGCAAAAGTGATCGGCACGGGAACGGTCGACAACATTCAGATCGGACTCTACTACGGCTACATCGGCCTGGTGGACGGCATCCTGGAGCGGATGATTGCTGAGATGGGTCCGGAGACGAAGACGGTGGCAACGGGCGGTCTGGCTAAGCTGATTGCAGGCGGATCAAAATATATTGCGGCGGTGGACGAGATGCTGACGCTGACCGGCCTGCGGATTATCTATGAGCGCAATCTCGACCGGCACAAGAGACGTGGCGCTTAGCGAAGTCACGTCCAGCGGCGGGCGGACGCGCGCAGGCATAAGCTGTAAAGGGCGGATGCAGAATTACTTCAACTACTTTACGGAGATCGAAGAGCGGTTTCAGCAGAGGCGCGGATCGTTGCTGATGCTGTCCACGCTCGATTGGGCGCTCATCGAGACGTGGCGGGAGGCGGGCGTTCCTCTGGACGCCGTGCTGCGCGGGATCGATGGTGCGTTCGACAAGCATGATGCGAAGGCCTTGCGCGCCAGGGGAAGGGCGCGCAAGGTGAATGGGCTGGCGTGGTGCGCGCAGAGTGTAATGGAATCCGTGGAGCAAGCGATGGAGGCTTCAGTGGGAGCGGCTGTAAACGCTGAGCTGGTGGAGAGTGGCTTCGAGACAGAACGGGTGAGTCTCTATCTGGAGGACAATGCACTGAAGATTGAAGCGGCGGCTTTGGAATCTCCTGCGCATGAAGTCGCTATGGCGGTAGCTGCACGGTTGCGCGAACTGGCGGCGGGATTGCGCGTTGAACCGGTGCGCTCTCTCGAAGAGCTCGACCGAACGCTGAGCGTGCTGGAAGAGAAGCTGTTCGCGGCATTGCTGACCGCCGCGCCTGAGCAGGAGTTGGTTGCACTGCGCGAACAGGCAGCCAGGGAGCTTGCTCCTTATCGCGGGAAAATGCAGTCAGTGCAGATCAAACAGGTGCAGCAACAATTCCTGCAGAAGCGAATGCTGGAATCACGCAAGCTGCCGAGGCTGAGCCTGTTTTATATGGGCCACGGATGAGGTTACAAATTGAAAAGGCGGTATATGGTGGGTCGGGGCTGGCCCATCAGACAGAGGGCGACGGCGCGGGAAGGGCCGTGTTTGTGCCGTTCACCCTGCCCGGAGAAGTTATAGAAGCGAATCTTACAGGTGAGACGGACGCCCTCCTGCTCCAGGTGTTGGAGCCCTCCGCCGATCGCGTGAAGCCGGACTGCGCGCACTTTGGCGAGTGCGGTGGCTGCCACTATCAACATGCGGAGTACGCGGCGCAGGTGGCGATCAAGGTAGAAATTCTGCGAGAGACGCTGGAGCGCGCAGGACTGAACGCGCTGCCCACGGTCGAGGTTCATTCCGCTGAACCGTGGGGCTATCGCAATCGAACGCAGTTGCGAGTCGCTCAAGCGAACGGAGCTTTACGTATCGGGTATAACCGGCGCGGCACGAATGAATTTCTTGCGATTAGCGAGTGCCCGATTCTAGCTCCTCTACTATGGCGAGCGGCCAGAGCGTTGGTGCAACTCGCCGCAGAAGACTCAGCCCCCGGACGTTGGGCGCGAGGTGCCGTGGAGGTGGAACTCTTCACGGACTCGGACGAAAAGAAATTGCAGATGACCGTCTTAGTACAGAAGAATCAAGTTGGGTTCGTCGGATTTTGTGAGCGCATGCGGGAGTTGGTTCCGGAGTTGGCTGGGGCTGAAGCTGCTCTGCTTTCACCGCAGCGACGTTCACAGCGGGGCCGTCACGTGGGGAGTTGGGGAGCGGAGGGGTTCAGCTACCGGGCAGGGGAGGAAAATTACTGGGTGAGCCGAGGCGGCTTTTTTCAGGTAAATCGGTTTCTCCTGGATGAGTTGATAAGGGTGGTGACGGCGGACCGCAAAGGATCGCTCGCTTGGGATTTATACGCTGGGGTTGGTCTATTTTCGCGGGCGCTGGCCCGAGGATTTGAGCAGGTCATTGCGGTAGAGGCTACGGCAAGTGATCTAATCAGGTCCTTCAAAGGCGCGGGGAAACGTGCCGTGGAGTCGACGACTGTCGAGTTTTTGCGGGGGGCGGTGGTGCAGCGGGAGCGGCCCAATCTGGTCGTCATGGACCCTCCACGAGCCGGTGTGGGGGCGGAGGTTTGTGCTTTGTTGGTGAGGGTCTCGGCACCAACGATGGTGTACGTCTCGTGCGATCCGGTAACGTTGGCGCGCGATTTGAAGATACTGGTAGAGGCTGGATACAACGTCGCGGAACTGCATATGGTGGACATGTTTCCACAGACGTTTCATCTGGAGACCGTGGTTATTTTGCGCAGGTAATCGTGATCAGGTTGTGGTGAAATAGTGGTCAAGTGCGGTCAGCAGGCAGAGCTTTGAAGACCGAGAAGAAGACCGGGCCGAATCCAGATCTCTGGCCGAAGGCGGCTGGACGTGTGCCAGCCCTGGAGTTTCGCCGCGCGCCTCTTCTGGCGGCGGTGTGCTGGTTTGCGCTCGGTGAGGTGCTGGCGCGTAACTGGCAGCCCGCGGCGGTGTTGCTGGCGGCGGTATTGCTGCTCTTTGCGCTGGCGTTGGTGGGCCTGCGCAGGTCGTTGCGGATTGCGATTGTCCCGCTGGCAGCGCTGTGGATCGCTGTTGGCTTCTGGTGTGCAGAGATAGAGCCGGTTCCTTCTTCACAACATGCTTTGCAGAGCTATGCGGATGGATTGAGTCGCCAGGTTCGCGGGCGCGTCGTCCGGGTACGGGTGTTCCCGCCTCAGACGAACGATGCAGACCACGATAACGAGCCAGGCTGGTGGGCCGAGAAGGAAGAAGACGAAGCGGCTGCTGTCGTCGGAATGCTTTCGGTGGACCTGCAGGTGACTGCAGTGGAAGAGGTGACGCCGGACGTATCGCGGATGGTTCCCGTAAGCGGCGGAGTGCGGATGAATGTGGTCCCGGACCGGGTAGGCTGGGGTGGGTTGCAACGCTACGGCGAAGGTGCGGGCGCGACGGGAGTAGCAGTAACGGGTGCTCCTGTGGCGGATGTCGAGGCGGGGGCGCTCCCTGCGTTGCAGTGCGGCGATGTCGTTGAAGCGCCGATGCGGCTGAAGGTGGCCGAGCGGTATCGTGATGCGGGGGCATGGCAGTATGCGGACTATCTGCTGGCGCAAGGCATCGGAACGCATGCAAACGTGCGGGCGTCGCAGCTGACCGTGCTCCACCGCGATGCTGCGCGCATGGAGCCGATGGGTGCGATGCGGCTTGCGGAGCGGGCCGATCGTGCGGCGCAGGTGCAGTGCAAAATTTTTGCGGCACAGAGTTGGGCTTCGGGGCGGGTTCTGGGGTATGTGCGGTCACGGGCGAATCGAGGGCTGCCCAGGCTGATGCGGCTGAACCTGGACGATGCAGGAATGTTGAACGCGATGCTGTTTGGCGACCGCGCCGGATTGAACAAGACGCAACGCGTGGGGTTCGAGCGGACGGGCTCGTTTCACCTCTTCGTTGTCTCCGGTATGCATGTGGCTTTGCTGGCCGGGCTGGTGTTCTGGCTCGCACGGCGGCTGAAGCTGCGCGAGTGGCTGGCCACCCTGCTGACGATCGTATTTACCTTTGGATATGCGCTGTTGACGGGCTTTGGTGCACCGGTGCAGCGGGCGCTTTTCATGACTGCGATTTTTCTGCTTGCCCGGCTCTTGTCTCGGGATCGCAATGTGCTGAATGCGCTTGGAGCAGCGGCGCTGGGAGTGCTGGTCTGGTCCCCTGCAGCGTTATTCGAGGCCAGCTTTCAGATGACGTTTCTGGCCATCGTGGCAATCGGCGGCATCGCGATCCCCTTGGGCGAGAGCAGCTTTCTCCCTTATGCGCGGGCCGCGGAGCGCCTTGACGACAAGTGGGAGGATGTTACCCTGCCGCCGCATGTGGCGCAGTTTCGCCTGATGCTGCGCATGTGGGGCGAGGCTCTCGCCGATCTTTTAGGAGCATGGTCTCGTGGCCTTCCTGCTCTACTGGTGCGATGGGGATTGTGGGCCCTTGAGCTGAGCCTGATTGGCGTTGTCGCAGAGATGGTGATGGTATTGCCGATGGCCGTGTACTTCCATCGCGCGACGATGTTTGCGGTGCCAACCAATATGTTTTCGGTGCCACTGGTCGCGGCGTTGGCCCCGATCGCTGTGGTGACGTTCTGTGCAGCGCTGGTGAGCCCATGGGTGGCGATACTACCGGGAGCAATGACCGGCCTGCTGTTGCACGGAGTCACAGGGGTGATTGGCCGAGTGAGTGCGGTGCGGGCCGCAGACCTGCGGGTCCCGGGGCCAATGTGGTGGATCGCCTTGTTGGCCGTGCTGGGCTGGGCATTTTGTTGCTGGGCGGTTCGGCGTTCGCGAGGCTGGGCTTGGATCGCGGTAATGGTGTTGCCCGCGGTCGCAGTGATGGTTCTGTGGCCGGAGCCCGTGGTGAGTACACCGGGCTCGCTGGAGGTTACGGCAATCGACGTGGGACAGGGCGATTCGATCTTCGTCGTGGGGCCGCGAGGAGCGACGATGCTGATCGACGCCGGCGGCCCAGTGGGCGGAGTGACCGAGGCTGCAGAGGCGACGAGCCGGTTCGACATAGGCGAAGAGGTGGTGTCGCCCTACCTGTGGTCGCGGCGGTTTCGACGGCTGGACGTGATAGCGCTGAGCCACGCGCACAGCGACCACATGGGCGGAATGCCCGCCGTGATGCGGAACTTCAGGCCAAGAGAACTCTGGGTGAGCATCGATCCGAACTCCGACGCGTACCGAGCATTGCTTGTGGAAGCGGGTCAGTTGGGCGTGGTGGTGCGACATTTTTACGCAGGCGATCACGTTGCGTGGGACGGGACCGAGGTGACGGTGATGGCTCCGGAGAACGGCTACGCGAACGCAGGGGAGCCCGTGAATAACGACTCGCTGGTGATGCGGATGCAGTATGGCAAGGCTTCGGTGCTGCTGGAAGGCGACGCCGAGGCCCCCAGCGAGCGAGCGATGCTGGCCCATGGGCGCGTGGCGGCGGTGACGTTGCTGAAGATTGGTCACCACGGCAGTAGAACCTCGACCACGCAGGAGTTCCTGGACGCGGCCTCGCCGAAGGATGCGGTGATTTCGGTCGGCCTGGGGAATACATTTGGGCACCCCCGGTACGAAGTCATTGAGCGAATCGCAGACGCCAGGACTAGGCTGTACCGAACGGACGAGTTCGGCTTGACCACATTCCTGCTGGGACGGGACGGCGGAATCCGTGAGGTTGTTGGAGCGTCTAATCCTTAGGTGGATGAAGTAGCTGGTCACTTTTATCGGGAGGACTTTCGATGGAGTTGAACGAGACGAGCACTGAGGCCGTAAGAGTCAGCGCAGAGGAACGGGCGGAGGAGCAGAAGCTGATTCGCCGGCTGCAGATGATGATGAACATGGTGATGCAGGTCATCGCGCAGGACGGTTCGCTGACGGTAGATGAGGCGGCCCAGATGATCGCCGACAGCAGAAAGGCCGCGCTTGCAATGTTTCCCGGCAAGGAGCTGGCCTATGACCTGATCTGGCGACCGCGCTTCCAACGATTGATGCGAGATCGGTTTCGTATTATGTAACCGCGATAGTGGCTTTAATTGCGACGAGCTGGGTGGGGTCGCGTCCTGATACGCTGGAAGCGTCATGCAAATACGGCTTGCGACACAGGATGATCTTCCGGCGTTGATGGCGCTGGTTCGGCGCGTGGTGCCGCTGATGCTGGCGGCGGGCAATCGGCAGTGGGATGAAGGCTATCCGAATAACCCCGTCTTTCAACGAGATATTGCGCTAGCGCAGCTATGGGTCGCTGAGGTGGATGGTGGGCTTGCCGGGGTTGCCGCGCTGACGATGGATCAGGAGCCGGAGTACGCGCAAGCCGAGTGGGACATGAGTGCAAAGGCCCTGGTGGTGCATCGGCTTGCCGTTGACCCGGCCTTTCGTGGCGCAGGCGTGGCCTCTTGCTTGATGCATAAAGCGGAAGAGGTCGCGGTCGAGCGAAGGCTCGACGTGGTGCGCATCGACACCAATACAGAAAACGCAGCGACGCAGCGGCTGTTTCCGAAGCTGGGATATCGGCTGGCGGGCGAGATCGGATTGGGCATAAGGCCGGGGCTGCGGTTCTTCTGCTATGAAAAGATAATTGCGCCGTAAATGGCGTTACGTCACTGCTTCGATGGTGATGTTGACAATCAAACCGTAGCTGCGGCTTATGGAGTTTGGGGCGGTCCGATGTGCGGCGTCTTGACGGGGGTCGCCAACCCGACAAATTCGGTGAGGAGGTTGTCGCCGAAGTTCGTCACCCAGAGGTTGCCACTGGCGTCGATGGCGATGTCGTAGGCCTCGAGCAATTTCGCATCGGGGGCATAGCCTGCGGTGGGGGACAGGATTTGGCCGGGTGATACGGCGGCCGCACCTGCTAGCTCTGTGATCGATGGGCCGCGAAAGTTCGAGATCCACACGTGTCCCGAACCGTCGATGGCGACGCCCTGCGGATGGTCGATGCTCGCCTTGTTGTCGCTGTAGCCAGAGGAGAGGACAGCACCGGCGCTGGAGACCTCGGAGATGCTGTCGCCGAAGAGGTTCGCAATCCAGACATTGCCGAGTTGATCGATCGCGAGTGCATCTGGACCATCGCAACAAGAGACCTTGAGAAACTGCGTGCCGTCAGAGGAGACGCGAGTGACGACAGTGTCGTTCTGGTCTCCAATCCATGCGTTATGGTTGCCGTCGACGGCGACCGCGAGCGGGAAGGCGAAGGAGTCGGTGGTGTAACCCGCGGCGCCGGAGAGAGGTGCGCCGACGCTCGAAAGCAGGCTGACGTGCGAGTCACCGAAGTCTACGATCCAGGCATCGGTGTTGGTATCGATGGCGACGGCAGCGGGGTAATCCAGGCCGCCGGCAATGTATCCTGTGGTGCCGGAGATGGGCTGGCCGCTGGAGTTGAAGACAGAGACGCTGCCCAGGCCGCCGTTGACGGAGGAGGGGCTCTCCTCATTGACGATCCAGATATTGTTCTGCACATCCACGGCGAGGCCATAGGACTCGAGCAGCCCCCCGGAAGCGATGCCGTTGGGGAAGAGGGGCGTCCCCGTGGGGCTGAACTCCGTTGCAGAGCTGAAATAGCTGGCGACCCAGATGTTCCCAACCGAATCGACACCCAGACTGGATGGGGAGTTCATACCGCCGCCCTTGTAGCTGATGAAGAGGGTCCAGTCGGCTGGAGCCCCGGTGAGGACTGGCGTGAACGCAGAGCTGGCGCCGGAGTAGCCGTAGATCGCTGCGACATTGTCGCCAGGGTTGCGGATGATTCGCAGAACCGCGTCGAGGGTGTCCAGGGAAGAAAAAACATCGTCGGGGTTGGTCGCGAAGACAAGGTTGCTACAAGCGACGGAAAGAACAGAGGAGCTTGTGCAGGCGTTCAGCAGGTTGGCAAGGCTGTTGATCTTCGCAGCGGGAGAGACACCGGTCGTTGGAAAGCCTGCTCCCGGCGCTGTGCCAGTGGAAGGATTGGCGAGATTGGCGGCGGTGGCAAAGGCATTGGCGAGGCCTTGCGCGTTCGTGGCAGTCGCGCCGATGTTGGCCCCGGAAGAGAGGAATTGAGAGAGCGCCCACGCAGAGGCTACGGTGGTGACCTCGTTGACGGTGAACTGAGCCGAGGCCACGACCTGCTGGCACGTCCCGACAGGCGCGAGCAGTGTGGTGGAAGAATTGGGAGTACCGAATGGACCGCCGCGAGCCACAAGGTAAAGCTGTGACGCGGCGGTCGGACAAATGTAGGATGCGGGAACTGTGAAGGCTCCGTTCGCATCCGTGACGGGCGGAGAGGTGAGCAGCGAGGTGGCCGCCGATCCATTGCCTGTCGTTCCGGCGGCGTAGAGCTGGATGGTGGCGCCCACGAAGGCTTGCTTGCCCGTCATGGCCTTGCCGGTAAAGTTCGCACCGGGAAAGCCAGTGGGAGGAGGAGGAGGAGCGGATCCTGTCGACGGGCCGGAGCCGCAGCCGAAAAAAGTGCAGCACAGAGCACCGGCACCAATCACGGTCAGAACGGCCTGGAAGCTACGCAACATTGATCTCACTGGAAGCTAGAGTAGCAGATGGATTGACCGGCTATTTGCGGCGATAGGGCTGAGTGAGGCTGTTCAGATCGACAGAAGAGAGGAACCTGCCGAGCGCCGCGGATAACTGCTGGCGAGCGACCTCAACCGGGAGCGTCGTGTCGATCGTCTCGGCCCGAAGCAGCATGGGAATGGGGCGCTGAGGATCTTCCGAGAAGACCGATTGCGAGGTCGGCTTGCTGTAGACAAAGCCGAAGCGAGCGCGGTCGCTGGAGTACTCGCCGCAGGAGTCGCCATTGCAGATGGTCGTGGCCTCAAGATACTGGCTGGCGCCGTTGTTGTAGAGAGACGCTGAGAAGCTTATCGGCACGTTACCCGCGGTGGCAAACATGAGTTGGCTGTGCCACAGGGGGTCTTCGCCGCGCGCGGAGTGACAGATCAGCGTGTCATGCGAGCCGAGAATAGGCGAAATGCCAAGTGAGATGTGTGTGCCACCATCGTCGGGAGCGTACTCGGCCCAGTGATAGATCAGCGTGCCTGCGAAGACGTTCTCGTTCCACGAGCGCGCCAGCGTGTAGCTGCCGATGCGCGCAGGGAACTGCCCCGCAGCGTGCTGATCGATCCTGATCTGCGACGTGTACGCGGAAGAGCTGGTGTAGGCCACAGCCCTCGCCACTCCATAGAGCCCGAAGACGACGAGGGCCAGCATGGCTGCGAAGCGGGGATAGACAAAAGACAATCGCGCGAGCGCATAGACCAGAGGTTTCGCCGCAGCGGGTTTGAGTTGGTTGGGCGACTCCCCCAGACGGCGGATCACGTAGAAGAGGAGGAAGGTCGCAAGGAGAAACAAACACGCGCCAATGATGTAGTCCGCGAGTTTCGCCCTGTGCTGCAGCGAAGTGAAGTGCAGAGCCACCAGGTAATAGAGCACAAGACCGCAGAGGCGCGCGAAGTTGAAGACGTAACCCAGCAGTACCGCGCAGAGCACGACTGCCGCGTGAGCGTACCAACGAAATCGGTAGACATAGCCAGCGATCAGCGCGATGAAGCCCATGGTGACCGCACCGCGGATGCCGTTGCAGCCTGGAGCGATGAACATACCGAACTGCGGCGTAAACATCAGGAGCATCTGGTCGGAACTCAGCGGTTGACCCAGAGCGATCGCGAAGGCTCGCGCGACGTGCGCCGAAACGCGCTGCAGAGGAAGATCGACAAACACGTTGAAGATGTGGGGAATCGGGTTGACGAACCAAAGGAGAACCAGTGGAAACAGCGCAGCGCGAAATAGGCGGGGACCACCGAAGAGCAAAACCACGCCCGCACCATAAGCAAACGCCACGAGCGAGTGTGGCGGCATATAGATCGACCACTGCGGTGAGAGGACAAAGATGAGGATCGATTGGTTGCGGATGTGAACGACCGCTGCGGTAACGACCAGGATCACCAGCCCCCACCAGCTGCCGTTCATCTCCCAGCCAAGGGAGCGCCACACCCGAAGCACAAGCACAAAGCTGACCAGCGGAATAAACATCCCGATGGATTTCAGAGCATCCTGGGTCCACAGGTTCCAGAGAAGGACCGCTGTCGGCCAGACAGCGCTAAGGCCGAGCACCGCGAGCAAAGCTGCGAGCCCAGCGGCTTGTTTTGGGGTAAATGTGAATTTTTCCCTCGCGATGAGGGCGGGGAGTTCAGCAGCAGCCGGAGTTGTTGACATATCGATCCGATTCGGATGACGCCTGGCGTGTCAGTGAAGTCAATCCGGCCAAAATGAATGTAAAGCGAGCTATTTGGAGGAATCGCGACGCGCTCTGTAACGGGCACGGGCAGAGGCCAGGAACGCCCCAACCGAGCCGACCACTGCGAGGATGGCAGTCGGGTTTTCCGGGGAATCATCGCAGGTACCGGTCCCAACACCTCCGCCTTGTCCGTGGAGCGGAAGGGCGACGGCAAACAGAAGAGCAATGCCGAAAAGAAGGAGTGACGATTTCTTCATAGATGGGTCCTCAATTGGGAAGGTACTGTCACTAAAGTCGAATGTCAACGGACAAAAGTCTCTCACCGGTAACACTTTAGTGTATAGGCGCGATCCAAGTTACTCTCCCCACTCCAACTGGATGAAAACGCTGAATGGAACTCGCCGACAGTAAGCCTCTCGGCAAAGAAAACTGACCGATCCTCAATGAGCTCGTTCAATCGCGTCTTCACACATTCGATTTCCGGGGCACCCTCAGATAGCAGAAGCTGCCCATCCCTCATCGTTAAAGCTGCGCTAAATCTCACTCGGATCTCGGTACAGCGTCTTCGAGCCGTTGGTTTACGCGGAAACGGACACCCGGCGCGCTGTGGTCCGAGGAAGCTTATTTCTGCTGAGTCGCCAGCCACTGATGAAGGTTTGGCTCCTGGATCGCGCGCATCTGGATGCAGTCATTCATGCTGTCGATGGCCTTGGCGAGGGTGCGTTCGGAGGCGTTCACCGTATGGTTGGCGAAGAAGCCTGCAACCTCATCGCGCTGTTTCACGCTGCAAAAAGACCCTGTAGCGGCAACAACGCGGAGACCGGAGCCAGTAGTGAACTGGGCCTGAACCTTGCTCCAGTTCTTCTGGATGTACGCCCAGGTCTGGTCGCGGGTCTCGCGATCGCGCAGCAGGGCCACCAGAACGGTCCAGCTATCCTGATTGCGGACCTGTCCCGAGACCGTGTAGTCGAGCGTGCGGGTGACCAGCGCGGGATCGCGAAAACGCGCAAGGGTGTGTAGTGCGTCGGTCTGGTCGCCGGGATCGCTGGAGTCCTTGCTTGCGGCGAGGACCTCTTCATAAAGGGCCGCATCGCCGTTGGTGGACGTGACTAAAACGGCGGCGTCGGCAAGCCTCGGATCGAGCGTCTTGTCCTTCTTGTTGCCCGACGCGTAAGCCCGGCTGGTCAACTGCCGCGCCTGGGCCAATACGGCGGGATCCTGCGCAGCGCCAAGCAGTTCAAACAGTATTCCGCGAAGCTCCTGGCGGTCAAAGGATTCGTTCTTTTCAGGCGCACCGAGCGCAGTGTAAACCGGTCCAAACTGGCGGCGAATCATCGCGGCAAGCTGGACCCGATCTTCATCGGTCGCAATGTCCGAGTCCACCTTTTGCAGTTGTTTATTGGCAGTGTCGAGGACGTCCGCGGCTGGGTCTTGCTTCAGCGCAAGGACGAGGTTCAGGTAGTCGCCGACCGTGCTTTTGCCTGAGCGAACCAGAGCGAAGCGGTCGCCAAGCAGGCCAATGCGTTCGGGTGGCGTAAGGGCGGTCTCGGCCTTTGCGAGAATAGCACTGAACTGTGCAGGCGTGTAGACAGTCCGGTAGTAGCCCTTGTCTGCGGCGTTGGCGTAGACGAACAGCATCCCAACATCCGCTGGAACAGGCAGAGTCGAGTCTCCAGGGGCAACCACACGACAGACAGGCTGGCCGCTGGCCTTGAGGCAGACGGGGATTGTCCAACCACGCGAAGGGGGGTTGGGATCGTCACTCGCGGAGAGGAAGAAGCGACTCTGGCTAGTGGGAAGGCCGTCGGCCTGCTTCCTGGAAAGTGTGAGCAGAGGCACCCCAGGCTGCGTGACGAAGCTCGACATGATCTTGTCGACTGGAAGATGACTGGTCGCGGTCTGAGCATTCCAGAAGTCCTCCGCGGTGGCGTTGCCGTACATGTGGGCCTGCAGATAGTTGTGGACGCCCTGCCGGAACACCTCCGGACCGACGTAATTTTCTACCATCCCGAGCACCGCTCCCCCTTTACCGTAGGAAATTCCGTCGAACATCTCTTCGATCTGGTCAGGCGTATCGGCCGTGGCGCGAATCGGGTGGGTCGTCTTCTGCGCATCGAGGTCCAGGGTCTCATCGAGATTCTGCGCGACGTCCTGCGGGAAATCCCACTCAGGGTGCCACTGCGCGACAGGCTTCATCTCCATCCACGTGGCGAAGCCCTCGTTCAGCCAGAGATTGTCCCACCACTGCATCGTCACCATGTCGCCGAACCACTGGTGGGCCATCTCGTGCGCGACCACCTCGGCCACGCGCTTCTTCGCGGGGATCGCGCCTGTCTTGGAGTCGATCAGGAGGTCGGTCTCGCGATAGGTGATGCAGCCGAAGTTCTCCATCGCACCGGCCTCGAAGTCAGGCAGCGCGACCATGTCGAGCTTGGGCATGGGGTACTTGATGCCAAAGTAGGTATCGTAATAATGCAGGACGTACTTGGCTGATTCGACGGCGAACTTCGTCAGTTCGACCTTATCCGGCGTGGAGCAGGCGCGGATCGGGACGCCGTCGGACTTGCCTTCCGTGCACTTGAAGTCGCCAACCAGAAACGCCACCAGGTAGGTGGACATCCTGGGCGTGGTGGCAAAGTGTACCGTATGCTTCCCTGCGGCCGGCCCGGGCTTATCCGAGATGATGTTGGTGTTGGAGATGGCCGTATCGGCCGTGTCGATGACCAGCGTGATGTCGAACGTGGCCTTCAGAGCCGGCTCGTCGAAGCTGGGATAGGCTCGGCGCGCGTCGGTCGCCTCAAACTGTGTCACCGCATAGTTGCGTGCCTTGGTCTTTGAGAGATAGAAGCCGCGAAGCTTGTCGTTGAGTATCCCGGCGTACTGGATCGCCAGGGTGACCTTCCCTGCAGGCAGTTCCTCGGCAAAGGTGAAGGTAGCCTGCTCTTTCGCGGCGTCGAGCGTGGTCGTTGCCGTCTGCGGATGCCTGTCTGCCTGAAGCGGCGTAAGTGGAACAGGCTGCGTGCCCAGCTTGCCGTAGCTATAGGTGGCGATCGGCAAGGCATAAGCCTTCACCGCCCCGAATTTGATCTCCGCGGCGTTCAGGGTAATCGTCCTGCTCGGCGCATCGAGAACCACGTCGATGGTCTCGCTGCCGGTAAAAGTCGCGGCCTTGAGATCGGGAATAAGGGT
>Ga0182024_10011883_pt1 | contig 17364 bp, 17 predicted proteins | sample P32metaG_FD_120480 | JGI IMG/M metagenome (GOLD analysis project Ga0182024, IMG submission 120480) | Permafrost microbial communities from Stordalen Mire, Sweden - P3-2 metaG (Illumina Assembly) | ecosystem: Environmental > Terrestrial > Soil > Wetlands > Permafrost | place: Sweden: Stordalen...
ACGAGCTCACGAAGCTGCTCACCGAAGGCGCCGCGCGCAGGGGATTCGAACTTCTCGACCAAAGCGGCCTTCTGCAACACCTGCTGCCCGACATCTCTCGAATGAAGGGCGTCGAGCAGCCTCCGCAGTTTCATCCGGAAGGCGACGTCTGGATTCACACCCTGCTGATGCTCGAGAAGCTGCCCGCCAGCTGCTCACCCACTCTCGCGTGGGGCGTCCTATTACATGATGTGGGCAAGCCTCCGACTTTCACGCCTCCGGCCGGCCCCGAGGGGCGCATTCGCTTCGACAGGCACGTGGAGGTCGGAACCGTGATGGCGACGGACATCTGCCGCGGCCTCAGGTTTTCAAACGAGGATACGGAGCAGATTGCGGCTCTGGTCGCAAACCATCTCCGGTTCAAAGACGTACTTCAGATGAAGGCGTCGACGCTTAAGCGGTTCGTCCGGCTCAACCGCTTCGAAGAACATCTCGCGTTGCACCGGCTTGATTGCCTTTCGAGCCATGGGAATCTGGACGCTTACCGCTTCGTGGTGAAGTTCCTGGCTGAAACTCCGCCCGAGGAAGTAAGGCCGCCCCGCCTTGTGACCGGAGACGACCTCAAGCGGCTGGGGTACGTTCCTGGTCCTGTGTATAAGGAGATCCTGGAAGCGGTCGAGGAGGGTCAACTCAGCGGAACGATACGGACGCGAGAAGAGGCGTTCGAGCTGCTCAGAAGGGACTATAATCCGTCGCACAAGTAACCCATACCGTGTTGAATATAATGTACTTATTAGATATAAAACCACCAATAAACGGAGTTGATTCTTATATTTAGTGTGATACACTCAACATTGCTTATATAACCAGGCGAACAAAAAGAAATCTTTTCTCTGGATACTACATCTAAGCTGTAGACAGCCGATCAAGCTGTCCAGTGGGTTGCCGCAATTCCGGTGGCTGATCTCCGGTTTCTCGTGCGGGCACTCAAGGGAGACAAATGAGCAAAGGTACAAGGGTTGTTCCAACAGAACTCGCTATATTACCAGTCCGGGATACGGTTCTTTTCCCCGGCGCAGTCATGCCATTGCCGGTAGGACGTGAGACTTCCCTGGCGCTGCTTGATTCTCTGGAAGGACCGGAGAAGCTTTTGGGCGTTGTGGCGCAGTTGGACCCGCGCGTCGAATCGCCCACGGGGACCGATCTGCACACGGTCGGGACGCTTGCAAAGGTTCACAAGATGGTCCGAATGCCCAACGGAAACGTGGTGGCGTTCCTGGAAGGTTTGGATCGCATCAAGGTGCTCGACGTGACCGGTTTGAAGCCGTTCATTAAAGCGAGAGCGGACGTGCAAGCCGACCTCGAAGACCAGCGCGATGCGGAATTGACGGCGCTCGAACGCAACGTGCAGGAATTGTTCCGCGACGTGGTAGCCCGGTCGCCGCAGCTTTCCGACGATTTACAGACGGAAGTGATGAACATCGATTCTCCGGGACGCCTGGCGGATTTTGTAGCTTCCACGTTGCCTTCGCTGACCACGATGGTTCGACAGGAACTGCTCGAGACTTTCAACGTGCGCAAGCGCCTTGAAACGCTTGTGAGCGAACTTTCCAAGGAGAAAGAAGTTCTCGAGCTGCGCAATAAGATTCACGAGCAGGTTCAGGAGCAGGTAAACCAGAGCCAGCGCGAATTTTTGCTGCGCGAGCAGATGAAAGCGATTCAGAAGGAGTTGGGAGAATCCGAGGACGGACAAGCCGAGGTCGACGAACTTCGCAAGAAGGTCGAAGAATCGGGAATGTCCGCCGAAGCGAAGAAGGAATGCGAGCGCGAATTGAAGCGGCTCGCGAAGATGACTCCAGCGTCGGCTGAATACATGGTTTCGCGAACCTATCTCGAATGGATGACTTCTCTTCCGTGGAACAAAACCTCCGGAACCGGGGAAGAGGCCATTGACATACTCAAGGCGCAGGAAATCCTGGACGAAGACCACTACGACCTTGTGAAAGTAAAAGAGCGGATACTCGATTATCTGGCGGTGAAAAAGCTGCAGCCGGGCATGAAAGGTCCGATCCTCTGCTTCGTGGGGCCTCCGGGCGTGGGTAAAACTTCGCTCGGAAAATCGATCGCGCGCGCGATGGGACGCAAGTTCGTCCGAATCTCGCTGGGCGGAATGCACGACGAAGCGGAGATACGCGGACATCGTCGGACGTACATCGGGGCGCTGCCTGGGCAAATAATCCAGGGCATCAAGCGCGCCGAGACGATGGACCCTGTGCTGATGCTGGATGAGGTGGATAAACTCGGACGCGACTTCCGGGGCGACCCGTCAGCGGCATTGATGGAAGTGCTCGATCCGGAACAGAATTCCACGTTCCGCGATCACTATCTCGACGTGCCGTTCGATCTCTCGAAGGTTCTGTTCGTCGCGACGGCCAACTGGATGGATCCGATTCCGGAACCGCTGCGGGACCGCATGGAAATTCTCGAACTCGCGGGCTATACGGAGGACGAGAAAGTCCATATCGCAAAACGGTTCCTGATTCCGCGGCAAGCCAAGGAACACGGAGTGAAGCTCGGCGAGCAAGTCGAGTTCACGGACGAGTCTCTGCACGACCTGATTCACCACTACACGCGGGAAGCGGGTGTGCGAAACCTCGAACGTGAAATCGCGACGGTGGTGCGGAAACAGGCGCGGCGTCTCGCGGAAGGCAAGACGGACAAGCTCATCGTCACGCCCGACGTGATTCGCGAAGCGCTCGGCATTCCGAAATTTCGCCTCGAGCAGGAAGTGGAAGAACGCGTCCAAAAGCCCGGCGTTTCGGTTGGGCTTGTCTGGACGCCGGTGGGCGGCGATATCGTGTTCATCGAAGCCAGCAAGATGCGCGGAGGCAAGGGATTCACGATGACCGGGCATCTGGGCGAAGTGATGCAGGAGTCCATGCGCGCGGCTCTGACCTGGGTGCGCGCCAACTCCGAGCGTTACGGCATCGATGCCGACTTCTTCCGGAAGCTCGACTTGCACGTACACGTACCCTCGGGGGCGATTCCCAAAGACGGGCCTTCCGCCGGCGTCGCAATGGTCACGGCGCTGGTGAGCTTGCTCACGGGCAGGCCGGTGCGTCCGCGGGTGGCGATGACGGGAGAAATTTCACTCTCCGGAATCGTGCTGCCGATCGGCGGCGTGAAGGAGAAAGTTCTCGGCGCCAAGCGAGCGGGCATCCGTGAAGTGATTCTGCCATCGGAGAACGAACCGAACGTGAAGGAAGATCTGCAGCCGGAGATGCTCGAAGGCATGCAGATCCACTTCGTGCGAACCGCCGAGCAGGCGCTCGAAATCGCGCTCGGCAAGTTCGATAAGCCGGTGCGTCCGGTGAAAGGCGGCTTGTCTGAAGAGCAGCCCCCGATTGCGGGACCACTGCACTAAACGTTCGCGGCGCAAGCCGGAACGCGAATCACACAACTAGGTCAAACGAAAAGGCCGGGAGATAATTCTCCGGGCCTTTTTTTTGCGCCCGAAAGCTTTCCTATTGCGGCGGGAGGCGGTTTCGCGTACAGGTAGAAACCGTCGATGCCCTACCGTCCTCGCGAACTCGTGGTGCGCGCCCGTGAAGCGGCGGCTTTGCTTTTGTCGACGCTCGACCGGAACGAAATGGTCGCGCGGTTCCTCGATATGTACGCCGCCGAGAACCGGCGCCCGGGGCGCGCCGACCAGCCCGGACATTACCGCGAGCAACTAGAGACCATTCGGCGGGAGGCCGTGCTGGCAATGGCGCTGCGGATTGAAAAAGCGCTGCCTACTCGGATGAAGGTCCAGGTAACGATGCGGGCAGTGGGGCGTCCGGCCAAAACCAAAAAAGCCAAGAAAGGCGCGAAGTCAAAACCGAAGAAGAAACCGGCGCTGGAGCTGGCGATTCCCTTGCTGGACATGTTCCGCGAGGAATTTTTCGTGGCGCTCGGACAGGCGCTCGATTGGAGCGACGATGACGCCGGCGACTTCTGGCGCGACCTGCAATACTACGAGAACCTCACCAAGCAAGGTCCGGGCAGGCGCACGCGAGCGACAAATGCGGCTTCAGGGCCGTTCGTCGATCGAGTGGGCCTGCTGCTCGATCCATCGCTGATGGAACAATCGCGGCGTGCCGCGGCCAAATTCGAGTCAGAACTCCACACCGCCGCTGACCAGGTGCTGCGAGAGGTTTTCTCGCGCCGACGGGAGAACTGAAGCACCGCACCGCCAACTGAGAGCGGCTGCGACGGGATCGCGCGGCATGAGGCACGTGCTGATCTGGCAAGCGAATCCGCGAAGGCGGCAAATCTGCACGGTCCTTTTGTTATTCTCGCAACGTGCTGCCCGTCTTCTACATTCTGGTACTCCTGCAGATTGCGCTTGGCCTCTTTTCGCTGGGGCAGGGGTTCTGGTGGCTGCACATGGTTCGCGTCCGCGCGGGAAAGCACGCGGGATTTTATGCGCCTCTTACGGCGGTAATTTGCCCGTGCAAGGGCAATGAACCGGGACTCGAAGAGAATCTGACCGCGCTCACTCGCTTTGACTACCCCAACTACGAGGTTTATTTTTCGCTGGCGACGAACCTTGATCCCGCGCTGGCGATTATCGAACGGGTGAAGGCGGCGAGCCCGCATCCCGTACATATCGTGATTGCAGGGCCACCCGAAGATTGCGGCGAAAAGGTGAACAACCTGCGAGTGGCCGTCGAATCGCTGCCCGACAAATTCGAGACTTTCGTCTTTACTGACTCGGACGTGCGGCTGTCGCACGGGTGGCTAGCCAAGCTGGTTGCTCCGCTTGAGGATACGCGCATCGGAGCCACCACTGCTTACCGGTGTTTAATTCCGAGCACGCGCGCAGGCGGCAATCAATTTGCGAGTGCGCTTGCCTCGGCTTGGAATGCCGCCGTGATGACGACGCTGGGACATACTCGCGAGAATTTTTGCTGGGGCGGCGGCACGGCAATCCGGCGGAAGAATTTTGCCGAAGCGCGCGTGCTCGAAGCGTGGCGCCGAGCCGCGAGCGACGACTTTGCGATGACGAACGCACTGCAGCGGGAGCGAAAGGCAATTCTGTTCTGTCCGCAGTGCCTGGCGCCGACCCTGCAAGCCTGGAAAGCGTCAAACCTGCTGGAGTTCACGAACCGGCAAATCACGATCACGCGTGTTTACTCGCCGCGAAGGTGGCGCCTGGGCGCACTGGCGCACGGGGGCTACTCGGTGACGATGATCTGCGCCGTCGTGGCAATTTTCATCACGATGGCCGGGGGCGATCCCTGGTTTCAACTCGCGCTGATAGCGCTGGCGATTCCGCTGCTGGCCGCGATGAAAGGCGCGTTGAGGATTATCGCCGTCAACGAGCTGCTGCCGGAATGGAAGCCCGAATTCGACCGGTGGAGCTGGACGTGGATGGCTCTCGCGCCCTTGGTGCCATTCCTCTTCGCGTGGAATTTTCTCGTTTCGTTGGCGACGCGGCGAATCCGCTGGAGAGGGATTCGGTATGAACTTGTGTCGGTCGACAAGACACGAATTTTGAATCGGTAGTGGAGTTCGTCCCGCCCGAAAGAGGAGAAGTGCGAAGCGTAACGGATGCCATGATGCAAACATCGAAAGCGCCAGAGCGCTTTTCCGGGTGCCCCACCCTCGGTTTTCGAGGGTGGGTCTCGGCTGCGAAATCTCACACAAACACGTAACGCTCCATCTCACAAAAGCGGGCATCGATCCTGGATTCAGCGCACGAACGTATGAACCACGAACACACGAACGCGCCAAGATCAGATGCGGCGCTGGATCGAAGGAAAGTCGAGCCAGACCTTCACGCCGCAAAAGTGGGAGCCTTCGGTGCAGATGGGTGTCGAGATGCCGGCGCGCAGATAGCACGGCGGACCGATGTAGCGGGCGAGTTCGGGAAACGCGGCGCGCACCTGGCCGACTTCGTCCATGGAGGCCTGATAAATTTCCTCCTGCGCGTTGAAGCAAGTCCGCATGGTCCATTTGTGCAGCAAGTGCAGCAGCGAGCCCGATTCCACGAGGCGAATGGCCTTGGCGTTGGGAAGAAGGTAGAGCGCGAATTCGCGCGGCACGCCTCGATCGAGCAATTCATTCTTCGCGGTCCACGCGGTTTCCATCGCCTGCTGGTAAATTTCGAACGCGCGCGCATTTTCGCGGATCAGCATGGGCGTGATGTAGTCGGGCGAGCGCGTGTCGGTGAGAGTTAAAAGCGGGCGCGAACCGGGGACCATGCGGTGCCGCTGGTCCTGGCTGTCGGCGGTGTGGCTGATCTTCTTCGCGAAGGTGAAGTGGGCGTGATCGAGAGGGCGCATCATCGGCGCGTGCACGCCGACGTTTAGCGTTTCGCGACGATAAGGATTGCGCGCGGGATTCAAAACGCGGTCGAGCGCTTCCGCGTCGGGACATTCTGCCAAGGTAACGCCCATGACGGCGCGGTATGCCTGCGCCACGGCTTCCATTGCGCGCGGCGAATAATCCGTCAGGCGCGACGTGAGACCCGCGAGGCGGGCGTCGAATTCGCGCGCGAATGTTTCACCGTCCGTTGCGGCGTGGTTCCATTCGGGCGGATCCTGCATGGGTTCGTTGTCGAAGCGATCGAAGAACTGCGGATCGATTTCGCGAACGCGCTCGACCATTTCACCGATCACAAGCCGCGCTTCGGAAGGCGTGTCGTTCGCGGCCTGCATGCGCCGGAGGCGATGAAGCACGATACCCGAGAGCGTGTGCACCATGGTGGTGAACGCGGCGACCGGGAGAACATAACGCGCCACTTCGATCGCGCGCTTTTCGGACTGGCGCTCGACTTTCTGAACACGCCGTGGATGCGACATTCCACTCACGTGCCAAATATCGCTCAGGATTTCACGCGCAGAAGGTTCGAGAACGCGCGTCAGCTCGCGGTAATACTCCCAGGCGCGAGCAACCGCCTTTTCGTAAATGGCGCGCTCCGCGGGGCCGAAAGCGGAAGTTTCGGCGGGGATGTATGCCTGCGCGCGGTCGAGGCGCACGTAGCGCTGGCTCTGCTGCTCGGAGTTGTAGAACGGATGCGCGTGAAGGAATGACCAGACGAATTGGCGGCTGATGTTTTCCAGGCCGAACTCGAAATGGGCGTGCTGGTAGACGGTGTGATGGCCGCCGAAATAGGTTCCGGAGCCAATCGTGACACGCTGCTTCTCGGTGACCTCTTCCGGGACCACGAGGCGAGGGGAATAGCACGTGCGAGCAGCCGCAATCGCCGAATCAAAGGGATGCGAGAAGTGGTTGCGCAGCGTGACGCGAGGCGCCGCGGCTTCCACCTGCGATCCAGGCGGTGAATCCGGCAATGGAGACAATTGCGAGGCCATTTCTTCCGCGGTGAATTGTACACCCCGGCGTTATCCCATTGGACTTAGTTCGCAAGAAACCGCGCACCGAATGGAAAGCCGGCTGAAACAGTTTACCGCGCGGGAGGCTGTTTCTTGTTGGCAGCCGCTTTGTCCGCGTACTTCTTCTGGAAGCGTTCGACGCGGCCCGCGGTGTCGATGAGCTTCTGCTTGCCGGTGAAAAACGGGTGGCATTGGGAACAGATTTCCACGCGAATCAGATTGCCTTTAAAAGTGGAACGCGTTTCAAATGTGCTGCCGCAAGCGCAGTGCACCGTCACGGGATGATAATCGGGGTGAATGCCCTCTTTCATGGAAAGCTCCTGTCGGCCGACCGGTCTGCACGAAGGAAAGGACGAAATACTCATTCGCGTCGCTAGGTCAGCAGAAAAACAATTATAACCCGAGAATCGCGCGGCTCCAAACGCGGTCGAGTTGCGAGGAAGAGCGTGGTCACATCATATCCCCTGGCGGATTTGGAATGTGGGAGTCCGAAAACGCATAAGGAGATAGCCGCCCGTCTGGAGAAGCCTGAGCAACGTGGGCAGTGCTAGGCAGGCGCGAGGGCTATTGCTCTGGGCATGCAAGGCGGTATAGGCTTCGCGTTACGAGGTTACACAAAATGCAGCGAAATAAGCGAAATCTTGCGGGATTCGGCATCCTGTCCGCGCTTGGGTGTCTGTGCCTGCTGGGCATTCTGGCGAGTGTTGACGGTGGTTCGTCGAGGGCGATGGCGTGGGGATTGGCGAGGTTTCAGGGCTGGGAGCCGACGATCCGCGAATTTGAGCAGCACGACAAGACGGATCCGCCCAAACCCGGCGTGATCGTGTTCACCGGGAGTTCGAGCATCACGTATTGGGAAAGTCTGACGAACGACATGAAGCCGCTTAACGTGATCAATCGCGGATTCGGCGGGTCGGAGTTCTCCGACCTCGACCAGTATGCGAAGAGAATCGTGGTGGCGTACCGGCCAAAGGCCGTGGTGGCGTACGAGGGCGACAACGACCTTTCGCAGGGTTCGCCGAGAACGCCCGAATCGGTGGCGAACGACTTTCGGAAGTTTGTCCAGATCGTCCACTCGGATTCGCCGGAGACGTGGATTTACATCCTGTCGATCAAGCCTTCCAAGCTGAGGTGGAGCGAATGGCCGCGCATGAAGGCGGCCGACAAACTGATGCTGGACTTCAGCAAAACACAGGAGCGCGTGCAGTACATCGATGTCGCATCGGCGATGTTCGACGCCCACGGCAACCTTCCCGCCAATCTTTTCGTTCCCGACGGGCTGCACCCCTCGCCGAAGTGCTATGCGTTGTGGACGTCGATCATCAAGCCCGTGCTTCTTCAGCGGTTTGGAGCGAACGGCACGGACGAATAGGGCCGTAATAGCTTCTCAGCACAACGCTGACTGCATTTTAAGCTTTACATGGGCAGGGCGGAGTCCCTATGCTGGTTGGCTATGTGGTATGTGAACAAGCTGTTCGAGCCGGCGCAGGTCGAGTCTCTCACGACGAAAAGCTTCATCGTCCGGAGTTCGGGAGGCGTGGTCCGCATCGAGAAATATGGCTGCGGCGCGGAGCTGCGGAAGTCGCAGCAAGGCTCCTACCAGATGACGATCATTCCGACCATCATGCTGCAGGGCCAGTTCACGCTGCTCTGGGATGCCGGCTATCAGAAGTTCCTGATCACGAATGATGGCAAAAAGTTTCCGATCCGGGTCGCCCAGCTGGAGGATTTGCGGCGCTTCAATGAAGAATTGCGGACGGCGCTCGGCGTGCCGACTTACTACAATGAGGCGCTCGGTTCGACCTGCCACTACAGCGTCTACGATCGCGTAAAAGGCCGCGCAGGTGACGTGCCCGATGAGAGCGTCGGCGTGCATCCCGAATCCGAACAGCACTAACTTCCGCGAAGCTGCACGCTGGCGCAATCAAAAACACCAATCAAGTTCGACAGGCGGTTACACGAATTCCGGACACGGCAATGATCCACACCGGCAAATACTTGTATTCCGCGTCGCAATGGACTATACGAGTAGCAGGGTAAATGCGGAAGTTTCGCAAGCCGGCTGCGGCAGCGGACGCTAGAGCGCCTCTGAATACCCCCCAAACGGAGCAATTCTAATCGGTACACGAGCGGAAACAGAATCCGCTCTAACTCGTTCGAAACAAAGGACAGAGCAAATTCTAATCGGTACAGATTTGCACATTATTTTACGCATTGTTCCGGCTACGGGACTGCCCGCATAGTAGACCAAGTGCAGGAAGAGGCATCGCATGGCACAGGTTGTGGCGCTTGTAGATGATCTGTTTTTTCAGTCGAAATTGCTCGAGACGGCCAAGCAACTGGGCGTGGAGTTGCGGACTTGCACGACGCCTGAGGCATTCGCCGCCGAAATTGCGAAGGGTGCTCCAAGGCTGGCCGTGGTCGATTTGAACGCACGCGGCAATCCGCTCGAGGCAATCGAACAAATGCACGCAAGCGGCTCGCAAGTTCCGCTGATCGGCTTCCTTTCGCATGTGCAAGTCGAGCTAGCCGAGCGAGCCCGGGCGGCGGGGTGCCGCGATGTGATGCCGCGATCGAAATTCACGCGCGAATTGGCAACCATCTTCGCCCAAGTGAAATCCGAAGCCTCATGACGCCGAGACCCGCCATTTGGACTGTTGTAACCCTCTGGATTTTGATTGCGGCTTTGTTCGGTGCGGCGCCGCCGTCGGCGGCCCAGGGAAGCCAGGAATCCGGACCCGCCGCGGCACTCTCGGCCGCTCTGACGGCGGCGTGCCGCGCCGATCAGGCACATTTCGCCAACTATCTGACGCCGGATAACGCGTCCGCATTCCGTGCATTGCCGGAGGAACAGCGAGCGGCTTTTCTGGCGCGCTTTTCGCTCACCGACGAGGCCGGTAAGACGCTGATTTCGACAGATGCGCAGAACCACACCGTTCTGCGATGCGAGGCGCCGCAAGTGACGGTGGAATTTCGCTTCGGTGACGTGCGCACAAGCGAGAATCTGGCTTTCATCCCTGTGACGGTGGAGGCGAGCCAACAAACCGAATTCGGCCTCGTTCGCGAAAGCGGCGGCTGGAGATTGCTATCGCTTGGGCTTGTGCTGCTCGATATCCCGCAGCTTTCGAAACAGTGGGCGCAGAAGCGGGAAGCATCGCGGGAAGACGCAGCCCTCGCTGCGTTGAGCGCTTTGAAGGATGCCGTCGAAACCTATCGCCGCGCTTTCGGCAAGCTGCCGGAATCGCTCGCGCAGTTGGGACCCGCCCCCAAGGATGAAATATCACCAGACCAGGCTTCGCTCGTGGACGAGCATCTTGCCGCGGGCAGCGGAGGCGGGTATCACTTCCGGTACCGGATTGTGCCGGCCGCGGAGCAAAACGATGAAAAATTCGAGCTGGCCGCGACACCGGACGACTACGGAAAAACCGGACGGCGCTCGTTTTTCCTGGATTCGGACGGCAAAGTTCACGGGGCGGACCGGCACGGTTCGGTGGCGGCCGCGGACGATCCCCTTATCGAGGCCGAAAAGACTCCTCCGCAATAGAGCCTCGGATATATGATGTTCACCTGTACGGCCCCCCGAGTACAGAGTGGAATTCGCGTTTCGCGTCATGTCGACACAAACCGCACCGCAAAAGCAATCTTCCGAAGAAGCCGTTCGCCTTGCGAACCAGCGCTTTTATGCGGCATTTGAATCGCTCGATCTGGCCGAGATGGACTCCGTTTGGGCGCATGACGCTTCCGTGCAGTGCGTGCACCCCGGATGGGAATTATTGCTTGGATGGGATGAAGTCCGGGCGCGCTGGGGCCGGCTTTTCGCAAATACGAAACGCATCCGGGTGGCACTAAGCGGAGTGCGCGTCCGAGTGGAAGGCACCGTTGGCTGGGTGGCCTGCACGGCTCGCGTCACCACGGCATTCGTAGACGGCTTCGATGAGGCAACCGTACAAGTGACGAATGTGTTTGTGCACCGCGAAGGCCAGTGGCTTCTGGTAGTCCATCACGCTTCGCCGCTGCCCGAATCGGCCCGCTCAACGGTTCAGTAAAATATTTTCCCGTCCGCGCTGAGCGCTGAACCAAATCGAGCGCGGCAGCCTCATCTATCAGCATTATGGCTTTATGAATTCGAAACCGTCGCTCCTCAGGCCCGGCTTTCGATATTGCTCACAGATCATGTCTTCCTTAATTTCATACCCCGGCGGCTGCAGCCGGTAGACTTTCTTGCCTGTCCAGGGCCTCGTATAGGTCTTGGGGTCATCGAACGTGACCTCGATCTCCAACGTGTCATGGTCCATCCGCCGGAAGCGCTCCGAAAGGTGCAAAGCGTCGCTGTGCGGATGCCCTAGATCATCAATCCAGGTATTGTCGTTTATTCCCACTGTATCAATGACGAGTGTATTTCCATCATAACTGCCAATCGAGTGCCCCATCCACGTGCTCGGATAACCGTCGGGGTGCCCTCGCCCATCCATGTAGATTCGGCGCACCCAGTGGTCCGTCTCGGAGAGGATGTACACCACTTGGGCGGTCTGACGGATCTCGAAAGGACGGGGGGCGGTAAAGATACGTGTTGGACCGGGCGGAAAACAACTATTACTTGGGTCGGAATCGTCTCGGCCTTCTAGTCTCGGGTCCGTTATGCCCTTCCGGTTGGCCTTGTATATCCCCAATGCCGAGGGTTGCAGCGGGGGCTCTTGCTTCGTAAACCCAAGGAAGGGAATACCAGCAGCGGTACGGCCTGGGTCCCTGTTCCAGGTTCCGGAGAGGTTGGGGATGATCTTTACCGCTCCCGGTTGCCTGTCAGTTTGAGCGAACAAAACGTCTGGGAAGGCGAACGCCACGAGCGCGAGGATCAACCCAATGTTTCTCATTTCGAGACCCCCCTCCAAAGGCCACGCCGAGCGCCGAGCGCCGGTTGGCAGGCCCGGCTCCTCATTCAGCGGCTCCCGAGGTGAGCGCGGGAGCGTTACCACCCACGAGCTTGATGACGCTCATGACCTTCTGGCCGTCTTTCCGCTGCGCGCCGGTAACCGTAATCTTGTCTCCGGGCTTTAATGTCTTTGCGTTCCAGCCAAAGCTGTACAGCCTCTGCGGAGAAGCCGATTCGGCAACCCATTTCTCGACGTTGCCATTCTCGTCTTTCACGTCAAAATGAATTTGCACATGCGGATTGGTAAACCGGTACTCCGTCACACTCCCCGTCACAGTGACCGCGTGCTTGGTGTCGTATTCCGATCCACCGTGGTGTGCGAACATCGGGCCCGAAATCATGAGAAGAACCACCCCTGCAGCCAAAACAGCCAGGAGCTTACTTTTCATTTTCCCACCTCCGAAAAATCAGCCGACTGGGTCCTGAGCCCGCAATCCAACAGGCACTTGCGCTCTGGAACGCTCCTTCACCACAGAAAAACCGCAGAACCCCGTTATTTCGTCGATTTCGCCGAGTAATGCGTCCCCATCTGCAAAAGTTCCTCGCAGAGGACTTCCTCCAGGATTTCAGAGCCCGGCGGACGCGCGTCCTGAACGATCTTTCGTGTCCAGGGCTTTTCGTACGCCTTCGGATCGTCGATCGTGACCTGGTACTCCAAGGCACTCGGACTCACGCGCCGGATGCGCTCCACAAGGTGCAGAGCGTCGCTATGCGGATGACCGTCCCGATCGAGCCAGCCTGTGTCATTGAAGGCCACGGTGTCAACGACGAGCGTGTCTCCCTCATACTTGCCTATGGAATGCCCCATCCACGTGCTTGGGTAACCGGCGGGATGTCCTCGCCCGTCCATGTAGATTCGACGCACCCAGTGATCCTGATCGAAGAGCAGGAGCACCATGTCCGGGAACTGGCGGAGCTCGAAATAACGCCTATCATCCAGCATCAGGTCTGTCGGACCCTGCGGCAGACAACCGGTGAAGTTGGGGTCTCGTTCCTTTCCTTCCTTAACGGCTTTGTATTTCTCCTCTGCCCAGTGCTGCATCTGGGGCTCCTCGGACCTCTCTGCCGCCGGCCCCGTCGCTCCGAGTAATCCGGCGCAAACGTTGCGTATCCCGCACAATGCATTATCAGCCGTGACGGGTATTTGGCGATGAGGCGTCCAACTTCCAGACAGGTCCGGTATAGCTGTTGCCGCTCCTTTCCCCGGGTTCGCCGAGGTTTGAGCGTGTGAGGAAAGCGCGATGGCGAGCAGCGCTAACGCTACGAGGATCGAGCCAATGAAACGCGTTCGCATTGGGGAATCTCTCCGTGTTTTCGAAATTGCGTCCTCATATCGAATTCGGAGCTTCACTCCCGATTTTGATCTTGCGGGTAATCCTATGCCCGCCGCCCCCTGGCGTCAATCTCCGTTCCCCTGAAATAGAACCGGAATTTCCGCGGATCAACGAATGAGGCCGGGGAATTTGACACAGCGCGAGCGCGCGAATACACTCGGCGTGAACATTTCAGCTGGCTTCGGGGTAATTGGGGGAAGGCCGCGCAAATCGGCCACGGTCCCGCCACTGTAATCGGCCCCGGCAACGCAACCTCTCGGTCCCGCGATAATGCAGGCATCAGCGGGCTTCGATCAGGCAAGCGGAACGCCGGAAGTTTTCTTTGGTGCGCCGCGCGAGCGGCACAAACCCGGCGGCTTGATGAGCCTCCGGACCAAAGAGAGCGCCGAGAGTCAGGAAACCCACCCGAACGCGGACAAAGCTGGCACTCTTCGCGCGAAAGAGTGTGGCGAGAGGCCTCGCTCTATTCGCGAGGCTTTTTTTGTTGCTGTTGCGTTGTGGAGGAAGCGTTGTGCGGTGCTTTTTGATCGGTTCGTTTACAAGTTCACGGATCAGTTCGCTTACCAGTGCGATGACCAGGGCATGGAGCGGGCGGCAGTTCGCGTGGATAGCGGCGTTCGTACTGCTTGCAGGCGCCGCCCGTGGATCTTCGACCGAACGAGCGCCAAGCGGCGACGCATCTACCCAAACGAACAACACGCGGGTGGTGACGGATGAGGTCGGGCGAGTCGTGACCGTTCCGGCGGAAGCCAGGCGAATCGTGAGTCTTGCGCCGAATTTGACGGAAACGATCTACGCGCTGGGAATGGAAGACCGACTGGCAGGTGACACGGATTATTGCGATACGCCGGCAGCCGCAAAGATGAAAGCGCATGTGGGCGCGCCGCTGAGTCCGAGTCTAGAGGCGATCGTGGCGTTGCATCCCGATCTCGTGCTGGCGACAACGTCGATCAACCGGCGCGAGACGGTGGATGCGCTCGCTCATTTGGGAATTCCCGTTTATACGAACGATCCGCGCACAGTGCGAGGAATGCTGGATTCGGTCGCGCGCATCGCGGAACTGGCGGGCTCCGCGACAACCGGAACGGAAGTGGTCAACCAGCTGCGGATGCGGCTCGACGCGCTGCAACTGCGGCTGGTGGACCGGCCGCTCGTCCACGTGCTGTTCGTCGTGTGGGAGTCGCCCCTGATTACGATCGGCCAGAACACGTTTATCGCGGATGCGTTGCGTTGGGCGGGAGCGGAGTCCGTGGTGCTATCGAAACAAAACTGGCCGCAAATCAGTTTCGAAGAAGTTGTGCGGCTGGGTCCGGAGTACATCGTGTTATCCAATCACACGGGAGCCGCGCCGGTTGAAATCGAGCGCCTGCGTTCGAGCCCGCAATGGAAAGACCTGGAGGCGGTGGAGACGGGACACGTCGTGATCGTGAGCGACGAAATTTCGCGGCCTTCGCCGGGATTGGTCGATGCGATCGAACAGCTCGCGCGCGAAGTGCATCCGGAAGTATTCGGCCCGCAAAGCGAAATGAGGAAAACCGCGGATGGAGTTTCGAATCAATTCGCGCTCTCGTCTGGCCGGATAAAGGAATGCGCACGATGCGCCCGCTGACACCGCGACGCGTGGTGACGACGTGCGCGTTGCTGCTGTTCATTCTGTTCGCGATCGTGGTGATCTCGTTGCGAATGGGAGCCTATCCGATCTCGATTACCGACATCGTGATGACGCTGTTCAACGGCGCGATGGGAAGAAGGGACGAAATCCCGTCGGAGTTCTGGCTCGTGGTGTTCGGCCTGCGTTTACCGCGCATCGCTCTGGGCATCGTGGTGGGAGCAGCTCTTTCAACGGCCGGCGCGGGTTTCCAGGCTCTTCTGCGCAATCCACTTGCCGACCCCTACGTGCTTGGAGTTTCGAGCGGAGCAGCGCTGGGAGCGATCCTGAGCTTGATCGCGGCGCCGCATACACCGGGCGCGATTCAACTGGCGGCATTCGCCGGAGCTGCCGCGACGATCGCCGCCGTCTATTTTCTGGGACGCCGCGGCGGGCAGCTGGACAGCGGGACGCTGCTGCTCGCGGGAATCGTAACGGCGTCGTTTCTTTCGGCGGTGATCATGTTTCTGATGACCACACTGAGCGGACGCGACCTGCGGGGAATGGCTTTCTGGCTGATGGGCGATCTTGCGACGCCGCCCGCGATCGATTCGCGGTGGTTGTACCTGGTTCTGATCGTTGCCGTGGGCTCGATTTATACAACAGCGTCGGATCTCAACTTGATCCTTACCGGCGAGCAGGAAGCGCGGCACCTGGGCGTCAATGTGAACCGTGTGAAGTTGGTGGTTTACGTGGCAGCTTCGGTGCTGACGGGCCTTGCGGTATCGGTGAGCGGCGCAATTGGCTACGTGGGACTGCTGGTGCCGCACGTGATGCGGATGCTGTTCGGAACCGATTACCGGCTGCTGATCCCTACTTCGGCAATCGGAGGCGCGATTATCATCCTGGTGGCTGACACGCTCGCGCGTACGATCGTGGCGCCCACCGAATTGCCTGTCGGCGCGATGACGGCCATCGCCGGGGCGCCGGTGTTTATTTACCTGATGCGGCGGAGGATGAGATGAGCGCGCCGGTCGGGCAGCCGTCGTCTTTGGCATCTCCGTCGGGCGGGTCCGACCCGCAAGAAAATCCGCCGATGCGGCTGAAGGTCGAGCAAGCAAGTTACGCTTATTCCGCGACGGATCGCTCAGCGCCGAAATTTGCGCTCGGGCCCGCGAGTTTTCACGCGCAACAACGGGAACTTGTGGCGATCCTCGGTCCCAACGCGAGCGGCAAATCAACGCTGCTGCGATTGCTTGCTGGATTGGAAAAACCGCTTTCGGGGCGCATCGAGGTGGATGCCGTGGAAGTGAGCACGCTCGATTTGCGCACGCGGGCACAACGAATTGCTCTGGTTCAGCAGGAGAGCGAATTGCTGTTCCCTCTGCGAGTCTGGGAATACGTGCTGCAGGGGCGTTACCCGTACGGACGCCGGCTGCGCTTTGAGTCGGAGGAAGATTGCCTGCTGGCGGGAAATGCGCTCGCACAGGTAGGTGCGGATGCGCTGCGCGACCGCTGGATGGACCAGCTTTCGGGCGGCGAAAAGCAGCGCGTCATACTCGCGCGGGCGCTCGCGCAACAGCCGTCTCTGTTGCTGCTGGATGAGCCGACACAGCATCTCGACATCGGCGGCAAAGTGGAACTATTGCGGCGCCTGCGCCGGTTGACGGACGACAGCCGCTACACCGTGCTGGTCGTGACGCACGAATTGAATCTTGCCGCGGAGTTTTCCGACCGCATTGTGCTGCTCCACAAGGGCAAATGTCTGCGCGTGGGCACGCCTGCGGAAGTCTACGACCAGGCGTTGCTCGAAGAAGTGTTTGAGGCGCCGCTCGAAGTAGACATAAGGCCGAACGGGCGGCCGCGCGTGATCCTGAGGGGTCACTAGAGCTGCAAAAGTTTGTTTGTGTTTCGCGGGGGCTCAACTGCCTTCGCAAACGTTCACTAGGCGAATCCGCGCCATGGACGTCGACAATCACCAGAGACTCCGTGCACGGGAAGACGGTGAAATGCCGTCGCCGCCGCGCGACTGTAAGGCGAAGAAGTTTCTGGCGCGAGCCACTGACCTTGGCAGCGAATCCTAGCGATTCGATTCCGGGTTGGGAAGACCGCGCCGCCTGACACGTATCACGTATTCGATCAGATTCGCCG
>Ga0182024_10011884_pt1 | contig 17363 bp, 17 predicted proteins | sample P32metaG_FD_120480 | JGI IMG/M metagenome (GOLD analysis project Ga0182024, IMG submission 120480) | Permafrost microbial communities from Stordalen Mire, Sweden - P3-2 metaG (Illumina Assembly) | ecosystem: Environmental > Terrestrial > Soil > Wetlands > Permafrost | place: Sweden: Stordalen...
TATTTTGTCTGGGTCGACCAGCACAACATTCTGGGACTGGGCGCCAATGTGCCGATCGAAACCGGCAACCAGTCAGACTCGCTGCACGCACTGGTCGGCGGCCAGATCGTCGAGCTCCGCGTGCCCTACCCGATGGGCTTTTTCGCCAAGGGCCTAGAGGGCCGGATCGACGACCCCAAAGCAGGTTGGAAGGGTCGTGAATTGTGGGTGACCTCGGGCAACCGTACCCCGTTCCATATCGAAGGTATTGATGCGCCGGCTCCAGGTGCGCCGGGCACCACACCGGAGACGCGCTCAAGTCCGCTCGTCGTCGAGTTCCAGCTGCGCCCCGACCCGCTTGCCGATTAAGGCGGGGCTGCCAAAGCTCCTTGGCACAGGTCGGCTCAGGGCATGAAAAGCCGATCCCCGTCTGCACGGTGCGGAGCTGTTGTAAGTCGAGCCGGATTGATGGCGAAGGTCGGTTGTCGATTGTTAAGCCGCCATTGCCGACCGGCACAATCGCGTGGACATTGTTCGTTGGTTGCGACGAGCGGCAAAGGCGAGGTAGCGCCGATTTCGGACGTTCGCATTCCTAGAGAGCGGCTCCAAAAAGCGGGGACGTAATACGAATTACCCAATAGGTCAGCCGGGGAATCCCCGGAAATGCTGAAGCGTGACCTGTCGGCCGCACGCGACGTGCGCCAGAACGTCGAAGAGGTCGCTCTTCTCGGCGTCGATGATCCGTTGCATCTCCGCCGTCTGCTCTTTGCCGAAGCCTTTCTCTGCTAACCCTTCCAGAATTTCGCGCGCGTAGACGGCACTTAGCGGCCCTGCCCGCCTCGACTCCAGATTGTATCGGCGCTAGGGTCCTTTAAACGGGAGGACGCGATGTCCCGCGGTTTGGTGACGGCGGTGGCGATCGCTTGAAGGATTTTTAGGATGGAATGCAGCGGTCGCTAAATCTGAAAATATTCTTCTCGACCTTTTGCAAAGAAATATTTCGCCAGAGGCATTTTATATCGCTGAACATTTTTTAACTGGTGGAGTGGTAAACGAAAAATTGGGCAAGGCATCAAGTGCGTGGGCTAAAAAGAATGGCTATCGCACATGCTACACCATGATCCAAGGAGGCGGTTGTTAATCATGACGATCACCGCCGATCAGATAAAAGACGGGGAGTGACTAGTAAGGCTGAACGAGGAATATTCGAAATTCGACGGAGCCATAAACTCGCCGAAGGGCGTCAGTGAGCTGCCGAAGTGGGTTGAGTACACGCAAAAAATGCAGGCCCACTTCCAAAGCTTCGAGCCCATAGCGACAGCGTTAAAGTCGGCAGGATATCCGGCGCTCTCTCGTCGGCTAGAGGAGGTAATTGCCGAGGCTAAGACCGCTGAGAACCGCTTCAAGGAAAGGGTTGCGTCCTCAATTGCGCAGACAATAGGACAAAAGAAAGCCGCTGGGACGAGCATCGGTGATAATCTCGCCGTGGAGCGGATGCCACGCCCCGTTCCCGCAGAAAAGAATAAAAGCGATGTACCAAATAATGCGTTAACAGAGGCTGCAAATATTACGTAAAGTGTGGCGTGAAGAAACAGATGGGTAAATATAAAATCATTCTCGCGGAAACAGTGACCTCTGACACGAAGTCTTAATATTGGAATATTGGCACATCATCTCGTCATACTGTAACGCATAAATCAACGTACAGACCTTTAGACGAAAAAACGTACTCGCTCTGCAAAGAATGCCAGTCGCGTATTTTTCGAAAAGGCCCGCGAGGGCGGTGGCGGCGGGGGATGCGATTGCGGAGTTGGACCTCGTCGATTGCGTTGCCGGCCTGGTTACAAAATCACTCGTGGCCGCAGAGGCCGGCAGAACCGTATTGCGCTACCGGCTGCTCGAAACGACCCGAGCTTATTTGCTCGAGAAGCTCGCCGAAAGCGGCGAACTGCAAGCGGTCGCGCGCCGGCACGCCATATATTACCGCGATCTGTTCGAGGGAGCGGAAGCCGAGTGGGATACGAGACCCACAAGGGCTCGCATGCGCGAATGGCTGCTTTCGGCGCTCAACGGTCACTCAGCTAAAACCGGCGAATGGTCTGCAACGCACCGACAGCAGACGCTGTCAGCGATGCCGGTCGCTTTTGTTCGGCACTTCTAGTTAATCGCGCTGCAACTCATCTGCGTCGACCAGCGCACGTTTCGCATTGTCGTGCGCCGGCGCCTCGCGGGTCGCGATGAACTGCGTTCCCATGTTGATGCCCTTGGCGCCTACGGCGAGCGTCACGAGGCCCCGTCCATCCATCATCCCACCCGACGCCGCAAACGCGATCTTCGGCACGCCCGCGACGCGGAGCCGCATCACGTTGGGGATGTCATCTTCGCTCGGATGACCCGCACTCATAGTGGGCTTTGAGGCGACATGCGAATTGCGCTCGAGCTCATAGTCGGGCGATCTGCGCCGCTTTTCGCCGGCAAGCTTTTCCTGCTTCGGCCCACCCCTCATTGCGCCTTCCAATCGCTGGGAATCCTGTGTCACTCATTAGTTTTAAAAAGATACTTTCTCAACTCCTATGGAAGGCCAGCCTAGGTGTTGGGGGGCATTATCCCTTGATTTCCGGCATGCTCTTCACACTAGCTGACGACGATTGCGGTAATTCACCTCGATTTTTTAGTTTTAAAATAGAACTTGGAATCCAATGTCCCCGCGCTTACCATTTTTGCCAATGTGGTTTTTGCGGCCAGCGGACTGATGAATGAGAGGCGGACTTGGAACAAAGACACGCCACGGTAGCGGTGGTTGGCGCCGGTGATTTCATTGGGGCCGCCATTGCCAAGAAATTTGCTGCCGAGGGGTTCATTGTGTTCGTTGGGCGCCGCAAAAGCGAGAAATTGGCGCCGCTCGTCGGCGAAATCGAGGCGGCAGGCGGGCGCGTGTTTGGCCGTTCGCTCGATGCCCGCAAGGAGGACGATATCTCAGCGTTCCTGCAGGAAGCAGATACCGTGGCGCCGCTTGACGTTTGCGTCTTCAACATCGGCGCGAATGTGAATTTTCCGGTGCTGGAAACGACGGAACGGGTGTTCCGAAAGGTCTGGGAGATGGCGTGTTACGCCGGTTTCCTGACGGGGCGCGAGGCCGCACGACTGATGCTGCCGCACGGGCGCGGCAACATCTTCTTCACCGGCGCCACAGCGGGATTGCGCGGCGGGATCGGCTATGCCGCCTTTGCCAGCGCCAAGTTCGGGCTGCGAGCGGTAGCGCAGAGCACCGCGCGTGAATTGGGGCCGCAGAACATCCATGTCGCGCATCTCATCATAGATGCCGGCGTCGACACCACCTGGGTGCGCGAGCGGATCCGCGATCGCGAAGGCGAGGCCGCGCTCACCAATCTCCCGCGGGGTCGTCTCATGCGGCCGGAATCGGTCGCCGAAGCCTACTGGCAGATCTATCTGGAACCGTTCGATGCCTGGTCATTCGAGCGCGAGATCCGGCCCTTTGCAGAGAAATGGTGAGCCATGCCCCGGATCGAGTTCCATTTCGATTTCGGCAGCCCCAACGCCTATCTGGCACATCGGGTGATCCCCGAAATAGAGCAGCGGACCGGCACGAAGTTCGATTATGTGCCGGTCTTGCTGGGCGGTGTCTTCAAGCTGACCGGCAACCGGTCGCCAACAGAGACCTTCGCCGCTATTCGCAACAAGCCGGACTATGAGCGGCTCGAGACGGAACGCTTCGTCAAGCGCCGCGGGATCACCGGCTATCGGCGCAACCCGTTCTTCCCGGTCAACACTCTCACGATCATGCGGGGGGCGATCGCGGCGCAGCGTCTCGGCATGTTCGAACGCTATGTCGACGAGATTTATCGCAATATGTGGTCGGAGCCGAAAAAGCTTGACGACCCCGCGATATTGCGCGCCGCGCTGATCGAATCCGGGTTCGATGCCGATCGCTTCGCCGCGCTGGTGCAGGAGCCGGACGTCAAGCAGGCACTGCTCGACAACACCACACGATCGGTTGAGCGCGGGACGTTCGGCTCGCCGACCTTTTTTGTCGGCGATGAAATCTTCTTCGGGAAGGACCGGCTGCGCGATGTCGAAGAAATGATCTTGGCGACCCGCTAATTGGCGCTTGCAAAGCTGTTCGTCGGCCGCGATGTGGAAAGGACACCGCCGCGCGCCGAACCACTAAGTTTGAATGTTGAACTTAGATGTTATATCCTCTGACGTACAACCAAACGGCGATGGCGGCGGAAGAACGAATGCGTTGGAGCGAGCTTGGTGAAGAGCAGTGTTCGTTGGCGCGGGCGGTGTCGGTGATCGGCGACCGTTGGACGCTGTTGATCCTGCGAGACTGTTTTTTGCGAGTAAGGCGGTTCGAGAATTTCCAGGAACGGCTCGGGATCACCCGCCCGATACTCGCCGACCGCCTTAAGAAGCTTGTCGACGAGTTCGTGTTGACCAAGGTCGCTTACCAACAACGCCCGACCCGCTATGAATATCGCCTGACCCCCAAAGGTCTCGACCTTTACCCCGTCATAATGGCGCTCGTGCATTGGGGCGATGTCCACATGGCCGAAAAGAAGGAGCGACCCTTGCTGCATAACCATGAGCGGTGCGGCAAGGATTTCGATCCCGTCGTCGTTTGCTCGGAATGCGGCGAGGCGCTCAACCCACGCCAGGTTCGGGTACATCCCGGTCCCGGCGCCAGAAGCCCGCGGCATCTGCCTCCGGACACCGATTTGCCGCGCGTTCGCACGGCACAACGCTAGCCGCCAGCTTATCTCGGTGGCGGCCGGTTGGCCGCCATTGCCGCGACATATGCCGGCCGGGTACCAATCCGCGCGGCATAGGCGAGACAAGCCGGGGTGACCGGGACATCATAATCGACCGCCCAGTCGAGGCAGGTGGTCAGCAGCATATCGGCCGTGGTGAAACGGCGGCCGACCAGAAAATCCCGTCCATCTTGCAGCGCCTGCTCGGCATGCCGCAGCTGTGTGCAGAAATACTCTGCCGCACCCTCCACGGCCGGCGGCGCCTCGCCGTAGATGTGCTTCAGCGCGCGGTGCCTGCGCATCACGTAAAGGCTCGTCGCGTCGAGTTCGGTCATGACGTAGAAGCACCATTCGAGCCAGGTCGCGCGTTCTCGGGCGTCGATCGGTATCAGCGTGTTTTCCGCACTACCATAGGTGTCGGACAGGTAGGCGGCGATCGCCGGGCTTTCACCGATTAAAAATTCGCCGTCCTGTAGCAGCGGAATTTTTTGCCGGGGGTTGAGGGCGGTGAATTCCGCGGTCTTGGTCTCTCCGCTGCGCGGCAGGATCGGGCGGCATTCATAGGCGAGACCAAGCTCGTGAAGCGCCCAATGCGCGCGCAAGGTACGGGTCGTGCTGACACCCCACAGGATCAGCCCTTGCGGCGTCTTCGCGCCCATCGTTACCACCTTTCGATATAGGGTCGCAGATCGAGCTCGTGGGTCCATCCATCGCGCGGCTGATGGTGCAGCATCCAGAAGGCTTCAGCGACGGTGCGGGTCTGGATCAGACTATCCCGCGGCAATTCGTCGGCGGGCGTTTCACCGGCCGCGGCGCGCCGCCGATGGATCGCCTCGCTGTCAAGTCCACCGTCGATGACGAGATGCGCTACGTGGATGTTTTGGGGGCCAAACTCGCGCGCCATCGACTGCGCTACGGCGCGCAACCCGAATTTCGCCGCCGCGAACGCCGCGAAGCCGGCGCCGCCGCGAACACTCGCCGTCGCGCCGGTGAAGAGGATCGTGCCATGCCCGCGCGGCACCATATAACGGGCCGCTTCACGCCCGGTCAGGAAGCCGCCATAGCAGGCTAGCTGCCACACCCGCGTGAACAACGCGGCGCTGGTTTCGGTGAGGGGTGCCCTGGTGTTGGCGCCGGCGTTGAAAAGGCAGATCTCGACCGGACCCAGTTCCGCCTCGACATTGGCGAACAGGGCCTGAACCGCCTCTTCGCTTCGGACGTCAGTGCCGACAGCGCGAGCAACGCCACCGGAGGCTTCGATTTCCTCCATAACCGCGCGGGATTTGTCTGCGTCTCGTCGCGCGATGCAGACAGGATACCCGCCCGCGGCAAACTTGCGCGCAACTGCCGCACCGATCGCATCTCCCGCACCGACCAGCAGGGCCACGCCACCCTTTGCCCTCTCTCCCATCGTCCCACGCCTTGCTCAGGCCGCCACATCGCCGTATATAGTTCAATAAATGAACTTAGGTGTGATGATGCCGGGTCCACTCGCGGGAATCAAGGTTCTCGATTTGACCAGCGTCGTTTCCGGACCGCTGGCCACGATGTTTCTCGCCGACCAGGACGCCGAGGTGATCAAGATCGAGGCGATCACCGGCGACATCACGCGCCGCAGCCGACAGGCGATCAGCGCCTCCGGTGAATTTTCGGCACTATTCGTGTCGACGAACCGGGGCAAGCGCTCTCTGGCGCTCGACCTCAAACGGCCGGAAGCGCTGGTGATCATGCGCCGACTGATCGCGCAAAGCGACGTGCTCGTGCAGAATTTCCGGCCAGGGACGATGGAGCGGCTCGGCCTCGGCGAGGCGTCGTTGCGCGCGGAAAATCCGCGCCTCATCTATGTCTCGATCAGCGGGGTTGGCGAGACCGGCCCCTACGCGAAAAAGCGGGTCTACGACCCGATCATCCAGGGTTTGTCGGGCCTAGCAGACATTCAGTCGGATCCCAGGACCCATCGACCGCAGATGATCCGGACGATCATCGCCGACAAGACGACGGCAATCTTTGCCGCGCAGGCGGTGTGTGCGGCGCTCTATGCCCGGGAACGCACCGGAGAAGGCCAGCACATCCGGTTGGCCATGCTGGACACCATGATCAGCTTTCTCTGGCCCGAGGCGATGACGCAATACACAGTCGTCGGCCGCGAAGAGACCAGGGCCGATCCGATCGCCCGACCCGATCTGATCTTTGAGACGGCAGACGGCTACATCACAGTCGGGACCATATCCGACTCCGAATGGCGCGGTTTCTGCGCCGCTGCGGAGCGACCGGACCTCGTCGAGGATCCCCGCTTCAACACGACGAGCGCACGCGCGGGAAATGCGACCGACCGAATTCTGCTGATGGCGGAGATCATCAAGCCGCGCCCGTCCGCCGAGTGGCTGGCTCTGCTCGACAAACATGATGTGCCATCGGCCCCGGTATTGCGGCGGAGTGAACTCCTCGCCAATGAGCAAGTCCAGACGCGCGAGCTGATCTCTCAGCTCGACCACCCGGATATCGGCCCGGTGCGCCAACCCGTGCCGGCTGCCCGCTTCGATCGGACGCCGACGGTCGCGCCCCGGAAGGCGCCTCGCCTCGGGGAGCATACGGCGGAGATCCTGGCCGAGCTCGGGCTGGACCGCAGCGAGATCGATCACCTTGCCGCCGGGACTGTCGTCCGGGTCTCCAACACGTGATCCTGGGGTCTACTTGTGCAGTTGATCCAGGGCCGTGCAGCCATCGCGATGGCGAAACAAATCCATGACTGTTTTCGTTAAAGGGAAGACGCCGGTGATCGGTCCCTCCTCCGGGATCGGCGCGGTCCGTTCGGGCAAAAAGGCCTGACCAAGTAGGCACACCGGAGCTATCCGCCATGCCGTTCACCATCAAAGTCAACAAGCAAGCACATACGGTCGACGTCGACGGCGACACACCGCTCCTCTGGGTTCTGCGCGACGTGCTTGGCATGACCGGCACCAAGTTCGGCTGCGGCATCGCTCAGTGCGGGGCGTGCACGGTGCATCTCGATGGCGTCGCGGTGCGCTCCTGCCAATTGCCTGTCGGATCGGTCGGCGATCGCACGATCACGACCATCGAAGGGGTCGGAGCAACACCCGCCGGCGAGAAGATCCAGAAAGCCTGGCTCGACCTTGAAGTGATCCAGTGCGGCTACTGCCAGCCTGGACAGATCATGTCTGCCGCGGCCCTCCTCGCCGCCAACCCGCAACCCGACGACCCCGCCATCGACGCGGCGATGGCCGGCAATCTCTGCCGCTGCGGGACCTATGTGCGGATCCGCGAGGGGATCAAGCATGCTGCGCGATCCTAACGCGATTTTCGGCGCCGGCGGCGTGCTGTCGCGCCGCGCCTTGCTGCGCGGCGGGGCCGCGCTGGCCGGCGGCCTCTTGATCGGAATCGAGCTGCCATTGGCGCGTGCACGGGCGGATGAATCGGTGCCGACGGGCGCGCGCTTCAACGCCTTCATCCATGTCGCTCCCGACGATACGGTCACCTTCACCCTGCCTGCTGTGGAGATGGGTCAGGGTGTCTATACCTCGCAGGCGCAGTGCCTCGCCGAGGAGCTCGATATCAGGCTCGACAAGGTGGTTGCCGCGCACGCGCCGCCCGACCAGGCCAATTACGGCAACCCGGTTTTCGTCGTCCAGGCAACGGGTGGGTCGACGACGACCCTGGCGTGGAGCGGACCACTGCGCAAGGCAGGGGCGACTGCTCGCGCGATGCTGGTCGAGGCGGCGGCCGCGCAATGGGGCGTCGATCCCACCGGCCTCGCCACCGAAAACGGCGTCATCACGGATGCGGGAAGCGGCCGATCGATCCGGTACGGCGAGGTGGCTGATCGGGCCGCCGGCCTCGCGCCCCCCACGGAGGTCAAGCTGAAGGATCCCACGCAATTCCGCCTGATCGGCAAGCCGGTGCACCGCATCGACACCCCGGACAAGGCGACTGGCAAAACGGTCTACGGCATCGACGTGATCCGGCCGGGCATGAAGTTCGCCACGCTAATGGCCTCGCCGGTGATCGGCGGCAAGGTCGGCTCCGTCGACCAGTCGAAGGCGCTCGCCATCCCGGGTGCGCGGCAGGTGGTGGTGCTCGACGATCTGGTCGCGGTGGTCGGCGACAATACCTGGGCGGCGATGCAGGGCTTGGGCGCGCTCGCGATCGAATGGGCTCCCGGCGCCCATGCAAGCCTCGACCAGGCGCAGCTCTGGACCGACATCGAGAAGGCGTCCGAAGGCGCGGGCGTCGTCGCCGAGAAGGAGGGCGACGCGCCGGCCAGGCTGATGGACGGCACGCTGTTCGAGGCCGTCTACGAGCTGCCTTATCTTGCCCATGCGCCGATGGAAATGACGAACTGCACCGTGCATGTGCATGACGGCGGCTGCGAGGTCTGGGTCGGCACGCAGGTGCCCGGCTATGCGCAAGCCGGCGCCGCCAAGGTGCTCGGCATCGACCCTGCCAAGGTGACGATCAACAACCACCTGATCGGCGGCGGCTTTGGCCGCCGGCTCGAGGCCGACGGCGTCGTCACCGCGGTGCGCATTGCCGCTCATGTCGACGGGCCGGTGAAGGTGGTGTGGTCGCGTGAGGAGGATATCCGCCAGGAACTCTACCGCCCGCTCTACCACGACCGGTTGAAGGCACGAGTGGAGAACGGCAGGATCGCCGCCTGGCACCACCGCGTCACCGGCTTCTCGATCATGGCGCGCTGGCTGCCGCCGGCGTTCAAGGGCGGCATCGACATCGACGCGGTCGATGGCGCGGTGCACATCCCCTATGCGGTCGGCGACAGGCTCATCGAATATATCCGCCACGAGAGCGTCGTTCCCGGCGCCTTCTGGCGCGGCGTCGGCCCGAACGGCTGCATCTTCTCCGTCGAATCCTTCATCGACCTGATTGCCCACAAGACCGGCGCCGATCCCGTCGTGTTCCGGCGCGGCATGCTGGACAAGAGCCCCCGTACCCTCGGCGTGCTTAACCTCGCTGCCGAAAAGGCCGGGTGGGGGATGCCGGCGCCGGCCTCGCCCTTTGGCGCGCGGCGGGGACGCGGTCTCGCGTTGATGGCCGCCTTCGGCAGTCATCTCGCCGCGATCGCCGACGTCGCAGTGAGCGATGAGGGTGACGTGCACGTCACCCGCGTGGTGGTCGCCGCGGATGTTGGCCGGGTCGTCAATCCGGACATCCTGTTGGCGCAGATCCAGGGTGGAGTCGTCTTCGGGCTCAGCGCGGTGCTGCACGGCAAGATCACCTTTGCCGGCGGGCGCGTCGAACAGGGCAATTTCAACGACTACCGCATCCTGCGTATCGACGAGATGCCGTCGATCGAGGTGCACATCGTGCCGAGCAGCGAGAATTCGGGCGGCATCGGCGAACCGGGCACCGTGATTGTGCAGCCCGCTGTCGCCAACGCCGTCTTCGCGGCGACGGGCGTTCAGCTCACGCGAATGCCGATCGACGCGGCGCTGATTGCGAAGGCGGCCTAGCGTCATGCGCATCAAGCCGATCGTTCTTACGCTCGTCGGGATCGCGGTTGTCGCGGGGGTAGTGGTCGCCGGCGTGGTCGGTTGGATGGTGTTCCAGCCCGGCCCCTACTCCTTTGCGACAGGGAAGCCCGTCGAGCTCGCTGCCTATCACGGCCCGTCGCCCGTCGGCGCGCCGCCCGAGCTTGCCAACGCCGATGCCGCGGCGAAGGGCGCCTATATCGTCCGCATGGCGGACTGCGAGGCCTGCCACACCGCCAAGGGCGGCGTGCCCTTCGCTGGCGGCCGCGCGTTCGAGCTGCCGTTCGGCACGATCTACACGCCGAATCTGACGCCCGACCCCGAAACCGGGATCGGCAAATGGACCGACACCGATTTCATCAACGCGGTGCATCGCGGCATCGCGCCCGATGGCTCACGCTACTACCCCGCTTTTCCCTACCCCTCCTACACGCTGCTGACCGACGCCGACGTGCTGGCGATCAAGACGTATCTCTTCTCGCTGAAGCCGGTGAACCGGGCGAACAAGGCCAACACCTTCACTTTCCCTTTTAATCAGCGGTGGCTGATGACGATCTGGGCGGGTCTGTTCAATCCGGACCACCGCTTCCGCCCGGTCGAGGGTCAAAGCGCCGAATGGAACCGGGGCGCCTACCTGGTCGAGGCGGCGGGTCATTGCGGCGAATGCCATACGCCGCGCAACCTGATGCAGGCGCTCGACCAGCGCCGCAAATTCGCGGGCGGCGTCGCAGACGGCTGGAACGCCTACAACGTCAGTTCCGACAAGCTAAGCGGCATTGGCGACTGGTCCAGCGAGGAACTCGCCGCCTACCTCTCGACCGGCCACGCCAAGGCGCACGGCGTCGCATCCGGTCCGATGGCAGAGGCGGTTGAGCTCAGCCTGTCGAGCCTGACGAAATCCGACATCGCGGCGATCGTCGCCTTTCTGCGCACTGTGCCGGCCGTGGCGAGCGATCTGCCGAAGCTTGCAGGCCCAGCGCCGGCGACACCGCAGCTTGCAGAAATCGACGATCCGGTCGGCAAGCGCATCTTCGAGGGCGATTGCGTGGCCTGCCACGCCTGGACCGGTGCTGGGGCGGTCATCGGCGAGGCACAGCTCACGGGCGTGCGGGCGGTCAACGATCCGAGCGCTGACAATGTCGTTCAGATGATCCTCGGCGGTGCCGGCAAGCCGGACACGCCGCATCCTTACATGCCAAGCTTCGGCCGCGCATATTCCAACGCCGAGATCGCCGCAGTCGCCAACTACGTTACCGCGCGCTTCGGCAGCGAGCCGTCGCGCATCACGCCGGCCGACATCGCGAACTTGCGGCGACAGAACTGAGGCGAAGCACGAAGACACCCGGCGATCATGGGGCAACGGACCGATTGACCGAACACGAATGGACGCAAGAGGGTCCGCTTTGGGGCATGAAGGGGCGAAGTTGCCAGCCGCAACGAGCGGCTGCTTTGGCCGGAAACGGATTGCCGAGTTTTTCCGTTGCCCACCAGAAGGCCTCGATCTCGTCATCCGTCAGCACCCGGTCGCGCGACGCTTCTTTGGCCGGGCGCCTCACACCGATCGTAGGATCAACGCTGGCAAGATCGTTGGCGATAGCCCAGCCGAAAAAGGTCCGCAGCCGGGTTAACATCTTGCCAGCCTGCACCGCGGCTCCGTCAGCCGAACCCTTGCGCCGTCGCTCCCGCGTTGCAGCTTTGTCGCTCACCAGTTCGAGCACGTCGCCCTTGCAGATCCGGGATAGTGGCTGATCTTTCCATTTCGGCACAACGTCGTGCTCGAAAATGCGCCGCCATTCCCGCGCGGTCTTGGGTTGCAGGTTACGGTCGCAATTATCGAGATATGCGCCTACAGCCGATGCGACGGTATTAGCGGCACTACGGGTCGCGGCCGACCGCTTCTCCGCGACGGGGTTTGCGCCCGCCGCTGCCATCTCCATACTGGCGCGGGCGAGCTTTTTTGCCTCGTCCACCTTCGGCACCTTCGCCACCGTGCCGATCGTCTCCATGACCGTCTTGCCATCGACGCGATACATTGCCACCCAGCTCTTCCCGCCCTTCGCGGTGACGCGCATGCCGAAGCCGGGCAGGTGGCGATCCCAATAGATGACGCGGCCACTCGCCGGCGCCGCCTGCCTCTCGACAGCAAGTTGCGTGAGCCTGATTGTTGGCATCCGATTCCCCTCGGGCTAGCACCGGGCTAGCAGAATAAGATGATAAAGCATCCCCGGTGCAGGACACTTCGTGTCGTTTGATCGGACTATTTTTCAAGGTTTTTGCGGTATTTTGCAATGAGTCAGGCTAACATGAAATATCTCCCTTACCGCTTCGTAAGCGGTAGGTCGTCCGTTCAAATCAGACTCGGCGCACCATTCCCGTCGGGTAACGGCACGCGACGGCCCTAGCGGCGCCCGCCGTGCCCGCCGCCGCCGCGGAAGCCGCCGCCCCATCCCCAGCCCCAGCCGACCGAAACACCGACCGGCCAATAGGGATACGGATAGCCGTAGCCGTAGCCGTAACCGTAATAGGCGTACGGATTGGGATAGCCGTAATAGGGGTAGGGATACGGGTACGGGTACGGATAGGCATAGGCCTGCGGCGGATACGCCGGTTGCGGATAGGCTTGTCCCGGGTATGCCGGTTGCGGATAGGCCTGCTGCCCCGGGACCGCCGGTGCGGCGGGCTGCGCCGCGGCTCCCGTCGACAGGCGGTTCAGCTCTTGACGATTCAGATCCTCGGGCGTTTGCGCCCAGGCCGGAGCGGCAACCGCGACAGCGGCGGCGAACGCGGCAGCCTTCAAGAAATAGCTCATTGAACGATCCTTCCAACGCGACAGGCGGGAGCGACTTAAGCCTCGCCTTTCGTTTTACGCATCGACCGGGGTCAAGGTTTCGCCCGAAACCCGCCTGCGTCAAATCAATCTCGCGCGACCGCGTTCAGCGTTGGCGCCGTTTTCGCTATGCTGCCGCCAGCAGCGGGAGCGAAGCGATGAAATCAGCCTATGGGCGGCAGACCCCGCCCCCCGATTACGAGCTGACCTGCGTCGAGGCCGGCAGCCCGATGGGCGAGCTACTGCGCCGGTATTGGCAGCCGGTGTGCCCGTCCGACGAGCTCAAGGATTTGCCGAAGAAAGTGAAGCTGCTCGGCGAGGAGATCGTCGTCTTCCGCGACAAGAAGGGACGCGTCGGCGCGCTCGAGCCGCATTGCGCGCATCGCGGCGCATCGCTCGAATGGGGGCGGGTCGAGGAAGGCGGGCTGCGCTGCTGCTACCACGGCTGGCTCTACGACACCCAGGGCCAGTGCATCGACATGCCGTGCGAGACGGAAGAATTCCGCAAGAAGATGGACATCTGGCAGGAGGCCTATTCGACCTTGGAATATGGCGGGCTGGTCTTCGCCTATATGGGGCCGCCCGGCACCGCGCCGCTCTTCCCGATGTACGACATCGTCGACACGCGCTACCGCGACGATGTCGAGCTGCGCGGGATGCGGGTGTGGGGCGACTATTCGGCCGGTTACGTCAAGGACTGCAACTGGCTGCAGCATTACGAGAACATCGTCGATCCCTACCATCTGCTGGTGCTGCACAAGATGATCAGCGGCGAGCAGTTCGTCGGCTCGATGATGCAGGGGCGCCCGGAGCTCAGCCTCGAGAAAACGTCGCTCGGCGTGCGCTACCGCTTCGTCCTCGACCTGCCGAACGGCAACCGTCTGGTGCGTTATGTCGAATGCGTCGTGCCGAACATCTTTCTGATCGCCAACATCCACGAGCCCGGCATCGCGCCGATGCGCAAGGACCGCGCCTCGGAGCTGTCATGGGTCGTGCCGATCGACAACGAGACCATGCGCGGTCTCAGCATCGTCTGCTGGCCGCTCGAAGATGGCGTGGCGAAAGCCGGTTGGTCGCCGCGCACCGCGGCCGAGATCCCCGAGCGCGCGGGGTCGAGCACGGCCCGCTCGTACGAGGAGCGGCAACGCCGGCCCGACGATCTCGAAGCCCAGGAAGGCCAGCGGCCGATCGCTGTCCACTCGCTCGAAAACCTGGCTCCGTCGGATATCGGCGTTGTCATGCTGCGGCGGATGCTGCGCGAGCAGCTGAGGCGGGTGGAGGACGGGCTCGACCCGATGAACACCATCCGCGACCCCGCGGCCAACCATAAGATCACGACCAACGCCTGGAACACGGTGCTCTCGCCCGACGAGGCGCGCGCCCATCACGGCGAGGAAATCTGACCGCTTTGACCCGCCGATCGATGCGGCGGCGGACGCTGCTCGCCGCGACCGCCGGGGCGGCGCTCGCTGCCGCCGTGCCGCGTGCCCTGGCGGCGGCGATACCACCGCGCCGGGTGCGGCCCGGCGATCCGGGGTGGCCAAGCGCGGCCGAATGGGACGGGCTTAAGCAGGCGGTCGGCGGACAGCTCCTCAAGGTCGAGCCGCCGCTCGCCGCGTGCGCCGGCGCGCCCGACAGCGAGGCCTGCCGCGACGTCCTGAAGGCGCTGCGTAACCCGTTTTTCATCGGCGACCAGCCGGGCGCGACGCAAAGCACCGGCTGGGTCGATGCCTGGATGTCGGCGCCGAGCGTCTATGCGGTTGCCGCCAAAACCAGCGGCGACGTCGCCGCCGCGGTCAATTTCGCGCGCGCTCACAATCTGCGGCTTGTCGTCAAAGGCGGCGGGCACAGCTACCACGGCACGTCCAATGCGGCGGATTCGCTGCTGGTCTGGACGCGCGCGATGGACGCCATCGCGCTGCACGACGATTTCGTGCCGCAAGGCTGCGCGACGGCGCCGCAACCGGCGGTCTCGGTGGGCGCCGGCGCGATCTGGCTGCATGTCTACGATGCGGTGACGACCAAGGCCGGCCGCTATGTCCAAGGCGGCGGCTGCACCACGGTCGGGGTTGCGGGCCTGATCCAGAGCGGCGGGTTCGGAAGTTTTTCGAAGAATTACGGGACGGCCGCTTCATCGCTGCTGGAGGCGGAGGTGGTGACAGCCGACGGCAGAGTGCGGATCGCCAATGCCTGCACCAACCCGGAGCTGTTATGGGGGCTGAAGGGCGGGGGCGGCGGCAGTCTCGGCGTCGTCACCCGGCTGACGCTCAAGACGCATGATTTGGCGGACTGGGCGGGCGCGGCCATTCTGACCGTCAAAGCCATGTCGGGCGTGGCGTTCCGAGAGCTAATCGGCGCCTTCGTGCGCTTCTATGCGGATCACCTGTTCAACCCGCATTGGGGCGAGAGCGTCAATTTCCACCGCGACGATGTGCTCACGGTCTCTCTGGTCTCGCAAGGCTTGGACAAGCCCGCGGCCTTGGCGGTCTGGCAGCCGTTTCTCGATTGGATCGCGGCGTCGCCGCAGGATTATCGCCTCCGCGGCACGCCGATCATCACCGGCATGCCGGCGCGCAACTGGTGGGACGCCGAGTTTCTGAAGGTGCATGCGCCCGGCGCGATCATCAGCGACGCGCGGCCGGGAGCGCCACCCGGCAATTTCTCGTGGGCCGGCGACCACGACCAGATCGGCGCCTTCTGGCATGGCTACGAATCCGCCTGGCTGCCGGAAACGTTGCTCGCGCCGGACCAGCGGAACCGTCTCGCCGACGCTTTGTTCGCCGCCAGCCGGCATGCGACGACGGTACTGCAATTCAACAAGGGACTCGCCGGCGCCCCAGCGGACGCCCTTGCCGCCGCGCGCGACACCGCGACGAACCCCGAGGTGCTGGGGGCTTTCGCCCTGGCGATCATCGGTGGTTTCGGGCCGCCCGCCTATCCCGGCCTCCCCGGGTACGCGCCCGATCTCGCCGAGGCGCGCGACGACGCGGCGGTTATCACAAAGGCAATGGACGAGCTGCGCAAGCTTGGGCTCGGCGGTGGATCCTACGTTTCCGAAAGCAGCTATTTCGAGGAACATTGGCAGCAAGCGTATTGGGGCCCGAACTACAAGCGGCTGCAGGCGGCGAAGGCGAAATACGATCCGGACGGGCTGTTCTTTGTTCACCACGGCGTCGGTAGCGAAGAGTGGGATGCCGACGGTTTTTCCCGGATTGCGCCGCGCTGAGACGCGCGATACGGGCGCTACTCCGCTGACTGACTTGTGGTTACGAAGCTGCCTGAAAATTGACACGATTGCCGAATACCCAATAGTTCGTTGGCTCAATCGAGTCCAGGGGTAGTCATTGTTCGGATTGGTCGAGTGTTGAGATCGGAAGACGATCCAGCATAGCCGCCACTCGCGCGGTTATGCACAGCTGAGCACTGCGGAGATGTTTAATGCAATCGGTCTTTGACCGTTGCAATGCTCCAGCTTGGCTTTTCTTTAACAACCACAGGGGGCGGTGCATGACGGCACCGGCGTTGATTGCGCTGTTGATGGGGGTGGGATTCTCCCAGCCGCAGGCTCAGGCCATCGCGGTTTATTCGCAAAGCCAGGCAGGTTTGAACGAGGACGAGATGGACCCGTGCGCGCGATCTTGGATGGGCGACGGCCTCTTCGGCCTGACGCAGCAATTGCGTCGCGACCTGCATAGCGAAGCCGGCACCAAGGGCTGCGTTCCGGCCGAGCGGCAGGTCGAGTTCGTCGCCCGCGTCTGGCCGCAATACTATCCGCATTGCGCCGCGCGCTTCGCGGCGGGCGATCTGCGCGCGTTCCGCCGCTGCTTCGGGCTTGGCGAAGGCGATTGACCTCACCGGCGGCCCCAGGGGAGTCGCGCTAAAGCAACCGCTCGCTGGCGATCCGGGCACCGTCCGCCATCGCTTGCAGCTTGGCCCAGACGACGTCCTCCGGGACACGGCCCATGCCGGCCGAGGTGTCGAAGCCGCAATCGGTCGCGGCCATCACCCGGCGCGGATCGCCAACCGCCTGCGCGACGCGCTCCAGCCGCTCGGCGACGACTTCGGGATGCTCGACGAAATTGGTGAGGTCGTCGATGACGCCGGCGCAGATGATCTGGTCGTCGGCGAGCCTGTGCTTCGCCAGCACGCGATATTCATGCTGGTGGCGCGGGTTGGCGAAGGGCAGCACGAAGCCGCCGACATTGGCCTGCTGCAGGATCGGCAGGATGTCCTCGAGCGGCACGTCGCGGTCGTGCGGGCCTTCGTAATTGCCCCAGCAGA
>Ga0182024_10011885_pt1 | contig 17363 bp, 20 predicted proteins | sample P32metaG_FD_120480 | JGI IMG/M metagenome (GOLD analysis project Ga0182024, IMG submission 120480) | Permafrost microbial communities from Stordalen Mire, Sweden - P3-2 metaG (Illumina Assembly) | ecosystem: Environmental > Terrestrial > Soil > Wetlands > Permafrost | place: Sweden: Stordalen...
GAGAGCGTCGGTCATTAACTCCGCACTTCTTTGCCGACAAATTGGGAGAGCTTGCTGCCGACAGTCATTTGGCATATACTAATGTATATGCCAGCAGGAGGCAATGTTTATGCCGAAAACGGCCAAAATCTTCATGAATAACCGAAGCCAGGCGGTTCGCCTGCCGAAGGAGTTCCAGTTCAAGACTCCAGAGGTTTTCATCCGCAGGCAAGGTGACGAAGTGGTTCTCTCGCCCCGGCCAAAGGATTGGTCTGCATATCTTGCGGAGCATCCCGTCGCATCGGACGAATTTATGGACGGCGTTGAGGATCTTCCTTCGAGGAGCGCTCGTTTTGATGGCGGAATACATGCTTGACACCGACATTGCCTGTTACATCATGAACGGAAAGAGCCCGGCCCTTCTGCAAAAGCTGCAAACGGTGTCAACCAGCGCAGTCTGCATTTCGGCGATTACGAAATCAGAGATAATGTACGGCGTTGAGATTTCGCCGCGTCAACAGAAAGACCGTACGGCGCTCGAGTTTTTTCTGTTGCATATCGAGGTGCTCGACTACCCGGCTGACGCAGCGGCTGATTACGGAAACATTCGCGCCGCGCTCAAGACACGCGGGAAGTCAATCGGACCCAATGACACGCTTATCGCCGCCCACGCAAGATTTCTTGGTTTGTCGCTTGTCACCAATAACACTCGCGTGTTCAAACGTGTCCCCGGTCTCAAAATCGAGAATTGGGCCTGACCGATCTTCTTGATGATGGCGGGCCAGGTGCGGCGACTAGCTGCCCAGCGTCCTTAGCGCGCTCACTCCAGCGCCGATCAGAGCTGTCTCGTCGTCGGGAGGCAGAATCTCCAGCGAGAAGCTTTGCAGCGGGCTCATGCGCACCATAGTTTCCAGGTGGCCGCGCAGCCGATCCAAATCAAGAAAGCCGACGTTGCTTCCGGTAAAGTAAAAGCGCCCCGGCCCTGCCAGGTGAATGAACGACGCTGTCGCAGCGGCCAGGGCGCGGTGCCAGAGGTCAACAAATTCGCGGCAGCGCGCATCGCCCTGCTTCGCGTTGGCAAAGACCTCTTCCGGTTCCAGATCAAGGAAACGCAGACGCATGGCGCGGTGGCCCATGATGCCCTCAAGGTGGCCGGCACCGCCGCAGCCACAGAAGCGTTCTTTGGGATCGAGCGTCACGGTGATGTGGCCGCCCTCCCAAACGCCTTCCATATGCGGCCAGCGGCCACAGCCGATGCCTTTGCCGATGGTCCAAACGCGGGTGAGTTTGTCCAGCTTGCCGCGCGTTGCGGCCACACCGGCGGCGATGGCATCGGCATCGTTGGCGATGTGCACCGGCGCCGTAATTCCGCGGCCCTCTAGTGCTTTGGCCAGATCTTCAGCCAGGCGCATGCCTTTCAGTTGCTTAAGATTCGGCGATTCCTCAATCACGCCTGAGCGCACAATGCCAGGCACAGCAACGCCAATTGCATCTGGCTTTCCTGCGCCACCGGCCTTTGCGCCTGCAAGAGTGCCGATGTGCCCGGCCAGGATCTCGACGAGCTCGCTGCCGGGAATTGCATCGAGATCGTTCGCCGTTTCAGCATCGCCGGGATAGCGCAGCAATTTTCCCGTCAGCCGTTGATCTTCCAGCCTGCCGGTCACAATATGGCTGGTCATCACGACGCCGATTGCCGTAGTCATTGCGCCCTCCTTGTGAAAGGGAGAGATGGTTTGCGTGGCCTTGATCTTCGCGGGGAATAACTCTCGCCCGGCAAGAATGTTTTCGACTTACTCTGACTGGTACTTGTGCAACCGGCCCAGGCCATTGAATGCCGCCACTTTGTAACACTCCGCCAGCGTCGGATAGTTGAACACCGTATCAATGAAGTAGTCCACCGTGCCGCCCAGGATCATTACCGCCTGACCGATGTGCACCATCTCACTTGCCTCTTCGCCGATGATGTGCACGCCGAGCACTTTGCGCGTGTCGCGATGAAAGATCAGTTTGAGCCTGCCCGTGGTATCGCCGCGAATTTGCCCGCGAGCGACCTCGCGATAATAGGCCATGCCAACTTCGTAGGGCACATCTTCACCGGTTAATTGCTCCTCAGTCTTGCCAATGAAGCTGATCTCGGGAATGGTGTAGATGCCATAGGGATAGAAGCTGGGGTTGGAGCTTGCTGCTTTGTCACCGAATGCACGCACCGCTGCAACGCGACCCTGTTCCATGGATACCGATGCCAACGAGGGGAAGCCCACCACGTCGCCCACGGCATAAATGTGATCGACTTTGGTTTGGTAATGCTCGTCTACTGCGATGCGGCCGCGATTGTCCGCTTCCAACCCGGCTGCTGCAAGATTCAGGTCGTCCACATTGCCCTGCCGGCCAACCGCGTACAGCAGCGCGTCACCTGAGACTTTCTTCTTGCTTTGGAGGTTAGCGACTACCGTGCCCGGTGTCGGTTCCTCGACGCTCTCCACTTCTTCGCCCAAGCGCATGGTTACGCGGCTGTCACGCAGGTGGTAGCTGAGCGCTTCGATAATCTCCTGGTCAGCGAACTCGAGAAGCCGGTTGCGCTTCTCGATCAGGGTGACGCGTACGCCGAGCACCGCGAACATGCAGGTGTATTCCACGCCGATGACGCCGCCGCCCACTACGACGAGCGTTCTGGGAAGCACTTCCAGGCCCAGAATCTGGTCGCTGTTGACGATGGTCTTGCCGTTTACCGGCACTTTGTCTGACACAGCGGGCTTGGTGCCCACGGCGATGATGATCTGGCCGGCTGCAAGCGTTATGTCGCCCTGCGGACCCTCTACCCGAACCTGGTTGGCGTCAATGAATTGCGCAATTCCGTGCACCACGTCGATGCCGTTGCGCGAAAGCTGCGCCTCGGTTACGTCCACTTCAGTCTTGATCACGGCCTGGACGCGAAAGGCGAGATCGGCCATGGTGATTTTTTCCTTCACGCGATAGTTCACGCCATAGACGGAGCGATAGTTGTAACCCGACAGGTGCAGCACCGCCTCGCGCATGGTTTTGGAAGGGATGGTGCCGGTATTGATGCACACGCCCCCGACCATGGAACGAGCCTCAACCACGACCACACGCTTGCCCAACTTGGCAGCCGCTACAGCGGCGCGTTGGCCCGCCGGCCCGGAGCCAATCACGACGAGGTCATATTGTTGCGCGCTCATGCCAATCTCTCTCCGCGGTTGAAAGCTGTTGCCGGGCTTGCTAAGGGGATGGGTCGAGGCTCCAGAACTGCGTGGCCTGTCTTTCCAGAATAACTGTACGAGGGGGGTGCAAAGGTGAGATGAAAACTTCTGCGCATGAAAATTGTGGGAATGAAATCTAGAGTAGAGAGCGGCGCCGGTGCAGGCGGGATGCTCCGGCAGGCGACTTGCTGGATTCTTGCCTCAATCGTTATGCTTGAGGCCGGTTGCGGTTCCCGCTCGAGAAATGCCCAGAAATGAGGCCTTCAATTCAAATGATGCGACGGATTGTCCCTTGCAAATTGCCATTGCTCGCTGTTTTTGCCTATTCCTTCGTGGCCGGCGTCACCGCGCAAGCCCCGTCTGCTCCTACGGCGGCACCCGCTCCGACGAGCACTCAGGCCGCGCCGCCCCGCCCCGGACCCACGCCCGAGCAATTGGCTACTCAGGCGGCTTCTGAAAAAGACCATCAGCGCATGATGGATCTGCTCGGTATCAAGGAACTGCGCCCGGGCGTGAATGGGGGAACTACTGGATCCAACCTCGCCAACTACGACGAGTCCAAGGCTGACCTTTATCCGAACCTTCCCGATGCGCTCGTCCTGAACAACGGCAAGCGCGTGACTTCCGCCAAAGTATGGTGGAAAGATCGCCGTCCTCAGATTGTCGAGCTATTCGACCGCGAGATCGTCGGGCGCGTTCCCGCGAACCTCCCCAAGGTGACTTGGGAGGTGGTGAGCACAACACACGAGAAAAATGGCGACGTGGATGTGATAACGAAAAAGCTTACGGGCCACGTCGACAACTCCGCAGATCCCGCTATCGCGGTGAACATCGACCTGACCCTCAGCACGCCCGCTGACGCCAAAGGGCCCGTGCCCGTGATTATGGAGTTCGGCTTCAGCCGCGAATTCATGGCAGCGATGGCAAAACGGTTCCCGCAGTTTGCGGCCGGCGGCCCAGGCGCGTCAGGCCCGACGTGGCAACAACAGGTGCTGGCGCGCGGCTGGGGCTACGCCGAGCTCGTGCCCACCAGCGTACAGCCCGACAATGGCGCCGGGCTTACGGAGGGCATCATCGGCCTGGCCAACAAAGGCCAGCCGCGTGCGCCGGACGACTGGGGAGCTTTGCGCGCATGGGCGTGGGGCGCGAGCCGTGCGCTCGATTACTTTGAGACCGATTCCGCCGTCGACGCGAAACAGGTCGGCATCGAGGGCCACTCAAGATACGGCAAAGCCGCGCTTGTGACCATGGCCTACGATCAGCGCTTTGCCATCGGCTACATCAGCTCCTCAGGCGAAGCCGGAGCCAAGTTATACCGGCACATCTTTGGCGAGGGAATCGGCAACGTTGCGGGCTCGCAAGAGTATCACTGGATGGCCGGGAATTTTCTCAAGTACGATGGTCCGCTCACTGAAGCCGACCTTCCGGTCGACGCCCACGAGCTGATTGCGCTCTGCGCGCCACGGCCAGTCTTTATCAGCGGCGGCGCCACGCAAGGAGACGGATGGGTCGATGCCAAGGGAATGTTTTTGGCTGCCGCGGCTGCTGGGCCGGTATACAAATTGCTCGGCAAGAAGGATCTTGGCGCGACTGTCTTTCCGCCCATTGAAACCCCGCTGATCGACGGCGATGTTGCCTTTCGCCAGCACACGGGCGGTCACACTCCCGTTCCCAACTGGCCCACATTTATTGAGTTTGCCAGTCGCTACCTGCATGCGCCTGCGGCTGACTCTGCCGCGCATTGAAAGCGGCTTATTTTGGCGCCGGATGCGCCTCAGCCCAGGTTTTGTATTCGTTCAACACGGCCACACCTGCTGAGTTGAACCACGCGTAGCCGTTGCGCCGCTCAAGGCTTAGATCGTTGACGTCGTCGTGGATGGTCTTATCGCGATCACCGAAGATGGGCCTGTCGGTGCCGGTCTGGTAGTAGCGCGCCCAGATGGGACCTGCACCAGCGACGGCCTCCAGCTTGCGGCCGGCCAGGCTATTTCGGTCGGCGAAGAAATTCCCACTGCCATAGCGGTACCCGAAGATTTCTACCTTCGCGAACCATGCGCACGCCGTGTGTACCGCGGTAACTTCTGCCGGTGTCGGATCGGGCAAGCTCATAAAAAACTCCACCAAAGGAAAGCTTTCATCGCTGGTCAAAGAAGCCATCTCGTAGTTGCGCGCCGAAGTCGGCTCGAGAGTCAGCGCGTCGTATTGCTGCGCCCACGCGGTTTTCACGCCGTTCTCTACAATCTGCAAGCGCAGCAGGCAGTTGATGCCGCGCTGGGCTGCCGGGCCGGCGCGACGTTTCAGCGCTTCGGGAACATACAAGTAGTCGGCTACGCCCGTCGCCACATCGTGCAAAATCTCCACGGCATGGGTCATGGCGTCATCGTTGATGGTGATGGCGTCGTGATAGCCGCCCTCGAGCGGCCACACCTGAGGCCATCCGCCATTGGGATACTCCGAGTTCAGCAAATACTCGACGCCGCGATCCACTGAAGCGCGAAAAGGCGCCGCATCCGCGTCGCGATGCGCCGCAAGCAGTGCCGTCGTTACGCGGGCAAGAAAGCGAATCTGCATCCATGTCGAGTCGTTGTCCAGCGTTGCAATGTAGTGCCAATTGGGATCGACAGGCTTGTCGAAGTCCGCCGAGTCCGGAAAGCGATTCTCGTTGTCGGCGTCATACAGGTCGCCCGGCGCCCGCGGCCTGCTCGCCATGTCGATGTTCTTGCTCCAGCCGCCGTCGGCCACCTGGTAGGTGACAATGTTGCGTGCGGCTTTGAGCGCGTCGTCGCTGGTCCACCAATCGGCGGGGTGATCGGTCCGCAGCGCATACATTCCGCGGCCGCCCGATTCATACTTCGGGTTCGTGTTGCCGGCGGCGTTCTGCTCATCGGCGAGCGATTGCTTGTCGATTGCTTTCTGTTTCTCAGAGTGTTCCAGATACTCCAGCCACGCTTTCTGCTGGTTCTTTGGCAAAGCTGCAATTCGTTCGCGACTCACAGGTTGGGCGATCACGTTCATGCCGATCGTTTTGGCTGAAGCGATCCAGGACGAGCCAGGGGCCCCAAACAAAACCAGTATGAGCGAAGCGAGGAGATTGAAGCGCGGAAACCGGGAGCGGAGGCGCATGGTCCGGTTTGTATCGCAGCGGAACTGCGCTTGTCAATGGGTGGTCTGACCTCTTCACGCCGGAATAAGTGGCCGCCGTTTGGCGGTTATTCCGCCGATCACTCCCCGGCAGAAGCAAAATGTTTTACGCTCGTATTATGGAATTCAAAATCGTTGAGCTTGAGCGCGAGCCGGTCGAATTCAATTTGGAACTCAAGCCAGGTGCGATTGATTTCGGCGAAGAAGCCGAGCAGGTAGGTGAACTGGACACCTCCGGCCAGGCCGAAGTGATTCACGAGCACCGCGGACCCAGGGAGATTGTCGCCGACATCCGTCTGAAGGGCCGCTTTGCGGGCAGATTTGAGGTTCCCTGCGCCCGCTGCATTGAGCCTGTCGAGATTCCTCTCGAAGCAGAATTCGACCTGATCTTCCGCCCCATTGGAGCCGATGTTGACCCTCCCGAACGCTCCATAACTGCGTCGGAGACCGAAATCGGGTATTATCAAGGGGACAGTCTGATGCTTGAGGATGTGCTGCGCGAACAGGTGCTTTTGTCCCTGCCGGCCAGGACACTGTGCAAGCCTGATTGTAAAGGACTTTGCCCGCGCTGCGGAGCCAATCGCAACACCCAGCCCTGTTCCTGCGAAGAGGGTCCGAAAGATCCCCGCTGGGAGGCGTTGACTGGGTTGCGCAGCCGGATCAAGTCCTGAAAATTCAGCCCTTTGGTAGTGGGGGCGTCGTTCATTGCAATGAGCTGGCGCAATGAGCTGGGCTAAAGAAGTTCGACGCGCTCCCGTACCGGCGCCCGCAAGGCACGCGAGCGGGTCAAATTTGAAAGGAATTGCAACATGCCGAATCCGAAAAGGCGCCATTCCACGCGCCGCACCGCTCTCCGCCGTTCACACGATTTTCTGACTGTTACGGGGCTTTCAGAGTGCCCCAACTGCCACGAAAAGAAGCTGCCACATCATGCCTGCGCAAAATGCGGAGCGTACAAGGGCCGTGCAGTGCTTGAAGTGAAAGAAGCAAAGTAAATCGCAACCCCCATGCTCACCGACATTGCGCTCGACGCAGTTGGCACCGATAAGGCTCCCGAGCCGGAGATCAGGGGAGCCATTCTTGCTTGCCGCACATTGCCCGTGCGCGTCCATCTCATCGGGCCTGAGGCGGAGCTACGCGACTTGCTCGACGAGCATCTTGAAGATGAAGACCTGCCCATCGTCATCCACCATGCTTCAGAGCGCATTGGTATGGACGAAAAGGCTGCCCACGCAGTGCGCGCCAAGCGCGACAGTTCGCTGCGCGTAGGCCTGAAACTTGTGCGTGAGGGCAAGGCCGCCGGCTTTGTTACTGCGGGCAATACCGGCGCGGCCATGGCCACGGCCAAGATGGTGCTGGGCGCGCTGCCTGGCGTCGACCGTCCGGCGCTGGCCACGCCGATGCCAACGTCAAAGGGCAATCCCTGCGTGCTGCTCGATGTGGGCGCAAACGTAGACTGCAAGGCGCAGAACCTCGAGCAATTTGCTGTGATGGGCGAGATGTATGCCCGCAGCGTGCTCAAGATCGCGCGGCCGCGCGTGGGCCTGCTCTCGATCGGCGAAGAAGAATCCAAAGGTAATGAGCTTACCCGCGAAGCCTTTCCGCTGCTCAAGGCTCTGCCCATTAACTTTATTGGCAATGTCGAGGGCCGCGACATCTTCAACGGCCACGCCGACGTAATTGTCTGCGACGGCTTTGTGGGCAATGTGGCTCTCAAAGCCAGCGAGGGCATTGGCCGGTTTGTGCGCGACGTACTGCGTGCTTCACTGACCAGCACCGTCACAGCGCAGGTGGGTGCACTGCTTTCGCGCCGCGCTTTTAACGACTTTCGCCGCCGCCTCGACTACACCGAATACGGTGGAGCGCCGCTGCTCGGCGTGCGCGGCGTCTGCATCATCGGACACGGATCTTCGAACGAAGTTGCCATCTTCAACGGCATCCGCGTTGCGCACGAGTTCTCGCGCTCCGGTGCCAACCTGCGTATCGAGCAGGCGTTTGCCGGCCGGCCGAAGCCTCGCCCGGATCTCGGCGAAGGCGCCGACGCTACGATTCAGTAATCAGTGATTTGTGGATGGCATGACTGACGAGCCGGCGCATCCTTCAAGTTTCGATTCAGCGAGGATCGATCGAGACTTGCTAGACGCGGACACGTTAGACCCATCCTCTTTTGATCTCACCATACTTGCGCAATTGGCCTGCCCAGCCTGCTATAGCGGGCTGCGCCTTGAAGGCGCGCGGCTGCGTTGTGTGGCCTGCAGCCGCGGCTATCCGATTGTCGATGGCATTCCAGTGCTGATCATCGAGCGCGCGGGACGGCCAAACGAAGAATCTTGAGAGCTGGTTGCAGCACGGGCTAGTGCTGGCTGTGCCGCCAGTCCCAATATTCCTTCTTGTCGGCGTCGTTGCGCTTGTTGAAATCCTGATGGTCCCGGTGGGTGTTGGTTTCCCATTGGGCATAATAGGTGGTTTCACCACCCCACGCGTGATAGTCGTGGTAATAGGGATCGTATACGCGCACCTGCGCCGAGCAGCCGGTGCAGAGCGCCGGAGCAGCCAGGGCAGTTGCAAGAAGAAGAACTGAAGCGAAATTTCTCATCTAACGCCTCCTTTTCATGGAACCTGTCAATAGATGCGGAGCCAAGGACGTCTGGTTGCCCACGATATGAGAAAGATATTCAAACGCAAAGAATTATCTTGTCTCTCTAGTGGCGCAAGTAGAACGGCCGCACGATGAGCGCGGCAAGGGCGATGGCAGCAGCCAGTGCCAGTGCGATCAGAGTATAGAGAAGAGTGAGGCTTGGCCCCTTGACGGGTTCGTCTGTTGGTTCATCGGTCGATGTGACTTGGTGATCCAAGTCTGGGTCTGGGGGTTCAGGGCGCGCATCGTCATTCATATTTGAGCGACTCCACCGGATCGAGCTGCGCGGCGCGAGTCGCGGGAACGGTACCGAAGATCACGCCCACCAGCGTTGCCGCGGCAAGGGCGATCAACACAGACAGCCATGAGATTGGAAAGTCGTAGCCGCTGAAGATGCGGATGGAAAACGGAATGGCAAGCCCGACCATGCTGCCCACAATGCCGCCCGCGAGCGAAATGAGGACAGCCTCGGTGAGAAACTGCAGCTTGATTTCGCGATGAGTGGCGCCGAGCGCTTTGCGGATGCCGATCTCGCGGATGCGGGCGCGCACATTGGCCAGCATGATGTTCATAATGCCGACGCCGCCAACGGCGAGGGTGACACAGGAGACCGCGATCAGCAGCCAGGTGAGTGCGTCGGCGATCCTCGCCGCCGTCACCAGCAGTTCGCTGAGCGTTTGTGCGTTATAGATAGAATTCGGACGATGCCGGGGATTGGACTTGATGACTTGCTTAATCTCTCTTGCGGCGTCGGGCACTTCATTCATGCTCTGCATCGAAAAGTAGATCTGGTTCACGCTGTCGGTTCCGGTAAAGTAGCGCGCTACCGTGTAGGGAACCAGTACAGTTTCGTCCTGGATCTCCGATTGGCCGAAGTCGGTTACGCTCTCTTTGAATACGCCGATGATCGTGAACGGAATGCCGAGAACCTGAAAGGTCTGGTCAACTGCGAGATCGTCGCTTCCATATTGTTCCTCGGCAAATTGCTCCGTCACTACAGCGACCTTTTGGTGAGCCGTGTCGTCCGCTTCATCGAAAAATCGGCCCTGGGTCACAATCAGGTTGCGGATTTGCTGGTACTCCGGAGAAACGCCCAATACGAGTGTGTCCCTCTGGATGCCCCCGGAAAAGTTGATGCGATTGTGCATCGTCAGCACCGGCGAGGAATACATCACGCCGGGCACCTGCTGGTCCACATCCTTTTCGTCCTCGAGGGTCAAGTAGTCGTTGTAGCGTACGCGCTCTCCCGGCGTGGCGCCACCTCCGGCATACTCAACCTCTACAGTGTTGGTGCCGATCTTCTGGATGAGGTCAAGGATGTATTGCTTGCCGGTCAATCCGATGGTCACCACCAGAATCACCGACGCCGTGCCGATTACCATGCCCAGAGCGGTGAGCGCAAAGCGCATTTTGCTGGCGCGGAAACTGTCTCCCGCCAGCTTCAGAATCTCGCTCATCAGCATGGTGCGGCGCGCGCTTAGCAGCGTTTCCTGAAAGGTGTCGCTGCGTTTCTTTTCGCGTTCTTGTTGGATGGTGGGATTCATCAGATTGTTAGACTCTCGACTGCGTGCTGCGGGTTCCGGAATTCTGCCGCAACGCAAGGGCAAGGCCGGGTACTTGCTCCTCCCTAGCTCAAGACTTTCAGGCCTACCTCATAGCTTAACTGCACGCCCACGGGCAACGGACCTGCCATTGCGGCGAATAGTCATCGTTGTTCCAATTGGCGCCAGAGCGCAGCGAGAGCCTCGACGGCCACGGCCTCAGCGCGGGCTCTCGGATCGATCTCCGCGGCTGTTATCGCGGCAGCCGCGGCGTCAGACGGTACTCCGGCGGCGCGCAGGTTGTTGGCTAGCGTCTTGCGCTTCTGCGCAAAGATCTGGCGGAGGAAGCGCAGAAATCCAGACTCGTCAACCCCCAACTCGGAAAAGCGCGGCGCGAATCGCCAGCGAAATACTGTGGAATGGACCTTCGGCGGTGGTGAGAAGGCCGTCGGCGGCAGCGTGAACAATTGCTCCACCAGCCCGTACATCTGCATGGTTACGGAGAGCAGGCCGTAGTCGCGCGTGCCCGGCTCGGCGGTGACTCTCTCCGCAACTTCGCGCTGCACCATCAGCACGGCTAGCTCAAGCGCAGCATGACTCGCGGCGAGCTTTAGCAAAATCGGCGAGGTGATTGCATAAGGAAGATTACCGGCCACGCGGAGCCGCTCGCCAGCCTGCGCGACTACCGCAGCAAAGTCCAGCCGCAGCACATCTTGCTCGACGACTTCGACCCGCGCCGGATCGAAGCGTGCGCGTAAACCCGCCGCTAGCTCATGGTCCAGCTCAACGGCTAACACGCGCCCAGCACGCGCCGCCAACGATTCTGTAATGGCGCCACGCCCGGGGCCGATCTCAACGACTGTGCGGCCGGCGATCTCTCCCAAAGCCGCGACGATACGCCGCGCGGCTTGCTCATCGACGAGAAAGTTTTGCCCGAGCTTGGGTTTCGAAGGCATCTGCTGCTCCGATGGTAGACGAGCAGCCATACGCGCAAGGCGGGCTCGGCGCCAAGTCTGACCATTACTCCTGCTGCACTAAACTGGATGGTTGCGGGTGCATTTTCTGATTCGACCGATGAGGCCCCTTTGCTGATCGACTCTCACGCCCACCTTGACAGCCCGCGTTACGCGGAGGACCGTGAGGCGATGCTTCTGCGCGCGCGCGAAGCCGGCGTTGGCGTTGTTCTCTCCATCGGCATCGGCGAGGGGCCGGCAGAAATGCACCAGGCGCTCGATCTTTGCCGCGAGTTCAACGGAAGACGCCAGAAAGGGGCCAATCTGCCAAGGCTCTATGCAAGCGCGGGGATCTATCCACACAACACTCCTGAAGCCGACGACGGCATCATTGCCAAACTCGACGCGTTGCTCGCCGAGCCGGAGGTGATCGCATGCGGGGAAATCGGACTTGACTACTATCACGAAGGCGCTCCACGTGACGTGCAACGGGCCGGCCTCATCCGCCAACTCGAAATTGCAGCGGCTCGCAAGCGGCCCATTCTTATTCACTGCCGAGGCACCAACGAGTCCGCCGACGCGTGGGATGATCTTTTTCCGGTTTTGGAGGAACATTGGCGCAGCACCGGCCTTGGCGGCGTGATGCACTGTTTCGGCGGCGGCTGGGAGCAGGCTCGGCGTTCACTCAATCTCGGATTTCTGATTTCGTTTGCCGGTAATCTCACTTATCCCAAGGCACAGCCGCTCCGCGACGTTGCAGCCCGCTTGCCGGTGGAGAGTCTCCTTGTTGAAACGGACGCGCCCTGGCTCGCACCGGCCCTCCATCGCGGCGAGCGGAATGAGCCAGCGTTGGTGGTCGAGACGGCTGAGGTTCTAGCCGGCCTGCTCAACATTACGCCCGATGAAATTGCCGCCGCCACCACTGCGAACTTTCTTCGTTCGTTTCATCTCCAGCCGGACGTGGGAAACTGATAGAGACAGGGCCGGCGGCAGGCCGCCGGTTAATTTGAGGACAAGAAAGCCATGGCACAGGAAAATTCATTTGACGTTGTGAGCAAGATCGATATGCAAGAAGCCCGCAACGCTATCGACCAGGCGATGAAAGAGATTCGCCAGCGATTCGATCTGAAGGACACCCACTCCGAAGTCGCCCTCGAAGGCGAGGACACGATCCAATTAGCCTCCAGCAATGAGTACAAGCTAGAAGCCGTCAAGGACATTCTGGCGCAAAAGCTGGTCAAGCGCGGCGTCTCGCTCAAGAACCTGACCTACGGCAAAATTGAGCCCGCCACAGGCCAGAGCGTACGCCAGAAGATCAGCCTTCAGCAGGGAATCCCAGTGGAGAAGGCAAAGGAGATTGTGCGCCTGGTCAAGGATTCCAAAAAGAAGGCGCAGGCCAGCATTCAGGGCGACACCGTGAGGATCTCAAGCAAGGACCGCGACGAGTTACAGGCAATTATTGCCTTGCTGCGCGGCAAGGACCTGGGCCTGGAATTGCAGTTCACGAACTATCGCACCAACTGATCAACCAATTGAAGCGGCGGGACTGGCCCAATGAGCCCAAGCTACCGCGGTGGTCAGGACCAGCCGGCCGGCAAACAAATCGCCATTCCCCGTGTAGATGCTTTAAAATCGGAGCACTTTGAGCACATTCACCATGGTCTCGGCGCGGGAGGTCTTTGAGCTGCTGAGGGAAGACCTCGTCGCAGTGGAGCAGGAACTCGGCCGCGACGCCGCGTCCAGCGTCAGCACCATTACTGAGATTGCCGAGTACCTGCGCGAGGGCGGCGGCAAGCGCATCCGGCCTTCGCTTTTGCTGCTGGCCGCTCATCAGCTGGATTTCTTCGGCCACAGCGCCATCCGCCTCGGCGCGGTCGTCGAGATGGTGCACACTGCCACGCTGGTTCATGATGACATCATCGACGGCGCCAATACGCGCCGCGGCCGTCCTTCCGCGAACACCACCTGGGGCAACGAAAAGTGCGTTTTGGCCGGCGACTGGCTCTATATGCAGGCCTTTAAAGTGGCGCTCGAAGAGCGCAATCTGCGCGTGCTCGATCTGCTCATCAGCCTCACGCAACAGATGGTTGAAGGCGAGCTGCTGCAAATTCAAAAGCTTGGCAAGATGGTCTCCGAAGCTGAGTATTACGATCTGATCTTTCGCAAGACCGCCTGCCTCTTCTCGATCTCCATGCGACTCGGAGCGGTGCTCGCCGGCGCAACCGAGGCCGAGGAGTCCAGCCTGGGCGCTTTCGGTCGCGCAGTTGGTTTGGCATTCCAGATCGTCGACGACGTCCTCGACCTGACGGCGACCGAAGAGGTTTTGGGCAAGCCCGTGGCGAGCGATCTGCGCGAAGGCAAGGCCACGTTGGCTGTGGTTCACGCCGCCGACCATGGGACCGCCTCTGATCGCAAAGCTATTCAGCGGGTTCTTGACGACCGCAGTTTTGAAAACGTAAGCCGCCAGCAGATCAGGGAAATTCTGGTGCGCAACGGATCAGTGGAATACGCGATGGCCGCTGCCGATCGCTATGCCGAGCAGTCGCGCATGGCGCTGGCGCCGTTCGCTGAAAGCGAATTCAAGCGCGCCCTACTCTGGGTGCCAGATTTCGTCGTGGCTCGGGAGAAGTAGATGCCGCGCAAAGTCGTCGTCCAGCCCCTGTGGGCCTCCGTCGACCGTTATTTCGGCGACCTGCTCGCGCCCTCTGACGAAAAACTCGAATCTGTCGTAAAGGCCAATCGCAAAGCTCGCCTTCCGGCTATCGATGTCTCGCCCCTCCAGGGCAAGTTTCTCCACGTCTTGATTCAGATGACGCAGGCGAAGCGTGTGCTCGAGATTGGCACGCTTGGCGGCTACTCTACCATCTGGATGGCGCGCGCATTGCCTAAGGGCGGGCGCATTGTCTCGCTTGAATTCAGCCCCCGGCACGCTGAGGTGGCTCGCGCCAATCTGCACTGCGCCGGCCTGCTCAGCCGCGTCGAGATTCGCGTGGGTCCCGCTCTCAAGAGCCTTCCTGTCTTAAAAGCAACGGGCGCCGGTCCCTTCGACCTGATCTTCATTGACGCCGACAAAGAGAACAACCCGCACTATCTCCAGTGGGCGTTGAAGCTGTCGCGCCGCGGGACGGTGATCGTCGTGGATAACGTTGTTCGTCAAGGCGGCGTGGTCAAGGCAAAAAGCTCCGAGCCCGACATTGTCGGCACGCGCCGCTGCCTTGAGATGATGGCCGCGGAGCCGCGCTTGAGCGCAGTGGCCCTGCAGACCGTTGGTGTCAAGGGCCTGGATGGTTTCGCGATGGCGGTTGTGCTGAGCTAGTTGGCCAGCCCGTTACGCTTGCTGCACAATCGTCCCCTGGTGGTAAACGATCTTCCAGCCGTTTTTTGATCTTTCCCAAATGGTCGCTCGCCGCGTCAGGCGTTTCCCGTCCTGCAAGAGCGTGTACGTGAGCAGATAAGTATCTTCGCCCAACTTGCGGCAGTAGAAATCGCGCGTCTCCCACACGTCGTCGTGCGGTTTGGAGAAACTCCGCTCTAGCTCATCCAGCACAAACTCTCGGCTGTATTTGCGTCCGCTGGCGCGGGTCTCCGAGAAGTCCTCCGCGGTCATTCGCTCAAAGTCCGCGCGCGAAGTTCCGAACTCGGGGCGGTGAAAAATAGGTTCGCGCGCGGAGATCTCGGCAAGCACGTCAAGCAATTCTGGCGCGGTAGTGAGGCTAGGTTCCATAAACTCTGACTCCAATTAGCTGGCGTCTTCTTCCATCAGCGCCTTTATCGCCGCCTCATACTTCTCGGGCAGCGGCTTGCGCTGCAACTTGTCGTCGCAGACGACGTGCACCGTCTCGCCTTCGGCCAAGAGAGTCCGCTCTTCGCCCTCAGGCGCCTTGCGCAGGATTCGATATGCGAATTTGAGAACCGAGCCGCGCAGCATTGCGGGCCGCGTTTCGATGAGGATTTCGTCGTCGTAGCGCGCCGGGGATTTGTAACGGCACGTTGCCTCAATCACCGGCAGAATGCACCCGTGGTCGGTTTCGAGGCGGCTGTAGGCGAGTCCAAGCGAGCGCAACAACTCTACTCGGCCCAGCTCAAACCAGACCAGGTAGTTGGCATAGTAGACGATGCCCATCTGATCGGTCTCGGCATACCGCACACGCACTTCGGTGGTCACCGGCATTCGGTGTTCTCTCTCAATCAGAAAGCTGACAAATATGAACCGGCCACTGTCTTTACGGGGCCACTGACTCTACGGTTTGACGACGTGTGTGAAAAGCTGCAGCCTGCTCACGTCATTGAAAATCGTGAAGGCGACGAAGGCCATGAGCACCACAAAGGCGGCGGTATAGATTCGCTCTTTGATGACCAGGCTGATGTCGTGGCGCAGCACGCTCTCGATTAGAAGCAACAGGATCATGCCGCCATCGAGGATCGGGAAGGGAAGTAGATTCAGGATGCCCAATTGCAGGCTGATCTCAGAGGCTAGTTGGAATTTGGGCTGCCACCCGTCCATCTCCGCCACTTCGCCGGCCGCCTGCGCAATCCCCACTGGGCCCATCATCTGCTTCACGGAGAGCCGATGGGTGAAAAGGCGATCCAGTATCTCGCCCACAAGCAACGCGTTGGTCTTGAAGAAGCCCAGCGATTTGACTCCCGCCGACGCCAGCGACAAAGGCTCATCACGCATAGGCGTCAGAACGGGCGCAAAACCGAGTTTCCATGAGGTGCCGTCAAGTCTCGATGGAGTTGCCACAAGCTGAAGAGTGGCGCCCTTACGCAACACGGTGAGGGCCAGCGGTTTGCCCGCACCCGCTTGCATGTAGTCCAGCAGCGTGTTCACGGAATGGAATGAGTGACTGTCGACAGCTTCGATCGCATCACCCTCAAGTAGCCCGGCTTGCTCCGCAGGTGTACCTGGCTGCACACGCAACACACCGATCGGGCCGTCGGAAAGCTGAGGAGAAAGTCCAGCATCGCTCAAGCTAAAGGTGTCGCTCTTGGCGCTGGCCGGGACGTGCAGGCTGAGTTGAATCGTGTTTCCGCCGCGCTCAACCCCTACAGGCACCATTTGATTGGCGTTTAAAACCGCTTGTTCCAATACTGCTTCCCAGTCAGGATTCTTGACGCCGTCGAACTGGTTGATAACGTCTCCGGATTGGATTCCGGCTACAGCCGCCGCCGAGTTTGGGGCGACCCATTCCACGGTTGTGGATTTCACCATGCCCTCGGGAACTTCGTTAATGAAGGCGAAGTAAAACCACATGAGTGTGATTGTCAGCAGAAAATTGAAGCATGGGCCGGCGACGCCAATCAGCATCCGCTGCCAGCGCGGGCGGGCGGTGAATGCCCTGGGGTCACTTATTGCTTCCTGGGTGTTGTCTTCCGATGGATTGCCGGTAAGCCCAGACTCGGTTTCTCCGGTCATCTTTACAAAGCCGCCAAGCGGCAGCAGGCAGACTTTATAGTCGGTCTCACCAATCTTGAAGCCGAAAAGGCGCGGTCCAAAGCCGAAAGAGAATGCCTCGACGCGGACTCCGCAGAGCTTGGCTACGGTGAAGTGCCCGAACTCGTGCACGATAACCATGACGCCGACAAGGACGAGAAAGGCTGCGGCAGAAACCAGAAATTCATGCATAGTTGAGCGGTAATGTCCTTCGGCGAAGCGCGGCTTGCCCGCTTGCGCAGTTTAAGCTGGCGCGAGCAGGGCCCGGGCCCGTTCTCGCGCCTCCTGATCGGCTGCGAGCACCTCCGCAATGGTGGCGGGGTGGGCCTCCGGGGTTGCCGCGAGTACTTTCTCAATTGTAGCTGGGATGCCGGTGAAGGGAATACGACGTTCGAGGAAGGCTCCTACGGCCACCTCATCGGCCGCGTTCAGGGCGATGCAGTGCGCTCCGCCCTTGGC
>Ga0182024_10011886_pt1 | contig 17362 bp, 20 predicted proteins | sample P32metaG_FD_120480 | JGI IMG/M metagenome (GOLD analysis project Ga0182024, IMG submission 120480) | Permafrost microbial communities from Stordalen Mire, Sweden - P3-2 metaG (Illumina Assembly) | ecosystem: Environmental > Terrestrial > Soil > Wetlands > Permafrost | place: Sweden: Stordalen...
CCGGTGCCAAAGCTTTCCCGGAAGGAGCTCCCAACTCAAATCGGTAGTTCCGTTCACCGCGTTGATCACGAATGAGCCACCTCGAGACCCTCGAATGCTAAATCTCGGACAGACTCCTAGTAACCTTTGTTCCTGTCCCTGGAGGGTCTCCAGGTCAAAATATGGAGAAAGAAAAAACGTACAATCTTGGTGATATCCCTACGGGCAAGGAACTTGTCGTCAAAGAGATTCCCCTTCAAGAATTTAGTCTCCAGGGACAACCGAGCATTGATTTCCATATTGCCTTCGAAGCAAAAAATCGTAGCTGGCATGAATTGCTATACCTCCGCCGCTCCCGAAATCGGGGCGGCCTTCCGCAATGGCTTAAAGCGATGAGGATTTACAGGGTAGACTACAGCGGTCAATATGCAGGACAAGCTAAGCGTACCTTGATTCGAGAATCAATTGACACTAAATTCCCGATGGCAGGAATCAGTTGGGATGATTCTTTGCTGTATGACCGCGTGAATTAGGCCGCATCTTCCGTTTTCGCTGTTAGGTTCTTGTATTCTAGATTCCGGCTGGCAATTAATTTCAGGATCGTATCGCGGAAAAGATAAGGGTTCTTGCGGTTATTAAAGCGCCACTCAAACTCGTCCAGATAGGCGTCCAGATGCTTCTCAGAGACTTTATGATACGAGCCGACTACGGAACGCTTAAACAAAGACCACGCGTTCTCAATGCTGTTGGTGTGAACATCCCCGCGAACGTACTCTTTGGCCTTATGATTGACGGATTCGTGCTTTGTATCGTGATCTTGGATGCCGAAGTATGCTGGATGCTCATCGGTGTAAAGGTTCTCCGTGTTTGGGGCGGTAGCTTCCGCGATCCACTGGCGGATCATTTTCTGGCTGGGATTCTTGCCTCGTTTTTCAGGCTTCATTCGTACGGGTCCACCGCGTTCGATTGCACCGAGAACCATCGTCTTATTGCGGAGGTAGTGACGGCCTTTCCAATGCCGTTTTCCGCCGATCCAAGTCTCGTCCAGTTCTACAGTGCCCTTCAAAGGCGCTGGATTCGCTTCCAGCATAGCTTTACGGATGCGATGGCACAGGTACCATGCCGTCTTGTAGCTCACTGCCAGCGTTCGCTTGATTTGGTTTGCGGACATACCCTTTTTGGATTCGCACATAAAGTATGTAGCGAGGAACCACTTCTCAAGCGGCAAGTGTGTATCATGGAAGATGGTGCCAACGGTCACGCTGAATTGGTGCTCGCATGACCCGCAGAGTAAGAGAGGACGATTCTCTAGGCGGTATATCTTTTTGGACTGGCAATGTGGGCACGCAACACCGTCTGGCCAGCGCAAGAGTTCTATATAGGCGCGGCACTTGGTCTCACTGTTAAATTTCTGTACTAGCTCGACTAGATTCATATCGTCCATAGGTCACCTTATGCCAAAGAAGATTAAGAAGCACCCGAAAGACATGACGACCGAAGAGGCCATGCAGCATTTGTTTACGAAGAAAGGCCATAAGATCATCAAGCGCCATCTTGCCAAAATTGAGCGGGTCTCAAGCACAAAGAAAGGTTAACAAAAGTTCTTTGTGAAGTCAAGTATATAATCGCGTAAGAGTGCCTGTGCTACTGGTGTTGCCGATCATTTGGATTGCATCGCCATGCGTCGCCGCACTTCGTCAAAGAAGTTTTCGAGGAAGATCACGTGGCTCTGCGCCTTCTGCCCTTCCGCTGTCTCGACAGGCATTAACGCAGCGATGCGTTTGCCGTCCGGTGCGAGATCGTAGTTGGCGTAGAGACCGACGTCTGCGATCTTCATTCTCGGACCACACACGCGGCTTATCCGCAACTAATGAGTCGCCCTTCACGGTGTAGCTGGCCACCATGATTTGGCTGTCCTCGGTGCGGAAAAATAACTCGCGCCCGTTGCGCGACCACACCGGGTACACGCCGCCACTGTTCGAGATTTGCCACTTGCCGCCCTTATCCGGGAACGCACGCACGTAAACCTGGAAGCTCCCCGATTCGTTCGAATCGTAGGCCATCCACCTCCCATCAGGAGAGAAGGAGGGGTGCCGTTCGTCGAACGAAGTTTGCAAGAATGGGTCCGGCTTCCCGGCCCGAAGCCCCGTACCATCACTCTCAAGAGCCACCGTCCAGAGGTGATAACCCGATTCAGGACCCACATCCTGATATGCCAGCAGCTTGCCGTCAGGTGTGAAGGACCACGGATTCTGAATATTCTTGCTCTGGGTCAATGGCTGGGGCTTGCCTGAGCCGTCGGAGCGTGTCCAAAAAATGCCTCCCTGCGGCGCTGAGAACAGGATATACCGGCCGTCAGGGCTCCAGATTGGGTAGAGGGCTGAGGAGTCAAATGTCAAGCGCGTCATGGTATCCCGCTGCCATTCGTAGACCCAGATGTCCGACGTCCCGATCGCCAGCCTGTTCCCGTCCGGGGAAAGGCTGGGACGCAAATAGGCATCCGGCTTGGCCAGCAAGGGTTGTGTCTTGCCTGCAGAATCGAGCCATTGCACGGTAAGCAATCCGCCGCCCGCTTCGCCGCTGCTGTACACCAGCGTTCCAGTTTGGGAGAAATCGAATTGCGCCGATCCATCTGCGCCGTAGCCGACTTTGTCCAACACCGGCGAGGGCGTCCCGCGTACCTCCAGCCGGTCCACGTCGAACGGGACGGCAAACAGTGTGCCCCGGTTCAGGTAAATGAGATGGCCACTGGGCAAATAACGGCCGGACGTGCCACCCCGCACGAGTGTTTTCCTGCGGTGATCCGCCAAAGACACCACTTCGATGTTGGCTCCATCCCACCCGGAAGGAGTCGTGTTAGCCGTGAACAGCACGGCTTTGCCTCCCGGCAGGATTTGCGGCCAGCGGTGGGTGCCCTCTCTGTTCTGTAAGTCGGTCACTGGTATTGGAGGGCCCCCGGCGGCAGGAATCCGCGACAGCCCCCCCCACGCTGTTGAGACCCGCGATAATGTTGCCATCCTCGCCCCAACTTCCGCCCGTACTATTGGGCGCGGAACACAAGGTGATTGCCGACCCGCCATCCACGGAAATCTTTTTCAGCTTTGATTGCTCGAAGAACGCAATCCACTGCCCGTCCGGCGAGAAGAAAGGTGCAGTTGCCCCTTGCGTTCCTGCAAGCTCAGTGGCCGTGGGCTGATCCAGCCGCCGGGTAAAGAGCCGCCCTTGCGACACATACACCAGGCGCGTGCCGTCTGGTGAAATGATCGCGTCGGTTCCGCGAGGAGACCCAAGCGACACGTCGGGGCCGAGGTCAACGTCCAGCCGCACCAGTGGCCGCAGCGCTTGGTCAACAGGCCGCGTAGCTCGCGACCAGCCCCATGACGCGACGCCTAACAACACGGTCACTGCTACGGCCACCGCCAATAGCAACTTGCTCGTGGAATCTGGAGCAGCTTGCGTTACACCGGAATCTTTCGGTGCCGCAATCGCATCATCGATTTCAATCCGCACATCTGTGGCATCTTGAAAGCGTTGACGTCGGTCTTTGCGCAGGCAACGACGCAGCAGTGTGCGGATCGCGGGCGGGGTAGCCTCCGGCAACCGGCTCCAGTCCGGCTCCGTTTTTACTACTGCCGCAAGAATCTCCGTAATGTCTTCACCGTCGAAGGCCGCGTGTCCGGCAAGCATCTCGTACAACACGCAACCGAACGCCCAAATGTCGGTCGCCTTGTTCACCGACTTGCCGCGCGCCTGCTCCGGCGACATGTACGCCGCCGTGCCCAGGATCACTCCCTGCATGGTCGCCGCCTGGCTGAGCGTCGGGGAATTTACCGGATCGCTCGCCGCATCGTCCCCCTCGAGGGCCTTCGCCAAGCCGAAATCCAAAACTTTTACTTTGCCTTCCGGCGTCACCTTCACGTTGGCGGGTTTCAGGTCGCGGTGAATGATTCCTTTTTTATGTGCGGCTTCAAGCGCCTCCGCAATCTGTTTTGCAATCGTGAGCGCTTCGTCGACCGGAAGCGCCCCTTCCCGCTTCACGCGCTGTTGCAGGTTATCGCCCGGCACCAGTTCCATCACCAGATAGCTCGTGCCGCCGGACTGCTCCAGTCCATGGATCGTCGCGATGTTGGGATGATTGAGCGAAGCCAGCATTTTCGCTTCGCGCTGAAAACGGGAGAGTCTGTTGGGGTCGTTCGAAAACGCTTCCGGCAAAACTTTGATGGCTACGTCGCGCCCGAGCTTGGTGTCGTGCGCTTGATAAACTTCGCCCATTCCACCCGCACCGATGGCGGAGAGTATTTCATAGGGCCCTAGACGTGTGCCGGGGACTAGCGCCATGGGCTCCCGCCGACTTTTATGGGCGGGCTCCAAGTACCTGCCTGCCGGCAGCCCGCCTGCCGGACGGGCAGGGAGCCCACACCCGTGAATCGGCGCAGTATAACCCATCAGATACTTACTGGCCTGCATTTCTCGCAAACGATTCACGCTTCAGCTGCAACGCAATGGAACGAGACCTTCAGGGGAAGTATTGTGGCGCCAGCGTCTCGCCGGCGATTTTGCGTTCAGTGGGCGACCCGTCAGATCGCCGGCGAGACGCCGGCGCCACGCACAGCCAGCCGCTTATTTCCGAGTTTCTTCGACATCGTCGTTTTCATGGTTCCTGCATTGTTGACGACCCCAGGCCTCCCGTCATCAATCTTCGATTGCCGCTCGCCGAATCCGAAAACTCCATGCGCTATTTCGCTTGGGTGATTTCAACAATGTCCCGGCTTTCCAGAATCGGTTTTGGCGCTCCATTTCTGGCAACGATCAGCATCGCGCGGCCGATCTGTTCGGTCGTGCTGATATATCCCGGCATCACGCGCCGGAGCATAGGCAGCAGCGGCGCGGTGAGTGAATACAGAAGGCGATAGGTTGCGGTCCTGGATTTGATGCCGTGCAATGGCTGAATCAAAGCAGGACGGAAAATGTAAGTCGCCTTAATCGGCATGCGCAGAAGGGCGTTTTCGGTCTTGCCTCTGACTCTCGCCCACATCACACGCCCTCGCTCTGAACTGTCCGCGCCGGCCCCTGAAACGTATATAAATGTCATGTTTGGATTGAGCCGCGACAACACCTGAGCGGCGCTGATCGTAATTCCGTACGTTACGCGCTCGTAGTCGGGCTCGGACATGCCGGATGACGCGACGCCCAGGCAGAAAAAGCAGGCGTCGAAACCTGACATGCTCCCCTCGATCGCCCTGTAGTCCCACAGGTCTGCATGGACAACTTCGCGCAGCTTGGCGTTTTGGGTTCCTGTCGCGGTTCGTCCAACGGTCTGGACAAGTTGTACATCCAGCTCCAGGATGCATTCGCGCAGAATGCCCTGGCCCACCATTCCTGTCGCGCCAAATAGAATTACATTCAATTTCGGCAACCTACCTCTTCAGCGACTCAAGAGAATCGCGAGCAGCACTTCATCATAAAATTGAAAAACGGAGAATGAAAACTAATCGTGGCGAGCGCCGCGCAGCACATCGAGCGCGTGCGGGAGCAAATCCGCCACGGCGTCGAGCGACTCCCTCGCGCCGCGCGGACTGCCGGGCAGATTGACGATGAGGGCGCGTCCTCGTACTCCCGCGAGGCCGCGTGAAAGCGCCGCGCGCGGATTCTTCTTCCGACCGTATTCGCGCATTACTTCGGGGATTCCGGGAAGCAATTTCTGGCAGGCCTCCGTGGTGGCCTCAGGGGTTGAATCGCGGGGGCCGATTCCGGTGCCGCCGGTCGTCAGGATCAACTCCGCTGCGCCGCCATCGGCGAGAGAAACGAGCCTCTCCCGGATAGAGACAGGCTCATCCGGCAGCAGTGCTTCCGAGACGACTTCCCAGCCAAGATCCCGGCAACGCTCGCGCAGGGCTGGTCCGGAGGCATCCTGACGAACGCCGCGCGAAACGGAGTCGCTGATAGTGAGGATTGCGACGCGCACGATTGGACTCCGGGAATCTCAGATGACGTCAGGGGCTAAAGCCCATGTAAATTTCGATCCGTATTGTCAGGGCCGATGAGTCATTGGCACAACCCTGATTCCATGCGAATTTGTAGCGGCCGCCTTCAGGCGGGCACGGTAGATTCAAACAAATGCCCGCCTGAAGGCGAGAGCTACACCAACCACAATCCTGGACGTCAGCGCAGCGGTGATCAAAGAGCTAGCTTTCCACGCTTTGGTTGGCTTCGTCCATCAGGCGCATGGCTTCCATCAGGAGGCCGGTGGTGGTATGCGTCGTGGTCTCACGGTCGGAGCTGGCGCCAAACTCAATTTCAAATTCGCCGTCGGTCCAGTTTATAGTTTGATAGACAACACTGTTGCCTTCATTTTCGCCGAGTCGCGCGTGCTTGCACTGCCCCGCCGTAAAGAAAAGCTCCGCATGATCCCCTCGGTGGTGCAGGATGAGCCGGCAGGATTTCTGGCCCATTTCAAGCGACTGCATCAGTTCGGTGACGCTCATTTCCTCGAGGCGCCCCTGAATGACGCCGGGGCGCGAGGCATGCTTCGCCATTTTTTCAAGATGCAGGCGGTCCACAATTTTTTTGGTCTGGCGAATCAGGTCAGCGATGAAGAAGGGTTTCGGAATGAACTCCTCGACGCCACCGCCTACCGAGGGACGCAGTTTTTCTTCAATATCTCCCCGGCTGGCCACGAAGACGAAAGGAATATTCCGCGTGCTATCACGCCCGCGCAATTTCTCAAACAGTTGCCGACCATCGAGGCCGGGCATGCGGAAGTCGGAAATAATCAAGTCGGGCGGATTGTCGATGGATTTGAGCAAGGCGTCGGCGCCGTCGGTTGCGGAAATCACGGTGCAATGCGGTTCCATGCCGTGGCACATCAGGTCACGAATGAGAGGATTGTCGTCGACAATCAGCACGCGCACGTCATTGGTGGAAGTCTTCATCGGGAAACACTATTTTTTTTCGCGCAGATAGTGGCCGCTCTTGCCGCCGATTTTCTCCAGCAGGACGATATCGGTAATTTCCATGCCCTTATCCAGGGCCTTGCACATGTCGTACACGGTCAGCGCCGCCGCGGACACTCCCACGAGCGCTTCCATCTCGACGCCCGTCTGGGCCGTGGCCGTGACGCGAGAAGTGATCTCCACGCCATTCTTGCATAGCCGCGCAGTCACATCAATGTGCGTCAGCGGCAGCGGGTGACAAAGAGGTATCCACTCCGCCGTGCGCTTCACCGCCGCAATCCCCGCAATCCGGGCAATTTCCAGCGGATTGCCCTTGGGGACCTTCTGCTGGCGCAAGGCGCGCAGGACTTTCGGCGACATGCAGACGAATCCGCGCGCAAGGGCGGTGCGTTCAGTGACCGCCTTCGGCGTGACGTCAACCATGGCCACTTCGCCGCGTTTCCGGAAATGTGTCAGTTTGGGCATGAGCCTCTAATCTGTGGGGGCATCCGCCGCGGCGAGCCATGCCCGTGCTCGACCCTAGATCGCTCCTCTGCGCGGCAGCACGTCAACCAACTCGCCGGCCGCGATATCGGGCCTTTCGGGGCTAACCACCAGGAACCCGTTTGCCAGTGCCAACGCAACGATATCGCCCGACCCTTGCCAGCGCAACTGCTCGACGCGTGCTTCCCTGCCTTCCCACTCGATTCGCGCGGGCAGGAAGTGGGTCATCGGCCCTTTTTCGTGCACCGGCGTTGCCAGCTTTGCGCGAAATATGGGCACGGGACGTGGCACTCCGCCGCTGAGCAAATCTATCGCGGGCAACACGAACAGTTCGAACGTCACCATCGTCGAAACGGGATTTCCCGGCAGGCCGAAAACAAGTCTGTGGCGGCACGTCGCGAATACGGCTGGCCGCCCGGGACGAATCGCGACTCCCGTGAAATGGAACTCGGCGCCCAGTTCGGCGAGAACCTGCTCTACCAGGTCGTACTTGCCCATGGACACGCCGCCGGAGAGAACCAGAATGTCGGCTTCAAGGCCGCGTTCGATGGCCGCCCTCAGCGCGCTTTTGTCGTCCGGCACGTTTCCAAGCTGGATGGGCTGCGCGCCTGCCGTGCGCGTCAGAACTTCGAGGGAAATTCCATTGCTGTTCCGGACCTGCAAAGGTCCGGGTGGCGTCCGTGCGTCCACAACTTCATCGCCGGTCGAGAGAATCGCGACGCGCGGAGATGCGAAGACTTCCAGGCGAGTGGCTCCGGCTTGCGCTGCGAGCGCCATTTCCACGTAGCCGATGCGCGCCTGCGCCGCAATCAGCGAGGTCCCCTTGCGCGCTTCGGTGCCGTGCGGAACGATGTGATCGCCGGGTTTTGCTTCTCGATCGAGAATAATCGTGCGCCCTTCGCGCTTGGTGTGTTCGATCATCACGACGGCGTCGGCGCCCTGCGGGATGGCTGCGCCGGTCATGATCTCGATGCATTGCTCCGGTCCCAGCGCGCCCTTAAAAGCGCCGCCCGCGCGGAGCTCGCCAATGCAATCGAGCCGCGCTCCGGGCGATGACACGTCAGCAGAGCGAACGGCGAATCCGTCGCGCGTGGACCGGTCGAAGGGCGGATAATCACGGTCGGCGAGAACCGGCTCGGCAAGGATGCGGCCAAACGCCTGCTCGATTTCAACGGCTTCGCGGAGCAGCGGCCGCTTGACGGTCCCGGCTATTTCAATAATCTCGCGGCGCGCGTCGGTGTAGGACAGCATCGTTTTCGTATTGTGTAGGGCCCGCCTTCAGGCGGGCATTGTGGTTTGAAGCACGTGCCCGCCTGAAGGCGGGCGCTACAGAACCGCGTCAAACGTTACTTGACCGGCAGATTCGTCAAATCCAAGTGGCAAGCTGCGTCCCGGCGCAAACGATTGTGGCGTCGCGCTCGGGTCCTGTCGAAATCATTCCGATTTCTACGCCAAGAAAATCCGAGATGAATTTCAGATAATCCACGGCCGCGTGCGGGAGCTTTGCGGCGTCCTGCACTCCGTAGGTATCCGACTGCCAGCCCGGAAGAGTGCGGTACTCGGGCGTCACCTCAGCTAAATCCTCTGCGGCCGCGGGCATTTCTTTTACAGGCGTGCCTTTGTACCGGTAGCCCGTGCAAACCTGAATTTCTTTTTGCGTATCGAAAACGTCGAGCTTCGTGACAACCAGCGAAGAAATTCCATTGATCTGGACGGCGTACTTCAGCACAGCGAGGTCCAGCCACCCGCAACGACGCGGGCGGCCAGTGACTGCGCCGTATTCCTTGCCGCGGTCGCGCACTTCGGTCGCTTCCAGGTCAGGCATTTCCGTGGGGAATGGGCCGCTGCCTACGCGAGTCGTGTAGGCCTTGGTGACGCCCGCGACGCCGTTGATTCGAGTGGGACCGACGCCGAGCCCAGTGCACGCGCCGCCCGAAATCGCGTTGGAAGATGTCACGTAGGGGTACGTGCCGAAATCAATGTCGAGCATCGTGCCCTGCGCGCCCTCGAACAAAACCGAATGTCGTGCGTCAAGCGCGTCGTTGATCAGAGCTGAAGTATCTGCGATAAAACGCTGCAAGTACTGGCCCAGCATCAGATATTCCTCGGCCATGCCTGCCGTATCGAGAGGCACGCCATAGGTTGCGCGGCAGACGGCATCTTTTTCGGAAATCACGCGCTCGAGTTTTTCGCGGAACCGCGCGGGATTCAGTAAATCGCCGACGCGGATTCCGTGCCGCGCCATTTTGTCTTCGTAAGCGGGACCAATGCCGCGCGAGGTCGTGCCGATTTTCGCCGCGCCGCGCGCCGCTTCGGCGGCTTTCTCCATTTGCCGGTGATATGGGAAGATTAAATGCGCGCGGCTGGAAAGGTGCAGACGTCCCGTGACGTCAATTCCTGATTTTGCGAGCGTGTCAAGTTCCCCCACGAGCGCCTGCGGATCCACGACCACGCCCGAACCGATCACGGCATGTTTGCCGGGCCGCAGAATCCCGCATGGAATCAACTGCAGGACGAAGCGATTGCCATTGAAAATGACGGTATGACCGGCATTATGTCCGCCCGCGCATCGCGCGATGTAATCGAACGACGCCGCGAGGTAGTCCACGACCTTGCCCTTGCCTTCATCACCCCACTGCGCGCCTACGACTACGATCGACTTCACGGAACCTCACTCCTGCACAAATTATGAATGTCCAGAAAAACTAAAAGCTGCCCGCTCCAAAAACGAGCGGCCTCTACAAAACCTGCGGCCAACAAGTGGGCTGGGTTTCGTAGAGGCCGTTCCGTCTCACGACTTTCGAGACGGAACGGGCACAGTCCCATCCAAATCGATGCACTACCCGCACAATTCCGCGCCGCTCCACAAAACCGGATTCACAGGGAGGGAAGTCTTGTACGGCGGAAGACTAATGCTACATGTGGTGTGCGGAGAAGGCAAGCTCCAGCCCGACAAAGCGGCCGCATTCCGAGGGACGGACTTATTGCGACCAATCGCAGTTCGTAGTAAGTGAAAGTTGCTTTACATACACAGGCACTTGAGGACACCGACGTCTGTCAGGTGGTGCGTACGCGCATCAGATTTAGCCATTTCCATAAACAATATGGGGTTATCATTTAGTTTAATTATTTGGGACAACTTATGCCTGAAGATGTGCGCAGACAAGTCCTGCTGGAGTATGACACGAGCCGCGTTGTCTCGCGCTGGATGCTTGGACTGTTGATGGGTTTACTTTTCGAGCTTTCAGCGCATGGGTACATCGGATGGACTTCGGGGGATTTGGCTTGCAGCGGTGGTTGGCCCGAAGCGATTGAGTTCCTTGTAGCTATTGTTTCGGCGATGGGGTTCATTGAGTTCGTCCACTGGGCGATTTGGCGCATACGGCATCGCAATGAAATTGGACTCTTTCACGAACGAGAAATTCTCGCTGGACGAGATGGCCCATTCTCAAGAGAAACAAGCCTAGACCAGAGCGGCACTGCCGCCGCAGCAAGAGATTACGACCTCGTGCTGAGTGGAGGGCAGATTCTCCTAGGATCTCTGGGTCAGGTTGGGAATTTATGCTTCGGCTTGATCCTGTTTATGATTTACCTTTCGATAGGAACTCCGAGTCCCTGTGAGAGACTCAATTTCGATTGGCGATCAACTGCCGGAACCTTCATATTCGCGTATTCGATTCTCATGTTTGGGTCCATCGCGCAAAATCAACTGAAGCGAAACGCGTGACTGTGCGATTGAATCCTTGCACGCATTAAATTGCCTAAATGGGCCGGTCACCTTTTCATACCGTGCAACACCAACGTATTCCCACCCACCAGCACCGCATCCGATGCAAGCTCATCCGTCCAGCGCTCGCGGCGTTTGCGTTCGGGCGTTAGCTTGCTAAACAGGCGGATCATCGCGACGATTGGCCAGTAGAGCCAGATGTTAGGCTTGGGTTTGTCGCGATATGTGCCGAGGACTTCGAAATCGTATTTTTCGAGGATGTAGCGCAGTTCCGTATAGGCGATGGGATTGATGTGCAGGACGACTTCTTCTTTTTCGCCCCACTGTTCGTGGCGCATGCGGAGGTGCTCCTGCGAAATCGGCTTGAAATGCGATGTGTACCCGTTGAGCAGCCACTTGATGCGTTCTTCGATATTCAGGATGTTGGGCACGCTGATCACGATGTGTCCACCGGGCGCGAGCATGCGCGCGAACTCGCGGATGGCCTGATGCGGATTTTCGATGTGCTCGAGGCCTTCGAGGCAGGTGATGTATTGAAATTCGGCGTCGCCGTAGGGCAACATTCCGGAGAGATCGCCGCGACGCACTTCGATGCCGGGGACGCGGAAAATTTCGGGATACAGATCGCAGGCTCGCACATCGAATCCTGCTTCGGCGAGACGCGCTGAGAGAGCGCCTTCGCCTGCAGGAACGTCGAGCAATTTTCCGCGCGGCAGCGGGTCTAAAATCGCGGCTACGGTTTTGTGGATCTCGGGGCGCGCAATTGGAACCGGCGCGCGATCCGCATCGGCCCGCTCGGCACCTGCTTTATTTTGTTCCGAAGGCGTTAATGGAGTCGCGTTCACGATTGTGGACGATAACACGGTTTTGGTAGCGTAGGCTTCAGAGTCTGTGTGGCAACTACAAATCGTGGCCACAAATTGTGTGATGCCAATTATCGCATGACAAGATATTGTGGTGGCGGCACCAAAAACCTAAGTAGCCACACAGACTCTTCAGCCTGCGCGTTTTTGGGTTTCTAACACCAAATGCGCGCAGGCTGAAGCCTACGCTACTGGAGGCCCCATCTAAAGCATGTGCTGACATGATCGTTCACCATGCCGGTAGCCTGCATCAGGGCGTGACAGATCGTCGAACCTACGAACCGAAAGCCGTGCTTCTTTAGATCCTTGCTCATGGCGTCGGATTCCGAGGTACTCGCCCGGACGTCCTCGGGTGCGGACTCTACTTGGAGCCCGCCTGAATTTCGTCCGCGCCGCACGCGCTGCAACGTCTTCCCTCCCGTGAATTGCCAAAGGTACCTATCGAAACTGCCGAACCCGCGTTGGACGTCGAGAAACGCCTGCGCGTTCGAAATTGTCGCGGAAATTTTCAGCCGGTTTCGAATGATGCCCGGGTCGGCGAGGAGGGCGCGCACTTTCTTCGCGTCATAGCGCGCGATTCTCTCCGCGTCAAAGCCGTCGAAGACTTCGCGATACCGTTCGCGCTTGCGCAGGACCGTTTCCCAGTTCAGGCCGGCCTGAGCGCCTTCGAGGGCCAGGAATTCGAATAAGGTCCGGTCATCATGGACGGGCACACCCCATTCTTCGTCGTGATAACGAATCATGAGGTCGCTTTGCGCCCAATGGCACCGGCGCCGGGGCTCGCAAGGAGACTCGGCGCGCTCTGAATTTGGCATGGGAGCTTACACGAGCTGGCGCTGGACGGCTTTCTCGATCTGGTCGCGCGGCACGGCGCCGACAACCTGCTCGGCGACTTGTCCGCCCTTGAAGATGAGTAACGTCGGGATGCCGCGGATGTTGAATTTGCCCGCTGAACCTGTATTTTCATCCACGTTGAGCTTCACGACCTTCAGCTTTCCAGCATAGGCCGTGGCGATTTCGGCTACCGTGGGCGCCAGCATCAGGCAAGGCCTGCACCACTCCGCCCAGAAATCCACGAGCACTGGCTGGGTATTGCTCGCGTCAATGACTTCCGCCTGAAACGTGCTGTCCGTCACATTGTTAACGTTATCTGCCATGGGAACCCTTTCCTATTGAGGCTGCCTGGGGTGTTTTACCCCGCTTTGCCCCGGGTTGATTAGATGTCGGTACTGCCTTTCGGTTTCTCGATTTCCACGCCACATCGTAAAGCCTTGCGTATTCTATCGCGGAAGCGTGCCATGAGAAATCCTTACCCATGCCGTTGACCTGCATCCGCCGCCACATCGTCGGCTGGTTCTGATAAATGGCCAGCGCTTCGTTGACCGCGTCCAGCAGCGCGGCCCCATCATACGCTTGAAACTTGAATCCCGTGCCGCGCCCCGTTGCCGGATCGAAAGACTCGATCGTGTCGTCCAGGCCCCCCGTGGCGCGAACAATGGGAACAGTACCGTACTTCAAACTGTAGATCTGATTCAAGCCGCACGGCTCGTAGCGTGAGGGCATCAGGAACATATCCGCTCCCGCCTCGATCTTGTGCGCGAGGACGTTATCGTATCCTATTTTCACGGCAAGTTTTTCGGGATGCGCCGCCTCAAGTTCGCGGATGATCTTCTCGTACTTCAGTTCTCCTGCGCCGAGAACGGCCATGGCCATGTCTTCGGCAAGCAATTCGGGAGCGATTTCCTCGATCAGGTCGAATCCCTTTTGACCGGCGAACCGCGAAACCATTCCGATGAGCGGCTTGTTCACGCTTTCCCGAGGCAGGCCGAAGACTTCAATCAAGTCCTTCTTGCACGACAGCTTGCCCGAAAAATCCTTTGCCGAATATCGCGCGGCGATCAGTTTGTCTTTCTCGGGATTCCAGGCCGTGTAGTCTACGCCGTTCAGGATGCCAGTCAGATGGCTTGCCCGATTCCGCACCACACCATCCAGGCCATGCCCGTATTCGCGGGTCTGAATTTCCTCGGCGTATTTGGGGCTCACCGTTGTCAGATAGTCGGAAAAAATCAAGCCGCCCTTCAGAAAGTTGACGCGCCCGTAAAATTCCATGGCGTCGATCGTGAAGAGGCTCTCCGGCAGGCCGATTTTCTTCATTGTGTCGCGCGGAAACGTGCCGTGATAACCCATGTTGTGGATGGTGAAGACTACCGGCAAGGCCTGCATGGAATCATCCTTCGCATACTCGGTGCGAAGCAGCACGGGCACAAGGGCTGTCTGCCAGTCGTGGCAATGGAGGAGATCGGGCATCCAAACGTGTTTGCAGAACTCAATGGCCGCGCGGGAAAACTCCGCAAAGCGCTCCGCGTTGTCCGGATAATCCTTGCCGGCGACGCCGTAGGGTTGCTCCCGATCGAAATACTCGGGATCGTCCACAAAAAAATAGTGGACTCCGTGCAACATTCCGCCGTCCATAATCGAGGGGAAACGCAACACATCGCCCTGCGGAACCGTCAAGCTCGGCACGGCGACCGCAACAGCGCGAACGTTGCGGTGCCGGGGGAGCAGAACGGCAACTTCATGGCCCAAAGCGGCAAGCGCCCTGGGCAGCGCCTCGGTCACGTCCGCCAGGCCACCCGTTTTTGAGAATGGTAGTCCTTCGGATGCGACAAATAGTATCTTCATATCCCCTGTCCGGACTTCCAACGTACTGAATTGAGTCCGCCGTCGTCAAGAACCGGCGTATGTTGAGAGGTGCTCAATGGGAAATAAAGCGTGCCCGATCCGTCCCGAAAGACAGGGTCGGATAGGCTCTACAAAACCGTAGCGTGGGCAGCAGGTTTCGTAGCAGCCGGTCACCTTTTGGCCGGCAGCATTTCGTCCCATACGAAGCAGAGCAGTCAACCGGCAGGCAACATGAAACGGCATTTGCCCAACCTTCTGCTGTCGTTACACGCCAGACACAAATCGGATGTAGAATCAGCAGATCGTTGCCGAGCCGCGACGTAGGGATCATATTTCGCAACATTTAGTTCCACTTTTAATCAAGCGAGGTCAAGAACATGTCAAACGTCAAACCGGTTCCCGACGGATATCACACTGTGACGCCCTATTTATTTATCAGAGGCGCTGGCGGCGCCATTGATTTCTACAAGAATGTTTTCGGCGCCGTGGAACTCGTGCGAATGAATGGCCCTATCGGCCAGGTTATGCACGCTGAACTCAAGATCGGCGATTCGATCGTCATGCTGGCCGACGAAAATCCCAAAGTGGGCGCGATGAGCCCACAAACGGCCGGCGGCATTTCGATCAGCCTGCACGTCTACGTTGAAAACGTCGACGGGATCGTCCAGAAAGCGGTTGATGCCGGAGCGAAGTTGTTGCGGCCCGTTCAGAATCAGTTCTACGGCGACCGCAGCGGGACCCTGATCGATCCATTCGGGCACATGTGGTCGGTGGCAACACACGTCGAAGACGTGGCTCCCGAAGAAATGAAGAAGCGCATGTCAGCGGCCGCGGGCCACGTTACCAACTGAACGAGCACCGGAACGTACTCCGCGCGAACACGAAGGAGAGTAACCATGGATGCGACATCGGTTGTGCTTTTGTTCTTCGTAGCCGTCGCAGCGCTTGTCGCTTTGGGCGTCGTCTTCGGTTCGTTTTTCACTGTGGAGACTGCGCAAGTTGCCATCGTCCAACGCCTGGGAAAATTTGCGCGCGTCGCCGGCCCGGGATTGAACTGGAAAACGCCGTATATCGAGACGGTGGTCCATCGCATGAGCATGAAAGTCCAGCAATTTGATGTACAGGTGGAGACCAAAACGCAGGACAACGTGTTCGTGCAAATTCCTGTCTCGATCCAGTACAAGGTCATACCGGATGGCGTCGAATCCGCGTTCTACAAATTGTCAGACCCGGTCAAGCAGATTGAATCCATGGTCTACAACGTCGTCCTAGGCCACGTTCCAAAAATGAAACTGGACGACACATTTCTCAACCAGGCCGACATAGCGAATGACTTGAGGGACAATCTGGACGCTTCGATGAAGGAGTATGGCTACTCGATTGTGAAAGTCCTGATTTCCGACATCGTGCCCGATCAAAAAGTGAAAGCGGCGATGAACGATATCAACGCGGCCCAGCGCGAACGGGAAGCCACCGTTTCCCGCGCCGAGACCAACAAAATGCTCCTGGTGAAGCAGGCGGAGGCCGAGGCGGAATCGAAACGCCTGCAGGGGGAAGGGATCGCCAACCAGCGAAAAGCGATCATTTCAGGCTTGAAAGACTCCGTGGAGGACTTCGCGAAAACCGTGCCGGGTTCCACGCCGCAGGATGTGATGCAGCTCGTTTTAATGACGCAATATTTCGATACGCTCAAGGAAATCGCAGCGAACGATCGAAGCAACACAATCCTGATCCCGCATTCGCCGAGCTCGGTGACCGATCTCTTTGGCCAACTTCGGGATGCAATCGTGACGAGCGTGGAGATGACGAAACACTCCATTGGTCCTGCGCCGCAAGCGGATAAATCGTCGTGAGGATTCGATTCGCGAATTCGCGAAATGCGGAGGAAGCCCCGGGCCCGTTACCGGTAGTCCGACTTCAAAGTTTGCGGCCCGGAGCGGATTGGATCGGCAGATAGCTTGCTTGAACGCTCAAATTTATCCGAAGACCTGTGCGAGTTCACCGGCGAGAAGATCCAATCAAACGGCAGGATTCGCAGGAGTTTTGCTTTGGCGGCTTTTCCGTTCCAGCCGCATTTCGCGTGTTCGCACGCGATGAATTCGTTGCCGACAAGTCCGATGGCTTCGACCTCGGAAAGCGACGGGTTGGAGCATTTTCGCGGCAAGCTGATGTTGTGGCCGCCCTTAGGGCACGCAAAGACGAATTGGTATGCATTGCTCATGATGACAGCCATATTCTCAAAAAGTACATTCAAGGGTCTGTATAAAATTGAACACTTTTCCAGGAGAGAGCATCGCATTCTATTGGACCCAGCCGGGAAATGATGGATTCCGCGAATTAGAACTCTGCCGGGAATCGAGAGGTGCAAAACATGTTGCTGGGAATTGCAGCGTTTCTATTAGTGCTTTGGGTGGTTGGATTTATTGCGTACCGCATCACCCACTTCCTCGTGCACCTTTTGCTCGTCGTCGGTGTGATCCTTCTTGCCCTCCATTTCCTCAGAGGGTAACGAGGACTTTCGAGATGGTCGCATCGAGTGATATCGAGCTGAATTTCTAGGAGTCTGTCCGAGTATTCCTCTCCGTCCTGCTGATTGTGCTTGAAAAAGAACCGCAAGGTGTGCGAGTTTTTCGAATCATGGCAAAGACATTTCGATCCTATCTTCCTGAACAGAA
>Ga0182024_10011887_pt1 | contig 17361 bp, 22 predicted proteins | sample P32metaG_FD_120480 | JGI IMG/M metagenome (GOLD analysis project Ga0182024, IMG submission 120480) | Permafrost microbial communities from Stordalen Mire, Sweden - P3-2 metaG (Illumina Assembly) | ecosystem: Environmental > Terrestrial > Soil > Wetlands > Permafrost | place: Sweden: Stordalen...
CCGTGACTCTGCGCGCAAGTGCGCCGGGGTAATACAAGTGGTGCGAGAGGGGGGACTTGAACCCCCACGCCTTGCGGCACTGGATCCTAAGTCCAGCGCGTCTGCCATTCCGCCACTCTCGCGTACTTGGAAAGTCTTCGAAGATACTATGGATTTTGAGTTCGCGACAGTCATTCGTTCGCCGCAATTGGGTCGACTTTTGCGGAACTTTTGCACTTCTCAGACTGAACCGCGTGAAAGATGCCGAGCTTCTCAGCGGCTTCCTGCAACATCGCCGAATCGGTGATCGCATAGCGCCGATAAACCGCCTCGGTCTTGTGACCAGTCATGCGCATGGCCGCAGAGCGGGGGACGCCAGCGCGTTCGAGATTGCGCACGGCTGTCCGGCGAAAGTCATGAACGAGACGACCTGGCAGCAAAGCATCTTTGCACGCTTGCTTCCAAGCGCTGCGAAAATCCTTGATGCGACTTCCGGCTACCGAGCGGCTCCCGCCGCCAAGCGGATGCACGAACACCCACGGTATAATCGCACCTGTTGCCTGCGCGATCTTTCGAACATATTCGCGCTGCGCTTCCAAGATTCTTCGCAGTTCGGGCGTGAACGGAAAATCGCGGCCCTCGGAGTTCTTCGATTCACCAGGTTCAAGCCTGAGCCAACCATTTTCGAAATCGACGTGGCGCCACTGACGGGTTAGGAGTTCCGACTTTGCGCGCCAGCCGGTGATATATGCCACGGCTGCGACGGCTTCCAGGTATTCAGGGAGATGCGCAAGCACAGCGCGATGCTGCGCAAGCTCAAAGAAGCCCTTGCGCGCGTTATCGACGTGAAGCATGTCGATCTCGGGGCGACGGGCGACCTTACCGGCCTTCTCCCCAAGATGGAAGCCACGCCGCAGCGTCGCCATCTCGTAATTGACCGTTGCTGGCTTTGCTTCCCCGAGCCGCTGCGCCGCGAATGCTGTTATACGGTCTGCCGTGATGTCTCGCGCCTTGCTTTTCCCGCCGAAGAACGTGCGCAGCCGAGCAGCGGCGTACTTCACCCGATCAGCACTCTTGCGCGAGTTTGCCTTATAATCGGCCTCGACCATCGCGAGCAAGTCGTCAAGCGTCGTGCGGTCAAGCTGCGGTCCTACAGGCTTTCCTGAAGCCGCGTCGCCAGTTTTCGTCTTCAGCGTCTGGACCGCATCGGGCCTGCTCTTCGTATGCGCGTTTTCCGCGATGCGGCGACCATTCACCGAATACACGATCCACCAAGTTGCAGTTTTCCTGAGTTCGCCGGTTCGCTTGTCGCGATAGGTCGGCTGATAGACGTTTCCAAGTCCGCGTGCATCTTTCATCGCGTTCCCTCTTCTCGCTTGATCGGAGTTTTCAGGTACGAATCGAGGGCGTCGGCGGCGATCTCTTGCAGAGTCCGCCCTTCCTTGATCGCGCGGATTTTGGCTCTCTCAAGAAGGCTGACAGGCAACCTGAGTGACGTTTTTGTCGTGGCTTCTGTCTCTCGTTTGATGTTCTTCATGTCAGGAATATTGCCATCTTGCCATCCAACGGTCAAGCCTTCTGAGTCTCGCGCCAGCGATGCAGCGCGGACTCAGAAGCGACTAGGCTTTTTGGCGATACACGCCTGATGAACGGAAGCTGCCCGAGATGACGGAACACCCAACGCCGATTAACTCCGAGCGCCGTTGCGATTTCATCGGCATTCAACTGACGTTCGGTGTGCGCTCCCGCGACTCGCGGCTCTCCCGCAACCAAGGCAGCGGCAGCGATAGCCGACTGCACACTTGCAGCCTTCAGGGCGAGAGCGTGCAGTGTGTGCGTCGGCAAGCCTTCGAGGCACGCAGCATCCGATGCGATCTGATCCAGGCTGGGGACCGCGCGGATGTTGCTCAAGTTTGTTGCTGCGTTGCTCACGACCTCTACTTAGTCATGTAAGGTTTTCCGTGCCTCAAACCCACAACAGGCCACCCAAGTTTCTTGCGGGCAGCCTCGACAGCCGCGAGCCTGGAACCCCGCATGCTGGCGAGAGCCTGAAGTTGCTCGGGAGAAAGCGCCGCAAGGCGACGGTCGATTAGTTCGCGAAGCTCTTCCTTGGTTCCTATGTATTTGCTCATGGGCTGGTTATCCTTCTGTTGGTTAAAGTTGCAGTGCTCAACACTTTTCCTAAAGGTCAGCGTCAGCGCGACCCCTTTCCCTGCGGATCGAAGCCCGCGATTACAACTGTATCCCGAGTACGGTTACGCCTAAGCGCGGCGCGAACTGCCTGATCGAGCTTGGAGCCGCGCCCGTCATAGTTCTCGGGCAGATCGTTCTTAGGGCTCACGTCCTGACTGATCTTATGCAGCATCGCGGCCTTCGTAACGTTGCAGATTCTTATGACCAGCCGCTTTAGGATCGCCTTACGGTATCGGCCATGACGTTCGAGCACGAAGGCATCGACCAGCTCGCGCAACGTGGCGAAGCGCTCAAGCTCAATGCAGCATCGCAGCGACCTGGTTAGGTACTCCACCACGCCTTCGCTGTTGAGCAGCTTATCGATGCGGGCGCGGATAACGCCGCGACGCCGCTCGACGCCGCGTCCGTGCAGCCCGTGAAGGCTCGCAAATACGTCGAGCAATGCCTGTTCGCTGGCGTTGTCCAGAAAATCGAGCATGGATCTTTAGGCAGCCGTCCTCTGGATCGGGTCAGGCAGCTTAGGCCGTCCATTCGTTTGCAGCTTGGGCTTCCAAGCTGCTTTCAATTTCTCTGCGCGCTCTAGCTTGCTGATGCGGCGTCCGAGTCGGACTAGGACAGAGCGTCGCGGGTACTCAGGCGGCTGGCGAGCCATCTCGCCATCCCAAAGCAGCTTGCAATGCGAGAGATCGACGAGAGCCAGAAAGTAGTTCAGCGTGCGCGACGTCCGGAGAGCTTCCGACGTTCGATGCTCGCGGCGGAGCCGCGCCCAATCTTGTCCAGGGTGTCCGGTACAGCCGTCGAATAATGGTTTCGCCATGACCTAGTTCTTCAACGCGGCGAGCGGCGCGCGCGCGACTTCGTTAAGTTCGCGTTCTAGCCACGCGACCCTTTCCCGCTTCGCCCGCTGGATCGAGAACTGCAAGTCTCCCATGCAGTCCTCGCAACCGGCCCGATAGTTCATGTCGGAGTTGATTGCACCGCACTTACAGACATGCTTGCCTCGTTTTAGCTGTTTCATCTTACCTGTGATTCCTTTTGCTTAGCGCGACGTGCGCGCATTAATTTTGCCGACTTCCTTCGGCAGTAGCGGCAAGCTCCGCGCGAACCACCAAGGTTATTGAAACTAAGATCATGTAAGCCCGCAGCGCAGCGGCGTCCGAGCAGAACCACCGCGTCGTGTTCGGGATCGTCAAATGGCAGCCGCGCTGGGACAGGAGTATCCGGCGCGGGCTGCCAGCTCGACAGGTTGAATATGGGGTTTCCCCGACCGTCGAATCGGTGGATCATTGCCGTCGCCCCCATCGCGACAGGAACGCACGCCCGAGTTGCGCGTCACCCTTAGCTTCGCTTAAAAGGTCCCATGTCGGGCGTTTAGTTTCAGGCGTCGGCGCTAGCAGGTAGCCATAGCCGAACACTCTCGCGAGCCATTCGGCGATCTGCCTTAGTCGTTTCGGCTTAGCATCGCTGACGGCCACGCAGACGCGATAGTAGAAGTCGCGCGCGTTCATCGTGCAGACTTCCATCGCCGGTTCAGCGTGGGGTCTTTCGGCGTGATGCTCATCATGATCGCCGCGTGCTCTTCGCGAATCTTTCGACGAACCTCGCGGAGCAGAATGTTCATCACTACGCGGCGCCGGAGCCCCGACATTTCGTCGGCGATCCATGTTTCGAGCGTTGCGCGATCCGCGCCGCGAATGCGACGGCGCGCGTCGTGGTGGTCTTCGATAAGTGGCTTAACCATTACGGAGCAACCTCGGTGGCGTATTCCGCCTTCACGAGCGCGTCCACGATGCGGCGCGGGAAGTTGGCAACCTCATTTTCTCGATAGCTGCACAGCGATCCCAACGCAGAGCCGTGGTGCGAGCCTGGAAAGGTCTTATTGAAAATCACATTCGCAGAGTCACGAGGCAGAGGTTTGCGCTCGGGCGGAGCGATCTGCGCCTTCGCGAACGAGCGCAGACCATCAATCAGCGCTCGGTCTAACCATGGGAGCGCATTCGACCGGTGCATTGTACCGCCCTGATCGTGCTCGGCTTTAAGCCGGTCGTTGACGATCAGCGCAGGCTCAAGAGCGTCACAAAGCTCGACTAGCTCGGCCATTTCTCGCGCGTCGCGGGCCTTACCTTCTGCTTGCTTCGTCTCTTTGCGGGCTGCCGTCAGTTCGTCGCGCAGTTTGGTGATCGAAGCATCCAGGCTGCCGATCTCGGCTTCAACCTGGGTGATCGCGTTGCGCTCGACCGTTGGGAAAACCGCCTTGCGACCGTTAGCGACGTCGGCATTGTAAGCGGCGCGCGCGCGCGCAAACCGAGCCTCAAGCTCAGGCAGGCTCGTGCGGAGCGAGCCCAGCTTGCGCGACGTATTATCAATCTCGCCGGTAATTCTCGCTTCCTCGGCGGCGCACGCCTGTAGGGTTGTGATGGGTGTGGACATGTCTGCTATCTCCTTCTCCGTTGCTTAGTTAGTGTGCGTGACGGCGCAGAATGTCGGCCTTTACCGACTCGGGCGCGTTCGACGCTTCGATTCGTGAGATGAATCCGACGTAGGCTTTGGCAGACGGGAATTGCATCGTGAAACTTCCATCAGGATTCTTTTTCACGAAGTCCGACCGGCTCGTGACCTGATTTCCTTCTGCCAATTCCACGTCGGTCAATTCGATTTGGCCCGTGATGGGTGACGTGACGCCTTCAACAGTAACTTCGATCATGCGCTGTTCCTCTTGTTTAGTGGTTTCACCGCTTCAACTCGTCGGGTTCTTCGAGCCGGTAGCTCAGCTCGGTAAGAACGTTCATTCATCACTCGGCCACTTTTACTAATTTGAACTTGAACTTCGCGTTTGGGGAACCGGCCATCGCGCGGCTGACTTCAAATCCCGCGTTGATGGCGGCGAGTATCGCAGCGCCGTTCGCAATGCTCATGAAGCTGCCGGATCTCGCGGCGTGCCAACGCTCTACTCGATGCTTAACCCCGTAGCTCGATAGACGCGGCGTCCACCTCTGGGTCGTTCGGGCGTACTGGCTTAGAAAGTCACTGGCGATGCGAACCTGCTCGGGGTCAGGCCGTAAAGCGTCGGCGGCAGGATGATCCTCGATGCCGAACGCTGTGAGGTTTGATGTGTCAATCTCTCGTTGCACTGTCGTTACCCCGACACCTCGTTGAAGCGGCGGGCCTTTTCGGCGCGTAGAGTCCTGTGGTTGATCGCACTGGCATCAGGATTTCTTCTTCGCCGCCGTCAAGGCCGTCGCCCGTTCTAGGTTTGCGATCCTGTCAATCTCTTCCTGGTTTCGCCGGATGGTGACGACCCGCTTATCCGCGTGGCCTCGGGCATCATCGACAGTGCTGTTAAGCCGGACGACGATCATCCGCTTCATGCTGGTTAGCTTCTGTCCGAAGACCTGGGGCGACTTAATCGCGGGCAGCGAATGCTCTTTGCAGTACCGGACGTAAATCTCGAACAGCGCCGAGCCGTCGATTGGACCGATCAAGCCCTTAGTCTCGATCTCCTTCACATGGCCGATGAGCCCACTCATTTCGTCGCCCTTGTTGTCGAGCAGCACCCTCAGGAATTGCAGGATGACATCGTCCTCGCTGGCGAAAGCGATCTGGCTCTCTTCGAGACGGCCTAGCAGGCTTTCCCACTCGTCGGCTCGGCCTTGTGAGTTGAAAGCGTGCCAGCCGAACTCAGCGAAGTCGGCCATGCGAAACGGCAGTGACGGCGCTTCGACGCCTTCCATCGAGTCTGCGATTTCGGCGATTTGAGTCAGTAGCTCGCCGAGGATTGCAGGTCGCCTCGTCTGAAGTTCTTCATAGATTTTATTGTCCGCGACGTACTTCGTGTCCGCAGGCTTGTCGAAGTGGATGGGGAGAATCCGTTCCGCCACGTCAGGCCGTTTGAAGTGCGGGTCGCGGCTGGTGATCATGAGCACTGCGCGCGGTGTGAACCGGACTAGGCGGTTGGTGTGGTACAACTCGCGCCGCTCAATCTGAGAGCCAGTCGAGTAGGTGCAGAGCGTGTCCTCAAGCCACTCGTTGCGCGTGTCGAGATTATCCGCGCACAGCATCAGGCCATTCGTTAGCGAGGCGACCATCCCGTCCTGATGGTCCTTGCTGATATGGCTGACCTGAAAGAGTGGCCCGAGCAGTAGCCTGCCTACTGCGCGCGCCGCCGTCGTCTTCCCGCTGCCCTGCGTACCTAGCAGAGTGAGCAGCATTCTTGTCTGCGCGGGGAAGAACTGCTGGTACAACCATACGAGCAGCAGGGCTTGCTGATCCTCGCGGCTTACGACAATGCGACCGACGATCAAGAACTTTTCGATAAACCATTCCAGGTTGCCCGAGGTGCCGAACTCGGGTTCGCAAGCCGTGGCGTCGGGTGTCGTCAGGAAGAGCAGCCCGTCACCGTTGAAGACGTGTACCCACTTCCTTGAGCCGCGCGCATAGCGGTAGGTATCGCTTCCGCCGAAGGCTACAGCTAGCGCGCCGGTCGCTTTGTCGAAATATCCGAACACATGCATCGCACGCGGCGGTTCAATCGACGCCAAGCTCTTGAGCCGGTCGATGACGAACGCGAACTCGGCTTCGACCGTGGCTAGGCCGCTGGTGTTCGCTAAGTCGCGTTGGAACCTGGCATCGTCGAGATTGTAAAGAGCGTGCTTACTCTGATCGAAGTAGTAGAACTGACCATCATCGCTTTGGCAGAGAAACCCATGACCGAGCAGAACCTTGATGACCAAGTCGGAGATATTGCGGCGCTTAACGAACACGGTCATGCTTTTGGTCTTCATGACCTTGGTGATGGCGTCGGCTAAGGCAGCGGCGTCGTCGCAATCTACTGGCTGGGGTTCCGGCTCGGGTAATTTGTCGTCGATGAGGCGCGCGATGTCGTCTAGTGTTGCGTTCATGCTGTTTTCTCCATCGAGTGCAACCAATCGTCTAAGCCCAGTTCGTCCGGCAGCACGACGACGTGAACCTTGGCGCCCCTGGATTCGAGAAATGACCTTAGTCGGACGGTGGCGGAGTAAACCTGTCGATTGGTTCGGACGTTGCCGTCAGGGACTAAGAAGACCGTGCGACCATTGAGCGCAACAAGCTCCCAGCATGGGAGTGCCAGCTTGGCGCCGTTTGATCTTTGTCCCCGAAAGCCAAAGACGCCGATCATGCCGATTGCTAGGAGCTTGTCGCCCCATGCCGTCGTCGCTGCATCGGCTTTCGGGATGGACTCGGTGACGAGCAACGGAAACGCGATGTCGCTCAGTTTCCCATGCCGGAGAACGTCGAGCATCGGAAGCTGAACTCGCGCTGATGGCAGGACGTATTTTTTGAGTCCGCCATCCTTAGCTTCGGGAACATCGGGCTTGAGCTGAACGCCGTTCCGGTTGATCCCTCGGATGGGAAGCACCATACCGGCGAGCTTGGGCAGCCCGAGCTTGCGGGCGGTCTCATCGGATACCCTGAAGTAACCGCGCTCGGCGACAACTTCTTTCGAGATCGCACGTCTGACGAAGTACTGTTCGTCAACCTGGGTGAGAGGCTGACGCTCTTCGCGGGTGATTGGCTTGGCGCCGAAGAGTTCGGCGACCGGCTTCTTTGTTTCGGGGCCCGACGGTTCTGCCGTCGAACCCTCTCGTTGGTCTAATTCTTGTTCCAAGATACTTGCCTCATCATCATCCTACCCCTCAACTCTGACCCTTCTAGCTCCAGCGCGGATTACATTTAACTACAATGCATAAATCCGAAAACGCAGGCTTAGTTTATCACACGCTCCGAAAGTGCCAATCTGGCACTTGAAGGCAGGGCGCGCGGGTGGTGGTGGCGCTAGGTTGAAAAGTCCTACAACGCGGCGCTACTCTTTGCTAAGGGGTGGTGGCACCCCTATCTCTCTCTGTCAGGGTACAAGAATATATACTAAATAGGCCAAGGCATATCCGGCGCCGCGCGTAGTAATACTTTTCAACCTGGCGCCACCACCACCACTATCACCACCGTCGTCGGTCAGTCGGAAGTCTGATAGCTCTCGGATCGCCGCGAGGGACCGCCGCGCTCAACGCCAGCTCGCCCTCACCGCGTCCGCCGACCCTTGTCCGCGTCATCATGTGCCCGAGGCGCCCGACGCCTCAGAACGGCTCTCTGGCTTGAAGGATCACGGCCCGAGCGCGACAAGGGCCAATTCTCCGGCCGCCCCGCTGTAACGCCGCGCGTCGCAATAGCGACCGCGCGACCGATCACCCGCACGTTGCAGCCAGTCGCGCAGCCAATCTTATGTTCTGAACGGTAACAAGAGTCTGGTTGTGCTTCGAAACTAAGGGCTTTCAATCGCGCCCTAGTTTTTGAGTCTAAGCATCAGCCATACTTGCAACACCGCTGGTAGCAAGTTGCCAACCATCGCGATCAGTGTGCCGTCAGCCGAGTCGCCGCAAGCCTTTCTAACCAGTCCGAACCGTGGCCCCCTGGTGGTACCGTGCCAACGGGTGCCTGAACGTCGCACGGCCTTATTCGCACCGCTCACTGCCAGAACGACTTGCCCGATAGCGATGGATTGTGAATCCAGTGCGCGAGTTGCAGTGCCTGATTCTATTGGTCGAAGTGATCGACTTTCGCGCGGCTTTTGCGGGCGCGGGCGTGCTAGCGATCACGTCTTCTAGAGTCACCAGAACCGATTGGGCGCCCTGACCGGTCCGCACAGAACTAATTTGGCCGTGCTAATATAAGGGTTATCTGCATTGGAAAAGTTTTCTCGGCGGCTGAGCTAGACAGGCAGGCGACGGCTAACCGATAGCGAACCAGAACACTGACTGCGCAGATTCTGGTTAAGTAGTCAGAAATGGCGGACGGGGTGGTGCGCGCGAATCGGTCACAGGAGACCTTCTTCGGTTACTTTAGGTATATATACCAAAAGTAACCCAGAGAATTAAAAGGTTCAATTCGAATATTTGTTATTGTTTTAAAAGGGTTTTTTCAGATTTAAAGGATGTTTTATGATGTCTTCTCAGGTATATATACCTGAGAAGACATGCAAACGATCAGCTCCTGAAGAGGTAAAAACCCCTTATATTAGTTGATGTTTTTATCCATTTTCCGAGCCCCTATTGTGTGGCGTAACGTAGGTATATATACATACGTTACGGCCCATGCCAACTCGGATTCAAATTGCGAAACCCGACATAATCCGGCTCTTTCAGGAATCTTCCAAAAAGGTCTACCGCAGATCGGACCTGGCAAAAATACTCTCCCAGAACCGGCAATTCTGGCGCCTCGCGCAACGCACGAAGGTCGAAGATTTCATGCAATTCCTTTTGAACAACTCCCCTTTGCGCCGTGTTGAGCTGAAGTCAGAGAACTACAATTCACTTGTCCGCTTCCTTTGGGGCGACGTCGCGACCTACGAAGTCTCCTTGTCTCTTAGGTCAAACGCCTACCTTTGCCATGGGACCGCTGTGTTCCTGCACGGTCTAAATGATCAAATCCCGAAAGTGATTTATGTCAATGGAGAACAAAGCCTTAAACCGACGACGACTTCATCATTAACGCAAGTACGGATAGATCTAGCCTTATCGCGCCCGCAACGAACCTCAAACTATGTCTTCGACTACCAGGGAACGCGCATAATCTTGCTTAGCGGCAAGAATACAAACAGACTTGAGGTTGCAACCATTCAAACCCCAAACGGCGAATCAGTCGACTGCACCAAAATTGAACGAACCCTGATTGATATCACGGTTCGGCCAACTTACTCGGGCGGTATTTTTCAGGTTCTCGAAGCATATCGCGCCGCCAAGGACCGCATGTCGACAAATGTCCTAGCCGCCACCCTTAAAAAACTCGCGTATGTCTATCCGTATCATCAAGCTGTGGGATTTCTTCTAGAACGGGCTGGATACCCTTCATCGTCCACAAATCGATTCAGAGATTTCGGGCTGAACTTTGATTTCTATCTCGTCCATGGAGCGACGAAGACCCGCTACGACTCAACCTGGAGAATCCACTATCCCGAGGGACTCTAGTAGTTGCACGATTTGGATCACAAAGTCGTAGTAGTAGTCGAAGTCATTCAACCTTACAGCTACGGAGTCCACTACGGCTGGCCAGTCAGGTCTGTGGAAATCGCGATACTCAGGAATTTTCTTCAACAGCGACAGAGGGACTCTCTTAGCCGCGAAGATGTTCCTTAGTAACTCAACATTCTCCGCTTCCGAGAAATTCATATCAATCGCGCTTACTATCGAATGAATATCATAGAAGTCGCGAGCCCTAGGCGCGGGATGAAGTCGTAAAGAATATTCATTCATTTGCTGGCAAATGGCTCTCAGTTTCTCAATCGCGATCATCTCAAGAGTATAGACGCACACGGCATAATCATCTAGGTCAATCTGTCGCTTAGTACTACAGAACTCGTCGGTACTAATGTCAATTTTGAAGCTACGCTGCTGTGCGGGACCGACCACCATTGATTCTATCCGCATTCGCTCAATTCGACGATCATCATTTGAATGCATTCGACCTATGTTCTCTGCGTGCTCTTTTCCAATAATCTTGAACGTGACCTGATATCCGAGGGTCACTGCTGGCTCGCGCTTAGGAAATTTCCGTTCGATTTGCTCGTCGAACATAACAAGCGCATTTGACTCCAGCCGATCACGCAGCGCTGAAAACATTCGTCGTTTGATATCATCAGGATCTGAAAAATCCTGCTCAATAGAGAAATCAAGATCCAAGGAACTTCGCGCCCCGATTCCATATAGCAATTCGAGGGCATTACCGCCCTTGAAAACCAATTTCTCAAAGAGAACGTCATCTGAGAACATCGCGATTATGACAAGACGGCGAATTTCTTCTAGAGTCATAACCACCTCTTCATACTATAGAAAGCGTGCAGAGCGAACCACGCTTATGGGCGGGAACCTGTGACATCAATTTTCTTGCGAGCACGAACAGGTAAAATCCGGCGAGAGGTTGTTGTCGGCTCCTTAAGAAATCATAGCGATAATGTCCAACACCTCATCGAGATGCTTGCCAACCTGATCAGGTTCCGTAGCAGATCGCAAGTGTAGCGGGACGCTCGCCAACCAATCTTCTCGTGTCGTCGGCTTAAGTCGAAGTAGGGCATCGAGCATGGGCTTTCGTAGCAGTCCGCGAGCGGGATCAACGTTCGGAAATTCTTTCGTGATAACATTCTCTCGAAGGTCGATCAGTTTCTGACGAGCGGCCTCGGTAGTCAGACTGCCGTTCTTAATGTTCGCCATGCCTGACTCGGACAAAGGCTTGCGATCGCTCTTCGTTGCGAAGTTCTCTTGAGACAGAATCCGCCGTATGCGTTCGAGTACTTTCTCGATCTCGTGCTTACTGTCCTTGAACCAGTCGGTAGACCAGATACGGTGTACGTTCCAGCCCAAGTTTTCTAGAATCATCTGCCGAAGCCTGTCACGATCGCGCGCAGATTTCGCAGAATGATAGGTCGCGCCGTCGCATTCTATGCCGAGCGCAAAGACTCCTGGCTTCCCAGGATGCCTCACCCCAATGTCTATGAAGAATCCTGCTACGCCGATCTGCGGTACGCACTCTAAACCGCGTTCCGTCAGCGCGTTCGCCACCGCGACCTCAAAATCACTCGCCGGTGAGTGTTCGGAATAGGTTTCGTACTCAAGGCGTCCGGTCTTTGCGTAGTTCAGATATGACTTCAAGACCACCACGCCGCGTGGACTCGCAGCATCAGTGTGAATGTCGTCGGGATCAATTGACGAGAATACGACCACTCTGTGTTTAGCACGCGTGAAGAGAACATTGAGCCTACGTGGGCCTTGCGCTTGGTTGATCGGTCCGAACCGCTGAAAAAAATTGCCATTTTGATCACGTCCATACGTTGCAGAGACCAGGATCACGTCTCGTTCGTCACCTTGAACATTCTCTAAATTCTTGACGAAGAATGGTTCTGAGGCATCACTCTGACTGTCCAAGAAGGACTGGGCGACATCGTCGTTACGAATCCGCTCCGTCAGTAGATCTTCGATAAGTTCCCGTTGCTGAAAATTCAACGCGACTACGCCAAGCGACAGATCCGATGCGTTGTGCATGTGATTCACGATCGACGCTACTACACGTTCTGCCTCTGGGCGATTCCACCTCGCATGTCCCGACTCGTAGACACCGTTGGCGACATAGCGGAATTGAACACCGTCTTGTCCCCTTTTCGTTGATGGCGAGGGAAATACAAGAAGGCGGTTTCGGTAAAACTCGGCGTTCGAAAAAGCGATCAAGCTGTCATGTCGCGAGCGATAGTGCCAGCGGAGTTGTCGGACTGGCTGATAAACTGATCTGGCAACGTCGAGAATGCTTTCATGCTCCTCTATTGACGAGGCGCCGTCTGCTTCTTCTTCGTCTTCTTCGATGTCGAATTGTCGCTCGAAGAATGTGGAAGGTGGCAATTGTTTAGGATCTCCCACCACCACTAGCTGACCGCCCCGTGCGACAGCACCTAGGGCATCTTCAGGCTTTAGTTGTGACGCTTCGTCCATGACAACGAGATCAAATGTCAACCGGCCAGGTTCAATGTACTGAGCAACCGAGAGAGGCCCCATCATAAAGCAAGGCTTCAATGCTTGTAGAGCGTGCCCTGCTCGCTTCACAAGTTGACGAATTGGAATGTGTCTCTTCTTTTTTCCAATTTCTTGTCTAATCAAACCTAGTTCCGTCAACTGACCTACCGGTCCGCTTTGGACTCCATGCGGCACGACACGTCGGCTGGAATAGGCCGCAGCCTGCCTGTTTAACTCGATCACTTGTTTGTCGTAGTAGGCAAACTTCTCTCGGGCTGCGTCCAGCGTCAATCCTGAGAATTGCAGAAGATGAGGACGGTCTCTAGTCAGCCTTTGAAGGAGGGTGTTGTAAAAGGCATAGGTGTAGGCCGAGACTAAATCACTCGTCGAAATAACCGAGGCATCAGCCAGCATCGCGATTTCATTGAGCCCACCGGAGTCCACACTTTTAGAAGCACGTTTAAATTCTAGCCAGCCGGATAGCGAACCTTGGTTTTTGAGGGCTGCCTCGGCAATTCGTTCGAGGGTGGCGAAGGTCAGAGGCTTTGGTCCCCACCATTCCCCTGCGTTCACTTGCCCCAGCTCACCGAATCGAACAAGCGCGCCGGTGAGAGAGTGAAGCTGCTTGCCAATCTTTGCTAGCTCGTCCTTGAGAATAGAAAGGTGCTGATCGGTATCTGATTGCAACAACCAGGCTTTAATGGGTTCAAGAATGTCAACCTTTCGAATTGCATCAGCGGCGTCCAAACCGTCCGTAATGACCTGAAGATTTGTATCGACTCCATGAAAGTCAGTTCCAATGAGTTCTTGAACGGGGTCGCTCGCGATCTTTGTCGCAGCCGTGCAATTGTGCGCGAACTCATAAAGGAGCGCTAAGACTCCGCGCGCATTTTGGCCGTCTGTGATCTTGAAATGTTCGAAACACGAATCGAGGACACTAGCTGAGTCGACTAAAAGACCGAGGTCCTCGTATGAAAGCTGACCTTTGTGGCAACTTGAAAAATCTTCGTCCGATTCGAGCGTTTTCAGAAGCTCGATCGTACGGCGAAGCCCTTCGGCGATCTCCCTTCTTCGCGGTCGCTTCCGCGAGACGAAAGTGTCTGCAAAAGTCCGTTGCGTCCGACGATACGCCCGACCAAAAAGCCGAGAAAAAACCGTCCCCGACTCGCACGCTTCAAGCTGCGCAACAAGTGAGGCCCTGCTTAAGATCGCGGTAGGCTTTAGAATTGATCTCAGCGATTCGCACTCAGTTGCAAGATTTGTGAGTACCGTTCGGCTGAAATTGCGTAGCCCAAGCCCCATCGCCTTCTCGCACGCCGAACGAAGAGGTTCGACTATGGCAGGGTCTCGCGACTCAGCGACCGCAGGAAACCTCTGAGCAAGTTCCGCGCGAGATCTTCTCCACCTGAGTACATCGCTGAGAAAAACCCGCAGTTCCTTTTCTCGCGCTGGGTTCGCGGTAGCACTCAGAACTGCCTTGGTGCTCTCCTCTTGGGGGTTCGGAATGTGTTCAAAGTTTTCAACCAATCTAGACAGTGCCTCTCGCGAGGCCAACGCATCGGTATCGCAGTCGGTTACCGAAGCTAGGTACCTTAGTTCCTCTCGCATGTCGCGGACGATTGACGCGACTTGTTCGAGATTGCGGGTTAGTCTTCGTTCGCCTGGATAGTCGAGAGAGGCGTTAGATACCAGCCGCCACGGGTGCTTTTGAAGATCTGGAAAGTGTTTCCGTAATTCGGTCAGATGTCTGCCATAGACGTCAAGAACCTCACAGTCCGACTCTAGGTCTACCAACCGCGTGGTCTGGTCTCTATTGATGACTATTTTTTCGACCAGGCTGGGATCAAACGGCAGTTCCTGACGAAGGCGCTCCCGACGCCAAATGACGTCGAACCCTGTGTGGCCCAATGCGCTGAAGGGTTTGTTGATTAACTCGACATACTCGACGAGTTGTTCTCTGTGTCGCCGAAGCAGCGCTTGTTTTTCGGCCAAGTCCTTCGGCGGTTTGAGAGTCTGACTCGCCTCAAGTCGTTCTTCTAGTTCGTCCAAGAGTTTTCGCTTATCCGTCTTGTGGCTGTGAAGCTCAAGACAAAACAATCCAAGACCAGCTTGATCCAGACGACGACGAACGACTTCCAACGCGGCCAACTTTTCGGAAACGAAAAGGACGGTCTTTCCGTTCGAGAGTTCCAGGGCGATTAGGTTTGTTATGGTTTGCGATTTTCCGGTGCCTGGCGGTCCCTCAATAACAAGGTTCCTTCCGTCAAGAGCATCCATCAGCGCACTATGCTGGGAACTGTCGGCATCGTGAATGAGAGGCGGAACCTTATTCTGCTGTTCTAACGCGTCAAGTTCGTATTCATCTGCAAACGACGCTTCCGAGTGTTTGGTGCCTTCAAAAAAATCCTTTATGCGCGGGTGCTCAAGAAGGTCGCTCGGTTTCGGCCACTTCTTCGGGTCGAGGTCTCTGAACATCAAGAGCTTGCCGAAGGAGACCAGGCCCAAAGTGATACGTCGGCGAAGCTTCCAGCGCGGCTTCGCGGACAGGATGCCTCGGAACTTGAGGAAGTAGCTCTCGGGCGCTTCTCCATCCAAGAGTTCGGGCATGTCCAGTCCGAAGTCCTGTTTGAGTTTCTCGCGCAGCGAGAGATTCTCTTCGATTTGATCCGCCTCGGAATACGCGATCCCGTAAGTAAAGGTCCCAGAAGACTTGTCGGCTTTCCCCTTCTCGATCGTTACCGGAACCAACAAGAGAGGAGCTAAATGCGATTGGTCCGAAGCGTCGCTTTCAAACCACTCCAAGAATCCAAAGATCAGATGCAGCATCTTCGTGCCGGATTCTTCGATTGCGGTCCTCGCCGCATACGATATGCGCCTCAGAATCGCTTCCAAATCGTTAGGATAGTGAAGCGTCTGCACCTGACCGACGGAGTTCCCGCGCACGGCCAAAGCCGTTCCTGGTTCGGGCAACTCCACTGAGATTGGGAGCCCCAACTGGCGAGCATAGTCCACGACCTTCGGCTTCGGACCTTGGGTCTTTGGCTCGGGAACGGGCTTGAACGAAACGGGATCACCCTCAATCAGGGTGTCGAAGACTGCATCTGGCGTCACGCCGACAATTGAGAGGCTCGATCTTGGGGTATGTCGAAAGTTTAGGAGCCTATTCCGGTTCGTGAGGTCGAGGAGACGCGAGCGGATTCGTTCAAGGCTGACCCTGGTGTTTCCCAGCGAAAAGTCTGCGCTGATGGGTTCGTTGGGGTCGGATGTGGACTCGACTGAGGTCGAGCTTCCCGCGCATCGCGGACACGGCGATGCGTCAGCGAGATTTTCTAGTCCACATTTAGCGCAGGTCACCTCTCCCCCAGTGGTTGCCACACCATTTTGAAACAAACCGGTGGGCGAAGTGGACTGGATGCTATCAGGGTCGGCCCAGCCGAGTAAATTGTTGCGCGGACGGCCAATCAGGGCTAGTTGAGGACCGATAATGCTTCAGCCGGATTTCGATCCTGCGCCGAGAGAGGTCCGCATCTTTCGCTGCCGCTACATTTCTCGATGCAAAGCGCGTCGTTGCGTGTCGCGTGCAACAATCGTCGCCGAAAAAGTTGACGGCGCGGGTCGGCACGTTCGCCAGATCGAATTGTGCGCGCTGCACTGCGAGATCATCATCGAGCGCGAGACGGCTCGGGGACTTCATATTTGCGACCGAAGGAACGAATGAACCTTTGCGTCGATCCGATCCGCGTATTCGCGCGCTGCGAACAGCCGTCCAAAGACGTTCGCGTTTCTTATAAATTGGTTGAACGAGCAGGGGGTGCAGGTCAGATGTCTTACGTCGAACTTGACGCCGCGCGTGACCGATTCTTCGACGAGAGTTGCCCCGAATGTAGAGGCGATCTGGTTGAGCTTCCGCGCGGCAACTACTCTATTGTCGAATGCTCTCGTGGTTGTGGATGGTGGGACGAAAAGCGCCCCTTCAAAATCTGCGACGCGGCCAGAAACGATGATGCAACGGGCATCGAGGATCGGCTGGCTGCCGCGATCAAATGGGCGGAAAACCGAACGCCACGATGCGACATAATGCGGTGGCCTTGAATCACACAAAACGAAGTTGGGTGGGCGTAAGGCCCTTGCCCGCGATCATTGTCACAAAACCAATCGTCAACGTGGCCTTCTCTGTAGCAGTCTGCAACACTGGAATTGGTCATTTCCATGATGATCTCAGGTTGCTGGCCAACGCGATGATGTATCTCCGCAAGTACCAGCGACAATCTCCATAGTGACGCGGCTCAGATCATTTCGTCCGATCACGCGGCGATCAGATGAAGTGTCGGTCCAAATGCGGAGAGAGATAGCGCACGGCGCCGCGTTCGGGCGCGGACGCGTTCGGCAAACACTGCCGATTCTCTTCGCCGCCGACTTTTGCACGACTTTTGCGGAACGAATTGTAGGGACGGGATGATAGGGATTGCGCCACGCTCAAAAGATCTTGAGTTCACGCCGTTGGGGACTTTCGCGACATGTCCCGTCAGGTTCAGAACGAATCCTAAGTCCAGCGCGTCTGCCATTCCGCCACTCTCGCGCGAATTAGAAAATATTGGAAAACTGCCTGGCGTTGAAGGGCCTGTCCTGCGATCACTTGAAAGCGCGGAACCTAACCCCTATC
>Ga0182024_10011888_pt1 | contig 17359 bp, 18 predicted proteins | sample P32metaG_FD_120480 | JGI IMG/M metagenome (GOLD analysis project Ga0182024, IMG submission 120480) | Permafrost microbial communities from Stordalen Mire, Sweden - P3-2 metaG (Illumina Assembly) | ecosystem: Environmental > Terrestrial > Soil > Wetlands > Permafrost | place: Sweden: Stordalen...
CAGCTTACGCCACGGCACAATCGTGTCCATCTCAGCCAGAAACCGCTGCCGACGCGTCTGCTTGACGTGCACTTCAAAACCCAAACTCGAAAATGTCCGCTGGCGCATGGCTGGTCCTCCCATGAACATTGAATCAGACAGACACACTCCGTGCAAGAAGGGTTAAATCAGAGGGTCCTTAGGGCATAATATTGGACTTCGTGAGAAACCATGATTGCCAGGCGCATGCAGTGTTACCTGCTATGTTCTGTTGCCAGGCGATCGAATATCTCACCGTATTTTTTCGAAATGTTTTTGGCTTCGAATGGCGCGTAGGCAGACGGATTGACGGTGCCAAGAAGCTGCGACGAATAAGCTAGGGTAAGCAGACCCTCCGCGAGCGTGCCTTCCAATTTTGAAAGCTCAATCTCCGACTGAAATGTAATCACGCGACCACCGCCGGCTGCGGACAGAACGTGATTGGCGCTACTGGCCTCATGATACAGCGAAAGGTATGGTCGCCCCGACATCAACGCGGGATATATTTTCGACGCGGAATAGTGGGGCTCATCCGAGCCGATCAGCAATATGCCTTGCGAACGCGCAAGCACGCCGAGCGCCTCTAGATAGGCCAGACGGCCTGGGACCTCACGAACGGCATCGGCCACCCCCTCAGCTTCTGCAAGGGGGCGAACTCGATAGGTTGAAATATCGTTTGGGTAGTTGCTTGTGCCGAAAAAATTGAGCTGTATTCGCGCAGCGATATTTGGCGATCTTGCGCGCAGGACTGCAAAGGCACGCATTAAAGCGCGGAACGGGCCCTCTGCTCGTGGCCAAAAGGCGCCGACGTAGCTTAGATTGATGCGCGACTCGTCGAATTTGTAATTATCCAAAGTCTTAGCTCGTGCGGCTACAAAATCTTCTGGGTCACCGCCGATTGGTATCGCGGCCATGCGCGATCTGTCGAACCAAGGATACCGCTCGGCCATCTCGTTGTTTTGATTATCTGAAATCCCCGTCACAAAAGCCGCGCCGCGAAGCGCATAGGGCTCAGCCAATGTTGCAAATCTATGCGAAAGTCCTGCTTTTGAGAACGCTGGCTGCGCCGCTCCCCATTGCGAAACCCATGGATCTTGGAAGTCAAGAACAACGGGTATGCCAAATTGCCTTTTGATCTGTGGCGCGAGCAGCATTGAGTAATAAGGTGCGCCGGTGATCAGTATCGCATCAACGCGGCGGGTACTCAGTAACCTCACCAAAGACTGTCTTAGGGGCCACCAAGCACGCAGGCTAATGTCGCCGACACCCAATTTCCGCGTTAGCCGGGCTGCTAATGCCGGCACTTTTATGACTTCCAGCGTATCGGGAACCAACGCGTCCAACGACGGGTCAAGGCGTTCGGAGTGATGAACCTCATCAACACACAACACGATGGGATTCCAACCCACGGCTGGAAGATGTTTGGCGAGGTGGCGAGATCGATGCACGCCTGCGAACATGCTTGGGCAAAAATACGGTGACAGCAAAATAACCGTTCTGTTAGCGCGAGAGGCTCTCTTATCTATTGTGTTTACGCGGTGCATATCGGCAGCAGATGTCGGCGGAAAACTTGTAATGTTGACGGAGACGCGCCGCGACATTAGTGAGAGTACCGAGTCAATTCAGTTATCACTAAATAAGTTGGCATTTTTTATCATTGTCAATAGGGTTGCCTGCTGCTTTTCCCAGCAGAATGTGCGCTCAGCGACTCGTAACGCCGTTGCCTTCGCTTCCGCGAGGAGAGGCCCTGCTTCCAATAGTTTATTGAGCTGGGCTGCCAAGGATGAGGGTTCTCCCGCTCGATAGAGAAATACCGCGCCTTGCGCCTGCTCTGCTATCTCATGCTGCCCGGCAGTATTGCTCGCTACAACTGCCAGTCCGCCGAGCAAATATTGGAAGAACTTATTGGTAACGGTTAGGTTTCTGCTCAGACATTTTGTTTCCTCACCTGCGAAGCCAATGTCATGCTCCGCAATTCGAGAGAGCAGCTCGTCATTATGAACTAGGTCGTGGAAAAAGAGTCGATTGCGCCATTGTTCGGGCACGCGAGCGGAAAGACTCTCGCCGTACCCCGTGGCAAACTTCCCGCGCAAATGGACTTCCGCATCGTGCTTTACATAGTTTAATGCCGCTAAAAGGTCCTCAAGACCCCTGCCTTGTCCAATTGTTTGCGAAAACCAGTGAATAGAAGGTCGCCCCAGTCTCCGCCGGTCCTTCGTTAAGCCATCAATTGACTTGCGTTCTTCCCACCGAAACACGTTGTAGATAACTGCCGGAGGCGAACATTTATACACTGAAGCGAGCGCCGCGCTCATCGCATGCGATGGTGAAGAGCTGTATATTGCGCTTTGTAATACGTACCGCTCAAGTGAAGCTAACAGCTTGACAGGTCGGCTCCTTCGCGCCTCTGCGAGTAAATCCTGTGAATACCAATCTTCCAAATCAAGCGCCACGCGGCGCCCACTGCGATGAAGATCGGCCGCAACCGCCAGCGCCTGTTCCATATGAGCGATATAGAGATCGCCTTTTTCCCGGAATGCTGCCTTGCGCAATTGAGGATAGGCATATCCGAGCTGCCATCGATTCTCCCAACCAATTGTTCCGTGCATCATCACACCGAGTTTCCTTTTCGCGCGCGGGACGAAATTTTCCGCGCCTCCAATGGTTGTATCGACAACCGGTAGGTATCGAAATTTTAGTGTATCTAAAAGTTGTAGATCTCGCGCCTTTAGTGCGGGATCGAAGTTAGCTCCGAGCACTGTAACGTCATATCCAGCCATGACGAGTGCTGATGCTTCTTTGACAACACGGGGGTTGTGACAAAGATGGTTTCCGGTCAAAATTATTATGCTTCCGAGATTGCGCGGCCCGGATCCATTCTTTTTCCTAATCACGACGACAGGCAGACTATGCAAAGTATTGTCTCTTCCTCGATAATATCCCCTCTAGGCAGCAAACCGCGTAGCCAAGCTTAGAGAGAAATAACGCACAAACTCTTTCGAGATCGGCTCAACTGGCTTCAATTGATACGCGACTTCAGAATCCGGCGACGTGAAGTAGTCGTTGGAGAATGAATATCCCCCCTCGCCACTTATTTGCGATAATTGGCTCGGTTCGGTGCGATACCGCTCGACCCACTCGAAAATGGCCTTAGGATCGCATGACGCGAATTGCTCGAGGAGCGCAAAGATGGGATTCTTGAATTGACCCGCCCGATCGAGACCTAGCAGCCGTCGATTTTCGGCACGCGCTTTGCTCAACGTTGCCAGTTGCAAGTTCGGCGGCCGAAGCATGATGTTCAATGCCTCTTTTACGCGAGTAGTCAGATCCATAAAGATGGACCTTTCACCCTTGAACTTCTTGCATTATTCTTGCGTATTCGATAGCGCATTTTTCGAGAGATAGATTTTCCAGAACGTAGTCGCGAGGTTTAAACCGACCCGCGCTCACGTCGCTCCAAAAGGCGTTCCAGCCGGCAAGGAACTTGTCGTACCCGGCAAATTTATAGCCGCAACGCTCATCCCAATAGGGGGTTGACGACACTGGGCCGTAGTTGACGTTGTGCAGAATGAATTCTGGCTCTTTGCAAGGCCCACCCCGCTCCCACGCGAAGATTGGAACACCGCAAGCGAGCGCCTGCAGGTATGCAAAACCCTGTGTTTCGTGTTCAACTAGGAATACCATCGATTTTGACCGCCGAAGGAGTTCGCGAAAGCCTTCTTCCTTGTAGTATCCATACCGTATTACCTCAGTTCGAAGGCCGAGCCGTTTTACGTGCACCAAGATCGGATTCAGGAGCTCGGACACATACCTGTTCCGCTCCCAACGGATTTTATCGTAGACAAGAACATCAATGTTTTTCTCAATTGGTTCTGATGGTGTCCAATGATAGGTATTAATGCCGGCTGGCCACACCCTGACAGGAATGTCGAGCGATGCTTCGTACACTTTCGCGAACCATTCACACGACGCCAACAAAAGTTTAATTGGCGCTGCAGAAAAAGCGTCCCGACCTTCGAGCGGATGAGAATACACCGCCGGCCCAAACACGATTGGGTTCCGCCAACGGCGCTCCACCAGCAAGTGCCCTTTACCGATGATACCAATTACCTGATCTGGGTTCTGACTAGCCCACCGAAAATCATTAATCCGAACAGATATGCCGACTCGGCGCAAACCGTCGACAAGGTTCAGGAAATAGCGCTCCATGCCACCAGGCTGCCTAGGACCGCGCAACAGCCGCCGGATTGCTTGTCTAGGATAGCGATCCATCGGTATCCACCGATCAGGGTCCGGCTCCTTATAAAAGATCGATAGCATTTGTTGCATTAGCTTCGGTTAGCTACCGGAGCGAGATTTTTGCAAGGCGCAGTAACTTGGACGCCGATCAAATTTGAAGCTCTAAGCGTCAAGAGTCTCGCGCTTCAATGGTGCTACCGGCGAGACGCGACGCCCAAATGTTATTCTCGGCGCATTCCACGCCAATAGTCCATGGATTCCCACACACATCAAATAGACGGAATTCATGATCTTCAAGCAAACGCGTGATCTGCCGGGTGTCTTCCGCGTTGGCGTCCGGAAGAATCTCCACCACAATGTTATCGATCTGGCTGAGAGATTCTACTGCACCACGTAATACTTCGAGTTCGTAACCCTCCACGTCGATCTTTGCGAGCTTGATGCGCCCAAGTTGTAGGGACTGAAGGACTTTATCAAGCGTCTGAATGGGTACAATGAATTTCGCTTTTTCATCATTTACGCCGGAGTCGACTAGCGTAAGCCGCGCCTTGTCAAAGGCGGATTGATCGCGCAAGGCAATAAACTCATTCTGCGCGCCCAACGCCCCAACGACTATCGTGACATTGCCAAATGAATTAATTTGGGCATTTCGCAAGATTCTAGCACAGTTGTAAGGTTGAGGTTCAACCGCGAGAATTGTACCGGTCGGTCCGACATGATGCCGCGCAACGAGGGCATGAAATCCAACATGCGCCCCAACATCGACGTAAGTGTCACCAGGGCAAAGAAGTTGTGAATACAGCTGAATAGTCTGTGGCTCAAGCATGCCTTTCGCCAATAAGTCAATTTGCAGCCATTCCTGCGGGTCAAGTTCGAGCCGAAGACCGTATATGATCGTCGATATTGGTGGCTGGAGAAGCCCGCGAAAACAAACCTCCAACCACGCTTTGCCCTTAAACCGCGGCAGGTTCAGGAGCGATTTATAAGCGGCCATCAACACGCTGGTACGCTCGCCTCTTCTGTAAGAAGATCATCTGTTTGGCCGCAGGAGAAGCCCCGCTAAGGGTATTATAGCGCCGTGCCATACTTCGAATAATGTTAACTTGCGATTCCCTAAATCTTGACGAGCGGAACCATCATGCCCCGAAAACCATTCCAGAATCGTGATTCTCATATGCGCAACTATTCCAATTTCGAAATAGCCGCTGTCGCCTGAACGTATACATATTAACGCACTACCATACTTCAATATCTCCTAATATGTGTTCATATGTATTTGGCCTACCGGACGACGTATGAGCAAACAACTCCGTGATTTCCGGTAATGCGACTAATCGAGGGCCTTGGAGACGACGCAAGACCGGCATAGCACCGCAGGGGCCTGCCCAAATATAATCCGGCTGAAGTTCGTGCAGGAAAAATTCGAGGTTTATACCGCTGCGTATCGGAAATATTCGCCCAGGCATTCTTGTTTCTAGCCAATTGAAGAATACCTCTTCTTCCAGACCGATAGCTCCAGGATGGATTTTTACGGCCAAGTTGCAGTCTGCAAGTTCGTCGTTACGCTCCGAAAATATTCTCGCCACCGCATTTTGATACGCTTCACGAATTGATGGTGTAAGCCCAAACAGAAGCAAAAGAATTAGGGGCCCCGGCGCCAACCTGATCGGTTGCAGTTGGCTTAAAATCCCAAGTTTAATCTCCTGTGGAAATGACTGATAGGTCTGCACGAAAGCTTCCGTAGTAATCAAATGTGAGATATCGATACTTTGTTTGGCCCAAGGGCTCGTGACATTGAACGTATAGGCTCTATCGAAAACGGTTCGGTGTCCGTAATCAACTCCCGATATGAACCGCAGCCAAGGCCAATACAGATACTTTTTTAGCGAGGATGCTTTCGTCCAGCGCTCTTCCAAGTCGCGCTTGAAGTTAGACGAAAGTGCATCGTCCAGATTGAAGCAGTGAGGAAATTTGACGTGGCGGACATTTGGCCACATAGCTCGAGCGAACAAGGTGTTGAAATGAATAGGATCGTCGGTCCACACTTCCAACTCTTGATCCGAAATACAATTATCATTCATCCAGCGGCGTACAACATCCGCGTCGTGCCGGATCCTGCGGGCCGATTCAATCCACCATGTAGTAGGACCCTGCGTTCTCGGACGGAGAGACTCGAAATTGCGGATGTCTAAGACGTCCTCATAGGCTGCCGTCGGGTTAAGTTGTTTCCCGATCTCGTCCATCCAAGGATAGTTCTCATATGGATACCACAACAAAAATTCTCGGGCCGGGGGAAGGTTGAGATGCCGGCGTAAATGCTGAAGAACCAGCAATTGCGTGCTGTGGCATACGGAGAAGATACGAACATTCATGGTCCAATTACCAAATAGACATCCGGAAAACTATCAATTGATTGAACAAACAAATTGACGAACGCAAGGACGGTTATTTGTGGAAAGCTGCTGTTGCTTTGATCAGGATTCCGACTATTGCTTTTGCCAATCGACGATTGCTGAAATGAATCCTCGTCTATTATTTCCTCTGCGTGTACTGCAATCGCTCAATTTCAGGTGACCGACGATTTCTGGAACATCGATCTGTGGTCCGGCAATGTCAGTTGGCGATGCAAAGCTCAACCAGATTTGATACGTACCGGGCCCCAGGACACGAGGCGGTATCCTGACAATGAACGTGCCTTTCCCGGGTTCAATGGTTTCAACTTGATTATTTCCACTGTCGATGCTGTCGCCCTCATAGACAATGGTACCGTCTGTACTCTGGAGAACCAAATAACCGTATAGTCCCGGCACTTTGCGTCGGGCGGAATAGTCGATGAAAAGAAGGATTGGCTGATCGCAATCGAATTGATCGGTTGGGTCTAATTCTGATCCTTTGCGGCAAGTCACGCGATGCACGAAGAACGGCTGACCTCTATCCTGCGATTGAGGGCGCTCAAATATTCCCCCCTCGGTTCCTCCGCTCGATTGTTTTAGATAAAACTCAATTGCTTGTGCCGTCGGAGCGTCAAGCACAATGCGGCCCTGACTTAGCACAAGGCAACGTTCAGTTAAGCGCCGTATCGCGCCGAGATTGTGACTGACGAAGAACACCGAGCGGCCTCCGGCAGCCATGTTGGACATTTTTCCGAGGCACTTTCTCTGGAACTCGGCATCCCCGACCGCAAGGACCTCGTCAACAGCCATGATATCTGTCTCCAGATGAGCCGCAACAGCGAACGCCAATCGCACATACATGCCACTAGAATATCGCTTCACAGGTGTATCGAGAAATTTCTCGATTTCGGCGAAGGCCACGATCTGATCAAACTTGCTTTTTATTTCGGCGCGCGTCATGCCGAGGATCGCTCCATTGAGATAAATGTTCTCCCGCCCTGTTAGCTCGGGATGAAATCCGGTGCCGACCTCCAAGAGACTTGCCACGCGACCATTGATTCTAGCGTACCCTTCGCTGGGCTCAGTGATACGGCTAAGTATCTTCAGAAGAGTCGATTTGCCAGCACCGTTACGGCCGATGATTCCAAGCACCTCGCCGCGCTTGAGCTCGAAACTCACATCCTTAAGTGCCCAGAATTCCTCGACCGTATCCCCGATAATGATTTCGCGCCCATGCGCCATGTCGGCTGTCTTGCGCCAAGCGTTCTTCGCAACCCGGGTCATCACATCGCGTAGTGCCACATAGCGCTCTCGTTCGCGCTCATGCCCAATCAGGTATTTTTTGCCAAGCCCTTCGACACTAATGGCAATATCGCTATTCAATTTAAATTAAATCCGCGAAGGAGCGTTCAGTCCGGCGGAAATAGGCAACGCCGAGCCAAAGAAAGAAGATGATCATGGCTAGACTGGACGAAAAATTGATGAGGTTTAGCGAACTGTTCTTTCCCAGCAGACACCAGCGGAACCCGTCGATCACGCCGACTACGGGATTGAGGCTATACCAGATCCGCCATTTCTCGGGCACGGCCGAGCTGGAAAAGCCCACCGGAGAGATATAAAGCCCGAATTGCACGATAAAGGGGATGATGTAGCGAAAGTCGCGGTACTTTACATTGAGCGCGGTAATGAACAATGAGGGGCCAAGACTCGCGAACAGGGCCAGCGTTACAAAAACGGGCAACAGCAGCAACCGCCAAGTGGGCATGAAACGGTACCAAACCATCAGAGCCGCAAGCATCGCGAGATTGATCGCGAAATCGACCAAGGCCACAACCGCCGTAGCAGACGGAATGATGATCCGCGGGAAATAGACCTTGCCGACCAGGTTCGTATTCGCGACCAGGCTGTTTGAAGATTCGCTCAGGACAGTGGAGAACAAGAACCAAGGCAGCATGCCGGCAAACACCATGAGGGGGTAAGGCGTAGAGCCGTCGCTTGGAAGCTTTGCCATCCGGCCGAATAGCAGCGTGAACACCACCATGGTGAGAAAGGGACGCACAACCGCCCATGCGACACCGATAACCGTCTGTTTGTATCGCACGGCAACGTCGCGCCAAGCCAGGATTGCGAACAGTTCGCGATAGGCCCAAATGTCCCGCCAATAGTGTCGGTTGGCTCGTCCCGGTTCGAGAACGAGAATATGGCGGTCAGCTGGGAGGCCTTTTTCGCTCATGCCGCCTCCTGAAGTCTAGTGCAGATCGCGTCGATCCATGCAGCGAATGCCTGACGTCCAAAGCGCGCGTGCACCTTAGCCGAGAGTGCGCCGGGTTCGGACATAGGGGCTTCAACGGAATCTTTCAGAGCCTGCAGTAGTTCTGATTCCGATGTTAGTGTTCCGAGTTCACCGTCCGCAAGTGCATCGCGCGCACCAGCGACATTTAGGCCCAACGCAGGCGTGCCGCACGCCGTGGCCTCCAGAAAGGCGATGCCGAAGCCTTCCCTCGTGGAGGGCATGACGAAGAGATTGGCTGCCCGATAGGTTGCGACAAGGTCCTCGGGCCCGACAACTCCAAGGAAACGAACGCGGCTATGTATTTCAAGTTCACGCGCAATGGTTTCCAGACGGACGCGGTCGGTTCCATCACCCGCGATGAGATAGACCACGTCAATGCCCGCCGCGACGAGGCTTGGCAGAGCTGCGATCACGCGATCATGGCCTTTGTAACGCTCACGTGCGTCCATGCGACCTACGGTGAGGAACATTCGTTCGCTTTCCAAATTCAATAATTTTCGCAGCGCTTTCCCATCGCCAGGCGAAAAGCGTTCCCCGACCATATTGGGAATAACCAAGACGCGCTCTGGCACAATGGCCGCCCAGCCAAGAACGCGTGCCCGTGTGTAGCGCGACACGCAAAGGACGAGGTCTGCTGCTTCAACCGCGGTGCGCTGCAGAGCGGTCGGCATTGGCCATGCCTCGATACCATGCGCCTGAATGATAAGCTTTGCGCCTTTTAGCTTGGCGACCAGCGCGGCGAGCGGTGCCATGTAAAGATGCCCACAAAACACGACATCGACACGATATCTAAACGCGGACCACAATGCATGTAACGCATAGACGATGCGATCGAAATGCGGCGGCACCTGAAATATGCCGGGCGGGGGCGAAGCGAGATCGTGTGCGTGGCGCGGTAGAACTATTACTGAGGTCATTGAGCCGCTTTCCAAAAGTGCTGTCAAAAAATCACGATTGTATTGCGCAATGCCACCGCGACCGCCAAAAGCATCAGTCACTAGTGCCAGGATGGTGCGCGAGGAAGTCATGCCGCATTTGATTCGTGCTGCGTGTTGACGGACCTTGCGAACACCATCCGGGACCACTCTCGTGACGCCAATCCCTTCGCGCCGATTTCGTGAACTTTTGTGGAACGCGTCGCTCGTGTCACTGCATCCATCCATGCCCATGTAGGTACGACAAAGCCGGTCTTCGAACGCACTGTGATCTCGCTTGGCAGCGGCAATGTTGGTGCGTCGGCAAGGGCGGCCTTGCCGACACCTTTAGTCAGCGCCGGAATTGCAGATGCTAGTTTTTGTAGTAGAGTAAAATCGACTAGCGGAACACGGATCTCCAGGCCATGAGCCATCCCCGCCCAATCTGCATCGCGCAAAAGCTGATTGCGCATGTAGTGCGCTGATTCGAGCGCGCAGACCCGTCCAACGTCGGAGCCAGGATCTGGCGAGAGACTTGAACCAAGACGCCGCAGTGGCTTGAGACGGCGCAGACCCTCACGTACAAGATCGCGATCCAGGAACGCAGGCAGTTCGTACGGAAGAAAGAGGCCGCGACGCAAGAGGTAGGTACCCGCCAAGTTGTTCGCGTAGTTGAGCATTCCCAAAGCTTTCGGCTGATTACGCGCGAATTCAGGCGCGATTGCACGGATTAGAATGCGGGAACAATGCCCCAGCCCCGGCACAGCGGCGAGGGAACCGAAGCGACGCCGCCAACGCGGCAAATCCACGAAGCTCGGATATCCCGCTAACAACTCATCACCGCCGAGGCCCGACAGCGCTACTTTGAGCCCCACCTCCTTAGCCACCTTGGCGATAAACCAGGTGTTCACTCCATCGATCGACGGCTGATCCATAGCGTCGAGAATGGACGGAAGGTCGTCGTGAAATTCTTTTTCGCTTACGGTCCGGATAATGTGTTGTGCACCATAGCGCTCCGCCACCCGTGCCGCGAGGGGCGCTTCGTCTTCCGCGGTTCCTCGAAATTCTGCGAAGGCAAGTGTGATGGCGCGAATGTTATGCTGACCAGCGTCTCGCATGAGACCCAGAAGCGCTCCCGAATCTATGCCAGCCGAGAGAAACAAGCCAACTTCGACATCGGCCAGCAAATGCGCGCGCACACTATCGAGAACGGCCGCGCAAACCCGTGCGCCCAAGTCGCTTGCTGGCGCCTTATGTTTAGCACCTTCCGCGAGCACCGCTGCAATATTGGCGAATGTCTTTGGCTCTCGCGGTCCGGCGGAGTCAATCCACTGTGTTTGACCCGCAGGCAGAGAGCGAATCTCGCGATAGAGCGTGAACGGCTCCGGGACACTGCCAAACAAATGAAAGCCAACTACTCCAGCTGGCTCGGGATCGCGCGAAACCTGACCGCCAGCAAGCAGCGCTTTCACTTGTGAGCCGAATCGAAACGTCCATCCGTCGTTCGCCGTATAGAGCGGCTTTATGCCGTAGGGATCACGCGCGAGAAACAATCCATGCTTGGCTTCGTCCCAGATTGCGAAAGCGAACATTCCCCGCAGCTTGTGCACCATCGCTTCGCCGTTAAGGGCGTACAAATGCAATATCACTTCAGTGTCGGACGTCGTACGGAATTGTATGCCATGCTTCACCAATTCCGCACGCAGCGCAGGGTAGTTGTAGATTTCCCCATTAAACGTGACGACCAAACGGCCATCTTCACTCACCATCGGTTGCGAGGCACGCTCCAAAAGATCGATGATCGACAGTCGACGGTGCCCAAGCCCACAACGGCGGTCCGCGCTCCACCACTGTCCGGATCCATCGGGGCCGCGCGCGCGCATAGCTTCGCGCGTCGCCAGCAGTTCGACCTCATTCGGCAGGCTAGCTGCCGAATGATAGGCGAAGATACCGTTTATTCCGCACATTTGTCTTCAATCGGCAGGCGTATTTGACGATACTAAGCTAAAGACGTTCTGTGAAGACCAGCGCCACGCAGTTTTTAAACTATCGGCGATAGCCGGATATTTTGTAATCCATCCCAGATCTTTTTTTACCCGCGCGGGGTTGGCGGACAGTTCGGCTGGATCGCCGGGCCGGCGGGTTCCCTTGACCACGCGAATGTCCTTGCCGGTTACCGCACGTGCGGCGTCAATCACCTGAGCGACAGAGTTTCCATGCCCGGTGCCAAGGTTGTAGGCCTGACGCAAAGCCGTGTCTTCAAGACGTTTCATTGCGAGGACATGCGCATCTGCCAAATCGCTGACATGTATATAGTCGCGGATGCAAGTGCCGTCTGGCGTGTCGTAGTCGTCGCCGAATACAGAGATATAAGGCCGACGTCCTGCTGCCGCGTCCAGCACTAGCGGTATGAGATGCGTTTCGGAATCATGCTCTTCGCCAAGCTCTCCCTCCGGATCAGCACCGGCTGCATTGAAATAGCGCAAAGAGATGCTGGCCAGGCCATAGGCGTTTCCATAATCGCCGAGGATGCGCTCAATCATCAGTTTCGAAGCACCATAGGGATTAATTGGATTTTGCGGCGCGTCCTCTAAAATCGGAACCGTGTTTGGCACGTCATAGGTCGCACATGAGCTTGAGAAAACGATTTTGTTGACGCCGTTCTGTCGCATGGCATCCAGCAAACTCAGCGTGCCAGCGACGTTGTTGCGATAATATTTGGCGGGTTCCTAGACCGACTCTCCCACATAGGCGAAGGCCGCGAAATGAACGACCGCGATGGGCTTGTATGCAGAGATGACTTCCGACAGCCGCGATGTATCGAGAATATCGCCTTTCTCAAACGGCCCCCATTTGACCGCCCATTCGTGTCCGTAAACAAGCTAAGCCACGCTGCAACGACGCCAAAAAAATGGATTCCGCTATAGCTGGCGCAAGGATCACGCTTTGCAGTCAATGGCAACCGAATATTTCCAACGTCCGATGTCTTCGACGTTCGAGAAAGCAGGATTTTCGCTATCACCAAACTCAGCTCTACGAATGGAATGGAACCCTGCTTGTGCCAACTCCATATACAGTGCCTTGAAGTCCCACATCCACAGTCGATGGGAATGGCCAAAATGATCTATTGCAAAATCAATCAGGCGGCGAGGCCTCGTCCGACGGCCCCAGCCGGTCTGGTCCATAAATTTTATCGAGGCATCGGTTGTACCGTCGGCTAAGTATTGCTTGATGAAAAGGCTGCAATCCTGAACAACCAATCTAAAAGTCCCACCAGGCCGCAATATTTGCTTTGTATTTCGTAGGGCCCTTTTGCAGTCTTCATACGTCAGATAGTCAAGTATGTGAGAGCAATATACAGCGTCACACGAACCCGCGTTGATAGGCAATCCTTTGACTATATCGCCGTAGCGCACATTCACAGGGAAGCACTGCAAATTCTTTTTATATAGTCTTCCGACAAAGGGGAGGCGTTCGAATCGGAGCGTCAATGATGCGTCAAAGTTTAGCCAATTATCAGGCGCACATAAGCCGCACCCATAATGGACATTAGCGACTTGCTTCATGATCCAGACCGGGTTGGTATGGCCAGTCTGAATACGGTAATCAATGGCAATTTTTGATGCCTTCAACAGATAATTCACGCTGGTCACTGTCCACAAAGCGTTCCATATCTTCAACGAGCCTAAACATTGGGTCGCTAGCATCTCCGAATTTACAACGACGAATTTTCTTAAAACCCGTTGACTCGGGCATTTCTTTAATGCCAGCGAAATCATACATCCAATGATGCGCGCTATTGCCAAAAAATTCGCGCAGGACTGCCATTGGATTCCTTGGCTTCAGCCTGCGGCCAAGCATGCACGAGTCAATGAATTGAGGCAGCGTCACTTTTCGAGCCTTCCGCCGCACGTAAATAACGATCAGCACGCCATCGCAAGTCCGGGACAACTATCCTGAATATGCCGCCCGGTTTAAGTAACTTTGCGGTATTCTGCAAAGCCACGACAACGTCGTTGCGCGGAATGTGCTCCACAACGTGGCTACAGTATACCCCAGCGCACGAACGATCCGGCAATGGTAATCCTCTAACAATATCACCGATGCGAACATTTCCTGGAAAGAGCGCGGCATCTAGCCGCCCGAGTACTACTCGAATTAGCGGCAGCCTTTCCAGCATCAAGCGTGGCGATGCATTGAAATTCATCCACTCAGTGGGCGCGCATAGACCGCAGCCATATTGAGCATAAAGACTAGATTGGCTCGAGACGCTGGTCAGGAAAAATATCTCAATTGTGCGGAGCCCATTTCACGTCCCGTGCGACAGAGACAAACGAGATATCCGGGTCATGTTGGCCAAAAAATTACCTTCACCTGCGATAAACGAGATCGCTGCCAAGGGTAGGCGCAGATGGCCTGTCTCCTGCCTAGTAGGCGCCAATTGTGCCTGCAATACTATATTGTTGCTTTATGGGAACAATTTGCACGCTGCTATCATTCAGCGGCGCAACCCAATTTACAGTGTCCAAACAAGCCGTAATCATCACTTGATCGGTTTGCGCCGCTAACGCGACATGCTCCATTGTCACAAGCTCTTCATTTGCATCCAACATGACATTTCGGAGAAGCACCATGGCCGCGCTGCGGAATGTGATCAAAAACGCTCTGAGTGCGGGCACACAAGACCAAGCAAATAATGTGCGATTGCCAAAGCCTCACCGTTGGAGTTTGTAAAATTTAACACTGACTTATTCAATTGGACGCGGCTTTTCTTGCAGTCAACCCATAGCTCATGCCGCAAGCCGACCTATCTAGCCTCTCGATTATTATGTGACTAAGCGATGTCAGACAGCGGATCGGATAGGTCACAGATAAAGGCCGATCCCAAAAGCGCGTAACACCATCGAGGGTTACGTAATTTTCGATGATGAAGTTCGCGTCATTCAGCATCCGTTGCAAAATGTGCGGCCAAGGCGTGAATACATGGTGATTGAGATCAAGATCGGATTGCGTGAAGCATGCAGGATATCCGTGGAAAAGAGCATGAGTACGGCTTCTACTCCAGCGCGGGTTAGGTACAGTCACGATCAGTTGCGCCCCAGGCTGTAAAACCGACGCAATATTCTTCAGCGCAAGACCTGGGTTTGCGCAGTGTTCAATCACATCGAGCAACATGGCTGCACCGGCAGAAGACGATAGCTTTGGGGGGGGCTCGTTTAAGTCCCATCGAGACGATCCTGCACACGGGTTTCGATCAAAGCCGTGATAGGCCAAGCCCAGGCTTTCAATCCGCTGCATTTGCCCGTCGCCAGCGCCAATATCGAATACAACTTTAGACGGTAGTGACGGCATGAGAGCTTTTATTGTATCGAAGGCAAATTGATAGCGCGTTGACGCCAAGTTCGCTGTTGGTCTGGTTATTGCCGTTTCCAAACTTCAATCACTTTCACTATGTTAACCGTCCTTACCTGCGATAAGCGATATCTGCGATACGTCCGGTCAAAAAAACCGCTCTCACCTGCGATAAACGAGATTTCGCCGTTGGACGTCACAACTAGGCTCAGGACTCATTTATTGAGCTAGAAGATGACGATTGCTGAGATGGCGATATTGGAGAAGAAGGTTTCTGAGCATTGGTCCTATCGGATGTAGCGACGTCATTGGGCTGAGCCGCCACGGACCACCGCCACGCCGTTCCAATGCTGTTGGCGATTTCTGGATATCTGGTAACCCATCCCAAATCCGCCTTTGCCTTCGACGGGTCGGCCAGTAGCACAGGCGGATCACCTGAACGGCGGGCTCCCATGACCACGCGAATGTCCTGCCCAGTTACCGCACGCGCAGCATCGATTACCTGCGCGACAGAAGTTCCTCGCCCGGTGCCGAGATTGTAGGCGCGCCGCAAAAAACCGCCACTAAGTCTCTTCATGGCGAGGACATGGGCATCCGCAAGATCGCCGACATGGATGTAGTCGCGAATGCATGTGCCATCCGGCGTATCGTAATCGTCGCCAAAGACGGCGATATGGGGACGACGTCCTGCCGCTACGTCCAGCACAAGGGGTATGAGGTGAGTTTCGGGATCGTGCTCTTCGCCAAGCTCTCCCTCCGGATCAGCACCGACCGCATTGAAATAGCGCAACGATACGTTTCGTAGACCGTAAGCATCCCCATAGTCGCCTAAGATACGCTCGATCATCAGCTTTGAGGCACCGTAGGGATTGATTGGATTTTGCGGCGCGTCCTCTGAAATCGGAACCGTGTTTGGCACGCCATAGGTCGCACATGAGCTTGAGAAGACAATTTTGTTGACGCCGTTCTGTCGCATGGCATCCAGCAAGCTCAGCGTGCCAGCGACGTTGTTGCGATAATATTTTGCGGGATCCTCGACCGATTCTCCCACATAGGCGAAGGCCGCGAAATGAACGACCGCGCTCGGTTTGTATGCAGAGATGACTTCCGACAGCCGCGATGTATCGAGGATATCGCCTTTCTCAAGCGGCCCCCACTTGACCGCCCATTCGTGCCCGTGAACAAGATTGTCATAAGTGACCGGGGCATATCCCGCTCGTGACAGTGCCTTGCAGGTGTGCGAACCGATATAGCCGGCGCCTCCTGTGACGAGCACGCTATTCACCCGTCAGCACGCCGTTTGGTTGAAATTGGCAATCGCCTTTTCTGATACTTAATAGAACACGGCCACATTGGACCTATCGAAGAACGTGCTGGCCACGGAATGTGTCACAGCGGCAAACGGCAGTGCCAATGCTAACAGGCGGTCATTTGTCATATGGCAGTTTTTGGCGAATGGCTGCTCGCGTCTCTTGACTCCGATTCCCGAGACGAGTCTAGGCCAAAAAAGTAGTTTCCGAACAAGTTCGACCAAAAAGCCGCCCTCACCTGCGATAAACGAGATTATCATGGCTTAACGGCGTGTTTCCGCGCGTGATAGCGCATGGCAGATACGCAATCCGCATCTATCGCGCATTTCCGATAATACAAAGCGCCCGTCATGCTTCGCTCAGGAACTGCTCGAAATAAGCGACCGTCTTTCGTAAACCTTCCTCAAGTTCGACGTGTGGCGCCCAGCCCAATACCGACTCGGCCTTCGCGATATCAGGCTTGCGCTGTTTGGGATCATCGGCGGGAAGCGGATGGAGCTCAATTTTGGAGCGCGAGCGGCTCAGTTCGATGACTTTTGCCGCAAGTTCGAGCATCGTGAATTCCCTTGGGTTGCCGAGATTGATGGGTCCGGTGACCTCGTCCGGCGTATCCATGAGCCGCATTAACCCGTCAACCAGGTCCTCGACATAGCAGAAGGATCGCGTCTGGCTGCCATCACCATAGATCGTGATTGGCTTTCCGCGCAGTGCCTGCATGATGAAATTCGAGACGACACGACCGTCGTTGGGATGCATGCGCGGCCCATAGGTGTTGAAGATGCGCGCGACTTTGATGCGCAAGCGATGCTGGCGGTGATAGTCGAAAAAGAGAGTTTCGGC
>Ga0182024_10011889_pt1 | contig 17358 bp, 17 predicted proteins | sample P32metaG_FD_120480 | JGI IMG/M metagenome (GOLD analysis project Ga0182024, IMG submission 120480) | Permafrost microbial communities from Stordalen Mire, Sweden - P3-2 metaG (Illumina Assembly) | ecosystem: Environmental > Terrestrial > Soil > Wetlands > Permafrost | place: Sweden: Stordalen...
ATGGACCGTTTGATCATGTCGTTAGCACTGGGCGAGTTGTTAATGGACGACGCACCGCCGGTCGCGGTCGTCTTGGACGAATTCGTGGAGTTCGCAAAGATCTACTCGACGGAAGGCTCGGCGTCGTTCGTGAACGGCGTTCTAGCTACGTGCGTCGAGCATCTAAAGTAGAGCCATTCCCCCCTCGTAAAGGAGTTGCTTCATGCCCGGCATGAGTCAACAGTCAATTGATTTGACGAATGCACTCGTGGTGGCGATGTTTCGTCACTCGCTCTTCGTAACCGGGTTGATCTGGCTGGCGGTCATAGCGATCGTTCTGATGGTGAGTTTGGTCGCGACTCGAAGAATTCTGAAATTCAATATGTCCAGCGAAGGGGTCGGTGAACCTCGGGCTCGGACCTATCTACGCTGGGCGTTCGGCGCCATCTGGCTATTCGACGGATTTCTGCAGTTCCAAGCTTCGATGCCGCTCGGACTTGCCAACAACGTCGTCGCGCCGCTGACCACGAACACCCCTTCGTGGCTCCATTCCTTGATGGAGCATGGGATATTCCTTTGGAACAGTCACCCCATATCGTTGGCCGTCGGCACCGCCTGGCTGCAAGTAGGTATTGGACTGGTGTTACTCGTATCGAATGGACGTACCGGCCGGATCGTCGGCGGCGTCTCGGCCTGCTGGGCCGCGCTCGTATGGTTGATTGGCAACGGCGCCGGTGGCATGTTCGTGTCGGGCGCGTCGTTCTTGTTCGGTTGGCCGGGCGCGACGTTCTTTTACGTCTTTGCCGGCGTGTGGTTGTTCGTCAAGCCCGAAACGTTTCGCCAAAAGTTCTCGAACGTCACGCTTCGGGTGTTGAGCGTGATCGTGGGCTTCGCGGCTCTTTTGCAGTTCTTGCCTTCGACCGAGTTCTGGCACGGGGGAAACACCAACGCGCTTACGTCCATGACGACGTTCATGACCAAGACGGCGCAGCCGCATCTGTTGGCGTGGTTTGTGCGTCACGTGGGTTCTCTCGCGGCGTCGATGGGCGGCGGTTTCAATATCGTGGTGATTCTGTGGCTGGGCGTCTGCGCGGTTGGTCTGTGGATGGCCGCGGCTCGCCGTTGGCGCTGGCCCGTGTGGACTCTCGTCGTCGGTTGCCTGTTCTTCTGGTTCGTGTCCGAAGACACCTCAATCTTTGGGGGACTCTCCACCGACGTGAACTCCCTTCTTCCTTTGGCGGTGCTCGCGTGGTGCGCGTCGCCGGCGTTGCGAGGTCTCGAACCGCGAGAGCATCGACTTCCTCGCGAGATGACGAGCAGCGCTGGTGCCGTAGTGGCGACGTTCGCCACCGCCATGATCCTCTTCTCGACGGCCTTGATGGCCGGCACCACGTTCGCCAGCGCCGAGACGACGCTCTACCAAGCGCACAATGGTCCCGCGTCGGCGACGACCCTCACGGCGTCCACGTTCACGCTCACGGACCAATTCAATAAGACGTACTCCTTAGGTGAACATCCGAAGCGAACCACGTTGTTGACCTTTATCGACCCCCACTGTTGGACCGACTGTCCGTTACTGGCGAAACAGCTCGAACACGTGCGAGCCGAACTGTCGGCCAACGCCAATCTCGACATCGTGGCCGTCGCCGCCGATCCCTACCACGAGCAAATTTCGGACCTCCGCCACTTCATTGCCGTTCGCGGACTCGCGCACGTGAAGAACTTCTACTTCGTCACGGGCAAACTCTCGAACGTTCAAAAGGTGTGGAAGTCGTACGGCATTGGCGTGTCGATGACGTCCACGGACAAAATGAGCATTCACTCCGACTTCATGTTTCTCATTAATCCAAAAGGGCAGCTGAAATGGGTTATCCCCGACGACCCGCTGTCGAGCTCGTCGGGTGTGGCTTCGGCCGTCTCTGAACTGCGGGGACTGCTGGCTTCAATGGGCGTCAACTAACGCTCAAACTGTCGCCCCCTCCGCGACGGAGGAGAGTGATAGCCATTCCGACTAAGAAACGACGAGGGGTGCTGGCCCGACGAGACGAGTCACCGTTGCCCTAAAGGACACGTTCGGGCGGCCTTTTCGAACGCTCAGCGCGGCGGTTTTGAGGCGTCTGGTCGGCTATCCGATGACCCGTTATGGACTTTTCGGAGATATTCGTTGTAGGCGTCCAAGTTCTCATCACTCCTGGTGACCGGTCGTTCCCTCGGCGCGAGCCCTTCGCCCTTTTCCTCTCTCAGAAGTCTTCGCCACATGTAGACGGCGTAGCCACCAAAGATTGGCCATTCGAAGACGTAGGCCCAGGAAAGGGTATTGCCTGAACGAGCCCGTAAAAACTCAAAAATGAAGCCCGAGAGGCAGAGAATCTCGGCAAAGGCGAGTCCGAGGTGAATTCCGAGAATTCTCTTATTCTTTTCGCTCACAAGTCTTCACATTAGTGACGCCGCTCGTTATTCTTAGTTCGGAGTTCCAGTGGGAGCACCTCGTCGCAAGGAGTGGAGAATGTCAAAGGGAGGGAGACTGGCAACGGTTCTTGGGCTCTTCTTGGTTTCTATAGGTCTTGTGGTGTGGGCTGTTTCCGCATACCTGACGCCAGGTGTCCCCGGTGGGGTCGTGAACTTTACAAATACGCAGGCTGCCGGTCAACCGGTCAACTTGACGGTGCAGACCGTCGGAGCGATTGGCTTTGGCGCACATCCCACGTGGGTTTCGTATCTCGTGAAGGATCCCGCGACCGGCAAGTGGACGCACGCAACGTCGTGGCAACTTCCCGCGAATACCGTCATTCACATGACCGTCGATCAGTTCGACAGTGGTAGTCCGCTTCGTAACCAAGAGTGGGGCCAAGTTCAAGGAACAATCGGTGGCAACGCCCTACTGAACGGTCAACCACTTACGGTGTACAACTCCAATACCGGTAGCGGTGTGGCGCACACCTTCGCTGTTCCCGCGTTGAACCTGAGTGTTCCGCTGGTCGGTGTCAGCGGCACGCCCTGTGGCGCGGCGCCGTGCAAGCTCAGTGCCAATCCTCACAACATTGAGACCTTCAGCTTCAAAACGCCGGGAGCGGGCACGTACAGCTGGCAGTGCTTCGTTCCTTGTGGACTCGGATACTTGTACGGAAATGGAGGCCCGATGTCAACTCAGAACTACATGGGCGGTGTCCTGGAAGTGGTGCAATAGTCATGGCGTCAGAGAGCACATCGAACAATGAAGTAAATCACCTCCAACGGTTAACGCTCATCTGGATCGTTCTCTCCGTTGTCGGCGACTTGCTGTACTGGTTCCTCTTAGGTCCGCACGTAGCTCCGGGAAGGATGACCACGACGGCGAGGGACAACCAGTTCGACTTCAACGTCTTGTTCATCGTCGGGTTTCCCGTACTTGTCGGCGTTTGGGCGTACATGGGGTACGCCGTCATCAATTGGCGATCGAAGAAAGCGGGCGTACCCGAATCGGTGGGTGGCCCAAAGGCCGCTGAGAACAAGAGACTGGTGACTTCGTGGATAGTGATCACGACGGTTGTCGTTCTTCTGCTTGCGGCGTACGGCACGGTGGAAGTGATCGTGGGCCAGGGCTCGGGCGGTGGAGAAGGTCCGAACCCCATTTGGAGTCCGAGTGGCGCCATCAAAGCTGAAACGGCCGCGCTCGCGGGGACCGCGACCTGGGCGCCCAATAGCAACGAGGTGCTTCCGGTACAGGTGATCGCACAGCAGTGGAAGTTCACGTACCGGTATCCCACGTTCGGCGGATTTGAATCTCCGTACCTCATACTGCCGATCAACACGGATATTGCCTTCAACGTGACGTCCCTCGACGTGATCCACAGTTTCTGGGCTTACCAACTCGAAGTCAAGGCCGACGCCAACCCGCAGCAGAACAACGTGGCGTACACCAAGACCCTGCAACTCGGAAGCTTCGAGGTCCGCTGTAGCGAACTCTGTGGTATCTGGCACGGGGCGATGTTCAACTCCGGGAAAGTCCTCTCGCAGGCGGACTTCATGGCCTGGGCGACCAAGACCGAAGCAGCGAACGCGGCTAACACCAAGTTCTTGCCCCCGTTTGCCTGGACGTACGTACCCGACGCCAACGGTGCGTCCGGTGGCTACTACATCGACGGAACCGTGACGCCGTACAGCCCAACCGAAGTGTACGGATCGAAGCAGCCCAGTTCATGATGATCAACGCAGAAATTGAGCAGACGTTAGTGACTAAGGAAACGGAGATCGCGCAATGACAATTAGCGCTGAACGACCGACGCAAGTTGACGACCACAGTCCCGTGTCGCCCGTCGCTGTCAAGGAACGCAGGGGGTTCGGCAGCGGCTGGCAGGGCCAACACATCGGCACCGCCATCATCGCGGGGTTCCTCGGTTATATCTTTGGCCACTGGCTCGGCAATTACATAGGGAGCAGCTATGCCTACATTGCCAACAGCGGTCAGAACTCGATCGCCGACCTCTTGGCCCTCGTGTTCATGGTCGTGGGTTGGTACCTCGGCATTGGCGCACTGAATTATCCTCTCGCCAAGATGGTCGGTCGCGAAGCGACACACGAAGTCGAGTACACGGGGTTTAGCAAGTACTTCCGGTACAACTTGGACCACAAGGTGGTCGGCCTGCAGTACGTGGTCGGCGTCCTGCTCTTCCTCTTTACCGGTGGGCTACTCGCCATGGCGATTCGCGCAGAGTTGCTCAATCCCACGACGCACCTCTTCAGCGCCGACACCTACATCAAGATCGTGAGTGAGCACGGCACCATCATGATGATGATGGCAACCTCGGTGGTCGTTGGGCCACTGGGTAACTACTTCATACCGCTGATGATCGGTGCTCGCCGCATGGCTTTCCCCCGCATCGAAGCCTTCAGTTTTTGGACATTCCTGATTGGCTACGTCGTCATCTTCTCGGCACTGCCCTACGGCGGATTTCCAACCGGTTGGACGGGCTACGCGCCACTGCAGACACAAGCAGGGCCGGGAATGGTCTCGTATCTGTTCGGTTTCGCCGTCATTGGTGTGGGCATGATGACCGCCGGGTTCAACCTGGCGATCACTGTCATCAACTATCGCGCACCGGGCATGACCTGGAGCCGCGTGCCGGTGTTCGTTTGGGGCATCCTGTCGACGGCGGCGCTGTTGACCCTGGCGACGCCCGTACTCTTTTCCGCCGGCCTCTTCGGTCTCCTCGACAAGACGGCGCAAACAGCTTTCTTCGTGACCGAACACGGCGGCAGTTCGTTTCTGTGGCAGAACCTGTTCTGGTTCTTTGGTCACCCCGAGGTGTACATCATGGCGCTGCCAGGATTCGGCATCGTCGGCGAGATTATCCCTGTCTTCACGAGAAAACCACTCTTCGCTTATCGGATCGCCGCGGCGGGAATGATCGGCGTGGCCCTCTTGTCATTCTTCGTGTGGCAACACCACTTGTTCCAGAGTGGTATCGACCCCGACATGCGTCCGTTGTTCATGCTCACCACTGAGTTGATTTCCATTCCGACCGGTTTTATTTTCTTGGTCGGCATGGGTACGCTCTATCGAGCGAAAATCAGATTTGAAGTGCCGATGTTGTTCTGTATGGCGGTGTACTTCAACTTCCTCATTGGCGGCGTGACGGGGGTCTTCCTCTCGGACGTCCCCGTGAACGTCACGGTGCACGGTGGTTTCTTCGTACTCTCGCACTTCCACTACACCATCATGGGTGGTCTCATCTTCGCGTTCTTCGGAGGTCTGTACTTCTGGCTGCCGAAGATGACCGGAAAGGTGATGAACAAGAAGCTCGGACTGTGGCACTTCTGGACGATGTTCGTTTTCTTCAACCTGACGTTCTTCCCAATGTTCATCATTGGCCTGCTCGGACAGCCTCGTAGGGTCTTCACCTACGCGAAGAACCTTCAAACGTTGAACGACTTCTCCTCGATCAGTGCGTTCCTGCTCGGACTTTCGTTCCTCATCTTCGTGGCCAACCTGATGTGGTCACAGTTCATTAGCCCGGTGAAGTCACCAGCGAACCCCTGGGACTCCCTGGGACTCGAGTGGCAGACGGCGTCGCCGGTTCCACGCCACAACTTTGACCGCATACCAGTGATCATGACCGACCCGTACCACTACAGCGAAGAGGGAGCTCCAGCGCTGGCTGACTTTGGTGGCGGATCAAGGGCCGACGTGAGTAGTGCAACCTTTCCCGGCAATGATCCGGCTTAGTGACGAGAGAAGAGCAAAGTCATGCCCGAAGAATTGATTAACGAGACGCAAACGGTTAGTGACACTCCCGAAGAGCAGGAGTTCGAACTTCGCGCCCACATCGGCTCGATCTGGAGTGGTGGACGATTATTCATCGCGATGTACACCTTCTTGGACGCGTCGCTGATCTTTAGTTACTTTTATCTCCGCTCGAGCAACAACGGTCAGTTGTGGCGCCCGAATCACGTCACCGCGCCAACGAGTTACGGCTGGGCGATTTACTCGTTGGTTCTGCTCGCCGCCCTCATGGCTTTCTACGGACAGTCGCGTCTACGAAAGGGCAGCGTCTTGGACTGGCAGATCGCGAGCTGGGTGGGCGTGTTCGCTGGTGTTTTCGCACTGCTGCTACAGATCTGGGAGTTCACGGCAGTGCCCTTCGCCCCCGGATCAAGTGGCTACTCTTCGACGTTCATTGGCTACTCCTGTATGAACATCATGACGCTGGTGATTGTGACGTACTGGATCGAGACATCGCTGGCTCGTTCGTACCGGTTGCCAAAGGAAATTGGTGGCACCAATCCGATCATGTCGATGAATCCGTCGGCGCAGTCGTTTCGCGCGAACGTGGCCTCTATGACGTACTTCTTCGGATTCATAGCCCTGTTGAGTACCTTGTTGTTCGCCATGTTTTACTTGCTGTAAGGATTGTCTGATTCCCAGACGTCGTGAAGTGCGTCAGAGTTCGGTAGTTTGAGTACGAGAGACTAGGTGGTGTAGATGCTAGGTGTGGACAATTTTATAGGACCTCAAGTACAGACGCTGGTCGTTCTGTTGGGTACGCTCTTTGCCGTGATGATTTGGGGATTTTTTCAGCGCAATCATTCCGAGTGAACGCGGAGATTTCTCAGAGTCGTTCTATTCGCAATAAGACCCGTGCCCGCAACCTTCTCGCTGGCACGGGTCTCTTGCTGTGGCTCCTCTTTCTCACTCCACCGCTTTCCACGTGGACGAGAAGTTACGAATACGTCCAGGCCAGTCAGTACTGTTTCTTCGCGATCATCATCCCCTTTTTGCTGGTGGCGGGCAGACCCTGGAGCTGGCTGGGTCTGACGTCGAACGAACCGGTGAGATTTAGTAGCGACGGTGTCTTGATCTCGCCAGCGCGTCCTCGGATCTTTGACCGCGTCGCCATCGCGAGGGCGAAACGAAATGACCACCGGCGAGCCGTGGTGTTAACCCTGCTCTTTATGGGTCAGTCGATACTTTGGCGGTCGTCGCCGATGGTCGACGCGCTGGTTCGACACGCCTGGTTGACGGACGTCGAGTCGTTGGCGTTGATCGTGGCGGGCGCCTTCTTATGGGTGGATCTGATAGAGGCCCCACCGTTTCGACCCGGAACGACTCGACCGTACCGGATTGGGATATCGACGGTGTCGATGTGGACGGTGTGGGTGCTCGCGTACTTGATGGCGATGTCGCAGAACAATTGGTATCACGACATTCACCACGTCGCTGGGGGACTGTCGCAGTCCGCCGACCAACAGTTCACGGCGGGTGCGATGTGGTTTCTCTCCGCTGCGTCCTTTCTCCCGGTGATTTTCTCGAACCTGAATCGTTGGCTCAAGTCCGAGGACGACCCCGACGAAGAGCTTTACCAACTCGTCCGTCGGGATCGGACTCGGGGCTTCTTTGGGACGAACCCCTAGTTCGCGCCCTCTAGGTCGCGGAGAGCTGGGTTTTGACGCGAGACTTTTCGACGTGGAGCGAGGGTTAAAATGTGCGGTAGCGACGGCGATACGCCGTGCGCGCTCGTCGAAAAGGCGAAGCGGCGTTGACGTAAACAGTGATTTCGGGCGGCCACGTTCGACGAAGAGAGAAGACCCCTCGTGCATAAGCGATTCCAAGGATCCAGGTTGAAACGGGGATATCGGTTGGGCGCCGTGGCGGCTCTCGTTACGTCGCTGGCGGCGTTGAGTCCGGTGACGGCGGGTAGTGCCACGTCGATTCCGACGTCGTCGCCCTGCGGCCACAAGACAACGACGACGTACGGCCACAAGACAACGACGACGTACAGCCACAAGACAACGACGACGTACAGCCACGTCGTGTGGATCTTGTTGGAGAATCAGGGGTACAGCGTTGTCGGCTCGCTGCAAGCTCCCTACTTGAACTCGCTGGCCAACGTCTGCGGTTTGGCCACGCAGGATTACGCCGCCTCTCATCCGAGCTTGCCCAACTACATCGCGCTCACTTCAGGTTCGACACAGGAAATTGTCGACGACGCGGAACCGAGCCAGCACGTACTTACCGGTCCGAGCATTTTCTCCCAACTCGGCACCAATTGGACTGGCCTCGTGGAGTCGATGCCCTCACCATGCGATCAGGTCACGAGCGGTGAGTACGCAGCGCGACACAATCCCGCCGTCTACTATTCCTCTCTCGGAGCGTCCTGTCAGCAAAACGACGTTCCACTGACGTTTCCACTCAATCTCAGTAAGAAATTCACCTATATTGTCCCCAACGTGTGTAACGACATGCACAGCTGCCCGGTCACCACGGGCGACCAATGGCTTCGTAAGACCGTTCCAACGATTATCGCCAGTCCTCAGTACCAATCAGGCTCGCTCGTCTTGTTCATTACCTTCGATGAGAACGACCTCGATTCGTCGAACCAAGTTCCGACCATCGTGATCGCTCCGTCGGTGCCCCGAGGACTACGGGTGGGGAAGAAATTCACTCACTACTCCTTGCTCGGAACCACAGAGTCGCTGTTGCACCTCTCACTACTGGGAAGTGCTCGATCGGCTTCTTTGATGATCAAGCCGTTTCACCTGTGAGAGATCGCCCGAGCAGCTTGACGAAAAGTGGGGCGAAAGTAAGACGCGTCGACTGATTGAGAGGCGTCGACGATCGATGAAGGCTCAGAGACGTGGTGCTGGAGGTACGTTGACTCCTGGAGCAGGACTCTCGACGATGAATTGAGCAACGATCGACTGGTGCGCGCTCGCCGCTGGGAGTTGGATTTACGCTGCTTTTACTTTTCGATCTAAAGGTTCATTTAAAATCAGGTAATGACCAACGACGATGCTCGAGACATTCATCCGCGGTCGAACGAGCGGATTCCCAATGAGGACGGGTTGGTGGCGCTGGGTCACGCAATTGAGGCGGAGAGTTCCGATCCTTCGACGATCTCACGACGCCATCGACGCGCTTCAGGAGTGGAAGGGAACGCCCGTCTCACTTCGTCCGTAGCGGCGGTCATCTTCGTCGTGTTGGCTATCGAAGGCGTCACGATTGTGCGCATTGGACGACTTCTCGATCTCCACGTGTTCATCGGTGTACTTCTCATCCCGATCGTGCTGGTCAAGATCGGCTCAACGACGTGGCGGTTCGCGAAGTACTACCGGGGCGACCCTGAGTATCGCCTCAAGGGGCCACCCGCGCTCGTGCTGCGGCTCCTGGGGCCCCTGGTCATCGCGCTGACGCTCGTCGTCCTCGCCTCCGGCGTCGCTCTAATAGAACTGCCCGGATCGATGCGTCAGGAGCTCTCTCTCATCCACAAGGCGAGTTTCATTCTGTGGATCGCGGTGATGACGATCCACGTGCTTGGCCACTTGGGCGAAACGCTTCGCCTGGCGCCGCGCGACTGGCTCGTGCGAACGCGTCGTCAAGTGTCGGGTGCTTCTTCGCGCCAGTGGCTCTTGGTGTGGAGTCTGGCGATCGGTCTCGTCACGGCGTTGGCCTTGATGCCCCAGGCCTACGGATGGTACCGAAAGTAATTATTCCCCCTCGCGTCGGTAGCGCGCGACCCTCTCGAATCTGGCGACCTTACGGAGCGCCGCCGATGTCAGTCGCTGATTTGATCGTCGCGTAGGGCGCTGAATCGAAGGACGAGTAGACCAAGGAGGAGGACGACCACGACGCCGACGCCCACCCCGAGTGAAATGAGGGTGTCGTTGAAATCGATTTGCGTGAGCGGGCCGCTGAGCGTCAAGTGAGCCGACGCGCTGAGGATGTCTCGCACGCCGGCCAGGATGCCAATAACGAGGAACGGGCGAACCGGGAAGACGGAGGCTCGAAGGTGACCGAAGACGGTGTGCGCGATGTCGAGCAGGATGATCACGACGAGGATGCCGTCGATGGCGGCCACCACCGTCTGCGGAAACGCACTCCAGTTGCTCAAAAAGTTGACGAGCGTGCGAACGAGAACGATGCCCGACACGAGCAAGAGACTGGCGATGATCAGGTACTCAACGGCGACGATGAGCCAACGAATGGTCGCGTCCGCCGCGGTCTCCACGCGACTGCCTGAATCCGACGGGCTCTCCATAACAGCGAACCATAGCGCGAAGAGTTGAAAACGACGTCCCGGACGTCGTCAGTGTGCCCAGAGTGGCTCAGAACGTTGCTGAATTCGCAGTTCTCCCTATGAGGAATGAAACGTTGATCAAGTACCACGCAGATGGGGCAGCACCGGTATCTTCAACGGTACGAGCTTGATCCCGACGTCCTTTTGCGCGGCAAGCACGTCGTTTATTCCGAGTTGTCGAGTCGCGTTCAGTTTCACTTCTTGTTTCGTCAGGTCGGCAATCTTCGACGAGGCGCCCGGATTCTCGAACAAGTACTGGATATCTTCAATCGACGCTAGGGCGTTGTTCGTCATCCACTGTTGGGCGACTCGCAGCACTTTGTCAATGTTTTTGCCGGCGGCCGTTTCGCGCGGTTGAATATTGTTCGTCAAGTCGTAGACGGGCTGGCTCGCGAACGAGCAGGCGGTCTGATCACCGACGAGCAACGGGGGTATCTGGGCCAACTCGGACTTCGTCAACGTACCCGCGACGTCCTTGTTGTAGAAGCTGAAGGACTCGTTAATGGCGAAGGAACACGCTGCAAGATCGGCGTTGATCTGCTTCATCGTTGCGTTCTGCGACGCGGCGTCCTCCTTCTTGGTGATGTGTTGGGGCAGGTCAGAGAGTACGGAGAGTGCCGCGACCACCACGACGGCGACCGTGACGAGAAACCATGGGCGCTTGTACCAGATGGCTTTCGCGAGCCCGAGCGATGACGTCGCCATCGAAGCAGGATCGAAAGGCACTACTTCGAAGTCGGAGAATTCATCTGTCACTTGACAAGACTACTGGCGGTCGCCGCGATCCCTTGGGCGTAACGGTGGATGATGGGCGCGCTCAGTGAGAACACGCCCGACGTACTTTCCGTTACGAAAGGCGTGGCGTAGGCCACGAGAGCACCACTTGGTCCTATGAAGTAGATGGCGTTGTTGTGCGCGACTTGACTCGCCTTGGCTCCCACGATGATCCTTATCCCGTACGCACGCCACACGGCATCAAGTTTGGTGACGCTGCCCGTGAGGAACACCACCGAGGGCGTCGTCGAAAGGCCCGGCACGCTGAGCGCTCGACTCTCGAGTGAGACAGAACGCCGGTTGGGATCGGTGTTGACAATGGCGAACTCGACGTTCGTGTCCGCGGGACCAAGTTTCTGCGCAGCTTGTCGGAGCTCGGCACCGAGCACGGGGCAGACGTCGTTGCAGATCGAGTTGTAAAAGGTGAGAACCACCACCTTCCCCTTCTGGGCATCGAGACTCCACTTCTTGTTCGACTGGGTCTTCAACGTGAACGTGTGGGCCTTCGCCGAGCCGATGAATTTGACCCCAATGTAGGACTCCAGAGAGGTCAACGTGGACGACGTGGGAATGGTCGTCGGCGTCACGGTGAGTGAGGGGGAGGTCGTCGTACTCGTTTTGGGGACCTTGCCGTAACTTTGGAAGAAGTGCTGGGCGATCTGGCCACCGAGACCCAGAAAGATGATGGCCGCGACGGCCCAGATGACGAATTTCTTGGGTATGGGCGCGCGCGCTTTGCGCGGATAACCCTTGGCGTCGCGCGGTGCGTTCGCGGCGGCGAAAATCTCGGATCGTTGTTGGTCGCTCAGCTCGTCGGACCCGTGAGGAGACCCAGTACCGCTACTCGTCATGTCCCTGTCCGTCCCTCAACGTTCCTCCTAACTCTACCGGTCGAGGATTCGAGCAACGGTGGTCGCAATTGTAAGAATTCGATGCTGCGCGTGTGTTCACGCGTGACCATGAGTAGCGCGATGGTCTTCGCGGACGAGGTTTCATCGTACTTTTCGAGCCGTGCGGAGTAACGTGAAAACGTGAACGGCATCGAAACGTCGGGCGACGAGAGGCCCTCGAGCGAAGGCGCCCCTCGGATGACCAGCGCGGCCGCCTTCAAGACCCACCTCACGTTGCTCGTGGGCTTGGCGCTGTGCGGCTTAGCGTTCTGGTTCGAACTGGGAAGAGCGCTACGGGGCAATGAACTCAGTTGGGCGTACGTCTTCGAATGGCCGCTGTTAGGCATCTTCGCGGTCTATATGTGGTGGAAACTGCTGCACCCTGGCTTTACGATCAGACGCCGTAAGGAGAAGCCCGCGATCGCGCCGCAGTACGAAGGAATGCTCGCCGCCTGGCAGGAGGAGCAACGAAAACTTGAGAAGACGCGCCAGGCCGAGGAGTCACAGTCATCGAGTTTTTCCGAAGGGAAAAATGAATCGTCGCAAACCAGTGAATAGCGTCGTCAGCCCCGCGGATAGGCGTGAAGGCTCATCGACATCCTTTGGTAATTTGGCTATACCGGTGACTGCGTAAGGGTAGGACGTTGACGACATGAGTTACCTGATTCAGCACTGGTCTTTCGATCCCTTCGTCATCATTGTCGCGATCACCATCGCCGCCAACGAGCTCGGGCTCTACCGACTACGTCAACACTCAGTGCTTGCGCGATCGATGCGAAGACGAAGGAACTCGCTCATCTTCTACGCGGGCCTCGCGTCACTGCTGGTGGCGATTTGCTCGCCGATTGACTACTGGTCCTCTCGCTACTTCTTCGTTCACATGATCGAGCACGTGATCATCGTCTTCCTCGCTCCCGTCCTCGTCGTGGTGGGCGCGCCCTGGATTCCTCTGATGTTTGCCCTTCCCGTGAAGACGCGACGCAAGGTCGGTCGATTCTTCTATCTCAGTAAGAAGGCCCGGGGCCTTCGAGCCGTCGGCCGATTCATCCGCTCGCCCTGGGTAGCGATCATTTCCTTCAACGCGGCCATGCTGGTGTGGCACGTCCCGGCACTCTTCGATCTTTCGGAGCGCAACCAAGTGGTTCACGTGTGGGCCATGCACACCAGCTTCTTCGTCACCGGCGTACTCTTCTGGCTCCAGATCATTGAGTCCTACCCAATGAAGCCGCTACGCGGTCCACTGTGGCAAGCCGGTTCGATACTCATATCGAACGTGATCATGACCGTGCTCGCGATGTCGATGAGCATGTTGACGACGACGAGCTGGTACTCGGCCTACGCCCACGTTCCCGGCGTCACGCTGTCACCCTTCGCCGATCAACAGATTGGTGCGGCGATCCTGTGGGTCTGCGGTGACTTCTGGGCCTTTCCAGCGCTGGTATTCGTCATTCGACGAGCGATTGCGCAGGAGGGATCGTTCTCGAACGTCATCGATCGACTCACTGGACGCACCACCACGCCCACGTTGGAGTCGTTTCGTCCCCAGCGAGTTGCGACGTCCGCGCCCACGGACCTGCTGGAGGGGACCTCCGAGCCCTAACCGTCGACGGGTACGGACGTCTTTGCTAAAGTGGTGCTGAGTATGTCGTGAAGCGGATCCTGTGAGGTTCGTACGACAGGAGTCAGATGAGTAACGAAAACGAACGTCAGGCGCGAGACCGCGGCCTGGCGTTTTCTGCGAAAAGTCAGCTTCTCTCGTCCGAGGACGTCTCGCGCGCACTCGTACGCATGGCTCACGAGATCATCGAACGCAATCACGACGTCTCGACCCTGTCGCTCATTGGACTGCAGACCGGTGGCGAGCCCTTCCTCACGAGGATCGCGGCCATACTCGAAGAGGTCACCAAAGTGAGACCACTGGTGGGTCTGCTCGACGTCTCGTTCTATCGCGACGACCTCTCCTTGAACCCGGTTCCGCGCGTGTCCAACACGCTCATCGACCACGACCTCACCAATCGCACCGTTGTCTTGGTGGACGACGTGCTCTTCACGGGACGAACGATTCGCGCGGCCCTCAACGCCCTCACGGACTGGGGCCGTCCTCGCTCCGTGCAGCTCGCGGTCATGGTGGACCGTGGGCATCGCGAACTTCCTATTCGTGCGGACTTCGTGGGCAAGAACCTGCCCACGTCGTTGGACGAAGCGATCGTGGCGACCTTGGACGGCGTCTGGATCGGCACTGAGGGGGCGCCGTGATTACCTCGCTGCGCGGAGAGAATCTTCTGTCACTCAACGACCTCTCGCGTGACGCCATGGTGGAGATCTTGGACGTGGCCGAGTCGTTCGTCGAGGTCAATCAGCGAACCATCAAGAAAGTGCCAGCGCTGAAGGGTCGCGTCGTCGCGTCACTCTTCTTCGAGGAGTCGACGCGCACACGTCTCAGTTTCGAAACGGCCGCCAAACGACTGAGTGCGGACGTACTGTCACTCGCCATCGCCTCGAGCAGCGTCAAGAAGGGCGAGTCACTACGCGACACGATCGCCACCATCGACGCGCTCGGCATCGACGCGGTGGTCATGCGCCACCAGTCGAGCGGTGCCGCGCTTCAGGTCAGTCGCTACGTACCGCACGTTCGCGTCATCAACGGTGGCGACGGTCAACATCAGCATCCGACCCAGGGCCTCCTCGACGCCTTCACGATTCGTCAGATCCTCGCCGAACGTACGGGAACGACCGGGCAAGCGTCGGGGTCGCGGCTGTTCGAGGGCCTAAAAATTCTGATCGTGGGGGACCTTCGTCACAGTCGCGTCGCGCGCAGTGACGTGGCGGCCTACGTGACACTGGGGGCCGAGGTTCGCGTCGCGGCGCCCGGCACACTCCTGCCGTACGACCTCGAGAGTTGGCCGGTCACGCTCGCGAGCGACTTTGACGAGTCGTTGGCCTGGGCCGACGTCGTCGGGCTGTTACGACTTCAAAAAGAGCGAGGGTCGGGTTCGCTCGTGCCAACGCTGCGCGAGTTCACGTCGACCTACGGGCTGACCATCGAACGAGCGAAGAAGTTGCGTCCCGAGACGATCATCATGCATCCCGGACCGATGAACCGCGGCGTCGAGATCGATTCGCGCGTGGCGGACCTCGGCGCCACCGTCATCGATCGCCAGGTCACCAACGGCGTACCCGTTCGAATGGCCGTGCTCTTCTTGAGCGTGGCGGGAACGAAGGGAGAGCGAGCGTGAGCGCGTTCGTACTACGCCAAGGACTCGTCGTTGGCGAGAAGTCCAGTGAAATCCTCGACATCTTCATTGACGAGGGGCGCCTTCGTGAGGTCTCGTCTCACGTGGACGTGCCTCACGGCACCAAAGAGATCGACGCCGAAGGATGTTGGGTCGGTCCGGGCTTCGTCGATCTCCACACGCACCTTCGCGAGCCAGGTCGCGAAGAGGCCGAGACGATTGAATCGGGTGCCCGAGCGGGCGCCGTCGGCGGCTACAGCGCTCTAGTGGCGATGCCGAACACCGAGCCGGCGCTCGACAACGCCGCGCTCGTGTCGTACGTCTTGGATCGAGGCGAGCGGACTCTCGTGGACGTCGCGGTGGCGGGCGCCATTACCCAAGGTCGACGCGGAGAGTTGCTGGCGCCGATAGCCGAGATGGCGGCGCTCGGTGTGCGGATCTTCACCGACGACGGCATTGGCGTGCAGGATCCGTCACTAATGCGTCGAGCCCTCGACTACGCCAAGCCCCTCGGCGTTCGTCTCGCTCAGCACTGCGAGGATGAGCAGTTGGCCGCGGGTGGCGCTATGAACGAGGGGTCCCTTAGTAGCCGATTAGGTCTCGTGGGGCGCCCAGCGCTCGCCGAAGAACTGATGGTGATGCGTGACATCGAACTCGTGCGCCTCACCGGCTGTCCGATGCACTTCTTACACCTCTCCACTGCGCGTTCCGTCGCCTTCGTGGTGGCAGCGCGCCTCGAGGGTCTCCCAGTGACCTGCGAGGTGGCGCCACATCACTTCACGTTGGACGAAGGTTGCCTCGAGTCTTTCGATCCGATCTTCAAGGTTCACCCGCCGCTGCGCGGAGCGAGCGACGTCGCGGCTCTGCGCGCGGCACTCGTGAGTGGGTTCATTGACGCCGTCGCCACCGATCACGCCCCACACGCCCCAGAACTCAAGGAGTTGCCCTTCGACGAGGCACCCCCGGGGATGTTGGGACTCGAGCACGCCGCGGCGTTGACCTACGAGGCGTTGGGCGCCGACGCGGCCGACCCGACGAGGTTCTTCGAGCTGATGAGTCGTGGACCGGCGCGCGTGGCGCAACTGCGCGCAGGCGACGTTCGCCCCCGTCACGGCGCACACGGCGCGGCGATGCGAGCAGGCGAAGACGCCAACGTCGTTGTCTTCGATCCGCGACAACGTTGGACGGCGAGACGCGACACGCTCGAGAGTCGTGCCGTGAACACCCCCTACGACGGACGCGCCATGGTCGGGCGCGTGAGCGTACTCATCGCCAAGGGCGAACTGGCCGTGATGGACGGGGCGCTGACGTGAATCGACCCCCCGCGCAGTTAGTTCTGAGTGACGGCACCACCTTCGAGGGCTACGCCGCGGGTCATCTCCCCGACGCGGGATTCACCTCGGGCGAGTTCGTCTTCAACACCGCCCTCAGCGGTTATCAAGAAGTCATCACGGATCCGAGTTACGCCGGACAGATCATCTCCTTCACGTATCCCCACATCGGGAACTACGGGGTCACGCCCCTCGACGACGAGGCCGCGCGTCCACACTGTTCGGGCGTGGTCGCGCGCGAACTGAGTGAGGTGCCGTCGAACTGGCGCTCGGTGGGCTCTCTCGACGGGTTCTTGCGAGAACACCACGTCGCGGCGTTGGTGGGCGTGGACACGAGGCGACTGACCCGTCACCTACGCGCCCAGGGCGCCCTGCCCGGCGCCTTCGGCCACGGCGACCCCGAGCTCATTGCTCGCGAGTCTCGACGCGCGAAGGGGACCGACGGCGTTGACTTCGTTTCAAATGTGACGACGAAAGAGCCCTACGTGCGAGGTGAGGGTGACCTGCACGTCGTGGCCTTCGACTACGGAATCAAGGAAACAATGGTGCGCGAACTGGCACGACGCTTTCGCGTCACCGTCGTACCGGCGACGACGAG
>Ga0182024_10011890_pt1 | contig 17356 bp, 15 predicted proteins | sample P32metaG_FD_120480 | JGI IMG/M metagenome (GOLD analysis project Ga0182024, IMG submission 120480) | Permafrost microbial communities from Stordalen Mire, Sweden - P3-2 metaG (Illumina Assembly) | ecosystem: Environmental > Terrestrial > Soil > Wetlands > Permafrost | place: Sweden: Stordalen...
CGATCCAGCGCATCTGGTGGATCGACAACAACCCGGCGTCGGTGCATTCGCTGATGCTGGCGATGGGTCTCAACATGCAGCCGTCGCGCGTCGTGGCCTTCATCCCGCCGGAGCTGGAAGACGACCTGGCCAAGAAGGAGTTGGCCTTCAAGGGCCTCAAGGAAGACCAGATCTTTGAAACCACGTTCGCGGTGGTCCCCGGCGGGAGACGCTACGACGTGCGCGTAATCAATCAGAAGGCGAAGTGAGGGCCGCGGCGGCGGGAGGGACGCATCGGGCCGGTACGGATTACCCTTAATCCTTCCGATGGTGGGCGACGTACCAGCGGATTTGCCGGGCCAGGCCGTGCAGCACGCCGACCTCCATCGGCGTCGGCCCCGTCCGGCCGATCAGGTGGCGGAGGGCGTGCATCAGGGCGTCGGCCCGGTCGTCCCACAGGAAATGAATCTCCTCCAACGCCTCCCGTAAATGGGCGAACATCCGCTCCTGCTCCACGAACGGCGCCGGCGTTTCGGGCGGCGTCTCTTGCGTCGTCCGCCGCAGCCATTGCCGCCGCAATTCGTAGAGACACACGGCGACGGCCTGGGCGAGGTTCAGCACCGGACAGTCAAGGTCGGCGGGGATGTGGATGAGGAAATGGCAGCGCGACGCCTCGGCGGTGGTCAGGCCGTCCGCCTCGGGGCCGAACACCAGGGCGGTCGGGGCCGTCGTCATGGCGTCGGCGAGCCGCGGCAGGATTTCCTCCGGCGTACCCACCGACTGCCGGCGTTGGGGGCCGCCGGTGCGAGCGGACGTGGCGGCAACCAGCGTACAGTCGGCCACCGCTTCGCCCAGGTCGGCGACGACGCGGCAGCGGTCGAGTACGTCTTGGCCGTGGGTGGCGAGTCGTCGCGCTTCGGGATCGGCCGGGTCGGCGGCCGGCGTCACCAGCACCAGTTCCGCCGCCCCCATGTTGCGCATGATCCGGGCGACGGAGCCGACGTTGGCCGCGAAGCGCGGCCGGACCAGCACGACGCGACAGTTCATGGCGACCGCCCTTTCGGGTATGGGGCGAGGAGGGCGTTGGGCGTTCCCGTTTTCGTTGTAGGGCCGGCCGCGTGGCAGGAGAAGTCTCGCCGCATTCCGGCCCGTTTTCCACCTTTTAAGACACCTTTTGGTCTGGCGTGTTTGGGGAGCATAGGATGACCGACGGAATGCCTTTTGGCGAAGTCCTGGAAGCGGCCGACCAGTTGTCGCCGGAGGAACAGCAGGCCCTGATCGCCATCTTGCACCGCCGGCTGGCGCAAGCGGGCCGGCGGCTGCTGGCCGTCGAAGTCCAGGAGGCCCGCCGGGAGTTCGCGGAGGGCCGTTGCAAGCCCGCCACTCCCGACGAACTGATGCGCGAGATCGAGGGATGAGGCGATTACTTTTGCAATCGGCCGCCTTCGTGCGCGCGGCGGCTGGTGAAGAAGCGACCCGATGCCGCAGGAACTTGCTTGACCCGACTCCCCGCGGGGATTAGGATGCACCCCTAGATACCGGACTGCCTGCCTCCCGCCCCAACCGCCGCTTGCCGTCCACCCGCCGCCCGCCCGGATTCGACCTCAGGGGAGTATCATCCATGCCGATCCGCCTCTCCCGCGCGGGGACGCGCCGTTGCTTCCGGCCGTCGCTCCTCGTCCTCGGCGCCGCCCTCCTCGCCGCCGCGCCCGCCCGGGCGCAGCAGCCGTTGCTCGACGCCACCTACCCCCAGCCGCGCCTCGTCAGCGTCCTGCCCGCCGGCGGCAAGGCCGGGTCCGTCGTCGAAGTCGCCTGCACCGGCGTCGATCTCGAAGAGCCGGAACAGCTCCTCTTCAGCAACTCCGGCCTCAAGGCCGAACTCGCGCCGCCGCCGCCGCCCGACCCCAAGAAGCCCCCGCAACCCAACGCCCCCAAGCCGCCGGCCGTCTTCAAGGTGACCATCCCGGCCGACGCCCCCCTCGGCTTTCAGGACGTGCGCCTCGTCAACAAATGGGGCGTCAGCAACGCCCGCACTTTCGTCGTCGGCGACCTGACCGAAGTCCTCGAAAAAGAGCCGAATAACGACGTTCCGGAGGCCCAAAAGGTCGAATTGAACTCCACCGTCAACGGCACGATGGCCTCCGCCGTCGACGTGGATTACTACGCCTTCCCCGGCAAAAAGGGCCAGCGCGTCGTCTTCAACTGCCGCGCCTCCTCCATCGACAGCCGGTTCCTGCCGGGCGTCGAGGTCTACGACGCCAAGGGCCGGCTGCTGGCCGAGGGCCGCAACTACTCCGGCAACGACGCCGTGACCGACTGCGTCTTACCCGATGACGGCGATTACACCGTCCGCCTCTTCGAGTTCACCCACACCGCCAACATCCCCGGCGGCTCGACCGAATACTTCTACCGGCTCACGATCACCACCGCCCCGTGGATCGACGCCATTTACCCCGCCGTGCTCGAACCCGGCAAGGCGACGCCCGTGACCATCTACGGCCGCAACCTGCCGGGCGGCCAACCCGACCCCGCCGCCGTCGTGGACGATCACGTTTTGGACAAGCTCTCGGCCACCGTCACCGCCCCGAGCGATCCGGCCGCCGTCAGCCGGCTGACGTTCAGCGGCCACCTGTCGCCGGTCGTCTCCGGACTCGACGGCTTCGAGTACCGCGTCAAGAACGACGCCGGCTTTTCTAACCCCTTTCTGCTGACCTTCGCCCGCGCCCCCGTCGTGCTCGACAACGACGCCAACGACACGCAGGAAACGGCCCAGGACGTGACGCCGCCTTGTGAGATCGCCGGACGCTTTGAAAAGATCGGCGACCGCGACTGGTACGCCCTGACCGCCAAAAAGGGCGACGTTTACAACATCGAAGTCCTCAGCGACCGCCTCGGGGCGCCGACCCTCATGGACCTCGTGATCCGCGACGCCGAAAAGAAGACCGTCTACGAGTCGCCCCAAGATGATGTGGATACGTTAAGTACGAAATTCTTCACGCGCACCGAGGACCCCGCCCCCTACCGGTTCACGGCCCCGGCCGACGGCAAGTTCTTCATCAAGGTCGGCAGCCAGCTGGCCGACACCGTGGCCGGGCCGCGGCAGTTCTACCGCGTCCGCATCACGCCCGACCAACCGGACTTCCGGCTCGTGGTCACGGCCAACGCCAATCTGCGGCCCGACGCCTGCACCCTGCGCCAGGGTGGCGGCCAGTCGTACACCGTCTTCGCCTGGCGGCGCGACGGCTTCGCCGGGGACATTAACCTGGCCGTCGAAGGGCTGCCTCCGGGCGTGACCTGTCCGCCGCAGACGTTGGGCGGCGGCGTCCGCGAGGCCCAGCTGGTGTTGAGCGCCTCGGCCGACGCGGCCGCCTTCACCGGCGAGATCCTGGTTAAAGGCACGGCCGTGATCGGCGGCCAGCCGGCGACGCGCGAGGCGCGGGCGGGCGGCGTCGTCTGGCCGTCGCCGCAGCCGACTCAGCCAATGCCGCTGGCCGGCCGGCTCGAACGCTCCGTGGTCCTGGCGGTTCGCGCCGACAAGGCGGCGTGGACCGTGACCCCGGCCATCGACAAGGCGGTGCTGACGCAGGGCGACCCGGCCAAGGGGCCGACCACGGCGACGATCACCGTCAAACAGACGCGGCAGTGGCCCGACCTCAAGCAGCCGATCGCCGTGCAGGCGATGGCGGCGGAGCTGCCCGGCCGGCAAAACCAGCAGGGCAGCCAGATCACCATCAACAACAACCAGCCGGTGAACCTGATTCCAGACCAGGCGGAGGCGAAATTGCCGGTCGCGGTCGGTCCCAACGTCCATCCGGGAGTTTACAACGTGGTCTTGCGGACTTCGGCCGCGAACGTCCCGTTCGCCCGCGATCCCAAGGCGACGCCGAAGCCGGCCCCGGTCAACATCATTCTGGTCGAGCCGTCGGCCCCGCTGACGATCACGGTGCTGCCGCGCAACGTCGGCACGCTGACGCTGGCGAACGCCAACCCGACGCTCAAGGTCGGCGGCCAGGTCGAGGTCGTGGTCAAGGTGGCCCGGCTGTGGGACTACGCCGGCGAGTTCAAGGTGTCGCTCGTGCCGCCGGCCGCCGTGAAGGACGTGACGGCGGCGGAGGTGGTGATCCCGGCCGGCAAGGACGAGGCCACGCTGACGCTGACGGCCCCGGCCGCGGCGCCGCCCGGCGGCCGCAACGACCTCATCGTCCGCGCCGTGGCGCTGGTCAACGGCAACGTGCCCACGACCCAGGAAGTGAAGTTTAACCTCAACGTCGCAAAGTAGTCAGTAGTCAGTAGCCAGTAGTCCGATGGAAGGTAGACACCCGTCTTTCTACTGGCTACTGGCTACTGACTACTGACTACTCTTCTGGGAGCTTCAATGCGTTCTCGCCTCTTCCTCTGTCTGCCTGTTCTCCTGCTGCCGGCGTTCGCCGTTGCCGCCGAGGGCCCCAAACCCATCGCGGTTGTCGAGCTGACCCGCAAGGACGCCGTGACCTACGCCAAAGACGTCGAACCGATCCTCAACAACAAATGCTCCAGCTGCCACAACGACCTCAAAAAGGAAGGCAAGCTGGACATGAGCACCTACGATCTGCTCATCAAGGGCGGCAGCCGAGGCAGCCCGATCAAGCCCGGCGCCTCCGCCGGCAGCCTCCTCGTCAAGCTCGGCGGCCGCACCGATAAGCCGTTCATGCCGCCCAAGCGGGAGGAGCCGCTTTCGCCCGAGGAATTAGCCCTTATTAAGCTCTGGATCGACCAGGGCGCCAAGGCGCCGGGCGCCGCCCACGAACGGCCCAAGGTCATCGTGTCGGCGCCGCCGGCCTCCGTGCAGCCGGTTCGCGGCATCGCCGTCAGCCCCGACAAGGCCGTCGTCGTCGCCTCGCGCGGCAATCAGATCCACGTTTACAACGCCGCCACGGGCGCCTACGTCCGCGACCTGACCGACCCCGACCTCAAGGGGCCGGACGGCAAGCCGGTCCAGGCCGCCCACCTGTCGCTGGTCGAGTCGCTCGCCTTCAGCCCCGACGGCAAGCTCATCGCCAGCGGCGCCTACCAGGAAGTCATCCTCTGGGACGCCCAGACCGGCGCCCTCCGCAAGCGGATCACCGGCTTCGCCGACCGCGTCGTGGCCCTGGACTTTTCTCACGACGGTAAATTGCTGGCCACCGGCGGCGGCGCCCCGACCGAGGACGGCGAAATCAAGGTCTTCGACGTGGCCACCGGCGACCTCGCCTTCGAGATCAAAGGCGGCCACAGCGACACGGTTTTCGGCGTCAGCTTCAGCCCCGACGACAAGGTGCTGGCCACCTGCGGCGCGGACAAGTTCGTCAAGACCTGGGAAGTGCCGAGCGGCAAACTGCTCAAGGTGTTCGAGGGCCATACGCATCACGTCCTGGACGTGGGCTGGAAGGGCGACGGCAAATTCCTGGCGAGCTGCAGCGCCGACCTGAGCATCAAGGTATGGGACTGGGAGAAGGGCGAACAGGCCCGCACCATCCCGCTGCCGATGGGCGGCAAGCAGTTGACGCGGCTGCTGTTCATCGGCAAGAAGCCGGAGTTCGTCACGGTCAGCGGCGACGACAAGATTCAGGCGTGGAACGTGGACAACGGCGGCAACATCCGCAACTACGGCGGCGGCGGCACGGATTTCCTGTACGCGCTGGGCGTCAGCTCGGACGGGGCGGTCGTGGCGGCCGGCGGCGATGAAGGCGTCGTTCACCTGTACAAGGGCGACAACGGCCAGCTCATCAAAGACCTGCTGCCGCCCGGCGTGGCGCCGCCCGTCCCGCCGGCGCCGCCCAAGAAGTAACGCCGAGCCATCCGGGCGGGTGAGAAAGCGAGTGGACCTGACCCGGGGGGGCGCTCAGGGACTCGCGCTCCCCGCCCGGACTTTTTTTCCCGCCGGGATTCTACTTCCCAACAAATCCTGTCTGCCGAAGCCGCGGCTCCCAAGTCCAATCGCCTACTTGGCTTTCTCCCGTTCCAGCAGTACCTCTGCCTCCAGCCGAAAGCATTCCGCGTCCGCAACATCGCTGGCCGCGATTGTGCCGGCATCGAGCTTTACTTTGGCGATTTTTGCGACATCCGTCACTCGGCCCAGATGAGCTTCGTAAGCCGCCACACGGTCGGCCTTTGTCTGGGCGCGTTGGACCTCCGCCGTCAAGAAGCGGTTTGCCGCGTCGATGACCGCCTCCACGGTTATTTTTCCGGCAACAAACTCCTCATTGTGGAGTTTAAATGCCTTTTTCGCCGCATCGCACCAGTCTTGGAGGAGCTTTTGCTCCTTCTCGCCGCGCGGGCCGGTTGCCGGCGTGGGGACATCTGCCGGAGCGGGCGCCGTCTCATCGTCCTTCGGCTTGTCGGCCGGCTTGTCGTCCGCCGGCTTCCGCTTGAGAATGAGCAGCTGCAAGTTGGAACCCGGCGTCGTGGCGAACTCCTTGGGTTCCTCTCCCGGGCCGATCAGGAAGCACAACTTCAGCTTGTCGCTGTACAGCTTGTAGACTCCGTGAACCGTCGTCCCCTTCCAGGGGCCTTCCTGCGGCGTCAGTTCGATCACCTTCGGCGTTTTCGCCGGGTCGAGTTTGTACGGGGACCGGCCCATCAAGAAGTCCGGGGGAAAGAAGGCCACCTTGTCGGCGGTGACGGTGATGGTGATGAAACTGCTTGCTTGCGCCGGCATCGCCTTGCCGTCCCTTTCCATCCAGAAGGCCACCCACGTCCCCTGGATGGCGTCCTTGTCGTCCTGCTCCTTGTCGGCCGGCGCGGGCTTGTCGGCCGCGCGGGCGCCGGCTTTCGGCGCGTCGTCGGGTCCGGCGCCCCGCGACCAGCCGATGTAACGTCCGACCCCCGCGAGCATCGCCAGGGCCAGGACCGAGACAGTCAGGATTTTCGCCTTGGTCAGAATCATGGTTCGCAATACCCCTTGAGAAAGCGCGATAGCTCGCGCCGAAACCATTCCCCTCGCGCCGCCGGCCGCGAACCGAATCGTCGCATCCAGCAAGGCCGGAGACGCCGTCGCCGGAGGGACGGCCAGCGCCGTCGCCACGCCCTCCTCCGCCAGGCTTATGCCCCGCCGTGTCAGTCGTGACCGCAACAGGTTCCGCGCCCGTGCCAGCCGGCTTTTGACCGTCTCGACCGGGCACCGCAGCAGGAAGGCCGCCTCTTCATTCGTCTTGCCTTCCAGGTGACAGAGGATAACGGCGCTCCGATATTTGTCCGGCAACCGACTCACTTCCTCATGGACGACGGCCTGAACTTCTGGGCTGGAAGCGGCCTCCGCCGGAAGGGCGTCGAGATCGACTCCCGGTTGCACGCGCTCCCCCCGCCGGGCGGCGCGGCCGCGGAGTCGGGCAGCCACGCGGTACGCGACTCCATGGAGCCAGCCGCCGAGCAAGTCCTGACGCCGGACGCCGCCGCCGCCCTTGCGGGCCAGGATCAGGAAGGAAGCCTGGAACGCATCTTCCGCCTCCTGCGAGTCGTGAAGGAGCCGCCGACAGACGCCGAGTACCATCAGGGCGGCGAAGGCCGATTCGTCGCGCCGATGCGCGAAGCGCTCCAGCAGCTGGGCGTCGGTCTGGGCCAGATCGCCGTGCAGCCCGCCCAACCGGCCCAGGCGCCGGATCACTTCGCCGAGTGTTTCGCCCGTCATTCGCCGCCGCCCTCCCGACCGTCGCTCTCTCTATTAAGGATACTGCACCGGAAGAGGTTGCCGGTTCCCTGAGTTGCACCAAAAAAACGACGCCGGCCGGGCCGATATGGTATCTTGTCGTTGACGCTATTTCACGCCAACGGCTCGCCGGAACTTTATCGCCGGTCGTCCTGTCGCTGGTCGAGGCCATCGCCTACAGCCCCGGCGGGAAGCTCATCGCCAGCGGCTCCTACCAGGAAGTCATCCTCTGGGACGCCCAGACCGGCGCGCTCCGCAAGCGCCTCACCGGCTTCGCCGATCGCGTCGGGGCCCTGGATTTTTCCCACGACGGCAAATTGCTGGCCGCCGGCGGCGGCGCCACGGCGGGTGAGATAGCGAGTGGCCTGACCCGGGGGGCGCTCAGGGACTCGCGCTCCCCGCCCGGACTATTTTCCGACAGTCCTTACTTCCGGTTCACGTGTACCAGGACCGGGGCGGCCTCCGCCTTGCCGAACCACAGGTCGAGCTGCTTTGCGAAGTCCTCCCTGCCGACGGAGTAAAACGCGGTAATCGGGAACGTATCCCGATCCTGGAACTGAGCGCGTTGGATGGCGAAGGGGAAGGAGTAGCTTTTCCCCGGCTCCAGGGCGAGGACCGACTTGGCGCTCATCTCCAACGTGGGGCGATCCGACTTCCACCAGTCCGGGCGGTAATGGACGGCGAACGGGCCGCCGAGGCCGTCGTTGCCATCGTTGCATAGGGTGCAAATCCGCACCGGGGCATCGCCCTTGTTGGTCAGGACGAATTCGCCTTTCAGCTCGGGGTCCGTGGACGCGACCTCCGCCGGCGCGACGATCTTGGCCGTCAGGTCCTTGGGGACGTCGTCCCTCGGCCAGCGCTTCAGATGAAACAGCCATAGTCCCGAATCGGCTTTCATGGCGAACTCGGTAGGCGCGGGGTATCGGTCGTCGTACTGGATGCACAGGGTCAGGCGGTCGTCGTCGAGACGGTAGATGTCCTTCATCGCCTTCCACTTCGCGAAGCCCTCCAGGGACGTCAGTTCGATTTCCTTCGGCGTTTTCGTCGGGTCGAGCTTGTAGGACGCCCGCAGATCCCGGAAGAAGTCCGGGCCGAAAACGAGCTGCTCCTTCGTAATGACGAGCAGGAATGTTTCCAGATTGGACGGCGTTAACTTCTTCCCACCATTTTCGCCCGAGACGGCGACCCAAGTCCCCTGGATCCTCTCGGCGTCCGCATCGCCTTTCGGCTTCTCTTCCTTTTTGTCTTTATCGCCCGGCTCACGTTTCAGGGCAAGGAGCCTCGTCTTGTCGCCTTCCTTGCTCGCCAGTTCCTTCGGCCGCTCGCCGTCCAGCCCGAGATCCTGGCAAATCTTCAGAACGTCCCCTTCGAGGGCGTAGACGCCACGCAGAACCTTGCCCTTGTACGGGGCGTACTGAGGCCACATGTCGAGAACCTTCGGAGTCCGCGTCGGGTCGAGGTCGTAGGTATACTCCGAGTTCAAAGTGGTCCGGGGGCCTTGATCGAGGTTTACCTCGATCTCGCATCGGATCACGACACGGTCGGCCGTGATGACATATTTTTGCGTCTTTTCGTAGCGGGCTTGGGCATCGTCCTGCTCTTTGCCGCCCCTCACAATCGACGCTATCCGCCAGACGCCCTGAATGGCGTCCCCGTCCTCTTTCGGCTTTTCCGCGGACACCGGTTTGTCCCCCGCGACGACCTTGGGCGCCGCCGGCGTTTCGCCCGCGCCGGCGCGCCAAGCCCACCCGCCGACCCCGCCGACCGTCAGCACGGCCAGCACCAGCGCCGCCGCGATTTTCATTTTCGTCAGCCACATAGTTTGCAATACCCCCCGAGTAAGCGCGACGGCTCGCGCCGAAATTTGTCCGGCCGCCGCCGCGTCGCCGGCCGCGAAACGCGCCGCGCCATGGATTGTCGTTTCAACCAACGCCACGGACGCGGTTGCCGCGTGGGAGGCCAAAGCCGCCGTCAGCGCCCCCCCAGTCGAGGCCATGCCCCGCCGCGTTAACCGTGATCGCAATAACTCCCGCGCCCGCGCCAGCCGGCTCTTGACCGTCCCGACCGGCCGCCGCAGCAGGACGGCCGCCTCCTCATTCGTCTTGCCCTCAAAGCAGCAGAGGATCACGGCACTCCGGTATTTGTCCGGCAGCCGCCCGACTTCCTCATGGACGACGGTCTGAAGGTCCGGGCAGGCGGCGGCATCGGCCGGCAGGCCGTCGAGATCGACTCCCGATTGCACGCGCTCCCGCCGCCGGGCGGCGCGACCGCGGAGTCGGGCCGCCACGCGGTAGGCGACGCCGTACAGCCAGGGGCCGATCAGGGTCTGTCGTTGCGCGCCGCCGGCCTTACGGGCCAGGATCAGGAAGGAGGCCTGGAACGCATCTTCCACCTCTTGGGAGTCGTGAAGGAGCCGACGACAGACGCCCAGCACCATTGGCCCATGGCGGCGCATCAGGGCTTCCAGGGCGGCCCCGTCGCGCCGGGCGACGAAGCCGCCCGGCAGTTCGCCGTCCGTGCGGCCGCCCGCGTCCTGTGCGAGCGCGGCCCGGCGAAGGATTTGAATCACCGGACTCGGTCGGCCGGTCGCCATGTCGATGACTTTCCCCAAGACGAGTGGTTTGCTCCCCGGTCCTTCCATACTGCCCGGAAGGGGGCGGCGCGTCGATCTTTTTTACGATCCAGGGGAGGACAGGCGGGCGTGCCCTCGGATTGAGGCGAGCGGCGCGGCGTCAGCCCGCCGGTGTGGCATCCGTCCCGCGACGCGATCCTACACCGGCGGGCTGACGCCGCGCCGCTCGCCTACTTCGAGAGGCACACCCCGGGCCGGCTTGGGATTGTGCCCCGGTTCGACCGACGGTTATGGTGCGCGGGATTCGGTCTGGACGACGGCGCGCCGTCCGTCTCACGGAGGAGACAGTGAACCGCTCTACCCTCGCCTGCCTGGTCGGCCTGGCTTGCCTCGTCACCCTGCTCAACGCCTTCAAACCGCTGGCCGTGGACGACACCGTCAACTACTGGTACGCCCGCCACATCGCCCAACATCCCCTCGACCCCTACGGCTTCCAGGTCCACGAAGGCCTCGACGCCAACGCCGTCCTCACGCCGCTCGGCATTCCCTACTATTGGGCCGCCGCTTATCGTCTATTCGGCGAACGGCCGTTCCTGTGGAAGCTCTGGCTGCTGCCGTTCCCGCTGATCTTCACCTTCTCCCTGTACGCCCTCTGCCGCCGCTTCGCCCGCGGACTGGAAATGCCGCTCGTCGTGCTGACGGTTGTGTCGCCGACCATCCTACCCTGCCTGAATCTGATGCTCGACCTGCCGGCCCTGGCCCTGAACCTACTTTCCCTCGTCCTGTTCATCCGCGGCTGCGACCGCGGCGGTTGGGGCCATGCCGTCGCCGCGGGGCTGATCGGCGCCCTGGCCATCCAGGCCAAGTACACCGGCTTCCTCGCCCCCGCCGCCATGCTGCTCTACGCCGTTTGCTTTCGCAAAATCCGTCTCGGAATTGTCGCCTTCGCGCTGCCGCTGCTGTTGTTCGTCGGCGTGGAATGCCTGATCGCTCATGTCTACGGCGAGTCGCATTTCGTCCGCGCCTTCCGCGACCGCGAGGCGCCGCCGGCAGCCAAGCTGCTGCTGGTCCAGCCGCTCATCGGCATTCTCGGCGGCACGGCGTCGGCCGTGGGTGTGCTGGGTCTTGCCGCGTTGGGGGCGCGTCGGCGCGTCGTCCTGACGGCGGCGGCTGTCGTCCTGTTGGGCTTCGCGGCGGCGGCCTTCGCGCCGGAACGGTTCGCCGTTCTGCTGGGCGGCGGGCAGCCCGGCCGGCCGAAACTGAGCCTGAATACGCTCGTTTTTGGCGCTTTTGGACTGACCCTGTTCGGCGTCCTGGCGGCGGCGGCGTGGCGGCTCTGCCGGCTGCGCCGGCCGGGGGCGTGGCGCCTCCGCCACTGGAGGCGCCGGCGCGTGGAGGCGTTCCTGGTACTCTGGCTGGGGCTGGAAATCGCCGGCTACTTCGCGCTGTCGCCGTACCCGGCCGTCCGCCGCGTCATGGAAATCGGAGTGGTGGGCGTCCTCCTCCTCGGACGGCTGGCGTCGCGGACCTGTCGCTCCCGGCCGCGGGTCCGCCTGGTGTGGGGCGCCGTCGGCGTCAGCGCCGTGCTGGGCCTTGCAGCGTTCGGGGCGGACTTCTTCATTTATCGGGCGGAAAAGGTCGCCGCCGAAAGGGCCGTCCGCCGCATCCGCGAACGGGACCCGTCCGCCGTGATCTGGGCGCCGGACCTGGACGGCGCCTTCGCGTTCTACGCCCGCCGGGCCGGCATGAGGCGCCTGATGCCGTCGGACGCCTCGCCGCGGCCGGGGGACTGGATGGTCGTGTTGCGGCGCATCGGCGATTTCCGGCCGCCGAATCCGTGGGCGGACCAGTGGAAGACGGAAGCGACCTACGACGTGAAGCTGCCGATGCCGTTGCGTTCGCGCTACCAGTACGGCGGCACGGCCCTGGACCACTTCGAGGGGCCGTTCCTCACCGTCGCCCTCTGCCGTCGCGGCGACTAACGCCCGCGCCCTGTCGGCCCACCGCGGCGCCGGGATATGCTGGAGGAAGAGAGCGAACGTCCATGGATGAGGGAGACCGCCATGTGCGAATGCAACGGGAAATACCTGGAACGCCACCCGCAGTCATCTTACAAGCAACTCTTCCTGAAGGGCACGCGTATCCGCGCGGAGGTCATATACGGCATGCTGGTGGACGGCGACCCGCCGGACCCGACGACGCCGGAGGAGATCGCCGCGGACATGAACCTGCCCGTCGAGGCGGTGCGCGAGGCCATCGCCTACTGCGAGGCGGACCCGCCGGAAGTGCGCGAAGACCAGCGGCGGGAGAGGGAACATCTGCAAGTCCTGGGCGTGCTGGACGCCGAGGGCAACTACATTCGCCCGCCCGGCCGCCTATCGCCGGAGGAAGAGGACCGACTCGGTCTCAATGACTAATGAAACTTTATCTCGATGACGACAGCATCGCGCCGGCCCTGATCCTGGCGCTGCGGAGGGCCGGCCACGACGTGCGGACGCCCGCGGAGGCGGGCCTATCCGCGGCGGCCCCCCAGTACATATCTGCCGCGCCGTCTGGGGGGGCCGGTGGATCTTCACACGCAATTAGGGCGATTTTGAAGACCTTCATTTCTCATTTTAGGCACTAGGGGGACGCACGCAGGCGTTCTCATCGTGCGCCGCGACTAGCCGTAGCGGCGCAATCTCGCCCAATCACGTTTGAAGGGTCCTCGCCCCCTTGTAGACGCCCGTCTGTAGACATCCCGTCTGCAACGCCAGAAGTTAACTGCGTGACTTTGGACATGAGCAAGGCGTTCGGCCGAGTCGTTCGCCGACGGCGAGAGATTCTGGGTTTGTCACAGGAAGCGCTCGCCGAGCGGGCGGACATTCACCGCACTTACATCAGTTCCATCGAGCGCGGCAAGGTCCGACTTGGGCTGGACGTGGCGAAGAAGGTTGCCGACGCCCTCGGCCGGTCACTGGCGGACCTGATCGCCGAAGCGGAACGTGGGCAGAAAACCTGAAGGTCGGAAGACGAATACGCTTTTAATCGTCTGAGTTGCGCCATGCCGAAAAAGCGACGGTTGACAGCCCCCGATTGGGGCGCCCTTGCGGGAGGGGGCGGTGAGGATAAATGGCGGGAGGACCGCCTGCGAAAATTCGGCAGGATCAAGGTGACCGCCCCGATCATCGCACAATTACAGGACAACCTCGGGGTCGAGGGGGCGCTCTACCGTTGTAGCCGGCGAGTGCTGCGGAAGCACCCATCGGCGGCGGAGTGATACGTCGGATTGGCGTGCTTCGCCGGGAAGACCTTGAAGAATCTCCAGCAGAGGGCAAAAGCGGAGTTCGGCCTGTCGGTCCTCCCGGAGACGTTCGTGGAGAATATGCGGCTTCGCCCGGACGAGGTCCCCGACTCCGACTTGGACGCCTTCTCAAACTGGATCAACGCCGAAGTCGGGCAACTGATCGGCAACGGACTCGACGAGGACCGGCTGGCCGGTCTTCACGTCGCCATGATCGCCGGCGGCCGCATCATCGGGCAGGGACAGAATGAAGGCGGGGAGTTGGCCGTGGCAATGCTCAAGGAAGCTCTCCTCGCCTATTTCGGCTCCGAAACGGAGTGACGGTTTCTGACCGAAAACGCCCACGAGTGGCGCAATACCGAGGACGACCTTCAGGCCGCTCTATCGGCGCCACACTGGTTCTACGAGCCTACGGAAGTCCGATTCGAGTTCGTTCCCGGGGGCAATCGGCCGGATGTCAAAGTCGTCCGCGGTACAGGCGCCGCCGAGGCGGTCCTTCTCGTAGGCGAGATAAAAGGCCGCAAAGACCTCTCCAACGTCTGGGAGAGCTGGATCCCCCAGGTGGCGGCCCACATGGATTCCTGGTCGGCGCGCCACCAAGAGGCCTACTTGGGCGTCTTTATGACGGTGGTCACGGAGGAGATGGTAACGGGGAAAACGGGTAGTGGTACACTTTGCGTTTTTGGTCCTGCAATTCCAGGCTCCTGCACGCCAAACTGTACCACTACCGAAAATTCCGGCGGCGAAACCGCCATGCACACTCACCCCGTCAGCAGCGCCCCCGCCGCCCGGCACAGTTCCATCGCCCCCGCCTCCCGCGGCGCCTCGGCGATCACGCGCACGATCGGCTCGGTGTTGCTCGGCCGCACGTGCAGCCAGCGGTCGGCCCAGCCCAGCCGCAAGCCGTCCGTCCGATCCGCCTTCGCCTCCGGCCAGCGCTTCACCAGTGCCGCGAACAATTCCGGCAGCCGCTCGCGCGTCACCGTGTACTTGTCTTTGACGATGTGATACGTCGGCAATTCCGCGACCAGTTCGCTCAGCTTCTTGCCCGTCTCGGCCATGAGGTTCAGGATCAGGCCCATGCCGATGAACGGGTCGCGCACCAGGCCGACGCGCGGGTCGATCACGCCGCCGTTGCCCTCGCCGCCGAACACCGCCCCGACCTCCAACATCTTGTCGGCGACGTTGGCCTCGCCCACCGCCGAGCGGTAAAACGGGCAGCCATACCGCGCCGCCACGTCCTCCACCAACCGCGACGTGGACATGTTTACCACGACCGGCCCCCGTTCCTGGCCGAGGCGGAACCACGCCGCCAGGGCAAGCGTCAATTCCTCTCCGATATAGCGCCCGGTCTCGTCGATCAACGCCAGCCGGTCGGCGTCGGGGTCGAGGGCGAAGCCGACGTGGGCGCCGTAATGCCGGACTTGCGGCCCGATCTCGCGCAGGTTGGCCTCCGTCGGCTCCGGTTCGTGCAGGAACACGCCGTCGGCAACGCAGCCGGCGCAGACCGTCTCAACCTGCAGCGACTTCAGCAGGGCGCGGCCCAGCGGCCCGCCGGCCCCGCCGTTGGCGTCGAGGAGCGCGCTCAATTCCGCCGCCCGGATCGCCGTCCCATCCACCAGTTGCAGCACGCGCTCGCGGTGAACGTCCTCCGCCTTGCGGTAATGCTGGACATTTCCGATCCGATCCCACGGCACGGACGCGGCGGCGCCGGACTCGAACAGCGCCGTGATCTTGCGGCCCTCGGCGGCACTGAGCACGCGGCCGTCCGGGCCGAACAGTTTCATGCCGTTCCACTCGGCGGGGTTGTGGCTGGCGGTGATCTGCACGCCGCCGGCCGCCCGCAACGTCCGCACGGCGAGGCCGACCGTCGGCGTCGGGGCGACGTCCAGGTCCTGGATCTCGCAGCCGGCGGCGGTCAGCCCGGCCAGGATGGCGTGGCGGAGCATGACGCCGCTGGGCCGGCCGTCGCGGCTGACGACGACGCGGCCGCCCTTGACGTGCGTTCCTAACGCCGACGCGAAGGCCAGCGCCGCCGCCGGCGTCAGCGACCGCCCCACCACGCCGCGAATCCCCGACACGCTCACGATCAGCCCGTCCGTTGTGCTCATGATCGCCTCCTTCCCGACCATCGTATGCCGGGCGGCTCGGGGCGTCAGGGGAAGGCACGGAAGAGGGCCGTGGCGTTGCGCCAATGCGCCAAATGGCGCATTGATTGGCGCATCATAAGTCCTTGTCGCATCTGACTTATGGGCCGCTTGCGCCAATGCGCCAAGGGGACTTGTGCGCCCGGCAATGGGGGCCGTTGAGCGACGATGAAGGAAAGGCGAGTTGCTACGCGGGCGCCGGCGCGACCGCGGGCGGGTCTGGATGGACGGATGGTTCGCCACGACGCACCTGGACGTTCCGGAGACGCGGGGGAACGCGGAGTGTACCATGCGGAGGGGGCGTCTGGGCAGGCGAAGGGGAGGGGAAATGTCTGCGTGGAGAAAATGGTGTCCGTTCCTTACACCTTTTCACGTCCTTTGCCGCGGACCTTCTGAGCAAATCGGTCCACGTTGATGACGCGGAGCTTGTGGAAGCCCCGGCCGATCAATTCGTATTCGTCGCGCGCTTCGAGCTAAAAAGAGATCAGCGAGCCTTCGGCCTGGACAACACGGGCCAGGCACGTGACCGTCCGACCGACTGGCGTCGGCGCGAGGTGACGGATCTCGACAAGGGCGCCCACTGTGCTCTCCCCGGCTTCGATCAAGGGCAGCACCGCCTCCCGAGCGGCGTGCTCCAGGAACCAGATTAGCCACGGGGTACAGAGGACTGCCGGCATGCGTCCGTCAGCGAAATCAATCGCATGCTTAGGTTCGACCACGAACTGATGTTCGCCTTTCGTGCCGATCTTTGGGCTGCCCTTCATTCTCTTCTCTCCGCGCCGCTGGGCGCTTCTCAGCGCCCAGCAGAGACCTCCGGGGAACAGAGAGCGCCGCACTCCTCTGGCAAGGATGCGTCGGCAAGGCGGAAGCCTTCCCGCGCCGTGGCCGCCGAAACCCCGGCGTTGACGGCGGCAACGGCATCAATCAACGCGTTCAGGACATCGTCCCCGATGCCGGCCGCCCGTGCCTTCTCGATGCGGCCCCGCGTGCATACCTGGCAACCCCGCGTCATGGTCACGGCGAGACCGATCAGATGCTTCTCCCGGTCGGTGAGCAGCGAGGTCTGGTGCGTCCGCGCCAGAAACTCCAACACCAATGCGCCATCGTAGCCCATTGTTGGACTCCCGTACTTTGTGGAACTAGGGATCAATCTCGACGCAACTCGCTCCCAAGGGCGGCGCTTCGACAACGATGCGGCTGCCAGGGGCGACCGGATACAACTTCATGGGCGAACCGGTCAGGATCACCTGGCCCTTGCAAAGTTGTAGTCCGAACCGCGCAAGCCGGCCGGCTAACCAACGCAGCGATTCGATGGGGCAGGTGAGCGACGCGGCACCCTCCACGGCCCCGACCGCGACCTCGTTGATTCGGATGCTAAGGTTGTGCGCGAAGTTTGCCAAGCCAGAGCAACGCGTGTCCGCCTCCGCACTCACCAATCCCGCGTGCATGCCGTTGCTCGCGATCAACCACTGACCCGGAGGCCAGGCTCCGGGAAGGACATAGTGGTGCAACTCGATCACCGGAAACACCTCGGCGATGGCCTCCCGACACTCTTCCGCGGAAAGAGGCTCACAGGGCAAGTCCTTGGATAGCCGCACCGCCATCTCTCCTTCCACTGCCAGGTTGGCAAAGCGCGCGGAAGAGAGATGCGCGCCAGAAGCATGACATTCCGTGTCGAAGAGCCTGCCGAAGATCGGCTCCTTGACGCCCAA